>CENT01017252.1_pt1 | contig 25263 bp, 29 predicted proteins | sample 530141 | NCBI WGS metagenome assembly CENT01 (sample SAMEA2591074, study PRJEB7988) | marine metagenome | isolation source: saline water (ENVO:00002010), including | reverse complement strand
TTCTTTGCTTCTGTTTATCCTACTATCTCATCTGGTAAAAATACCAAAGTTATTATCATATCTACCCCTCACGGGATGAATATGTATTATAAGATATGGCACGATGCTGAAAGAAATAAGAACGAATATATTAATACAGAAGTGCACTGGTCACAAGTTCCAGGTAGAGATGCAAAGTGGAAAGAGCAAACTATAGCAAACACATCGGAAGCACAGTTCAGAGTTGAGTTTGAATGTGAGTTTCTAGGATCTGTGGATACACTAATTTCCGCAAGTAAATTAAGATTGATGGTTTATGAGGATGCCTTACACGCTAGTAAGGGACTAGATATTTACGAAGATCCAATTAAAGGTCACTCATATACAATGACTGTTGACGTAGCACGCGGAGTTGATGGAGATTATTCTGCGTTCTGTCTATTTGATACTACCGAAGTTCCGTATAAATTAGTTGCTAAGTATAGAAATAATACAGTTAAACCCCTTTTGTTTCCAGATATTATATCTCAAACAGCAAACGCATACAACCACGCATATGTTTTAGTAGAAGTAAATGATGTAGGAGCACAGGTTGCAGACATACTTCAGTATGATCTTGAGTATGATAATGTATTGATGTCTGCTATGCGTGGTAGAGCAGGACAGGTAATAGGACAGGGATTCTCTGGTGGTAAAGTTCAACTAGGTGTTAAGATGTCTACTGCTGTTAAGAAGGTTGGATGTTCTAACTTAAAACAATTAATAGAAGATGATAAGATGCTCTTATGTGATTATGATATTATATCAGAACTAACTACTTTTATTCAGAAAGGTTCATCTTGGCAAGCAGAAGAAGGATGTAACGATGACCTTGCTATGTGTCTTGTTATGTTTGCTTGGTTAGCAGTGCAACCATATTTCAAAGAACTACACGATAATGATGTACGTGTTCAGATGTTTGAAGAACAAAGAGAAGCAATAGAAGCAGATATGGCTCCGTTTGGGTTTGTTGATAATGGTATGGACGATACAACATATGTGGATGATGACGGTAATGTATGGAATGCTGATCCTTATGGTGAAACATCCTTTATGTGGGAGTATAGGAATTCACTAGGATGAACCTCGAAGATGAATTAGAATTAGAGCACCTGTTATTTGTAGATAGGCGATGTAGAAAATGTTTAGTAACTAAGAATTTAATAGCAGACTTTTATAAAACTAGAAAGGACAGAGGTAACTTTCCATCTGCATACGCATATGAATGTAAAGAATGTACAAAAAAACGTGTACAGGTAGGTAGAAGGAATAAAAAAACTATTAAATTATCTCACTATCCTGACTGGTAGATAGTTCACGTTTTGTTTCCCCATCAGAAAGATCGGTATTAATAAATAATTCTAGTAAAATTGGAAGCATTTTTCAAGGAGAATTAAACAATGGCATCCACCCAACTTTCACCAGGGGTTGTCGTACTTGAAAAGGATCTGACAACAGTTGCAAATGCAACTCTAGATAATGTGGCAGTGATAGTCGGTTCCTTTGAAAAGGGTCCTGTCAACAAGATAGTTGATATTACAAGTGAGAAAGAATTACTTTCTACATTTGGAAGACCTAATGATTATAACTACGAATACTGGTACAGTGCAGCACAGTTCTTACTCTATGGCGGTACATTAAAAGTCATAAGAGCAGAAGCAAGTGCACTTAAAAACGCGATTGACACAGCACAAACAACGCTGACTACTTTCTCTGCTGCGGATACAACTCTTACAGTTACATCTTCAACAGACATTTCACAAAACGATTACTTACTAATCGACGCTGAAATACTACAAGTCACTGCTGTTAACAGTACAGACCTAACAGTTCTACGTGGACAGTTAGCATCTGCTGCAACTTCACACGCTGCGGGATCTTCTATTACATTGATAGAGGCAGCAGGAACAGCAACAACTTTAAATGAGGGTGGAACACTTAGTTCATCTGATACAACAGTTACAGTTGCTGATGCAGGTACACTTGGTGTACAGTTAAACGATTACATCAAGATAGAAGATGAAATCGTACGTGTCAGTGCAATCGTTGGAAACGACTTAACCGTAACACGTGGAGAACTAAGCACAACTGCTTCATCTCATACAGATGGAGTTGCTGTTAGTCGCTTAACAGTTACAGTTAGCAAGACAACTATTAACGAAGAAACATCTACTGGTGTTACTGCACCTCTTATCAAGAACCTTGAGCAGTATGAAACAAGTGTAGAGACAGCATCTAATGCTTGGAAATGGGGTTCAAGATTCCCTGGAATCTATGGTAACTCATTAAGAGTAGTAATGACTGATGCAGGTCCAGACCAAATCTTATCACTTGCACAACCAACATCTGCTGAATGGGATTTCAGAACTAAGATTTCAAACAGTACAAATGTAACCTATCCTTTGGGCAACTCTTCTGGTAAGATTTTCTCATACACAATGGTGGTAACATTTGATGCTACTACAATCAACGGTGACTTCAATAAGAATGAATACTGGAGAGCAGAAACTAATGCTTCATCTCCATCATCTATTGACGTTCTTGGTCAAGTTGTAGCATACGATCCTGTATCAAGAAAGATTGAACTTAGCGTAGACTACGCCCAGTCATCTACTGTTCTTGAGATCGGTGATGTTGTTGCTCTATGGGATGCTGCATCTGGTGGTTCTAGAACTGGAGATAAAGCAGTCGTAGCAAGTGTTGAACGTCAGTTACGTGTTGTTAACGCAGCATCAGCATCTGACTTTGCAGCAAACTACACTATAGAAGATGACAACTCAACAACAATTCAAATCCTAAGTGTACGTTCAGACTACGAAGAGCGTTACTACGGTGGAGAACAGAAGTGGATCAATATTGCACCACGTCCTACAACTTCTCCTTGGGTACAAGATCGTGGTGGTGATAATGACCAAATGCACATTCTTATCCTTGATGGAGACGGAAAACTAACAGGAACTCCTGGATCAGTCCTTGAGAAATTCTTGTTTGTATCTAAAGCATCAGACGCTAAGGGTGTACAAGGCGAAACACTTTACTATTCAGACGTAATTAAATCAAACTCTGCATTTGTTTACTGGGGATCTCACGAAGGATCATCAGTTATGGATGTTGACAGTGCTGCTAATGGTAGTTTTGGTTTAACAGGTGTATCTCGCTCATTTGATCTTATCAAATATACTTCACCTATTAAAGATAAAGAAACAAACCTTGGTCGTGAGATCATTGGTACAACAGACGGTCCTACTGTTAAGTACACACTACAAGGTGGTGTTGACGGATATACAGTTGCTCGTTCCGATATTCTCGGAGGATATGATCTTATAGGAGATAAGGAAACAGTTGATGTAGATTACATCTTAATGGGTCCTTCAATGGCAAATGCAAATGATACTGTTGCTAAAGCACAGAAGATCATTGACATTGCTGCAACTCGTAAAGATTGTATCGCTTTCGTCTCCCCATCACGCGGAGATGTAATTGGACAATCAGATACAAACGTGATTGTTAACAAGACTATCGATATGTACGGTAAGTTAAGTTCAACATCATATGCTGTATTTGATAACAACTACAAGTATATCTACGATAAGTACAATGATAAGTACCGCTACATTCCTTGTAACGCTGACGTTGCAGGTCTAGTACTAGGTGCAACATTAAATTCAGAAGCGTGGTTCTCACCCGCAGGATTTAATAGAGGACAGTTACGTAACGCAATCAAACTTGCATACTCACCTCTTAAGGATCATAGAGATAAACTCTATGCTGCACGTGTTAACCCAGTGGTTTCATTCCCTGGACAAGGCATAGTGTTATTTGGTGATAAGACTGCACTTTCATATCAATCAGCATTCGATAGAATTAACGTTCGTCGTCTGTTCCTTGTGTTAGAAGATGCTATCGCCAATGCAGCAAAAACACAACTCTTTGAACTCAATGATGAGTTTACACGTTCTTCATTCAAGAACATTGTAGAACCATTCTTGCGTTCCATACAATCTCGTCGCGGAATCGTTGATTTCTTGGTCGTGTGCGATACGAGCAATAACCCATCTGAAGCAATAGATAGAGGAGAGTTCTTCGCGGAGATCTTCGTGAAACCTACTAGATCTATTAACTTCATCACACTTACCTTCACTGCAACTAGAACTGGTTCTAGTTTCTCTGAAGTAACATCTTAATCAAGAGACTAAACAAATGGCAGAAGCACAACCAGGACAGGTACAAGGAGCAAATATAAAGGCACCTATTTTTACCTTCCGAGATAACGTAAAGGACTTTGCACGTCCTAATCTGTTCCAGGTAGAGGTCTTTGCACCTCCTGTACTACAACAAAGCGTAGTACCTCAACCTGGTGGAGTAACAGGATCAGCAGCAAATGTTCTAGAAACATTAGCAGGTGAATCCCAATTAAATGCAGCGGGAGCAAATGCTTTCGGTACATTCCTTGTTAAGGCAGCAAACATTCCTGCATCTGTTGTAGGAGTTGTTAACGTACCTTACAGAGGAAGACAACTTAAAATTGCAGGGGATAGAACCTTTGAACCTTGGACAGTGACTGTACTTAATGATCAATCATTTAAGTTCAGAGCATTCTTCGAGGCGTGGTCTTCTAATATCCAAGCACTACAGCAAAACTTTCAGAACTCAAATACTATTGCAGACTATCAGTCTGTAGCAAAAGTTCGTCAGATGGACCGTAAAGGTAACATCATTAGAACTTATAGGTTTGAAGGTATTTGGCCAAGTAACATCAGTGCTATCGAACTTGACTGGGGAACAAATGACACTCCAGAAGAGTACACTGTAGAGTTCCAAGTACAATACTGGACATACGATACAGACGTAGATAGCGGAAACCAGTCTTAAAAAGGCGGTTTCTTACCTTGCTAAATATAGATGTAAGAACAGTAATAGTAAATGTCTCAACTTTTTGGTTATTCTCTTGAGCGTGCGAAGAAGGGTCAGAACTCTGGTCCTTCTTTTGTGCGTAAAGAATCTGATGATGCAGCAACACCAGTAGCAGGTGGTGGTTATTTTGGAACCGCTATTGATCTAGATGGTAGTTACAAAGACGAATCAGATTTAATTAGACGATATAGAGAGATGTCCATTCACCCAGAGTGTGATAGGGCAGTGGATGATGTTGTCAATGAAGCGATTGCAGGTGACAGGGATGATAGTCCTGTTGATGTAGACCTTGCTAACTTAGACGTTAGTTCAAACATCAGAAAAAAGATACGGGATGAGTTTCATAACGTACTCAGACTATTAGATTTTGATAAGAAAGCATACGATATATTCCGCAGATGGTATATAGATGGCAAATTATACTACCACAAGGTCATTGATACTAAGAATCCTCGTCGTGGTATTACGGAATTAAGGTACATAGACCCTCGTAAGATCCGTAAAGTAATAGAATTTGAAGCAAAGAAAGATAGACAATTCGTAGATCCACGCACAATGGAAGCACTGACTGCACCTAGGTCAGCAGAATACTATGTGTATAATCAGAAAGGTTTACGTGGTCTTGAAACTACAGGAATTAAGATTGCTTCTGATGCAATATCTTTTTGCCATAGTGGTTTAAAAGATATGAATAAGAATGTGATTATGTCACATCTACATAAAGCAATCAAAGCACTCAATCAACTTAGGATGATTGAAGATAGTCTTGTGATCTATAGATTATCAAGAGCACCAGAACGTAGAATATTCTACATTGATGTAGGTAATCTACCAAAACAAAAAGCGGAACAATACCTCCGTGAGGTTATGAGTCGCTATAGAAATAAATTAGTTTACAATGCTGATACAGGAGAAATTAGAGATGACAGAAAATTTATGTCAATGCTCGAAGACTTCTGGTTGCCCAGAAGAGAAGGAGGACGAGGTACTGAGATCACTACGCTCCCAGGTGGACAAAATCTTGGAGAACTTGAGGATGTCAAATACTTCCAAAAGAAACTCTACCGTGCATTGAATGTACCAGAGTCTAGATTAGAGTCTGATTCTACATTCAACTTAGGTCGTGCTGCTGAGATTACACGTGACGAAGTTAAATTTCAAAAGTTTGTTACACGTCTCCGCAAGAAGTTCTCAGAACTTTTCCACGATTTACTAAAAACTCAATTAGTTCTTAAAGGTATTATCTCCATTGAAGAGTGGGATGATATGTCAGAACACATACAGTATGATTTCGTTGCTGATAATTACTTCAGTGAACTAAAAGATCAAGAAATTCTTAACGAAAGATTGAATCTTGTTAATGTTATGGATCCTTTTGCGGGTCGTTACTTCTCTGTTGAGCACATACGTCGCAAGATCTTACGTCAGTCTGACAGTGAGATTAAGGAGATTGATAAGGCAATCAAAAAAGAAATCGCAAGTGGTCAACTTCCAGACCCTGCTTCAATCGATCCTGTTACTGGTGAACCCATTGCAGGTGGTGGAATGGAGCAACCAATGGAAGAACCTACTGAGGATATTACCTCAACAGGTGTCGAGGCAGTCGCTCCGCAAGACTATAAACGCGGAGAATTCTAAATAGTATTAATTGAGGAATTAATTATGCCTAGCATTGGAGCTATGGAAATCGTCAATAAACTTTTTTCTGGATCAAAAGATGTCAGTACAGAAGTTAATGACGCGATGAATACAATGACTGTTGCTGCTTTAGAAAAGCAAAAAACAGAAATTGCTAAAAACTTTCTGAACGAACCAGAGGAAACACCTAATGAAACTGATAACGGAGAAGGTTGAAGATGTAAAAGTTCTTACTGAAGAAAAAAATGGTAAGAAAAGACTTTACATCGAGGGAACTTTTTTACAAGGAGAGATCAAAAACCGTAACGGAAGAATGTATCCATTGAGTACACTTGAACGCGAAGTGTCTAAATATAATGAGCAGTACATAAAAAGCGGTCGCTCTTTGGGTGAATTAGGTCATCCAGATGGTCCTACTGTAAATTTAGATCGTGCATCACACTTGATTACTTCTTTAGTGCAGGAAGGCAATAACTTTAGAGGTCGTGCTCGTATTCTCGACACACCAATGGGTAACATTGCTAAGAACTTGCTTGATGAGGGAGTCAAACTTGGAGTTTCTTCACGTGGTATTGGATCACTTAAGGAAACTAATGGTTGCAAAATAGTCGCTGATGACTATATGCTTGCTACAGCAGCAGACATCGTTGCCGATCCTTCCGCACCTGACGCTTTTGTCAATGGTATTATGGAAGGAAAAGAATGGGTTTGGACAAATGGCATCATAAAAGAGTCAGAGATTGCCAACATTAAGCGTGGGTTAGACAATGCCCCCAACTTTAAAGTACTAGAAGAAAGGAAACTTTCCGCGTTTTCTTCGTTTCTAGGAACTTTATAATTATAAATAATTGTTAGAAAACTGTATTAAAGTTAACAAGGAGACACAAATGTCCGCAGATGAAAAAGTTATGACACCCGAAGATTCTAAGCAGGAAGTCACCGAAGCAAAATTTGACGGTGCTGTATCTGATCAGTCTACTTTAGGTGCAGTTCAAGATCTTGGAGGTCCTACTCCAATGAACTCGAAACCTGATGATGAGTCAAACAAACTCAAGACTGGTGGTGGTCCAACAGCGACTGCTCCAAAAACAAAACCTTCTGATGCTAGTCCTCAGAAGCACGAGTCTGTTGAAGCAGAAAACGCAGAAGGCGAAGGTCTAATTGAAATAGACTTATCCGCTGATGTAGCAGCACTCACAGAAGGTGAAGAACTTTCCGAAGAATTCAAAGCAAAAGCAACTACTATTTTTGAAGCAGCAGTTGTCTCTCGTTTGAATGAAGAAGTAGCAAAGATCCACGAGGATTATGCTACTACTATGTCTGAGGAAGTCGAAAAAGTTAAGACAGAACTTGCTGAAAAGGTAGATGAATATCTTACCTATGCTACTCAGCAATGGATCGACAGCAACCAACTCGAAGTTGAGAATGGTCTCAAAGCAGAGATCGCAGAGTCAGTTGTTTCTGGTCTTAAAAAGGTTTTTGTTGAGAACCACATTGAGGTTCCCGACGAAAAAGCAGATGTTGTTGACGCAATGACTGCTGAATTAGATAATATGGAGACAAAACTCAACGAGCAAATTGAAGCTAACGTTGAACTTACTAAAATAGTAGGTACCTTTACAAGAGATGGGATCGTGAACGAGGTAGCAGAGGGACTTGCTTCTACTGAAAAGGAGAAGTTATCCAAACTTGCCGAGGGTGTTGAGTTTAAAGATGAAGAGTCATTCCGCAATAAGGTGGCAACTCTTAAAGAGAGTTACTATCCTAGCAAACCTGCTACACCAGTAGCAGACACGATTGCAGAGGATGCAAAACCTGTTGTGGATTCAGATATGACTGAAAGTATGACACGCTACGTGGATGCTTTACGTCGTTGGACTAAGTGAATTCAACCCTAAAAATCAATTAAAAACACATTTTTTCCTGGAGGGAAAAACAAGCAAATGTTTAATTCTGAACAGTTGCAGGAAAAGTGGAACCCTATCCTTGATTGTGATGGTATCGATGGTATCAAAGACAATTATAGAAAGGCAGTTACCGCTGTACTGCTAGAAAACCAAGAGAAATTCCTACGCGAAGAAGCAGGAATTCTAACTGAAGCATCACCAACTAACTCTACTGGATCCACTTCTGGAGCAGCAGGTTTTAGTGCAGGTGCTACAGCAACTGGTCCTGTTGCAGGTTTCGACCCAGTTCTAATCTCATTGATTAGACGTTCAATGCCTAAGTTAATCGCTTATGACATTGCGGGTGTACAACCTATGACTGGTCCTACAGGACTCATCTTTGCGATGAGATCAAGATACGGAACTAACCGTGCATCTGGTTCTGAAGCGTTCTTTAACGAAGCAGACTCACAGTTCTCTGGAACTGACGCAGCACAGACTTCTGGTTTCGGATCACAAGGATCTGCACAAGCAGGTTCAAACCCAGGTCTACTTAACGACTCTGGTACATTTACAAACGGTACAGGAATGAGAACCGATGAGTCTGAGACTCTAGGTACTGGTTCTAATGCCTTCGCTGAAATGAACTTCAGTATTGAGAAAGTTACTGTGACTGCTAAGTCCAGAGCACTCAAGGCAGAGTACAGTTTAGAACTAGCACAGGATCTTAAAGCAGTTCACGGTTTAGACGCTGAGTCTGAATTGGCAAACATCCTATCAACTGAAGTCCTTGCTGAAATCAACAGGGAAGTTGTTAGAACTGTTTACAAGATTGCAAGACCTGGTGCACAGAACAACACTGCTACCGCAGGTATCTTCGACTTAGACGTTGACTCCAATGGTAGATGGTCTGTTGAGAAGTTCAAAGGACTTCTATTCCAGATCGAAAGAGATATGAATGCGATCGGGCACGAAACTCGTCGTGGAAAAGGGAACATAATCATATGTTCTGCTGACGTTGCTTCAGCACTTTCTATGGCAGGTGTACTTGATTACACTCCTGCTCTACAAGGTAACAGTAACCTACTTCCAGATGATAATTCCTCAACACTTGCAGGAACATTAAACGGAAGAATCAAGGTTTATGTTGACCCATATTCAGCAAACGTAAGTGACAGACACTTCTACGTTGCAGGATACAAAGGATCTTCTGCATATGATGCAGGATTATTCTACTGTCCATATGTTCCTCTACAAATGGTAAGAGCAGTTGGTCAGGATACCTTCCAACCAAAAATTGGATTTAAGACAAGATACGGTCTTGTTGCAAACCCATTTGCTGAAGGTACAACTCAAGGAGAGGGAGCACTTACTGCTAACGCTAACCGTTACTACAGAAGAGTTCTTGTTGACAACCTTATGTAAGCGAGATGCTTATATATTTTCAAAGAGATCCTACGGGATCTCTTTTTTTTGTGCATAAATATAATTGGAAACACTAATATAATCAATGTCTTTTCCAACGCAAATAAGCAATAGGAATTTCCTCAGTCCAGGTGGTTTCCGTTTTACCTTAGCGAAGTATCCAAAGGTTGCATACTTTTGTCAATCTGCAAATATACCTGCTATATCAGTTGGTGAATTAACACAACCAACACCTTTCAGACCTATACCGTTTGAAGGTGTACTATCATATCAAGCATTATCATTAAGATTTTTAGTTGATGAAAATCTTGAAAACTATCTAATCATTCATAACTGGATGCGTGGACTAGGTGTACCTGAGAAATTTCAAGAAAGGCAGGACTTAATTAATTCTTCTCCTAATAATAGAACCTCTGGTATTGGTGAAAAGGAATTTGCTGATGGAACACTTACTGTATTGAATAGTAATTTTCAACCAAAATTCAATGTAGTATTTAAAGATATGTTCCCAATCTCTTTGAACACACTAGAGTTTGATGCTGCTGTATCTGACACCGATTACTTTAATTCTGTGGTAGAATTTAACTATCTACAATACGAAATCCAATCACTAGAAGGACAACGTTTGACAACATTAAAATAAAATATGGACCCACTTGAAATGATTAAGCAGTCTTGGGCAGGAGACTGTATTTTTGATGAAGACAAATTAGACTCAGAGTCATTAAAGATACCGTCTCTGCACGCAAAGTATCAAGACTTCTGGTCAAAATATTCTCTGATATTAGAAGACAATAAGAAAAAACTTAGCATCTTAAAAAGAGATAAGTATCTTTTTTATACTGGTAAAGCAGATGCGGAAGTATATAAAGAGAATCCTTTTGATCTAAAAGTATTAAAAAATGATCTCAATACTTTTATGGAAGCAGATGCAGACATACAAACTCAGCAATTAAAGATTGCATACTTTGAAACTGTTATAAATTATTTGGAAGGGGTATTGAAACAAATTAACAATAGAACCTACCACATCAAAAATGCCCTCGAACATAGACGTTTTGAAGCAGGTTTCTAATGACCACTATCACAAAGAAGAATGAAGTCTTCTTGCGAGTTGATACTGAACCACACGTTCACCAAGAATTATCAGACTACTTTACTTTTGAAGTACCTAATGCAAAGTTTCTACAGAAACAAAGAAGATATAAACATTGGGATGGAAGGATAAGATTATATTCTCCTGGAAATGGTGAGTTGTACATAGGGTTATTTGATTATCTAACTGAGTGGCTTGACAAGAAAGGTTATAATTATAATATTATTCCTAACGATACTTATGGAGAACCAGATGAAACAGAAGAATATGTCACCCCTGAGTCCGTTTCAAGTTTCGTTAGATCTCTGGGTTTGCCTTTCAAGATCAGAGGATACCAACTTAGAGGACTTTATTCTGCAATCAAGCATAACCGAAGACTATTACTATCACCAACTGGGTCTGGGAAATCATTAATAATATACAGTCTCATACGATGGCATTTACAGTATGATAGACAGGTACTGATTATAGTACCAACAACTTCATTAGTAGAACAATTATTTAAGGACTTTGAACAATATGGTTGGAACGCAAGACACTACGTCAACAAAGTATATGCAGGGAAAGAACGTTATCGAGAATCTCCTGTTGTCATATCTACGTGGCAATCTATCTACAAGGAGTCTAGGTCTTTCTTTAATAGGTTTGATGTTGTTATCGGGGATGAAGCACACCTCTACAAAGCAAAATCATTAACAAAATTATTAACTAAGATGCACGGTTGTAAATACCGTATTGGTCTTACTGGTACTCTTGATGGTATGCAATGTCATCAGTTACAACTAGAAGGATTGTTTGGACCCGTAGAGAAGGTAATTAGAACTGAAGAATTACAGAAGAAAGGTTATCTATCTGAACTAAAAATAAATGTATTAGTATGTAAGCACGAGTATATTCCTTTTGAAAACTATCAGGAAGAAATAGAATACATTATAACTCATCCAAAACGTAATAAAATAATAACTTCTTTAGCAAAAGACATATCAGGTAATACTTTAATACTATTCAATTACATTGAAAGACACGGTGACGTGTTAAGAGATATGCTAAATAGTACAAAGGGAAACAAAAAACTCTTTTATATACACGGAGGAACTGAAACTTCTGATCGTGAGATGGTTAGAGAAATATGTGAAGTAACTGACAACGCAATTATTCTTGCATCGTACGGTACATTCAGTACGGGCATTAATATTAAGAACCTACATAATGTTATATTCGCTTCACCATCTAAGTCCAGAATCAGAAACCTTCAATCTATAGGAAGAGCACTTAGGAAACACGATTCCAAAGCACGTGCCTATCTTTATGACTTTGCTGATGATATTAGTAATGAGCATAATCGAAATATGACTTTGAACCATATGGTTTTTAGAATAAAAACATACAACGATGAAAAATTTGACTACTCAATCACAGAAATTAATCTAAGGAAGTAGAACAATGTCACTCAACTACGTCAAACACGAAGAAGAATTTTTAGGAGTTGCTAAACTTACTAATGGAGATGAAGTTATTGGTAAGTTTACAGTTGTAAAAGATACCGATGGTACAGATGTTGTATTCATAGTTGACCCTGCCAAAGTACATCACGGTTCTATTACTAATGGTGATAATAAAAGAACTGAGATGGTTGGATTAAAAAGGTGGATGTATTTTTCAGATGAAGAATTCTTTATAGTACCTGATAATCAAATAGTATCTCTCGCCCCGCAATCGACGGAGGCAACTATGATGTATAAAATGTTTGTACGTCAGGAGTTTAAACACCAGACTCTAGAAGATATAAAACTAGCAAATGAAGTAGCACCTGCTCCTAACCAAGGATTCTTAGGAACAGTAGATGATAATAGAAAGAAGTTTGAAGATCTATTTAAGAAACCTTTAGAGTAGTTATAACCATCCCTTGAACCCTTACAGAGTTATTGTACGTAATATTTCATCTCTTGTCAACCCCCTGGCATAATTTATGATTATATGTTAATATAAGTACAACCTCACAAGGCAGTATGCCAAGAAAAAGAGCAAAGAGTCAACACTATGTTGATAACAAAAAATTTTTAGAAGCACTTATCAATCATAAAGAAAGGGTAAAACGTGCAGCGTCTCAGGAAAAATCCAAACCAAGGATACCAGAGTACGTAGGAGATTGCTTTTTAAAAATCGCGACGCACCTATCTTATAGACCAAACTTCATTAACTATATGTACAAAGAAGATATGGTTTCAGATGGGATAGAGAACTGCGTTCAATACATTGATAACTTTGATCCTAACAAATCTAAAAATCCTTTTGCTTATTTTACACAGATAGTTTACTTTGCTTTCTTAAGAAGAATAGCAAAAGAGAAAAGACAACAATCAATCAGAGAAAAAATTATAGAGAAGTCTGGTTTTGATCAGATCTTTCATACTGATGGTGATGTAGATGTGGCAGCACTCAATAATATTAAGACACGTATTGAAATGAATAACAAGTATCAATGATACCAAACGATTTACATTATGATATAATCTTTTCTGATTTTATGATGTCATCAAAGATAGATGTATCCTTAGATAAACTTAAGGAAGAAATCTATACTTTAAAGAATGAACTAACTCATAGTTGTACTAGGTCAGGGAGAAATAGTTTTCAAACTAACTGGGTATATCATATGCCTTTTGATGAACTTACAAAATTAAAAGAACAGATTATTGAATTTGCAAATTACTTTTCTAAGATGATGAGTTATGATATGGTGGTGGATGAATGTTCCTACTGGATAAATGTAAATCCTCCATACGGTCATAACATAATTCATACTCACGGAACGTGTGAACTCGTTGGTAACTTCTATGTACAAACTGGAGAAGAGACAGGAACATTAGAGGTTGTGCGAAACGATGGTTCGGTGTATAATAAAATAGGTAAACTCAATAGCACTTTTAAATGTGAGTGTGAAGAGGGTAGATTTTATATGATGCCAGGTCATCTGTGGCATTATGTTTCCGAGAACAATTCAGATGGAGACAGGATTTCTGTTTCCTATAATATAAGATTAAAATGAAACTAACTCAAGAACTAATTGACCAGATACAAGAAGCAATGCTACACACCAAGAAAGATGGTAGTATTAATTGGAAAGATGATGACGATGTTGTAGTACAGTTGGCAGGGACATTTGCTGCTGATAGGTTCATTGTTATTAAGAACAGGTCAAAGAACCCAGTAATTTCTGCTGCTAATCATCCATACTTTAATTATGAGAAGAAGGTCTTTACAAAAGATGGTAGAGAGGAGTATATGAAGAAGGAGAAGAAATGAAGATTCTTCTTATTACAGATCAGCACTTTGGTGCAAGAAATGATAACCCAGTATTCCTAGGTAAGTTTAAACAATTCTATGAGCAAATTGTTTTTCCTTATATTGATAGGAATAATATAGATACTGTATTTTGTTTAGGAGATACGTTTGATAAACGTAAGAGTATAAACTATCTTTCACTAGAGTCTACTAGAAATATGTGGTTCAAACCTTTACAGGATAGAGGTATCAAGATGTATATGTTGATTGGTAATCACGACATATATTTTAAGAATACACTCAGGGTAAACGCTTGCGATCATTTACTTAAAGAATATCAAAACTTAGAAGTTATAAAAGAACCTACAGAATTAGTTTTAGATGATAGAAAATTTTTAATGCTTCCTTGGATTTGTGATGATAACAAACAAAAGATCTACGACACAATAGTAGATACAGATGCCACTGCTTGTATGGGACATCTAGAACTAGCAGGGTTTGAAGCACTTCCTGGAGTTCGTATGGAGCACGGTGAAGATCCTGAGAGGTTTTCTAAGTTTAAATTAACTTGCACAGGTCATTTCCATCACAGATCAAGACAAGATAATATAATGTATCTCGGTAATCCGTACCAACTTTACTGGAATGACTATGGTGCTGTTAGAGGTTTTCACGTCCTAAATACTGATGACTTAAGATTAACATTCATTCAAAATCCTTTTAATATATTTGAAAAAATATTTTATGATGATACTAATAATGATTATGAAACACTACCAGACCATAAAGAATTGGTAGGAAGTTATGTAAAGATAGTAGTTCAACAGAAAGATAATCAAAAATTATTTGATCGCTATGTAAAACATTTACAAGACGTTGGTGTAGCAGATTTAAAAATTATTGAAGATCTAACTCTTGAAGCAGTTGAGGTAGATGAGTCTATAAAATTAGAAGACACTATGACTATCTTAGAAACTTATGTTAATGAATTAGAAGATCATATTGATAAAAAGAATATTGTTAAAATTGTTAAATCACTTTACCTTGAGGCACTTAACGTCTAATGTTTGTACTTACCGATAAAGCAACTGGAGGAGTCTACGCTGTCACAGATGACGAGAAAGATGAAAAGGTTGTGCAAATTTTTGTTGACAAAGATGATGCAATACGTTATTATACACAGTTGGAGGCATTAGATTATAATAGACCTTTGCTAATTCTAGAGTTAGATGAGGAGCAAGTCAGACAAAACTGTGTCAACCACGGTTATATGTATTGTATAATTACTCCAAACGATCTCGTTACACCTCCCTCTGATCTTAAATTATGATTGTATTTGAAAAACTTCGTTGGAAGAATTTATTATCTACAGGCAATCAATTCACAGAATTTAATTTATCCGACACTAGATCAACTCTAGTGATAGGTGGTAATGGCACAGGTAAATCTACAATGCTTGATGCTTTGACCTATGGATTATTCAATAGACCCTTCCGCAAAGTCAGTAAGGGTCTTTTAGTCAATTCAATTAATGATAAAGACTGTGTAGTAGAGATAGAATTTTCAGTAGGAACTGTTAAGTATAAAGTAGTTCGTGGTATGAAACCTGCTATTTTTGAGATATATCGTAATGATGCGTTGTTAGATCAAGATGCTGCTAGTAGAGATTATCAAAAATACTTAGAACAATCTGTACTTAAACTTAATTACAAATCATTTACACAAGTGGTCATACTAGGGAGTAGTACATTTGTTCCATTTATGCAACTTGCAGCAGGACATAGAAGAGAAGTTATAGAAGATTTACTAGACATACAAATATTTTCTAATATGAATCTCTTATTAAGAGAACGTGTAAGAGATAATAATGAATCACTTAGAGACTGTGAGTATGAATTGCAGGTCGCAGAAGAGAGAGTCATTGCACAAAAAAGAATTCTATCAGCATTAACTGGTGCAAACGATGAAAGGATAGGGATATTAGAAGAACAGTTTAAAGAGAATGAAGATGGTATGATAGCAGTAAAGAATAATATTAATATGTTACAAACTAAAATGAAAGAACTAGGTGACTTTAAAACACAACTAAGTGCACTTGAATCTAAATGGGAAAGTGCAAAAACTATTGGTACTAAATTAGATACTAAGATTGAAAGAATTGAAAAGGACATACAATTCTTTAATGAACATTCTACTTGCCCTACCTGTACTCAAGATATAGATGAGTCACTTAGAAATATTAAAGTAAATTCTTTAGCAACCAAAGGTAATGAATTAGGTAAAGCACAAGACCAACTTAAGTTAGAGATTGCAAAGGTCAGATCCAAGATGGTTGAGTTCTCAGAAGCAGCAGATAACTATGTTGATATGCAAAGAGAGATACATCACCTGTTAGATAAAGAATCTAGATTAGTAAAAACTAATACTAGGATACTAGGAGAGATTAAAAACTTACACGATAAACCTAACATTGCTACAGAGAAACAAACCTTTATGCAAAGACAAGCAGAGTATGAGGTAAAGGAAGATGCCTGTGCAGAAGTATCAAGACTATCAAGTGATTATAAACTTGTAAGTAGTTTACTTAAAGATGGTGGTATCAAGTCTAAAATTATTGCTAAGTATATACCTGTCATCAATCAATACATTAATAAATTCTTATCTAATATGGATACTTATATTAACTTTACTCTTGATGAAGAGTTTAATGAAGTTATAAAGTCTCGTTATAGAGATAAGTTTTCTTATTCCTCATTCTCAGAAGGAGAGAAACAGAAGATTGATCTATCACTTCTATTTACTTGGAGACACGTTGCAAAGATGAAGAACTCTATTGCCACAAACCTTCTTATCTTAGATGAGGTATTTGATAGTTCTCTAGATAACTATGCTACAGAAGAATTATTAAAGATATTAAAAGGTTTTGGAGATGCAAACATCTTTATCATATCTCATAAAGGTGATGTATTACTTGACAAATTTGAAAAAACAATTAAATTTGATAAGGTAAATAACTTTTCTAAATGTGGAGAGATAGAATGAATTGTTGGCACTGCGGACCAGATGTACAATTAATCTGGGGAGGAGACTTTACTGGAGAAGATTATTGTAATGATGAAATTTCTATAGTCAGTAATCTTTCTTGTCCTAAATGTGGATCATATGTTGAGGTTTATTTACCAAAGGATGAATTTAGACCATAATGTTTGACACTCCCTATTACAGAGGAAATGATGAGTTTAAAATGCACCATCAGTTCCAGAAACATCTACATAGTAGAAGGGATGAATTTTGTGTGCCAGATAATGCTTTCAATGGAACTGGATATTCTACAATAAGATCAGACAATCGTATTCACTTAGAGTATCCTGAGTTTGGTTCATATCTTAATGAAGCAATCTCAAAGTATGATGATAAACTAGAATGTACCCACGCTTGGGTTAATATAAATCCACCAGGATCATATCAAACCAGACACAACCACGCTTGTTGTGATATGGCAGGTACATACTATGTGACAGTTCCAGATGCAGACTCAGGTAACATACAATTTTATAATCCATCACCTACAGTAGAAGCAATGATGATACATCAACCATATCATTGTTCCACCCATCTTCACATACCTACAGAGAAAGACATCCTGATCTGGCCAGGGTTCTTGGACCACGAGGTAACATATAATTATTCAGATGAAGAAAGATGGAGTATTTCGTTTATGTTATCCTTAAGTCACCTAGATAGATTAGAAAGATTTCCATCTATGTTAGTCTATGATTGAAAGGTTTACAAATAACAGCGAGTGGTTGGACAAACTGATAAACAAACTGGAAAAGGACAATGCAACTCCCGAACTGGCAGCATCACTCGAAGAAGAAACAAAAGAGGACATTAAAACCTCAGAAACTTCGTCAAGCAAGAAAGAGACGTAGACAGTTGATAAACCGTCTACTAAACGCTTCCAAACAGTCTGGGAGCGTTTATAGTATGTACATACGACACGAAAAAAAATGACTGTAAACACTGGAGTAAAAGGAACACTTGCAAAACTACTTGCTACAGAAGACCTTGTTGTTGAGCACAAGACCTGTGAAACTGCATCCTTTGATGTTGCTCGCAGAGTTCTTACATTACCTAACTGGGAAAAAGCAACCGAAGAAGTATATGATCTTTTAGTAGCACACGAAGTAGGACACGCACTGTTTACACCTAACAGACTATGGGATGAATTACCTTGCCCTAAGTCAATCATCAACGTAACAGAAGATGCACGCATTGAGAAGTTGATGAAGAGAAAGTATGGTGGTCTTCCAAAAACATTTTATAGAGGATACAGAGAACTAGATGCTATGGATTTCTTTATGATTCCTGATGATCAAGATGAGATCAATCTAGTTGACAAAATCAATCTTCACTTCAAGTCAGGTGCATTTACTCCTATCGATTTTGCACCAGAGCACGAGTATCTTGTAGACCTTACAGGTAATGCAGAAACATTTGAAGATGCAATAGAAGCAGCAGTAGAAATCTACAAAGTAATGCAAGAGATTGAAGAGCAGAAAGAACAAGAAAAAATAGGTGAGTCAAATGATGAGAACCAAGAAGGTGGTCAAGGTCAAGTTGAAGACGGAGAGAGTATGGACTTTGAAGAAACTCCAGATCAAGAGATCATCAATCCAAATCAACCTTGGGACAAAGGAGAGCAGGTACAGCAAGAAGGTCAAGTTCCATCAGGAACCAGATCAGGTGGTGTAGACTATGACCCATTCCAATCACAAACTGATGACGCATTTACTCAGGGAACAAAAGATCTAACAGAGGAACCACGTTACGGTCGTGAGAATGTATATGTTGAATTACCTAAGAACCTAAATCCTGATCACTTTATAGTTGGTGCAGATTATCTTCTTAAAGTAAATCAAAATCATTTCTCTGTAGAAGGTGATTTAAAAGAAGAGGGTAGAAAAGAATCTTATGACAGAACTGTTGAAGAGTACAATAACTTCTACAAGAAATCACAGAAAGAAGTAAACTATCTTGTAAAAGAGTTTGAGTGTAAGAAAGCAGCAACATCATATGCTCGTGCTAGAACTTCTCGTACAGGTGTTCTTGATACATCTAAACTACACACATACAAGTTTACTGATGACATCTTTAAGAAAGTAACTGTACTTCCAGAAGGTAAGAACCACGGTATGATCTTCCTATTAGATTGGTCAGGTTCTATGTCTTCTAACATAAGAGAAACTACAGAGCAAGTTATCCAACTATCTTGGTTCTGTAAGAAAGTCAACATCCCATTTGATGTCTACGCATTTACTAATGATGGATTTGCTTCTTCTTATAGAATGGATGTCAATGGTATTCAACCAGATGATGACTATCCACATAGAGAAAAGACTTTACACGAACCTGTTATAGGTGAGTTTGCTCTTGAGAATGGTTTCACATTACTCAATGTAGTATCTTCTACTCAGAAGAAAAAGCAATTTGAAGCATCACTTATGTACCTTTACATCAATGCTACTGCTAACAACTTCAGAAGTTACTATAGTTTCAAAAATGGTTTCGCTGTAAGTTTTACAGCAGCACCAGGATTTAATCTATCAGGTACACCTTTGAATGAAGCACTTGTATTGATGAGACCAATTATAAAAGCATTCAGCAAAAGAGTAGACAAACTTACATTATGTGTTCTTACTGATGGTGAAGGACAATGCTCTTCTTACTACAGTGAGTTACATCAATACAACAATCGTCCATATGCTAATTCTCTAGGTTACAACTGTTTCCTTAGAGATCGTAAACTAGGACGTACCTATGAGAAGTTTGATGGGTCTGATCAAGTTACACAGGTTCTCCTCCAGAACCTACGTGAGACATATCCTATGCTTAATGTTATTGGATTCCGTTTACTTGGTTCACGTGATGGACATTACTTCTTCTCCAGAGCATTTGAGTATGATACAGTACCAATGGAGAAAGCACAGAAGGCATACAGAAAGGATAAGTATGTTGCCCTCACAAACACTGGATACAATAAGTTATTCGTTATGCCATCTAACAATCAGAATGATACAGAAGAACTATGGGATGACATTAAGGAAGATTCCACACGTGCAGAGATTACTAGGACATTTAAAAAGATGTTCAAGAACAAGAAGTCTAATAAGAAGATGCACAACTCATTCATAGAGACAGTTGCATAACCAATTATATTAGTGTCACACAACCCCCTTTCAAGGGGGTTTTTTATTGGTATATTATATACATAGACACAAGACAAACAAATGCCTTTCACAACTGCAATTCCTGTGACCACACCTGATATAGTCACATACCTAACAAACAACTTTGGCAATGAAGTATCTGTCAAAGAACTTTTATCTGCTGCTGATAAGTTTCATTGTTCACTAGCAACAATCAAGAAACGTCTTAAGACTTATAAGGTTGCCATTGGTAAGTGGAACTTATCTGTTAAAGAACTAGAGCAAACATTCAAAGCACCTGCTGCTACACCTGCTGTTCAGCAAGTACAATCTGTTCCTCGTTCAGAGCAAATACTTGTTCCAGATGTTGACCCTAACTATGTTCCTTTTGGTAACTTCAATGCTATCAAAAAGATTATCAGTTCAAAAGTTTTCTATCCTACATTCATCTCTGGTCTATCTGGTAACGGTAAGACATTCGGTGTAGAACAAGCGTGTGCTCAACTCAAAAAAGATTTTGTAAGAGTTAACATCACAGTTGAGACAGACGAAGATGATCTTATCGGTGGTTTCCGTTTAGTTAATGGAGATACTGTATGGCACAATGGTCCAGTTATCGAAGCACTTGAGAGAGGTGCTATCCTTCTCCTTGATGAGATTGACCTTGCATCAAACAAGATACTTTGCTTACAATCTGTACTAGAAGGTAAAGGTGTATTCCTTAAGAAACTAGGTAGGTATGTAAAACCTGCTAATGGATTCAACATATTTGCTACAGCAAATACAAAGGGTAAAGGTTCTGACGATGGTAGATTCATCGGTACCAATGTTCTTAACGAAGCATTCCTTGAGAGATTTGCTATCACATTAGAGCAAGAGTATCCAACAGTTACTGTCGAGAACAAGATTCTTACTAAGATTGCTGATGATCTAAACATCAACGACAAAGACTTTGTATCTCGTCTATGTGATTGGGCACAGGTTATTCGTAAGACATTCAACGATGGTGGTATTGATGAAGTCATCTCTACTCGTAGACTTGTACACATTATGCGTGCATTCTCAATCTTCAAAAAGAAAGAAGATGCAATCAAGTACAGCATCAACAGATTCGATGATGAGACTAAGCAAGCATTCTTAGAACTCTATGATAAGATAGATGTTGACTTCCAAAAGGAAGACTGATATACTAAGGGGGTATAAACCCCCTTTTATAATGTTCAAGTATGAAGAGGATAAAATCCTTAAAGAAATTTACAAGTACATTGAAAAGACCTACGAAGGTCATTATTCAAATGGACAAGTACAAACTCTTGACATTATAGATTCGGTTGGTGACGCTGAAGCATTCTGTAGAAGTAACATTCTAAAGTATGCTTCTCGTTACGATCGCAAGGGAACAGCAAGAAAGGACATTGTTAAAATCGTTCACTATGCTATACTCTTATTACACTTCTCTGATAAGTCCGAAAACAATGACCCAAGTTAAATTAACTAAATCAACATTCAACACGCTTAAAAATTTTGCAACGATCAACAAATCTATTGTTATCAATCCTGGTTCTAAAATCCGTACGATTAGTGTTAACAAAAACATATATGCTTCTGCTGAGATCGAAGAAGTTTTTCCTACACAAGTCCCCATTTATGACCTCGGTGTATTTCTCTCTGGTCTCTCATTGTTTGAAAACCCTGTCTTCGATTTCAGTTCAGACAGTAAGGTTATCATCAAAGACGAGTCAGGTGCAGAGTCGAACTTCTTCTACAGCGACCCCGAACTCGTAGTACAACCTCCTAAAGACGGTGTTAAATTACCTGACACTAAGACAGTTAAGTTTAATCTAAAACCAAAAGTCTTAGATGATCTATTACGTGCAGCATCGGTTTATGCAGTTCAAGACTTATGTTTATATTCTAGAAACGGTCAGTTAGTATTAACTGTATGTGATAAGAAGAATGAAACATCTAACAGTTACGAAGTACCTGTAGGTACAACATCAGAAGAAGATCTATGTTATTGTTTTAAGGTAGAGAATCTTAGGTTGCAACCAGAAGAGTATGCTGTTACAATATATGATAATAGATGTGCTCTATTTGATGCAGTTAATCGTGACCTGCAATACTTTATCGCTCTTGAACCACAATGAAACTTAAGAAACACGACACTCCAAAACCAACAGAAAATCCAGAACAACTGTTGGCAAGATTTGAGAAACGTATCAAACAACTCAATGCTAGAAAGGATGAGTTGCAAGGGTGGTACGATGAGTATGTTAAACTAGAACAAGATTTAACTAGACTACAGGGATCTGTTGATGCAGTTACTTACATTGCTACTGGTGCTTTACCAGGAGACGGAAACCACGGTGGTATGAAAGATCATAAACCTACTAGACATTCTAAGATAGATGCACTAGACTAAAGGTATGAACATATTCGTTACCGATCCTGATCCTGTTGTTTCTGCACAGGTTCTACCTGACAAACATATTGTCAAAATGCCACTAGAAACTTGTCAAATGCTTTCTATTGTTGCATCAGAAAAATGGGGACACGGTTTCGGTTCATTACCTAAACTAAATGGTGAACCTTATAAAACAGAAAAGGGTGCATTTCGTAATCACCCTTGTACTGTTTGGTCACAGATTAATTTCCGTTGGTTAATAGAACACGGTCTTGCATTGTGTGCAGAATATACACACAGATATAACAAGACTCATAGTTGTCAACATACTATCGAGTATGCTGATAATATATTTCCAAAAGCGTACACTAAACCCACGCATTTTGTTAGAGCAATGTATGATGAGTTTAAGTACGATACTAATATTGATACTTTCACTGCGTACAAAAGATATATTGCATCTAAACCTTGGGTGTGCGATAATTATCTACGTGACCCTCAACGCAAACCTTCTTGGATTACATAATGAGTAACTTTTTATGGGTAGAAAAATATAGACCCAAAACCATTGATGATTGTATTCTTCCAGAAAATATAAAAGATGTTTTAAATAAATTTGTAGAGAAAGGAGAACTTCCTAATCTATTATTATCAGGTCCTCCTGGGATAGGAAAGACTACTGTTGCCAAAGCAATGTGTGAACAGATTGGTGCAGACTATTATGTAATCAATGGATCTGATGAAGGTAGATTCTTAGACACTGTTAGAAACAATGCAAAGAATTTTGCATCTACTATGTCTCTAGCATCTTCTGCAAAACATAAAGTAATTATTATAGATGAAGCAGATAATACTACTCACGATGTTCAACTTCTATTAAGAGCATCTATAGAAGAGTTTAGTAGTAACTGTAGATTTATTTTTACTTGTAACTATAAGAATAAAATACTTGAACCATTACATTCAAGATGTAGTGTTATTGATTTTTCTATCACAGGTAAAGAGAAGCAAACTATCGCAGCAGAATTTTTTACTAGCATCAAATCTATACTAGATAAAGAGCACGTTGATTATGAACCTAAAGTTCTTGCTGCATTAGTACAGAAATATTTTCCTGACTTTAGAAGAACTTTAAATGAACTACAAAGATATTCTTCTATTGGAAAAATTGATACAGGTGTTCTTGCAGTTCAACAATCAACTAATCTAAATGATCTAGTATCATATTTGAAATCAAAAGAGTTTACAAAAATGCGTAAGTGGGTTGTATCTAATTTAGATAATGATCCTAATTCTATTATGAGAACTATCTACGATTCTTTATATGATCATCTACAACCTGCAAGCATACCTCAAGCAGTTTTGATTATTGCTGAGTATCAATATAAAACTGCATTCGTTGCAGATCAAGAAATAAATCTAGTAGCATTTCTCACAGAAATGATGATGCAATGTCAATACAAGTAGGATATGTTCCTAACCATATAGCAGACTTTATCTATGAGGTCTTGTGTAGAGATAATACCTTTCCGTGGTTCTACCAAGAAAAGACTTCATTCTATAATGGCACTGCTGAAGTATTACAACTAGATGGATACGAAGAGCATCCATATTTTGCACATACTATTGTCACTGACAATCAGATAAAGTCAAACGCATATGATATAGTCTTCGATAAACTATGGAAGTATATGGTAAAGAATGTTGATGGAGATTTTGGTGAGTTGATTCGTGTACGTGCAGCAAAGACTATGAAGAATAAAGTCCCACCTACACAACCACACGTTGATGCACCTTTTAGACATTGGGTTATGATTTACTATGCTGATAATAGCGATGGTCCAACAGTAATATATAAAGAGAAGTATGGTGAGAATCCTGACAAGGTAAGAGTCAAACAATACATTGATCCTGAGAAAGGTAAATATGTTATCTTCAATGGACACAAGTATCACTCTGGTAATGCACCTAGGAAACATTCTTCAAGAACAATCTTGAACATTAATTATTATGGAAACACACAACTTCTTCCCAGTTAAATTTTATTCATTTGATAATGAAGATCTAGTACAACCTACTTTACAGACCCTTATGGAATGTGAACGTGGGTTATTTAATATTCCAAATACTGTAGAGACTACTAAAGGTGATTTATTTGAGAGAGAAGAATTTTCAGATGTACATAAATGGTTTGAACAATGTTTGAATGAGATAAAGACTGAGGAACAATTACAATTTGAGGGTGACTTCAAGGTCTGTATGTCTTGGGGAAATGTAAGTGGACCTGATAGTGGTGGTTGTCATCAAGCACACAGGCATCCGTTTGCATACCTGTCTGGTATCTATTACCTCACAGAGGGGTCTCCTACGGTCTTCCAGGACCCTCTA
>CENT01085399.1_pt1 | contig 25317 bp, 23 predicted proteins | sample 530141 | NCBI WGS metagenome assembly CENT01 (sample SAMEA2591074, study PRJEB7988) | marine metagenome | isolation source: saline water (ENVO:00002010), including | reverse complement strand
GTCCTCAAATCGGTGCCTTTACGTATGTATTGGCGAAGCAAACCGTTAAAGTTTTCATTCAGTCCGCGCTCCCAGGATGAATATGGATTCGCGAAGTAAATATCCGTTTTAAGCTTCTCTGCGACCAACTCGTGGTCACAGAATTCGCTGCCATTGTCCGCCGTGATAGTTCGGACATGACTGCGATATTTCCACAACATGCCAACCATGGCTCAGGCCACATCGGCTGCGCTTTTCGCTGGCACTTTGCGTATCAGATACAGCTTACTTTTACGCTCTACCAAGCTAACAATCGCGCCTGTTCCTTGCTTGCCTAAAACCGTGTCAGCTTCCCAATCACCGAACCGCTTCTTCTTGTTCACGATAGCGGGACGATGCTCTATGCCAACGCGATTTGGGATAATCACACGCTTCGCGCGGCTACCTTTACGGTATCTTCGGTGGCTCTGACGTAGCTGTTTATACAATTTACCGCCGCGTAATTTATCACGCTGGACGTAGCCATAAATCCATTCGTGACTGACGTGATGACCGATGATTTTACCTACACCAGCAATCTGCTCAGGGCTCCACTTTTCGTTAAGCCCGAACTCAACAAAGGTAATCGTCAGTTCAGATATCCTGTACTTTGCGGCCTGACAACGTCGTTTTAATGCCTTGGCCTGAGCGACTTCCGGTAGGTAATGGCTATCTCGAATTCGATTACGTTTAACTTCTCTACTAATGGTGCTGTGACTCACGTTCAGACGCCTTCCGATCTCTCGATAACTGAAACCCTCGCGTAAGTAGGCCTCGATCTGGTATCGTTGTCCCTCGATCAACTGCTTGTAACTCATGGTGATACTCTAATTGTTTGGCGACTATAGATACCACCAACAGGCAGTTGATCGTCTGTCACCCATTAACCATGAGTGGTGCACTTATTATCTGAATTCGGGCTTGGTTAACGTGTAAGTTTTATCGCTCTGAATACACCGATGCAAAAGGTTTACGCTTAAAATGGGGTCTTGTATAGTGTCGTTCGAAATCGAATAGATGAAGTAGCCGTAGAGCGTATTATTTAGTGCCGCTTCATTAATTATCAATGCCTTATCAGGCTTCCAATTGTGTTGTAACACTATTATGAAATACAGTCCTTTACTGGCAGAGTTAATCGATAGCCTGACCTGCTTACCGGGTGTGGGAAATAAAACGGCCCAACGCATGGCGTTTCAGTTGCTTGAGCGTAACCGTGAAGGCGGCAGAACGCTCAGCGCGGCTCTGCACAACGCCATGGAGCATATCGGTCATTGCAAACAGTGCCGTAATTTTTCTGAGAATGAGTTGTGTGAAATCTGTCAGCATCCCCAACGTAGCGACAGTCAGCAACTTTGCGTAGTGGAGAGTCCGCAGGACGTGATGGCTATCGAACAAACCATGGCGTATAAAGGTACCTACTTTGTATTAATGGGCCACCTGTCGCCCATCGATGGTATCGGTCCTGCCGAAATTGGTCTGGATATTCTCGAAAAACAAATTACCGAGGGGCAATACGCCGAAGTCATTCTGGCTACTAACCCTACAGTGGAAGGTGAGGCTACAGCCCATTATATTGGTCAGCTGTGTCAAAAGCACAATGTTTCGGCCAGCCGAATTGCTCATGGTGTGCCGATTGGCGGCGAGCTTGAATACATAGACGGCAATACACTCACCCATGCATTTTCAGGTCGACGGTCACTCTGAGTACCGTCGAAACCCATTCCGCTAAGCCATTTTATGGCCAGCACTTTGCTACCCAACCAACAATTTTTTGTATTTTACCGTTGAATTTTTTGTCCTGAGACCTCACTTGTCTTGTTGAAAAATAAATAAACTGACTAGGAGACTCTGGTTTATGGCTGAAGTGGCCCATCAAGAAACTCATGGCTTTCAAACAGAAGTAAAACAACTTCTGCATTTGATGATCCATTCTCTTTATTCAAACAAGGAAATCTTTTTACGCGAGTTAGTATCTAACGCAGCAGATGCCGCTGACAAACTTCGTTTTAAGGCGCTGGAAAATGATAGCCTGTACGAAAATGATGGTGATCTGTGCGTTAAACTGAGCGTTGATAAAGAAGCGGGTACCATCACCATTAGCGATAACGGTATTGGTATGAGCCGCGACGACGTCATTGCCAACCTCGGTACCATTGCAAAGTCGGGCACCGCAGATTTTTTCAGCAAACTGTCTGGTGATAAAGCCAAGGATTCCCAACTGATTGGTCAGTTTGGTGTTGGTTTTTACTCTGCCTTTATCGTTGCCGACAAAGTGGTCGTTCGTACCCGCGCTGCAGGCGAATCTGCTGATCAGGGCGTAGAATGGATTTCTGAGGGTGAAGGCGAATTTACCGTAGGTGATATCGAAAAGGCCGAACGCGGCACAGAGATTACACTGTATCTGCGCGACGACGAAAAAGAATTCGCCGATGACTGGCGTTTGCGTTCGATTATCAGCAAATACTCCGATCACATCAGTATTCCCGTGCGCATGTGGAAAGCGCCTGTTGAGGAGCAGGACGGTCCTGACGGCGAGAAAACCCCTGCCCAGCCGGGTGAGTGGGAAACTGTTAACAAAGCCACCGCACTATGGACCCGCGATAAGTCTGAAATTAGCGACGAAGAATATATTGAGTTCTATCGCCATGTTTCTCACGACTTTGCCGAGCCGATGAGCTGGGCACATAACAAGGTGGAAGGTAAAACCGAATATACCAGCTTGTTATATATCCCAAGCAAAGCCCCGTTTGACTTATGGAACCGTGAGCAAACCCACGGCCTGAAGCTGTACGTTCAACGCGTATTCATTATGGATGACGCTGAACAGTTTATGCCTACCTATCTGCGCTTTGTAAAAGGCTTGCTCGACTCCAACGATTTACCGCTCAACGTATCCCGTGAAATTTTGCAGGATAACAAGATCACTCAGTCACTGCGCACGGGTTGCACCAAGCGTGTACTGCAAATGCTTGAGCGTATGGCGAAAAATGACGCCGAGAAATACCAGTCGTTCTGGAACGAGTTCGGTAACGTGCTCAAAGAAGGTCCGGCGGAAGACTTCTCTAACAAAGAGAAAGTAGCTGGCCTGTTGCGTTTTGCCTCAACTCATAACGACAGCAGTGACCAAACGGTATCTCTGGCTGACTATATCTCTCGTATGAAAGAAGGGCAGGATAAGATTTACTATGTAACTGCCGACAGTTACCAGGCGGCTAAAAACAGTCCTCACCTGGAAATCTTCAGGAAGAAAGGCATTGAAGTACTGCTGATGGGCGAGCGCATCGACGAGTGGTTAATGCAACATCTTACCGAGTTTGATGGTAAGCAGCTGAAGTCGATTGCCCGTGGCGATCTGGATTTAGACGATCTGGAAGACGAAGAAAGCAAGAAAGCTCACGAAGAAGCCGAAAAGCAGGTGGAAGGTGTGCTTGAGCGTGCTAAAAGCGCACTGGGCGACAAAGTCATTGACGTTAAATTCACCCACCGTCTAACTGATTCACCAGCGGTAATCGTGGCTGACGACAACGGCATGACTACGCAAATGATGAAGCTGATGGAAGCCGCTGGTCAGCCAGTGCCTGAAGTGAAATATCACTTCGAACTCAACCCTGAACATCAGTTAGTGAAGTTACTGGCCGACGTACAGGACGAAACGGTATTTAAGAGCTGGACAGAAGTATTGTTTGATCAGGCGGCACTTTCTGAGCAGGGCAGTCTTAAAGACCCGGCGACTTTCGTACGCAATCTGAATGGTTTGCTGATGAGTCTTTCTAAGTAAGTCAGCAGCAAAGCACTGAATATAACGGGCAGGTTTTTACCTGCCCGTTTTTTTGCGTGTACCTGTGATGTCGACAACATTAATCCACTAATCGACAGATTTGCAGGTAACAAATTATCAGCGTGGTTTATATTAGTTTTAATTCAGCTTGATGATGCAAAGCGTAACATGCTGGGTTGCTTACACATGCGGGTATTAGGGGAGTGCCGACAATGCCGGTAACGCTTATAGCTAACGCAGCAATTAGCATTGCTGTTAAGGATTTGTGTCGACATTGTTCAATAGTTCAATTTACATACGCTATTAGTCGTAAGACAGCAGACAAGACCGGCTGAGCACTTGTCACGCCGAATGGTAGTGTGTAAAGTGCCTCACAGTTATGAAATAAATAAGCGGAGAGCGCAAATATGCGAATTATACTTCTCGGTGCACCGGGCGCCGGCAAGGGAACACAAGCGCAATTTTTAATGGGCAAATATGGTATCCCGCAAATTTCTACAGGTGACATGCTTCGTAGTGCAATTAAGGCTGGCACAGAAATGGGCCTGGCTGCCAAGAAAGTTATGGACGAAGGGAAATTAGTGTCCGACGATATCATTATTGGTCTGGTAAAAGAGCGTATTGCTCAGGATGACTGTAAAGATGGTTTCCTGCTCGATGGTTTCCCACGCACTATCCCTCAGGCAGATGCCATGAAGGAAGCAGGTGTGGCAGTTGACCATGTTATCGAATTTGATGTGCCGGACGACGTTATCGTTGATCGAATGGGCGGCCGCCGTGTTCACCCTGCGTCAGGTCGGGTTTACCACGTTGTCTACAACCCTCCAAAAGAGGAAGGTAAAGATGACGTAACCGGCGAAGAGTTGATCATTCGTGATGACGACAAAGAAGAAACCGTTCGCGCACGCTTAGGTATCTACCACGAGCAAACACAGCCACTGGTTGATTACTACAGTGCTGAAGCCGAAGCAGGTAACTGTGCTTACCACAAACTCGACGGCACTCAACCGGTAGAAACGGTCAGTCAGCAATTAGGCGAGCTGCTGGGTTAATCCGGCCTCTTGCAGAAATTAAAAAGCCGCTGACTCACAGCGGCTTTTTTGTTTTCCGTTTTTGCTTACCAACGAACCGCGCAATCATTGCTTTACCCTTCACCCATTTCACTGTCACAATAACCGCTTCTGACGTGAAGATAGTAGTGAAAAGATGATCGTACTTCCGGTGACTGCTTTTTATGCCAGTATTCTGGCATTTATTTATTTGTATATTACCGCGTTGGTGATTATTCACCGCCGGAGCAATCGAATTGGTGTGGGCGATGGCGGCGACGAAGTACTGCAGCGTCTGGTTCGGGTTCACGGTAACTTTGCTGAATATGTGCCGCTCACGTTACTACTATTGGCCATCCTGGAAATCAGTACGGAAATTCCCTGGCTGATTCATCTATTCGGCGCATCCCTGGTCATTGGCCGTGTATTGCATGCCTACGGTTTGCGTCACTCGGTGGGTGCAACCTGGCAACGAGTCGCAGGCATGATGTTAACCCTGATGTCGCTGTTCGGCCTGGCCAGCGCTAACCTGACACTGATTTACTGGTTGCCGTTTTTATGAACTCGTTAGCACAACTTATCACGCCAGCGTGCCTGCTCGACCTGATTAAGTTCCGCCTCAATTGCCAGCGAATGCAGGCCGTCGCGGATAGTGAACAACTTACGCTTCGCCCGCACGTTAAAACCCTTAAGTCACTGCAGGCGGCAGAGTACTATGCGCCATCCTCAGGCCCAATCACGGTGTCAACGCTGGCCGAAGCGGCTACTTTCGCCTGCGCCGGTTATACTGATATTCTCTACGCGGTGGGGCTGTCACCCAACAAGTTTAGGCAGTTAGCCGCCATTCAACGACTGGCGCCGGATTTCACGGTGATTGCCGACAGTCTGGCCGCAGTAAGCGCATTAACCGATTACGCCGGTGAATTAGAGCTACCCTTATCGGTGATGCTGGAAGTGGATGTGGACGATCATCGCGCTGGGTTATTACCGGAGTCAGACGAGTTGATTAGCTGCGCCAGCGCTTTATCAGTAGCTCCGAACATTCACTTCCGTGGCGTTATGACTCATGCTGGTGCTTCTTATGATTGTGACACTAAAGCTGCGCAACATGCGATGGGGCAACAAGAGTGCGAGCGCATTGCCAAAGCTGCAGCTAATCTGTTGGCAGCAGGGATACTCTGTGAGCTGGTTTCGGCGGGTTCAACCCCTACAGCGTTAGCCGACATTAAGCACACCGGCATCAGTGAGCTTCGGGCTGGCGTATACGCTACATTTGACTGTGTTATGGCCGGTCTGGGGGTGTGTGAAACTGATGATATTGCCCTGTCTGTACTGACATCCGTTATCGGCCACCAGGTCGATAAAAACTGGGTGATTGTTGATGCTGGCTGGATGGCCTTATCGCGGGACCAGGGCACTGCATCACAGCAGCAGGACTGTGGTTATGGATTGGTGTGCGATGAGCACGGCAAGTTACTGGACGGCTGGTACGTAAGTGCCACTAATCAGGAACACGGCATTATCAGCCATCGCGATAATCTCACGCCGCCTGAGTCTGTGTTTGGTTATGGCCGTTTACTGCGTATTTTACCGATTCATGCTTGTGCCACAGCAGCTCAGTATTCTAAATACCATGTCATCGGTGATGACGGCAACATATCGGCTATCTGGTCGCGGGTAAATGGCTGGTAGGATGCTGGTCTGTTGAGCAGACTTCTTCATGCTGTGAACTGGGCAAATAGGCCACATCGGTTTACACTTATACGATGTAGTTTATGAGTCGCTGTCCTCAATGAAGTTTCGCCAGCTAGTCAGTGTTTTTTGTTTATTTGCACTCAGTATAACAGAGGCGTTCGCCAATACGCCCTCGCTGGTGGTGTTTACCGAAGTGTCACCACCTTATCAGTATCAGGCGGGCGATCAGGTTAGTGGTATTGCTACTGAGCGGGTTCGCAACATTATTTCCCATGCCGGGCTTACCGCTGAGTTTAAGATATATCCCTGGGCCAGGGCGATGCTAAACGTCGAACGCTCCAGTCGTGCTTTGATTTACTCCATTGCAAAAACGCCTCAGCGGGAAGGTCGATTTCACTGGATTGCGCCGGTTGCCAAGTTTAATCTGAGTATTCTGGCGCTTGCCAGGCGAGAGGATATCCAGCTCGAAAACAAGCTTGATCTGAATGGCCTGTCGGCAGCCGCTCAGCGAGGTGATATCGCTGAGTCATGGCTGGTTAGCAAAGGCCTGGTGGAAGGTCATGATCTGCTGGTATGCGCCGATATTCTGTGTTCGTGGCAGCAGTTAAAGCTAGGCACTGTCGATATCATTATTGAAGATCCTAACCTCATTGAAAGCACAGCGGAGCTGACAGGTTTGCAGGCTGTGGATATCAAAGTTGTGCAGGCCGTTCCGGAATTGTCTGTAGTGGCTTATCTGGCGGCTAATGGTGATATGGACCCACAGATAGTAAAGCGCCTTGAGATTGCCGCCCGCGAACTCGGTTATCAGTGAGACAAAAAAGGCCACCTTCCGGCAGCCTTTGTTCTAGTCGTTGTGGTTAGCCTTTATGGCGCTCTCTGAGTACGTTGACCGCATCCGATACCGACATATCACAGGCCTGGAGCAATACCGTTAAATGGTAGAGTAAGTCAGCCGCTTCATTACGCAGTTCTTCTTTATCCATCACGGTGGCCGCCAGCGCAGTTTCAACGCCTTCTTCACCTACTTTCTGCGCGATGCGCTTTACGCCTTTACTGTACAGTTTGGAGGTGTAGCTCGACGCCGGGTCGGCTGATTTACGCGCTGCCAGTACTCGCTCCAGATCGCCTACAAAGGTATAATCAGCAACGTCGCCATCAAACCAGCAACTCTCAGCACCAGTGTGGCAGGTCGGGCCATTAGGGTTTGCCAATACGAGTAATGAATCGTCATCGCAATCGCTGCTAACACTAACTAAATCCAGGGTGTTGCCCGAGGTTTCGCCTTTTTGCCATAAGCGCTGCTTAGAGCGGCTAAAAAACGTGACTTTGCCGCTGTTTAGGGTGACCTCGAGAGCTTCCGGGTTCATATAACCCTGCATCAAGACTTTTCCGGTTACTGCATCCTGCACGATGGCGGGTAGCAGGTTATCCATTTTGTCCCAGGCTAACTGGCTCTGGGTGTCTTGTGTAATTATCATAGTTGTTTCCTTATTCACCAACCGTATAACGCTGGCGCATGGGGACTCCAGCAGCCACCAGAGTCGCTTTTAATTCGTCGATGTTAATAATGGCTTTATGGAACACCGAGGCGGCCAGCGCGCCGTCGACATCGGCCGTCTTAAATACTTCGGTAAAGTGCTCAATGGCACCGGCACCGCCTGAAGCAATCAGTGGAATGTTACAGACTTTCCGCACTGCTGCCAGCTGCGCAATATCATAGCCTTTACGCACGCCATCCTGGTTCATGCAGTTAAGTACAATCTCGCCGGCGCCACGTGACTGCACTTCTTTGATCCAGTCCAGGGTTTGCCAGGCAGTTTGCTGAGTGCGGCTTTCATCGCCGGTAAATTTGTACACTTCATACTGATTGTTGGCTTCGTTATAAAAGCTGTCGATACCAATTACCACGCACTGCTGGCCATATACATCGTGCAGTTCATTGATCAGTTCTGGATTGGTCAGGGCCGGGGAGTTAATCGAAATTTTATCTGCGCCCATTTCAAGAATACGACCGGCGTCTTCAACAGACTTTATGCCGCCAGCCACGCAAAACGGGATATCAATCACCTGCGCAATACGGCTCACCCAGCTTTTATCCACTACGCGCTGATCGGAGCTGGCAGTAATATCATAAAACACCAGTTCGTCGGCACCGGCTTTGGCATACTGCTCGGCCAGTGGCACAATATCGCCAATGATTTCGTGGTTACGAAACTGAACGCCTTTCACGACCTTGCCGTCGCGAACGTCCAGACAAGGAATTATCCGTTTTGCCAGCATGCGATTGCCTCCTCAACGGTGAATTTACCCTCCAGTAATGCCCGGCCTAAAATAACACCGCCCACACCGGTGGGGCGTAGGGTGCGGATATCATCCAGCCCGCCAATGCCGCCGGAAGCCTGCCAGCTAACATTCGGGAACTGTTTACTTACTTCGGTATACAATTCAACGTTAGAACCCTGCAGCGTGCCGTCGCGGCTGATATCGGTGCATAGCACGTGCCTGGCATCCACTTCGGCAAAGGCGGTAAGGATTTGTTCCAGTGATACGCCAGAATTCTCCTGCCAGCCGTGGGTGGCAATAAACTTATTGCCGTCATCGTCGATATTAACATCCAGCGCCAGCACAATGTGCTCCGGCCCGTACTGTTTTACCCAGCTTTTTACCAGCTCGGTTTGTTTTACCGCCAGCGAGCCAATGACCACGCGGCTCACGCCGGATTCAAGCAGTTGGGCTACTTCGCGCTCTTCACGAATGCCACCGCCAGACTGGAATTTCATACGCTTGGTATCCACCATGGCGCGGATCAGTTCTAACTGACGTTTGTCTGTGTCTTTGGCACCGGTAAGGTCTACAATGTGCAACCACTCGGCACCCTGATCAGCATAGCTGTGCACAACCTCAACAGGGTCAAGGGTATACTGGGTTTTTTGGTTATAGTCGCCCTGGTACAGTCGCACCACGGCGCCGTCGATTAAATCGATAGCAGGTATAATCATGATTATAGGTTCACAAAGTTGGTTAGCAGTTGCGCGCCGGCTTCACCTGAACGCTCAGGGTGGAATTGCACCCCGAAGAAATTATTGTGCCGGATAGCAGCCGAAAAGGTCTGGCCGTACTCGCAACTCGCCAGAGTGTGCTCATAAACCGGCACGGCAAAGCTGTGCACAAAATAAAAATAAGTGCCTTCACCTAACCCTTTAAACAGCGGCGAGTCGCCCACCGGGCTAATGGTATTCCAGCCCATGTGGGGTAAACGCAGCTCGCCAGCCTGCATACGTTTAACATGGCCGGGTAGCAGTTTTAAGCAGTCGATGGTGCCAGTAGTGGCTTCATCTGATTGCTCAACCATCAACTGCATGCCCAGACACACACCCAATACCGGCTGGGTTAATCCTTGCAGCGTCGGGATAAGCTGTTTGGCTGTGATGCTGGTCATGGCCGCGCCGGCTGCACCAACGCCTGGTAAAAATACCTTATCGGCACTTTTAATGACCGCTGGATCGTCTGATACCGTTACACTCACACCCAAACGCTCAAGGGCAAATTTAACCGAAGAAATATTGGCGCAACCGGTGTTAACAATAACAATGGTTTGCTGAGTCATTACAGGGCTCCTTTACTGCTTGGCAGGGCATCACCTGAACGGGTAATCGCCTGACGTAACGCCCGGCCAAAAACCTTAAACAGGCTTTCGACCTGGTGGTGAGCATTACCTTCGCTGGTGGATAAGTGCAGCGACAGTCCCATGCTTTGTGCCAGTGAGTAAAAGAAGTGTTCTACCATCTCAGTCGCCATTTCGCCAACCTGGTCTCGGCTAAACTTCGCATCAAATTTCAGGTAAGGGCGATTGGAAATATCCATAATACATTCGGCGCGACACTCATCCATCGGCAGGGCAAAACCAAAGCGGCCAATGCCGCGTTTGTTACCCAGTGCTTTCTTAAGAGCTTCGCCTAATGCCAGTGCGGTGTCTTCCACACTGTGGTGATCGTCGATGTGCAGATCGCCATCGGTTTTTAGCTGTAGCTCAAAGCCGCCGTGGGTGGCAATCTGGTCGAGCATGTGGTCGAAAAAGCCCATGCCGGTGGCAATGCTTGACTTTGCGGCCGAGTCTAAATCTACCCGTACATGAATGTCGGTTTCAGAGGTCGTTCGGGTGACTTCAGCAATGCGGGAAGACGCCAGTAACTGCTTCTCGATAGCCGGCCAGTTAATGCCGTCACGGCTGTACTGAATACCTTTGATCCCCATGTTTTCGGCCAACTGCATATCCGTCAAGCGATCGCCAATCACGTAAGAGCGGGTAAAGTCGACTTTACCCTGTTGCAGGTAGTCCTTGACCAGGCCAAGTTTTGGCTTACGGCAGGAGCAGTTGTCTTCATCAAAGTGCGGGCAAATTAACACGTCGTCAAAGGTTACACCCTGACTTTCAAACACCGCCATCATGGCATTGTGGGGCAGGTCAAAATCGGCTTGCGGAAAGCTGTCGGTACCCAGACCATCCTGATTAGTCACCATTACCAGTTTAAAGCCGGCGGCTTTCAGTTTTAATAAAACCGGGATCACCTGAGGTTCGAATACCAGCTTTTCGAGGCTGTCGAGTTGCTTGTCGATAGGTGGCTCTTCTACCAGAGTGCCGTCACGGTCGATAAATAAAATAGCTTGCTGGCTCACAGTGATGCTCCCGCTTGCTCAAAATAAGCGTCTAATAAGGAAAGTAAACGCTGATTCTGTTCAGCGCTGCCAATAGTTACCCGCAGGCAGTTTTGCAGGTTAAGTTGTTTGGACTGGTCGCGAATGAGCATGCCCTGACTCACCAGGTATTGCATGATCTGCGTGCACTGGTTGTGGCGGAACAAAATATAGTTAGCTTTCACGTCGCCAACCAGTTCAACGCCGGGCCGCTTGGCCAGTTCTGCCTGCAGCGAGGTGCGTTGTTCATTTAAAAACGTCACCTGTTGCTGCATTCGCTCAATATTCTCAGGCGTTAATGCCTGCGCCACAATTTGCGCCACCGGCTCCGGTATGGGGTAGGGCGCAATCACTTTTAACAGCGACTGAATAATCGCTTCGCTGGCAATAGTAAACCCACAGCGTAAGCCGGCCAGGGCAAAGGCTTTGGAAAGCGTACGCAGTACCACAAGATTAGGGTAGGCTGCCAGTTGCGTTGCCCAGGTGTTGTCGATATCAAACTCAATGTAGGCTTCGTCTACCACTACCAGGGCGGTGTCGGCAAAGTGTTTGAGCACGGCGGTTAAATCAGCCTGGCTTACCTGAGTGCCGGTGGGGTTGTTGGGCGCACAAATAAACACCAGGTTAACGTTTTCTGTCGCGCAAATCCCGTCCACATCCAGGCTGAAATCGTCGTTTAACGGTACACGTTTAATGCCTACATCACAGGTTTCTGCGCTGATGGCATACATGCCATAGGTAGGCGGACAAATCAGAATATTATCTTCGCCTGGGGTACAGAAGGTGCGGATTAATAGCTCAATGCCTTCATCGGCGCCGCGCGTGACAATCAGTTGTGATTTATCCACCCCGGCATAGTCGGCGTAGCCGTTGATTACACTGTCAGGCTGACAGGAGGGGTAACGGTTAAAGTTACCGGCATCAATGTCGTAAGGATTGGCAAAAGGCGATTCGTTGGCATTCAGCCAGTCCTGACCACCGGAAAATAACCGGCGCGCTGACTCATAAGGTTTCAGCGGCACCAGATTGGCGTTGATTAGAGTATCAACCAGTTTGCTTGTCATAGCGGTCTCTGTAAGTTAATCGTTTTGCTTGTTCAATTTATCCAGCCTGAAGCCCACCGCATTGCGGTGAGCATCAAGCCCTTCGGCATCGGCCAGTTGCATAATGGCCGGGCCTAAATTGCGCATGCCGTCTTCACTGAGCTCCTGAATCGTGTAGCGGCGCATAAAGTCCAGCAGTCCCAGGCTGGAGTAATTTCTGGCGTAGCCATAAGTAGGCAAGACGTGATTGGTGCCAGAGGCGTAATCGCCGGCACTCTCCGGTGACCACGGGCCTAAAAATATCGAGCCAGCATGCTTTATCAGCGGTAGCAAACCCCGAGCGTTCTCACATTGCACAATTAAATGCTCGGGGGCGTACTGATTGCTCACTGCAATGGCTTCATTGACTGAGCCGGTCAGAATATAACGGGCATTTTCCATGGCCTTGCTGGCAATACTGTTGCGCGATAACTGGGCTAACTGTTTGGCAACGGCTGCTTCTACAGCCTTAATCAGATCAGCGCAATTAGTCACCAGGATAGCCTGGGAATCCGGGCCGTGCTCGGCTTGGGAAAGTAAATCAGACGCGACAAAGTCGGCGTCGGCGCTTTCATCAGCCAGTACCAACACTTCCGATGGGCCAGCAGGCATGTCAATGGCGGCACCATCGGCGCGCTGACTAACCTGCTGTTTGGCTTCGGTCACAAAGCTGTTACCGGGGCCGAAAATTTTATCTACTTTGGTGATGGTGTCGGTACCAAAAGCCATGGCGGCAATGGCCTGTGCACCGCCACACAGATAAATCTCATCGATGCCGCAGCATTTGGCAGCAAAAGCAATCTCAGGGGCAATTTCCTGCTCGGCGTTAGGCGGCGTACAAAGTACCTTGCGCTCACAGCCTGCCACCATCGCCGGTACACCTAGCATCAAGACGGTTGAGGGCAATGGCGCGCTGCCTCCCGGGATGTATAACCCTACCGCTTCCAGCGCAGTAAAGCGTTGCTCGCAAACGACACCTGGCGTAGTGGTGAGCCGGATGTCCTGTGGATACTGAGCCTCGTGAAACTGCTTTACGTTGGCAAAAGCCGTTTGAATGGCATCCTGTACTTCAGGCGTCACACGAGCAGCCAGCTCATCACGATTTTCAATGCTGAGTCTCAGGCTCGCAAGCTCAGGCGAGTCAAAACGGCGGGTAAATTCCAGTACCGCTTCGTCGCCTCGTGCAAGCACCTGAGAAAGAATGTCCGCAACCGTCGCTTTAAGTTTTGCGCTGTCTGCCATCGCCGGACGGGCCAGCGCATCAATTTGTTGTGCAGAAGTCAGAGTAGACCAGTTAATCATAGGATTAGCCTCGCTTAACCCATCATTTTTTCAATTGGCATTACCAGAATGGAACTACAGCCCAATGCTTTGAGCTTTTCCATGGTTTCCCAGAACAGGTTCTCAGGGCTGACCACGTGGATAGCTACGGTGTCATCACTGCCAGCCAGTGGCAGCACGGTTGGGTTCTCAGCGCCCGGCAGTAGACTTTTTACCTGCTCCAGATAAGCCTTAGGCGCGTGCAGCATAATGTATTTGCTTTCTTTGGCCTGGATAACGCCATCAATGCGCGGTACCAGGCGGTTAATCAACGCTTGTTTCTCTTCATTGATTTCACCGTCGGCGCGTTGAATAAGCACAGCTTTTGAACGGAAGATCACTTCTTCTTCCTGTAAACCGTTGGCTTCTAAGGTGGCACCGGTTGAGACCAGATCACAAATGGCATCGGCCACACCAGCGCGAGGAGCTACTTCTACCGAGCCTGTCAGCATGACCGCTTTGGCGCTAATGCCTTGCTCTTTAAAATAACGCTCCAGTAGATAGGGGTAGGTAGTGGCTACTTTTTTACCGGCCAGAGAGGCGGCGCCGCTGTAGTCCATCTCGGTAGGCACAGCGAGAGATAACCGGCAACCGCCGTAATCAAGACGTCGCAGTACTTCAAAGTCGGCAGGCTTACCCGCCGCCTGACGTTCAAGCATTTTCTCTTCTAGCTCGTTCTCACCAATAAAGCCCATGTCAACCACACCGTCCATGACCAGGCCAGGAATATCATCATCGCGAACCCGCAGCAGGTCGATATTCTCATTGGTAGAATGGGCAATCAGCAGGCGATCGCGAATGTTAAGTTTGATGCCGATAGCTTTAAGAAGTGCAATGCTGTCGTCGCTTAAACGACCGGATTTTTGAATTGCAATTCGCAGTCTGCTGTTATCACTCATGGTGATGATCCTCTAATTAGTCCTGAATTTGGTGCGCCATTAACGAAAAACCCCCGGAAGTTTCCTTCCGGGGGTCGATATTCTTTATCTGCGCCACTGGAAGGAAACAACAACCTTCCAGCACAAACCTGAAAGGTTATGCTTTATGATGGTGATGATGAATGGCGGCGCGTTTAATCATGTATAAAATTTTGTTCATTAATTTAGACGCGCAAACAATAGCCAAGACGCGCAGCCTTTGCAAGTGTTTTGCAACTTTTGCGGGAAAATATACTCTAATAAATGGTTATAAGACCTGTAGGTTTGGAATGAATACCCTAAGTTGGTGAATAATTATACATAAAGGCGTATAGTTGAGGCAAAGGTTGGGAGGTGGTTGTTATGAGTAACGATCTATTGTTTTCGGTTTTGCCACGAGAAGGCAAAGTGCCGGTGGTCGTCGACGAGAAGGTCAAACGGGTCAGTAAAGAAACCCGCGCTAAGCAGCTGTCTGAAGATGAGAAAGAAACCCACGATGAAGAACGCCTGATCAGTGAACAGGAGCAGTATAAGGTGCATGAAAAAGCACCCCGGCAAGAGCAGGAGTCATCCCGGCAGAAGCATCAAGAACAAGCTGATAAACAATCTGCTGCATTAGCGCCGGAGGATGAGGAAGAACTGCTTTACGACAGTCACGGCGAAACGCCGGAACATCATCATGAGCCTGATGCTCCGCACATTGATATCTACGAGTGAGTTTTCGCCGTTCGGTCGGTATCCAGCCAGAGTAAAAAAGCAGGCAGAAACAGCAAGTCGATTACCAGCGCACTTACCAGAATAATGGCGGTCAGCAGGCCCATATCTGAATTCAGCGCAAAACTGGACAGGCTAAGAATACCAAAGCCCACGGTCAGTACTGTGGTGGTTACGATAAGCGCCTGCCCAATGGTTTTGTAAGCATATCGCACCGCTTCTTCTGCGCTTTTTCCTTGCTCGCGGGCTTTTTTATATTTCGATAAAAAGTGCACCGTATCATCCACAATGATCCCCAGTGTCATACTGAGCACCACCGACAGCGCCATATTGATTTCACCCGACAACATAGCCCAGATGCCAAAACCTAAGCCGGCTGGCAGCAAATTGGGTACCAGGCTGATCGCTCCCAGTTTCATGGATTTTAAGGCAAAGATAAGCAGCCCTGATATGATCACCAGCGCCGTAAGCGAGCCCTTAAGCATACTTTGCATATTGGTCTCACCAATGTGAGCAAACATCAGCGCCGGGCTTGCCGCGGTTAACCTAAGCTCAGGCGCCAGTTTATTGAAGAAGTCCTTGGCGCGTTGTTCAAAGGCCGTGAGCTCTTTACTGCCAAGGTTATCCAGTGTCACGCTAATTCGGGTTGCGGCTTTGTCGACGTCAATCTGATTATTTAAATCGAGGCCATAGGGCAGCGACATTTCAAACAGCAACAGGTACTGGGCGGCCAGTTCCGCATCAAGCGGTAACCGATAATAGCTCTCATCATCATAATTCATGTTCTTGTTGAGCTTTCTGTAGGTGTCACTAATGGAGGAAACATGATCAACCTCTGGCTGTGCCCTTAACCATTCTGTCAGTGCCTGTACTGAAGTTAATACTTCCGGTTTGTTAATGCCGGAGATCTCATCGGTGTAAATGGCAAAATCAATGGTGGCAAGGCCGCTTAGGTGTTCAGACTGATAATCGGCCGCCTGTCGGAAGCTGTTATCCTGGCTGAAGTATTTAATAGCAATGTCATTCAACTGGTTGGTGGAAGCCAGAATCAACGCGGTAACAAAAACGATTGCACTGTAAGGTAAAACCCGGCGGTGATAGGTGATCACCCATTCACCCAACCCGGTGAGCCAGGGCAGAGGTTTGGTGCTGGTTTGCTGCGGTGGCCTAACCGGCAGGATTTTAAGCATTGCCGGCAACAGTGTTAGGGCCAGCACACAGGCGAGCATTACGCCCATTGCAGTAAGATTACCCAGGTCGACAAGAATTGGCACATCGGAAAAATTCAGGGTTAAGAAACCAATTGAAGTGGTAACCGAAGTAATCACCACCGGCATAAAATTTAATACCAGGGCATTGTGCAGGGCTTCATCGCGACTTTCGCCCTCACGCATATGTTGAAACCAGGAAGCTATCACATGTACGCAGTCAGCTACTGCCAGGGTCATCACCATGGTGGGGACGTTGACCGTTGAAACACTTAAAAAGAAACCGCTCCAGCCTGCGAATCCCATTGTCGCGGCAATGGTAGTTGCCACTATTACCAAAGTAGTCACGGCGGCAAAAAAGGATCGCATCAGCACGCCAATCATAACAATGATAGCAGCAAACATGGCTGGTACTAAGGTGGCTGCATCGTCGTTAGCGGCAATCTGGAAGGCATCATTAAGCATCACCACGCCGGTTAAATACAGCGTATGATCAGGGTGCTCTGAGGCGATCCGATCTTTGATATCTTTTACAAAGGCACCAATTTCAGCCACTTCCGGGGTTTGGTCACCATCGCTCATGCGCACGGTTATACTGATAACTGCCACCTGACCATCTGGTGAAACCAGCCTGTTCACCACATCAGGTTCACTCAGAGCGACCTGTTCAATATTGTCGATAACTTCTGGCGTGAGGGTTTGCCAGTCCGGATAGAGTTTGTCTACGATCAAATCATCACCTTCAGCATAGGTATGCTGGAAATTGGTAACAGAGTTAATGCGAATAGAGTAGGGGGTTTGCCAGGCTTCATCAGTGAGGGCTTTAATCAGATTCAGCGTGGTGGCGTTAAATACGTTGCCTGAATCCGGCACAACCAGAATATTCACCGACTCCGTTTTATTAAACATATCCTGCATTTCTTCAAATGCCACCCGTTGCGGATTATCCTCGCGAAAAAAGGTCTTGTAGTCGCCGCGGAAATACAGGTTCTGAGCGCCCGCTGCCAGTGCGACAATCAGTATACTGCTGAACAGAATAATCAGGTAAGGATGGTTAAGGAGTCGCAGATAAAGGCGAGTGGTCATTTGACGTCCTTCTAGTTGTTATATTGTCATTGACTTTATAAACTACTATTACACGGTAATGTGGAGATTTCCACTGATGAAACAGAGTCTTTTGGCCGTTTATTGTCGCCAGTCACGGAGCAGTATGAAATGAGTATACCCAGTGTCATGACCCGCCGAATCGTTACCGTTCAGATGGATGATTCAATGGCCGTGGTCAGAGAGATATTCGAAGCCAGTGGCTTTCATCACTTGCTGGTGGTTGAGGATGAAAAGCTGGTGGGCGTGCTGTCAGATCGCGATTACCTTAAAGCTATCAGCCCGTTCATTGATAGTATTAGTGAGCGAATCCGCGACCGTGCCACGCTGGAGCGCAAAGTACATCAGATTATGAGCCGTGACCTTATTACTCTTAAGGTCACCGACACCATGGTGCGCGCCATCGGTTTATTTAATCAGCATAAGATTTCTTGTTTACCGGTTATCGACGAGCAGAATAAACCGATTGGGATTGTTAGCTGGCGGGATATTTTTCGCTATTTTGGCGCTTCGGTAGAGAAGCGCCGTTAGCCATTAGCTTTTTGGTATCAACTAATGGCTCAGGCCTGACTACCCAGCGCTTTAAGTGCATCGCCGTCTAACCGGTAGCGGATCCACTCGCCCTGTGGCTTAGCGCCCAGTGATTCATAAAAGTCAATGGCTGGCTGATTCCAGTCGAGTACACTCCATTCAAATCGTCCGCAGTCTTTTTCCACGGCAATACCAGCCAGATGGGTTAGCAGTTGTTTGCCGGCGCCGAGCCCTCTGCTTTGTGGTGAAACATACAGATCTTCAAGGTAAATACCGTACTGGCCCTGCCAGGTAGAATAACTGAAAAAGTAAATCGCGAAACCGATGGGCTGGCCATCATGCTCGCAAATCAGGCCATGGGCATGGGGTGTTTCGCAAAACAGGCTATTGTGAATATGCTCGGGAGTAGCTTTGGCTTCATGCTCAGCCTTTTCGTAAATAGCCAGCTCTTTGATGAAGTGTAAGATAGTCTCGGTATCTGTTATCTGAGCGGGGCGAATAGTGATAGCCATAGGGTCTCCTCGGTCGAACCAAGCCAGGGCCAGGTTGATATTAAAAGTGGTTATTAATGATGGCGAAGTTTAACTGAAAAGCTTGCGGGGAGCACGGTCTGGCAACCGGACTCCCCGAAATTAATGATGCTAGGAAAGCTGGGGAGATTTGCCTGTCAGCTTATTTTTTATCAGCGGAAACAAGCCAAAGAATTTACCAAACAGAGTAGTCAGGTCCTGCAAAATCAAATACAGGCAAGGCACCAGTAGCAATGTTACCAGGGTCGCGTACAACACCGCAGAGCCCAGCGCAGCGGCCATAGGAATGACAAATTTGGCCTGCAAGCTGGTTTCAAACAGGATTGGCATAACCCCGGCGAAAGTCGTTATTGACGTTAAGGTAATCGCTCTGAAACGGGCACAGCCAGCTTCCTGAACGGCTTGCAGTATGGAGTGGCCCTCCAGTCGTTTCTGGTTAATGTAATCGGTCATTACCAGGGAGTCATTGATAACTACCCCGGCTGCCGCAATCAGGCCAAAGGTCGACATCATACTTAAATCAAGACCTAACAAGTAGTGAGCCCAGATGGCACCGGTAAGGCTGAAGGGGATCACCGACATGATGATTAACGGTTGACCGTAACTCTTCAGCGGCACTGCCAGCAGAATATACACCATGATCATCGCAGCCACGAAGAACATGATTTGTTCGTCTTGTTGCGCCTGTTGCTCTTCAATGTCGCCACCCAGTTGGGTTTGTACATTGGGAAATTCCTCGAACAACTGTGGCAGCAATTTTTCGTCAATACTGGCAACAACCTCATTAGGTTCAACCTGTTCTTCATCGATGGCGCCCCAGACATACACCGAGCGGTAACCTTCTTCCCGACGGATGTAGCTGATGCCAGGTTCTTCGCTTAGAGTGACCACGTCACCTAACATTACTTCCTCACCTTCCGGTGTGGTAATCACGGTGTATTTCAGATCTGAAAAACGCTCCCGGGTTAAACGCGGATAGCGCACCATCACCCGGACTTCCTCGCCGTCACGGATCACTCGCTGTGCTTCACCGCCGTAAAAGCTCAGGCCAACCTGATTGGCAATGCTACGCAAGCTAAGACCGAGCTCATAGGCTGCTGGTAACAGTTCCATTCGCACTTCTTTGCTGGCCGGGTCAATGGTTGAGCTCACATCATAGAGGCCCTTTTCCTGTTGCAACATCTGAATAAAACGCAGACCTGCTTCATTAAGCGAAGTAATGTCTGCGCCATACAGCAGATAACCAAACTCGCCATTATCACCGCCGCCATTCACATCGTCTTCGATACTGAAGCTCTTCATTCCGGCGATTTCCGGGATCTTTTCGCGCCATTTACGGGCCAGTTCAAAGGTATTAAAGTGACGTGCGTCCTCATCGACCAGAGGAATAACTATGCGTGCTTCGGTGCGGGATTCGTTAAATGCCAGCAGATCACGGATCATGCCTGAGCCATATTCTTTGATGGTCTCTTCTTCTATTTGCCAAATCACTGACTCAATGGTTTTCAATGCTTCAATGGTCGCCATATCCGACACATTTTCGTTCATTTCAATACCGATACTCGGAAAGTCATGTGGCACTTTAGGTTGCGGTATCATTCGAACGTGATTACCGGCAACCAGGCCCCAGCTTAGCATCAGCATGGCAACAAACCCGGCCAACACGGCCCAGCGCCAATGTACGGCTTTTTCGACAGTGCGACGGTAAGGGCCATTTACAAATTGGTTGAACCGCGCGTTAAAGCGCGCACGCCAGCCGTCGGGTTTTACTTTGCTGAATTTTATGTGGGCAATGTGCGCAGGCAGGATCAGCTTGGATTCAATCAGACTAAAGGCCAGGCACAAAATCACAACAATAGCGATATTGTAGAAAAACTCACCGTCAGGACCGCTACTAAGGGTAAACGGTGCGAAAACTGCGATAGTGGTTAGCACCCCGAAAGTAGCGGGCGTAGCAACGCGTTTGGCACCGCGGATAACGTTTTCTACCCCAGGCCCTCGTTGTTCTATTTCGCTATAGGCACTTTCTCCTATTACGATGGCATCATCCACCACAATACCCAGTACCATGATAAAGGCGAACAACGACAGGATATTTACACTTACGCCAAATACTGGCATCAGCATCACTGCGCCTAAGAAGCACAGCGGTAGCCCCACCATAACCCAGAAAGCCAGGCGGAAGCGTAGGAAGATCGTCAGCATCAGAGCAACCAGTAACGAGCCCTGAAACAGGTTGTTGAGCATCATGTTCAGGCGGGCATTTAAGTAGTAGGTCATGTCGACCAGTTCTTTAAGCTCTAAACCGGCTGGCAACTCTGTGTTCTTAAATGCCATGAAATCTTTAACCGTTTCTGCAATTGGCACAATGCTCTGCGATTTAGTTGCGTTTACTGCAATCAATACGGCATTCTGCCCGGTGTAGCGGAAGTAGCGCTCACCTTCGGTAAAGCCATCCTTAATATCGGCGAGATCAGAGAGCACAACCTTTGCGCCATCCGGGCCAATCTTAACCGGGATGCCAGCAAACTCCTCGCCATCATAAAACTGACTTTCAATACGCACCGAGACCAGGCCTGCGTCAGTACGTAACTGACCGGCTGAAATGTTGGCAGAGTACTGATTAATGGCAGTGGTGACGTCTGAAATCGTCAGGTTATACATGCGCAGCAGTTCAGGCTTAATTTCGATGGCAATTTCATCGGTTGGTACCCGGGCATTGGCCAGGGAAACATTACTTAACTGGAGTAAGTCATCCTCAATTTCCTTGGCGATAGGCTTTAATTCCTCCAGAGGAATATCACCCACCAGAGCCATTTCGTACACCTGCTGCTGAAACTCAGCCTGAGAAATGGTAACCGGCTCCATATCGGCCGGGAAGGTGGCGATACTGTCAACGCGCAGTTTTACCTTATCGAGTACATCGGTCAGTTCTTCATCTTTATCAATTTCCAGCGACACCCGGCCGCTGTTTCTGAAAGCGCGGGACACTGTGCGTTTAATTTCGCTAACGTCCTTCAAGCTTTCTTCTATCTTGATCAGGATGCTTTCTTCAATTTCCTGGGGAGACGCACCGCGGTATTGCGCCGAAATATTAATATAGTTTCTCTCAATATTCGGAAACATCTGACGCTGAATGGTTTTATAACCAAAGGCACCCATAATAAGGATGAATATCATCAGCAGGTTGGCGGCAACCGAATTACGGGCAAACCACGAAATAAGCCCGCTTTGAGGGTTTAATGGATCTGACATTACGCTGATTTCCGTTGATTAAGGTTGTTTTGCGACGAGTTTATCGGCACCTTCAATGACCTTTACGGCCATTCCGTTCTGCGGATATTCAGGCAGTGTCATCACAATGCGATCATCAGCGGCTATGTCTACCCGAATTAAAAACTCACTGCCAACTTCACGCACTACCTCAACCGGTTTTGCTACCAGCTTGTCGGCATCATCCAGGATCCACAGTTGACGTCGGGTAATCAGCTCCTGCGGGATACGGTAAACGTTATCAATGGTTTTACCGGTAAACGACACTTTGGTGTAAGCACCAAAGCGCAGCACCGGCTGTTGCGTAGTTAAACCGTAAGGGTCGTTAATTCTGGCCACCAGGTGGGTCATACGAGTTGCGCTGTCGTAAATGCCTGAGTCGCGAACAATGGTGGCAGAGCGTTTTATTTCGTCGGTTGTGCCGTTAAGCAAGGAGACTGCTGCATCAATACCGTCGAGCGCTTCAGGTAGGAAGGCCTGGTCGAAACGTGCCAGAGGGAAAGTCACTTCGCCTACCTCCACATTGTACAATGTGGCCGCAGTGGTTCCCACGGTAAGAAAATCCCCTTTACCAATAGAGCGACTAACAATTAAAGCATCGTAGGGCGCAACCACCTCAGTGTTGTCGAGGTCACGCTTAGCAATTTTCATTTGTGCCTGAGCGGCTTTAACCGCTGCTTCTGCAGATAAAATCTGTGGCTTACGCAGGTATAAATCGGTCACTCTTGAATTAGGTAAGCTGGCGGCTTCACGTTCGGCAACATTGGCCAGGGCTTTTTCTTCTATCAGCGCGGCCTGAGCATTGGCCAGAGCAGACTCAGCTTGCAGCAGGGCAGCGGTGTAAGCATCTTTTTCAATGGAGAACAGCGTTTCGCCACGCTTAACAATGCCACCAGCAACGAATTTGGGGTTCCATTCAACTACCTCACCGCTCACCTGGGCTGCCAGGCGGGTGCTTTCTAACGGCGCAAGTTCGCCGAAGGCTTCAATATTAATGGCAAAGGATTCTGGCTTTAACCGGGTAACCTGCACGGTCGGACGGGTATCGACCGACTCGTTTTCTTCTGCGGTGTCACCTAGCGCGGTAACAGTCTTCATTGCTCCAACTCCCAGAACAATGATGACTATTGGTAAGATTACTCTTATCAACTTCATATCTGTACTTCCTATGACCCTGGATACGCTTTATTTGATTTTTATAGTATGAGCGATATAAGTCAGCAGATCGCTTTATAATTGTAACTAACTATTAAAGTGATGCGACGCACACTTATCATCTAAGCTGTTAATGATGACGCACTTAAGACCTTATTGCGACCCTTTTCTTTGGCCCGGTAAAGTGCTTTGTCTGCCAATGAAAGGGCATTGTTCACACCATTTTCCAATTGAATTTGCGCCACACCAAAGCTGGCGGTGATAGTCAGTGAGGAGTTTTTAATTTGTACTGGCGTTGATTGTAGTGTTTCGCGGATTTTCTCGGCCAGCACCACGCCATTGCTCTCATTGGTAGTAGGCAGAACAAACAGAAATTCCTCACCGCCCCAACGTGCCACACCATCCTGCTCCCTAACAGTATCTTTAAACAGGTTTGCAACGTGCTTAAGGGCAACATCTCCACCATCATGGCCGTAGTTATCATTAACCTGTTTAAAGCGGTCGATATCACACAGGATCAGGGTAAGCTGCTCCTGCTGTCGTTTAGCGCGGTTTATCTCGTGTTCGATAAACTTTTGAATGCCGCGCCGGTTAGGCAGGTTAGTCAAGGCGTCAAATAATGCCTGTTGTTCAAATTTTTCACTGATATCCCGAATGACGGTGAAGCTGGTTTGCCGACTGTGCTCGTAAAAGGCCGATAAAAAGGTCACGGTGGCGAATGACAACAACAAACGTACCTTAAATTCATAAGGATAGCTGGCAACCAGCAGCATATCACCGGGGGTGAACAGGATTATTGCACACAGAGTAATAAAAATGCCGATGGTCAGGACACCATAAAAAACGCCGGCAAAAAACATGGCGACCGGCGGCAGTACAAATATCCATAATGGCCCGGTGTTAGCTACACCGCCAAAAATGACAAGGTAAAGCATTAGCAGCAACAGGCTGAAAACCAATAATACCGGGGTTATGATATGACTGTTTTTCAATCTGCTATGCAATAAAATGGCTTTGCATAATCCAAACAATGCGGATGACGATAACAACACTATGCCAAGGATGGTCTGGCCGGCAAATAGCGCTCTGATCCCTAGTACCAGCGTGATGGACATGCCCACGATGGCAAATAAATTTATGACAACAATTTTGCGGTTAGTGTCTTCGTCGTGACTGTTGCGACAGCCACTGGTAACCAGGCTATTGAAAAGCCGTTTTATTGCACTGAAAGGGTTATCTGCCTGCTTCAACTCTTGTCACAACATCATTGGTAAGTTCATCGACCAGCAAGCGCATTTGCGCCACTGAAAAAGCAAAACCATCCTTGTTAAGAGGTAACCAGTAATTAAACTGAACTATCTGCGGTGATACTCCGTCTTTTTCCAGCCGGTATTTTCCCTTCAAAACCAGCCTGCCATCGTAGGTGGGAATAAAATCGTCCAACTGGATGTCTAAAATGTACTCTGGTTGGGCAGGATTTGTCCACTTGCTTTGCACACGAAGACGAATTTTATGCTTAACAGACAAGGATTCACTCAATGTCATCGTGAAGTCGCGATCAAAAGGTTCGGCCCAAACGTGTTTGGGCGCAAAGTGTATTTCGCTGTCGCTGAGCTGTAAACTCAGGTTGCGTTGTTGCAGGTAATCCGGTGCGCTCAATGTGCGTAAAAAAATTGTCGGCTGGTTGCTGATATCGGTGCTCGATTCCGACGCCACTAACGTTGGCTCGTGGAGCATGTAGTAATTTAAACCGATAGGCTTACTGCTACAGCCAGCTAACCACAGCACTGCAAAGCCTGCTATCCACTTCTTCATTGGTCTTGCTCCTGTGCCTGAGGTTGAATATCTATCTCGGCATTATCCGAGAAAATCAGGCCATTCGGGGTTTTATTAAGTTGCATCAGCAGCGGTTGAATGGCCCTGAGCGTTTCCTGTAATGAGTCTACGGTGTTGGCGATTTCAGCTTTACTTAACCCGCCTTCAGAGTAGTGCTGCAGGAGCCCCTCAAAAGCTTGCAGACTCTGCTGAATCTGGCTGTTCAACTGTTCGGTATCGAGTGCAGCAACGGTTTCGTCAAAGTTGTCACTGGTTTGATTGACTGAGTCTGCAGCGCGATCAAGAGTTTCGATAACCGAAGTAATATCTGCTATCAGAGTTTCCAGTGGCAGAGCGTTAATTTTGTCTAAAATGGCATCGGCCTTTTGGGTTAGCTGGGTAAACTCACTGGATACCGTGGGGATGACGT
>CENT01040330.1_pt1 | contig 25401 bp, 9 predicted proteins | sample 530141 | NCBI WGS metagenome assembly CENT01 (sample SAMEA2591074, study PRJEB7988) | marine metagenome | isolation source: saline water (ENVO:00002010), including | reverse complement strand
ATAGATGCAAAAACATCTGACACCGCAGCGAATAATATCGTTGCATTCTCCCGTCAAGCAGCCCCTGTTGCTGCCTGATCTATAAGGAGATCGGGGTCAAGTTAGCCTTGTTACCCAAGTAACTCACTGGGGGTGGAATGCCCCCTCTTATCATGCAAATATTCGATAACTTTCTAAAATCTGAAGAGCATGAAAAATTGCAGTCTTACATGATTGCTGGTCCATTGCCATGGATCCTATGTAAGAAAGCAGGAGATGATGACTCTGTACTGAATTATCAGTTCATTCATCCATTTTTCAGGCAAGAGAGTCAATATCATTATGATATGACACAATCTCCACACTTTGACACAATTACACCAATTCTAGACAACCTAAATATTCTCGCATTGCATCGAGTGAAAGCAAATCTAGAACCAATCAAACCAGAAAGATATTACAGTGATTTTCATCATGATTACCGAGGTAATGATGGAAAACCCAGTAAGAAAATGACAACTGGCATATATTATGTCAATAGTAACGATGGTTACACTGAGTTTGAAGATGGTAAAATTGTTAACTCTATTGCAAATAGAATGATTCTGTTTAGATCCGACAGACTTCATAGAGGAGTTAGTCAATTAGATGCTCAGGTTAGATGTGTGATAAATTTCAACTTTTTCATGGGGAATTAGCTCAGTTGGTAGAGCGCCTGCTTTGCAAGCAGGATGTCAGGAGTTCGAGTCTCCTATTCTCCATTTAATAGTGGTATAAATAATCGAAGATCGGATCTTATACCTCAGCAGGTTAGGAAAAATATGGCTTTGACAAGACTTGATAATCTCATCAGTAGTAAAACTGGTAAGTATCTTTATGTCTCACCTGACGACTTTAATGCGACAGATGAGCTGAATAATAGAGGCAACTCGCCCATCAGACCCTTCAAGTCGATTCAGCGTGCATTCTTAGAAATCGCCAGGTATTCATACTTACCTGGACCAGACAATGATAGGTTTGACCAGTTCACCATCATGTTGATGCCTGGTAACCATTATATTGATAACCGCCCTGGTATTTTAGATACGAATGGTATCGATCCTTTCGCCTTTGATCAGGCGATGAATCTGTGGACCGATAGTTCTAACTTAGATATCTCGGACCCTAATAATGTTCTCTATCTTTTCAACAACACCGAGGGTGGTGCTATTCTTCCTCGTGGTTCATCTCTGGTTGGTTACGATCTGCGCCGTACTGTTGTTCGCCCCCTCTATGTTCCTGACCCTGCTGACAGGCTAGAGAAAAGATCCGCTATCTTTAATGTAACAGGTGCTTGCTACTTCTGGCAGTTTACTATTAAGGATGGTGACTTAGAACCATCTTCACCACTGTTTGACCAGAATGAAGGTATTGGTAAAGTATACTATCAGAATGGTTATTGGGACCAGAAAGCAATTCCCAACTATTCTCACCACAAACTAACTGTCTTTGAATATGCAGACAAAGAAGAACTAGGTCTGTATTATCAAAAGATTGCTAAAGCATTCTCACAGTATCAACCAACTATTGATGATCCTCGTGAATTCAGCGAGAGAATTGAGGAGAACAGAATTGTTGGACCTCTGTCTGACTTCCGTTCTATTGAGAGCATCAAACTAACAGACTCCAGTCCTGCTGGTACTATTAGTGTTGAAGTTACTTCTAAAGTTAACCATGGTTACTTTAAGAACCAGTTTGTTGCTATTGAAAACAATGGTCTCGATGACCAACTCAACGGTGCTTTCTCCATCAGTGAGATTGACTTAGTTGACCAGCGTAAGTTTACTTACAAAATTCCTGGAACTGTTGCTGCACTAGGAACCAGTGTTAATCTGGTTAGCGGCACAACTTATACGGCACAGAATGGTTTAAGTTCTAACGCTATCGTCAAGGCAGAAGTTGACTCTGTTGAGTCTGCATCTCCATATGTCTTCAACTGCTCCATCCGATCTACCTGGGGTATTTGTGGTATCTGGGCAAATGGTCTGAAGGCGACTGGATTTAAGTCGATGGTTATCGCGCAGTACACGGGTGTGTCACTGCAGAAAGACGATAGAGCATTCATTCGTTATGACGAATACTCTAACACATTCAACCAAGCATCTCTAGCAGACGCTTTTGCAACCACTCCATATCATACTAAAGGTGATGCATTCTGGAAAGATGACTGGAGAAACTTCCATGTTCGTGCATCAGAAGATGCATTCATCCAGAACGTTTCGATCTTCGCTGTTGGTTTCGCTGATCACTTCCTAATGGAAAGTGGTGGTGACATGTCGATCACCAACTCTAACTCCAACTTTGGTAATACCTCACTACACGCAATTGGTCACAAAGGATTTGCGTTCAGTCAGGACAAAGGTGGTTATGTTACAGATATTATTCCACCTAAAGTTGTTGATACAACTTCTGGCAACATCAAGCGTTCTGCTTACTACACTCTTGATGTACCTGCAACTAAGAACCAGAACACAGCAACTGATCAAACTAAGATCTACCTAGGTGATGATGAAGGATACAATCCTAGAATTCGTCCTGCTGCATCTATTGATGGTTTCCGTCTAGGTTCTAGAAGTGATGAAAAACTATTTGTCAAACTGATTCCTAGAACTGCTGGTGGCAGCAATATCTTCAATGCAACTCTGTCTCCAAATGGATTCAAGAAGTTTACTGCATCTGCAGATATTCTCAATCCTTCTGGCATCACTATCAACCATAAGAACCTAGATGCTGCTGATAGAATTGAAGATAACAAACTCTTTATTGCAGAAGAAGCATATGGTTATATCACTAACAAGTATCCATACCTGTTAGATAAGCAAGGCATTACTATTGAGAAGTGTCGTCGTGACATCGGTTATCTAATCGATGCTACTGTACAAGACTTGAGACTTGGTGGCAACATCAATACCATTCAGGCAGCAGAGTCTTACTATGTTGGTAACAGTCTGTCTTACATCATTGGTGAGCTGACAGAAACTCTAGAAGGTTATGACTACGCTAGAGACCTAGCAATCGCAGCAATGCGTAACTTCTCCTACTTGCGTACAGGAGCAGCTACATCAGGTGGTACTGCTATTGTTGACATCGGTGATACATCTGGTGTCGTTCAGGGTATGCGTGTCGCAGACTACGACCCATCAGAGTTTACTGATAGTAAGCTCAACAATGGTGCAACTCGTCCTGCATCTCCAGTTATTCCTGATGACACATATGTTAAGCGTGTTATTAGTTCTACTGAGATTGAACTTGGACAGAAGGCAACCTATTCTACTAAGAAACTAGTTGGCGACCGTAATGGTGATGCTCGCAACTTGATTCTATCAAACAAGAACTTCATTGCGAATGAAGCATATGACCGCATGGTTCTTGACTTCCCTGGATTTGTTACTCCTACTGGTAATCCACAGGACTGTAAGGATGACATCGTAGATGTTGTTGAAGCTGTTGCTGAGAACCTTGCTTATGGTGGTAACGATGAAGTATGGGACGCAGCATATCTGTATGAATCTGGAGCACATGTTGCTGGCGAAGAAGCTCAAACTGTCAAGGCATTTGAGTATGCACGCGACATGGCAATTCAGGTCATGCGTAATGAGGATGTATTCATCTTTGGTTCGCACGGTTTAGCTCAGACTAAGGATACATCTATCACTTATGTTGCACCAGAACTGGTACAAGACCGTAATGGTGACGCTCGTAATTTAATTCTTGCTAATAAAGAACTGATTGCAGAAGAAGCAGTCGAGAGAATGCTTGCTAAGTATCCTGGTCACCAGTATGGTGCTGGTTACACCTCTGCTGATTGTGTTGATGATGTTAGAGATCTACTAGAAGCAGTCGCAGACAATACTGCATACGGTGGCAACGATAAGACATGGGATGCAGCATATTCATATGTTAAAGGAGCACATGTTGTTGGTGAAGAACTAGAGACAATCTATGCTTTTGATCAAGCAAAGCTCATGGCAGCTCAAGTAATGAGGAACCAAAAGGTTCTAATTACTGGTTCTCATGGTCAAACTCAGACATTTGACTCTACTATTACATACAATGCACCTGATTCTGTAACGGATCGTGGTGGTGATGCTCGCAACTTGATTCTGTCTAACAAGACAATGATTGCGAACGAAGCATACGCTCGTATGATCGCAAACAATCCTAGTTTTGTTCCTCCTACTGGCAATACTCAGGACTGTGTTGATGACATTGCAGACCTCGTAGAAGAAGTTGCATACAACACTGCATTTGGTGGTAACGATAGAGTATGGGAAGTTGCTGATCTGTATCTAACTGGCGCTCATGTTGCTGGTGAAGAATCTCAGACTATCGAAGCATTTAATCATGCCCGTGACATCATGGTAGATGTCATGAGAAACCAGAAGGTTCTCTTGATTGGTGCTGGTGGTTCTAACCGCGCAGCTGATGCTAAGAACTTGATGATTAATAACAGAAATCTGATTGCTGCTGAGGCATATGCAAGAATGCTTGCAGAAAATCCTGGTTTCACTACACCAACTGGTGACCCACAAGATTGTATTGATGACATTGTAGATTTCGTTAATGAGATTTCTTACAATGTGGCATACGGTGGTAATGATAAGACTTGGGACATGGCAAACCTGTATGTTCAGGGTGCTCATGTTGCTGGTGAAGAAACTCAGACTGTTAAAGCATTTGAATTTGCTCTCAGTCTAATGACTATGACAATGAGGAATGAGGAGATTCTAATCCTTGGAACTCATGGTTTCACTCAGGTGTATGATACTTCTATCACTGTCAACCCTGCAACTCCTATCAACAATAAAGCAGGTGACGCTCGTAATCTAGTTCTATCAAACAAAGATTTCATTGCAGAGATTGCACTGGGCAGAATGCTCGCTCAGTATCCTTCATTCAATGTTCCTACTGGAAACAACAATGACTGCCTAGATGACATCAAAGATGTTATTGATGTTGTTGCACACAACCTAGCATATGGTGGCAACGACAGAACATGGGATGCTGCTAACTACTACGCAACTGGTGCTCATGTAACTGGTGAAGAAACTGAGACTATCTACGCTTTCAACCAAGCGAGAGATATGATGATTCAGGCAATGCGTAATGAGACTATCACTATCGGTGGTCACACAGGTCTGACTCAGGTAATTGACAGTTCAATCACAACTGATACTAACTCTCCTCGCTGTGCGAATGAGGCTGCTAGCATCACTACTCTAGTCAATATTCTTACATCTAGTATTACAAGTCAGGGCACTTACCTATACAATGTAACACGCACTAACTCTGTCAGCTCTTGTGATGACATCCAGTCTAGCATTGCTACTCTTGGACAGATTGTAGTTGATGCTGTCACTACACCAGCTAGTCTAGGTAATGTAACTAAGACTGCATCACAGTACAGACATGGTTACACTCAGGCATTTGATAATAGCATTACATATGATCTACCAGATCCACTCGTAGACCGTAATGGTGACGCTCGTAATCTAATCGTTGCAAACAAAGCATTCATTGGTGCTGAAGCATATGAAAGAATGCTTGCGGAGAATCCTGGATTTGTAAGTCCTTCTGGAAATGCACAGGACTGCATTGATGACATCAAGGACTTTGCAGAAGAGATTTCTTACAACCTAGCATTTGGTGGTAACGATCGTACATGGGATATGTCTAATCTCTATGTCACTGGCGCACATGTTGTTGGTGAAGAGACTCAGACCGTTCAGTGTTTTGAGTATGCTCGTGACATAATGATTCAGGTGATGAGGAACGAAGATGTTCTAATCACTGGTTCACACGGTCTATCTCAGACTAAGGATACTACGATCACATACAACGAACCAACTCCTGTCAACAATAAGTTAGCTGACGCTAAGAATCTAATTCTTGCTAACACCAACTTCATTGCAGACATTGCTTTGGGTAGAATGTTGGATGCATTCCCTTCATACACATGGACTCCTCCTTACAGTTCTGTTGATTGTCTTGATGATCTTAGAGATGTTGTAAAGGTTGTTGCACATAACCTAGCATATGGTGGTAACGATCGCACTTGGGATACTGCAAATCTATATGCGACTGGCGCTCATGCTGCTGGATCTGAGAGTGAAACTGAAGCTGCTTTCAACGAAGTTCGTGACATCGCGATTCAGGTCATGAGAAATGAAGATGTAACCGTTGGTGGTCACACATCTTTAACTCAGACTAAGGATCTAACTATCACTGTTGATCAGGCAAGTCCAACATGTCAGCAGGCAGAAGCATCTATCACATCGTTAGTTCTTCTACTTACTAATACAATTGCTACTCCATCTTCACTCTATGCTATCCCTAGAACATTCTCTCAGGGACCATGTGATGATGTAAGATCTTCTATCACTACACTTGCTGATATTCCTATCAATGCAGTAACAACTCCAGCATCTCTTGCTGGTGTAACTAGAACTGTTTCCGCTGGTTCTTGTGAAGATGTAAGATCTTCCATCACCACATTGACTCAGATTGTAACTGATACTATTGCAAGTAACATCACTCTATATGATCTTGCGAAGACTGCATCTGTTGGATCATGTGAAGACACTAGAGTTACTATTAATACTCTGTTTAAGATTGTACAAGATGCTGTTGCAACTCCTACTTCTCTAAGCAGTGTACCTAGAACTATCTCTAATGGTTCTTGTCAGGACATTGCATCTGGTGTCACCACGCTGTTCAAACTTGTCACTGATACCATTGAGAACCCTGGATATATTGACAGTGTTGCTAGAAATCCAGTTCCTCTGGGTCTAGAATTCGGTCCTTCTATCAATGCAAATAGCACTAGCACTAATGCTTATCTGTACTTCACACTAGATGCTGGTGTATACAGTAGCACCACACCTACAACTGATGAGACAATTACTCAGCATACCACATATCCTGAGTGTGTTGACCAAGCGTCTACCATTCGTCAGTATTTTGCAAACATCTCTACCATCATTCAGACTGGTTTAGCATCTGTTGCTCGTACTGAACCATCACAGTTAACTACAGAACTTGCTGCTAGAGCAACTGTATGGACTCTTGATAACAATGGATCTAATCCACATAACTTAGAGACTGGTACTCCTGTAAGACTTGTACCTCGTCCACGATATGATACTGTAACTAATCAGTATGTCGATGTTGACAAGCGTCTTGTCAGACTACCAAATGGTTTTGAAACTAACGAACTGTACTATGTAATTGCTCCTGGCAGAAAGACTAGACCAGAAGATTACTCTGGTATCGGTGCGTTTGACGGTTCAGATCAAACTAAGATCATGCTTGCAAGCAGCAAAGAGAATGCTGCTGCTGGTATCTACATCCACTCTGCTGAGGTTGAGGATATCAATCCTGATGTTGAGATTGACATCTATAACTTTGTTCTTGATGATAGATATGATCTTCACCAGTATTCTTGTGAACTGGATGGAGTCAGTAACACTAACATTAGAACAGATGTACCACACATCTTTGATGTACCATTCCCTAACATCACTGGTCACACAGTATTCTTTAAACCAAATGAAGGTGGTGACCTACCACTAGTAGGTTCTGCATATGCATCTGATCCTACTGTTGCTGATGGCAACGGTAGACTCCGTGACAATGTATACTTCTTTGCTCGTTATATTAATGCAAAGGTATTCACCATCTATAAGACTAAGGCAGATGCTGAAGGTGGTGTAAATGAAATCACATTCCAGCCTGGAACCTATAACTTCAGCGTCTTCGCTAACAAGCGTGAGTCGCCTATGAAGTTTGATCCCGCTTACACTAACCCTGGAACTGCTCCAGTAATCTATGGTAAGTGGTATCTACAAGTTGCGAATGATCTAGGCACTGATCAGATCATCGGTCGTATCAGAGAATATGCTGATGGTATTGATAAGACTAACGACTCCTTCTTCGAGCGTATTAAGGATGAGCGTGAAGCAACAGATAGAATCTATCGCTTGCGTTATGTCATTCCATCTTATCTACAGTCTGCTCGTGATCCTATCAATGGTTTCACAATCAAGACTAGAACTGACGAAACAAGAAAACTCGTACCACAGAAACTGGTGCTGAAGCCTGTATCTGGTAATGTAACAAAGGCGAGATTCTTTAACCCAGTTCAGCAGAATGAAGTTATTGGTGTTACTCAATCTGAATTCAACAATCTAAATCTAGATCCAGCAGTTGAGTATGATCCATTCAGAAAGGATCTGATTGGTACTGTACAGTACGCTAAGAAGATTGAGACTCAGAACTATGTTGCCATGACTATTCAGTCTGGTAGATACTTTACTGAGCAAGCATCTGGTAATGACTACTTAGAACTGACTGTCATCAACCCTGAGATCACTAACACTGGTCTAATCAATGAGACATTCACTACAATTAAAGTTACTGCACCTCAGGGTGGCAACTTTGTTGCAGATAGAACTCAGTCTTCTGATGCAGTAAACCGTGTTGAGTGGTTCGGTAACTCCTCTGGTTATGGTTATCTACATGCTATCACAAATGTGCCTGGCACATCTGATTGGTACATGATCCTTAAGGGTGTTGTAGGTGCTATCACATTCGATGACATTGAGAACATTAGAATTGGTCAAGGTGCTGCATTCTCCGATCTACTTGCAGACGCTGACTTTGGTAAGTCTCTTGTTATTAAGGAACTGATCCGTAAGAAATATCCTGAGTATTACTATAGACAGAACGGAGCACCAGTTTACACTGTAACTCCTGGTGATATCATCGAAGACGATGCTGGTATTCAATACTACATCGACTCTGTAAGTGATGTTGGTGTCATTGATGATACATTCTATATCTTTGATGTTGAAGAGGTACAACGCCGTATCTTCGGTCAGCAAGATGGTATCTACTATCTAACTGCTGTTCGTGGTAACATTTCACCATTCCCACAGGGTGCTGGTAACCTAGGCAACTTCAGGAACTTCAAGTTCTCTCAACCTATCAGCAAACTATACCCACTCAACTACAAGAACGATCCTCTCTGGTATCAGAAACTAGATGCTACATTGATTGATCCTCCTGCAACATACTCTGCTGCAGACAACTATGTACACGGTCTTGTAAGAGTTAACGACTTCAAGGGATCGATGACTAAGGAGGCAATGATTGACCTCCTAGCAACACCTGCACTTGATGATAATTCTTATACTCAGGTCAGCTCTAGTGTTGACAACAGACTGATTGCACAGGCAGGTAATGCTGCATCTGGATCTGAGGATCGTAAGATTCCTATTGCTGGTGACAGCACAGTCATGAGTGATCAGCGTTACTATGTTGAACTTCGTCGTCCATCTATTGCTCGTGCTGGTAACCACACCTTTGAATACCTAGGTTTCGGTCCTGGTAACTATTCAACTGGTCTACCTGCTCGTCAGGAAGTTGTACTCACACCAACTCAAGACTTCTTTGCACAATCTAAGAAGCAAGATGGTGGTCTAGTATTCTACACTGGTCTGAACTCTAATGGTGACCTATACATTGGTAACCGTAAGATTGACGCTATTACTGGTGAGGAAGAGTTCCTAGAATCTGCACAGTTGGTTGACTCCGCTGATGATGATGAGGATCTCGGCAACCTAGTTACGACATTTGACACTCCTGTAACATTCAACGAATACATCACTGTTAACGGTGGTGATGCACAGGATCGTCGTAGCACATTCAACTCTCCTGTTCTAATCAATGTTCTTGGTAGTGTAAGAGAGTCTGCTCTCAGAATCTCCTCGTTCGTTGATCCTGCTATTGATGATGGATCTCTCGATAGATCTGCATTCCTTAGAAATCAGGAAACCGAAGGTGATATTGTCATTAGTCGCAATAAAATTTCCTCGGCAATTTTCCAGTTCAATAGTCGCAGGGATGGACAACCATATAAGATTCAAACTCATATTGTTGGCACAACTCCATCTAACATCACACCTGATCAGAATGGCACATTTGGTGCTTCCCAGATCGTACAATATGGTAATGCTGGTGCTCCACTCACAGGAGACATGCTACTCAAGGGTGGATTTGTTGGATCTACAGGATCTCTTGGTTGGATCTATGCAAACTTCTTTACCATTATTGGTAACCTGAATGTATATTCATTGACATTCAATAACACCAATGTGGTTACAATTGAGTGGGATGGATCTCTAACTAACGATCTACTTGGTATCACAACTGGTTCTGAAATCAGAATTGCTGGCGCATCTGATAGTCAACTTGATGGAACTTGGCAGGTCATCGCTAATGGATTTAGCGGTAGTTCTAATACATGTCAATTTGCTATTAACAATGTCAAGAACAGTGTACAGGGTGACAACCCACGACTCTGGTCTTCTGAAGTTGCAGCAAATGCAAATATTAGAATTGAATTCTCCAACTCCAACTGGAAAGAGTGGGGTGTACTTGGTGCTGAAGCACTAAGAACTAAGACCGACTCTATCGGTGAGTATAAGTTAGGCGTCAACACTATTGTAAGAGCAGATCGCGATTCTTACATTGATAACTGGGTAGATGCTAATACTGAACCACAGGCAAACCTAGATGTCATGGGTAATGCTTGGATCAGTGGTTTCATCACTGATGACTTTGGAGCACATTCTGCATATGCAGATCGCACCAAGACTCCTGTTGATGAGGCATTGTTGGTTGGTGGCATCTGGAATGCACCTGAAAGTGAAGCAACACTTCGTGTCGCAACAACTAATAACGGTCGCGTTGGTATCAATGTAACCAGAGCTGAACTTGATAGAGCACTAGTTGTTGATGGTGAGTCTAGATTCACTGGTGATGCTAGATTCCAAGAGGACATTGAAGTTCATGGTGGCGGTGGTGCTAACACTGCTGAGATTAGAACAGATATTACTTCTGGACAGTTCAACTTCTTGATGAACAGCACATTTACTGGTGCTGTACAACAGAGCGTTGGTGGAGTTAAAGGTCTCAAGATTGCTGGTTGGGCACAAAATGTAGAAGTTGCTAACGAAACAACTGCTGATCAGTTTATGAGCTTCGGTACGAAGTCTCTACACAGCAACATCTTCATTGGTACTACACCTGATACTCCTGCAACTAATATCTCTAAGGTTGAGATTGGTGGTGCATATAACAATAACGAGTCTCTATCCTACACTGAAGTTAAAACCAAGTCCTTCAAGGTCAATGGTGACTTCCAGTTAGGAACCAGACGCGGTATTACTGAGACTGTCAGACTATCTACCACTGCTGGTACAGTTAGCTTCTTCTCTGACTCTGGTTCTGCATCTACTATTAACTTCGGTCTAAATGCATCTGAAGTTAACATTGCAGGTCAGGGTGGTAAGACTACTATCAATAACCAACTAGAGGTTATTGCATCTGCTGAGTTTAACGGCGATGTCAAGATTTGTGGTGGACTTGCATCCTTCGCATTTGAAGGTTTGAGAGGACAATCTGGATCTACAATCGTTGAGCACCAGACTGGAGTTCTTGGACAATCTCAGTTTAACAAGAACATTGATATCCTCAATGTAACTCGCCTACTGACAACAGATGATGGATACAACCAGATTGATACTGCTGGTTCTGGTGATTGGGGTGGATCTGCATATCAGCAACAGGTTACTAGTATTGGTGGCACACCAGTAGTTGAACCTCAGTTCCTACCTGCTCTAACTGGTGATGAGTTCTATCTACCACTGAAGAACTTACCAGAAGTTAATGGTGTACCATACTATCAGGAAAACAACTATCTGCTTATTGACAGTGCTGTTGTAGGATCTACTGGATATCCTGAATTTGTACAGATTGTTGAACTAACCAGAATCAACGCTGCTCCTTACTATATTAAGGTGAAGCGTAAGCCATTTGGTACATTCACTGGACAGTTAGAGAACCATCCTGATACAACTGCAATCTATAAAGTTAATGTTCAGTTTGATTCTACTTGGACTGAGCAATATCTAGATAACACTGGTCCTAAGGACAATGTATATCTTGCAGAATTTGGTGGTGCTCTGAATGAAGGTGATTATGTAATTGTTGATCGTGAAGATACAAATAGCGATGGCATCTTTGATCAGGGTGAAGTTATCAAGGTTGAGACATCTCTTGATCAACTAGTTCAGAAGTTTACTATTACTGACTGTGGTGATCCTACAGAAACTAAGGTATTTGAGGTAGACACTGTAACTGGTGATACTTATATCGGTGGTGATCTCACACTTGAAGGTGGATTTAATCTCAAGGGTGGTTGTGGAACTACTCAGAAAGGTACATTCACTGGTACTATCACACCTCTGACTGGTACTACAGCAACATTCACGATCACTAATATTAGTGCTACTGACATTGCTAAGGTATCGATCGGTGATGTAATCTCCTTCAATGTTGGTGGAATCGCTGCTGAAATGCAGGGCAACACCAGAATTACTGAGATTGGTACTGATTTCGTTAAACTAACGAAACCATTGATTCTAACTGCAACTATTAACAGTGTAGTATTCAAGGCAGTAAGAAACGAGGAGTTTATTCTCACTAACGGTAGTGATCAGAATACTCTGTACTTTGACACCTGTAGTGCTTCTCTTGAGGTTGGTAATCAGTTCAGACGAATTGATATTAGCAGACTCACTCCATCTACTCAGGATCCTGATGATACTGTAACAGCATACTCTGGATCTGAGGATGATTATAATATCTTCTCTTATTGGGTTGATCCTGCTACCATCAACGCTGGTGGTCCAACCACTACTCTAACTGCACAAGCTGCAACTGGATCTGTAGCAGGTTCTGTATATCTAACTGTTGCTGATCTTGGAACTGGATCTGGTAGATTTACAATCGACGATCTAATCATCGTTGGTAAGACAACTCAAGTTGCTGATAAGGGTGTACCTTCTGGTTCTGATGATGTACAGTGGGAGATCATGAAGATCGCTGCTGTTGATGTACCTGGAAAGGTAATTCGTGCTCTACCAGCACAAGAAGGAACTACAGCACAAGCTCTAACTGATTATCCTGCAACTACAACAACTGTAGTTAGAATTCTCAAGCATCCTGAGTCTTCTCAGATGATTGATATTCAGGAGAGATCTCGTGAAATTGCTGGTGTTGCAACACCATATGTTTCTATGATCATCAACCGTGGTCATATTGTACAGACAAAACTTGATTATACTCAGTGGATTAGAATTACTGATGGAACCAATGATAATCTCTATCTAGTCAATGGTGGACTGCTTGGTAAGGTCCATACCAGCGTCATGGATGAGACACTCCAGAATGGTAACATCACTCATAGAAATGGTGATCTAGTTCTGAACAAGGACTTCACCATGAATGGTGGTAACATTCAGATTAAGGACTCTGTACAGAAGTCTAACATCTTGGTTGTTGAGAATGATGACGGTCACGCAGATCACTCTGGATCTATTTTCTTCGATGCAGGTGTTGTTGGTAGAGGTAACATTACTCTCTATCCAACATCTTGTCCAGAAAATGTCGTCACAAACGCAGACTCTTGTCTCCCATCGTTCAAAGTCGATGTATTTGGTGATGGTTTAGTTGGTAACAGTTGGACAGTTGTAGGTTCTGCAGCAGAATCTCCACCTAAGACTCCTAAGTTAACTGTTGAGAACTTGGGTGTCAATGGTGCTGACAAGTTTGCAATTAACCAAGACAATTCGATTGATGCATTCGGATATAACAACTTCTATACCACATCTGGTGGTAGACATGCTCGTTATGTTTCCAGTGGATCTGATGCTGCTGAATTGAATCTAGATGTCAACCTTACATACTTTGTCAATGTATCTGCTGACGACGATCTGGTTCTATTCCTACCTGAAAATGCACAAACTGGTGATAGAATCGAATTTATTGAAGTAGGTGGTAACCTAACCTACAACACATCTCTGATTGTCAGAGCACTCGGAACTAGTGTAAGAGTTCAGGGTGATGCTCAAGGAACAACAATTGGACTGGGAGGATCCACTCCATACTCATCTGGTGAACTGGTAGTACAGACTCCAAATGCAGCGTTCACCTTGATCTACCTAGGTGCATCGGATTCTCAAGGAACAATTGTTTCTTCCTCTGTAACTGGATGGTGGCTCAAGGAGATCTGATAAATGGCAGCAAACTACGGTAGACTAAAATCAACTAAGATCGCCCCCATTGGCACAATCATGCCATGGGGAGGTGGATCTAGAGTGGGGGAGCGTGCTGATAATGTTCCTCAGGGTTGGATTGTTTGTGATTTACAAGCACAGTTGTTGAATGCTGCAGATTATCCACTGTTAGCAAAGATCATAGGTAACACCTATGGTCCATTTCCCGAAGCAACTGACACTACATCAGTTATCGGTGTTAACTTCGGTATTGTTAATGGTTTTCCATACAACCCACCGCAGGGTGTGTTGCATCATGACCCAGCTAAACATGTTGATCAATTTGCATTGCCAAACTTAAATCAACTTGCTTTGGTTGATATTGAGGCATCAAGAATGCCAACTGATGCATTGTTGGAGTTGGGAAGTCTTGTTAGTAAAAATGGTATTGAGGGTGATCTACCAGAAACACTAGTGGAGGCATCTGTTGATATCACATTTGATGTTGAGCAATCAGACAACCTTGCTGGTAGAATTACTGGTATCACGATGGATGATCCGATCTATTTTGATACAGTATATGTTTTACCTAGAAAACTAGGTGTTGATCATATTGCACAACATACACATAGACCACTTGATGATGATACACCATTTAGTGCTGTGATTGCAACTGGTCAACCAGTTCAGGAATGGGATCCTCCAACTGCTAAACCAGCAAACCCAGTATCTAGTGTTGACCTAATTGGTAACAGAGGTTCAGATAGTTTTGCTCACGCATTTACTCAGGGTAGTGGTGAGAGAGATATTACATGGTATGATCCCGATGATGGTGGAATTTCAGCACCAATTTTAGATAGTGCTGTACAAATCGGTCTTGCTAATGTCAAGGTGCCTTTACCACCTAATAGTGGAAACAGAAACATTCCATCAAATAGTAAAATTGAGACTGGATATCAAGATGATTATAGTGCAGTTGTAAATGTACAGGCAGATGCTTTAATAGGTACATTTCCTCCTGCTGGTAGATACAATGGTAAGAGAAATTTCTACCCATCACCAGACATTCCATACTATCACAGAGGACCTCAGATGCCTAGTAGTTATGTCAGTGATCCTATTTACGATGTTGCTGCTGGTGATAAACAACCAATTAACTTAGCAGTAAATAATACATATGCTACAACACTAAACCATGCATTTGATAGGTGGTTGGACTCTGGTCTTAGATCACACACTCATGATGCAATGGAAGTTACGATGTCAAGAGGAAGTCTATCTATTCCTACAAATGTGTTGGTGAACAATGTTTCAACTGGAACAACTATTCCATTATCTGTTGATACTGCGTTAAATATTACTATGAACCCCAACACACCATCACTCACAATGATGTACATTATCAGAGCGTTCTAACATGCCTGCATTTTACAACCGAGAGAGGGCAAGACTAGGTGCCTTAAGTGGAACTATTATATCGTTCCCAAAACAACTAACATCAACTGATCCTACTTCCTCTAGTAATAGAGAACTATTGCCTGCTGGTTATTTGAGATGTGATGGTAGTGTCTTGTTTGCTACCGAGTATCCTATTCTAGCAGGTGTTCTTGGCACTGGTGGTGAGTGTAGATTTAAGAAACCAGATCAGAGTCTAGATGATAATCAGTTTCAACTTCCTGATCTAAGAAACAAACATATTAGAGCAACAACTTCAGCAAACATTGGTTTGTATAATGATCTATTTGTAATCAATGATGCTGGTGATACTATTCCCAAAGCTGGTGTAGGTCTCGCTGTTATTCAGAACATTGATAGTCCATATGAACTCACATATACAGGTGACTTCTACATTCCACCTCAAACTGTGACACTTAGAGGAGAACCATCATTCACTGTTGATAGTGGTTCTTATACATTTTCATCTGAAGTTCCACAGAATGCATTCCAACCACACTTACATAGAACTACAACAACTCGTGTAAGACAGTTTGATAGAAACTCTAATCACTTTTCTAGTAGACAGAGAAACTATGTTAGAACAAAGAGTTCTCTAGAAGTTTGTAACTGGTGGTATAATACCAGACAGGATGCATGTTATTGGCAGATTACTTCTGTTGTTGCTGCATCGTCAGATGGTCCTGGAGATGTACCTGATGGTCCTGGTGGATACAGTACAATCTATGGTCTATGTTGGAACCAGTGTACTGGATTTACTACTCAAGGTTATTGCTTGTGGCCAGATGATTCTATTTGTCCACAATATTCAAGTGACTTATCACAAGAGTTTAATGTTAGATTGAGCAACGGTAGTTGTAACACATCTAACCCACCAAATGATGTATGTGAAACATTTGGTTCGGTTGAGTATTGTGGAACATATACAATTACATGTACATGTACTGCTTTCCTTGGTATTGGTTGTCCTAACGGAAAAACTGTAAGTGATGGTGGTAACAAGACTAAAGCTGATGTTCAACTAACAAACTGGACTGATCCTAACCTACCATTCAGTCCATTTGACGAGAAATATACAAATGGTCCTGCTGCTGTGTCTAACATCACAATTCAGAGTGGTGAGGTTGGCAACGAATGTATTCACAGACACAGATTAGCATTCGATTCTGACACACCACATACATTTGAGATGAAGACTAGAGCTGCTACTGCTAGAGCAGATAGTGGTCTTGTTTCTCAAATAACAATTGACAGAAACACTGATGCTAAGGCGGATAAATATATTCAGCCATACATTGTCACGGAATACCTGATCAAAATCTGATGGTTGTTAATTACAGATCTACACTTCCAAATTTCTACTCTGATAAGAGTGGTTCGTATGTGAGTATTGGTGCTATTGTGCCAGTATTAACTGATACTAATTCAGATGGTACAAATTCACAAACAACATACGATCCAGAATACTCTTATAAGGGATACTTGTATTGTGATGGTGATCAGTATGACATCAGTAGATATCCTCTATTGTATGAAATTATTGGTAATGACTATCTACAATCTAATGAGTTATTCGAGGCAAACTCTTTAGTATTTGAGGCAGCAGGACAACCTGGAACCGTTCATAGATTTATTGTAGACGGTGGTAATGTTTATGCTGAACTTTATGGTAGAACAATAACAAATCCAGATGGTACAACTGGTTATGATAGAGTTGTTCCAAATGGTGCTACACTTACATTTGATGATCTAAATGACTTTCCTACAGCAGGTGGTCAAGTAGAAGAGGATAAACCATATACTTTGATATATGGTGCTGCATATCAAAGTCTTAGTGATTCAAATAGGACTGATACATATGTCTACCGAGTGCTCATCGGTTATGATCCACAGCAAAATACTGGTGGAACTCCTGGTGGTACGGTAACATGGTCTATTTCTTCCAGTTCTTTAATTGCAACTCAGGATCCTAATCCTATCCTTGCAACAGCATATTATGGCACAGTTCCTGCAGTTGATGCTGGTACATATGACCCTTTGACAGGTGGTGGATATCCTACAGGATTCACACAATATCCTGGAGCACAGAATGATACTCCACAATTAAACTGGGGTAATCTGCAAGGACTGCCAGCAGGTGCTACTGTTGACACATATGAAATTTACTTGGAAGACTTATGTCTTGATGATGAGGATGATGACGGTGGAGACTATGGTGCAGTTCTGTGGAATGTAAAAAATATTCCTGCAACTAAAACTGGTTTCAATATTAATGAATCTCTACCATCTGGTGCTACATTACAACAAAACTTCGTAGAGATTTCATCACTAGGTTCTAGTCCTGATTGGGTAAACAACGGATACTCTGGACCACAACCTCCATCTGGTGAAAATCATACTTACAGATTATATGTCATTGCTAATATGACAGATAATCAGACTCTAGTTACTAAATTAGATTTTACTGCGGGTAGTGGTGCTTTTACACCTTCATTCAATCGTAGTCCTGCATATACAGAAAACTATGATATTACTGGTGATGGTTCTAATGTCACTGGTACTGATCTGAATGTTACCATGTCATCTTTGACTAATCATCCAAAGATCAAAATTAGAAAGTCATTCCTTATTTCAGATTTCCCATATATCTTGGGTAAGTTCAGAGTACCAGACTACAGAGAAAGAAAACTAATTGGATTTGGTGAGGGTGTAGAAGGATCTGGAACTCCACTTGTAGAAGACAGACTAACCATGGCTGTTGGTGATGTGGGTGGTATTTGGTACATTCCTATCTCTACGCTAGAAGATCCTATTGAATTCTATGAGATCAGTGATGTTCTTACAACTGGATATTCTGAAGTAGAGACACAAATTCAACCATATATTGTTGGTGAGAAGACATATACTGTTGGTCCGATGGAGGATTATGTCTTTGCTAGACCTCCACAACATAACCACCAAGTTCTAGGTAGTGAACCACTAGAAACATCACAGGTTAGTTTTGGTGGTGTTGACACATATACTACTGGTTGGAACTCTTACAAGGGATCTGTTGAAAACTTTGTCCCTGGTGGTCCTGCTGGTGATGGTGAAGCATTAGGTCATGCTCATGGTTTGCTCGGTAGTAGACCATCAAATAGTACAATTGCATCATATGGTAATAGTGAAGGTATTGGTGTTAAGAAACAATCCAATGCACTGCAAGATATAATCTATGATGTAACAGATCCTGCTCTCACTACATCTTATAGTGGTAGTTCTTTGGTGAACTGGGGCAACGGTCAGGGTGAGATTGGTGGATTTGTTAATCCTGGTCTCAGCATTGATCAGTATGTTGCATTTGGTACTTCAGGATTTACACCATTTAATTCACTACAAAGCACCAGAGAATATCAAGTAACACTTGATACTTCAAATTATACTAAGATTGGTATTCTTGCCATTGTGGGTAATGATAGCAATGGTGGTGAAAGAGCTAATAACAACGGTGAGAGTTTATTCATTGAGTGGCCTGATGGTACAAGTGAGGTTGTTCTCCCGAGTCGTCAATATTATTCAAATACAATGGACCCAGGTGCAACTACAGCTGATTATGATGCTGCATATGCTTTCTGGAAACAAACTGAGTTCAACATTCCATCAACATATAGAGGTGCTAATACTGTAATTAAGTTGAAGCAAGTTGTCATACAATCTGGTAATGAGCAGTATCAGTCTACACCTGCTGCGGATCCTAACGCATTTGATATGATGGGCATCGCTCAGATTATGCTCTTGGGTGGATTTGCAGGGTTGACTGGTGGTGTGTCATCAACTGGTGCCATTGATTTAGATAATTTTGAACTTAATACTGATCAGGTTCCTAACGGAGATGGTCTTCCTGCAGGATATAATCCATCCACACTGAATGCATGGGCATATCAGAATGAGGGTGGTGTTGAACAACTGTGGTATTCAGTTAACACCCCTGGTGCAGTTTCTGAAGTTTCATTGTACAACAACTGGGCAACAAACCCAGAAGGAATATCAAATGGATGGGTGTGGTCTGGTGACCTAGGTCAGTATGCATACCAAACTGGTGGTGGAATTGGTGATTGGTGGGAAGATCCCACAGATGCAGGTATTCAAGAACTTGATTTTTATCAGGAAGCACAGGGTCCAAGTGTTGGTACTCCAGAATTTACTGGTCCTAATGGGTGGTATGGTCCAGCATGGTCACAGCAAAATGGTGTTGAGAATGGTGGCACCGTTAATAATGCTGGTTGGTATTTTATGAATGATGGTAGTGCCAAGCAATTGTGGTATGACCCTTCAGGAACAGTGGCAGGTCCAAACTTTGTTGAAGATACATTCGACATGATTGGTGGAACTGGATCTGGTATGAAACTTAAGATCAGACTTGAACCCCCTTCATCAAATTATCAGGATGTTAGATTTAAACTACTTGAAGTTGTAGACAAAGGCATCGGTTATAGTCAGGGTGATACACTATATTTCATGTTCAATACTCATAGGAGAGGAACGACTGAAGGTCTAGCAGCAACAAAATTAGATCCTGACCCAGTTAAAGTTGTTCAAACATCTAACGGAACAACTGGTGGTATTGCTGGTGATGAACTTGAAGGAGAATTCAACATGACTGGTGGTGCAGGTACTGGTGCTGTCTTTAGAATTAAAATTGAACCTGCTGGTGGTGCTGCTAGGAATACTAGATACAAACTAATTGAAATTGTAAATCCTGGTCAAAATTATGGTGTTAATGATGAATTAGGATTCTCATTTAATACACCAAGAAGAGAAGCTGAAGGTGAACCTGCTATTTCACTAGTAACACCATTTAGAGTTGACACTCTTGCTACTGATGGTCAACCAGATGTGAGTGATTACTTTGAGGGAGATGTAACTCTAACTGGTGGTAATCCAACCACCCCTGCTGTCTGTAGAATTAGAGTTCAGGGTTATGGTTCAGGTGCTAATGCTACAAAATATAAGATCCTAAGTTTCTCTGAAAAGGGAGCTGGATATCAAGCTGGTGATCTACTGAACTTCTCATTTAATACTACTAGAAGACAAGCACTTGGTCTAGGTGATATCACAATGTCACCATCATTGATTAGACTACCTGATATTGATGTATCAGTTACTGAAGGATGGGATGGATGCTATAAGTATGCAGTCACACAACCACCAACCACAAAAATCTCAACTATCACTAGTGATGGTACAGATTATACTATCGTTACTGAAGCAGATCATGGATTTGGAATTGGTGACGCTGTTGTTATTACATCTACTGGTGCTTATGATGGCACATATACTATTATCCAAGATGGATTCAGTATCAATGCATTCAAAGTAACACCTGATACCGCTGCATCTGGAAGTTACGCTGGTGGTTTTGTAAGAGAAGCAGGTGGTTATTTCTCAGAGCAAACCACAACACCAACACCAAAAGTATATGTTGTAGATGAAACTACAATCATTGGTGGTAAAGAAATCACGGCAGATACACCAGACCTTGGAAATAAAATTTATGACCAAGAAATTCTTGCTGGTAGTATATCAGTGCCTGCACAACCAAATGGATCTAACAAAGTTACTGGATACAATGTAACCCTAGAGGGTTGCGGTGGTGGTGGCGGTGGATCATTTGGTAATGGTAATAATGGTGGATCCGCAACTATCACATTTACTGTTGATGGCACAAATTATACCATCACTGCATCTGGTGGTTCTGGTGGATCATCTGCATCTGGTGGTGCTGGTGGTGGTGCTGCTGGAACAGTTTCGATTCCAACTGCACTGGTGAATGACCCTAGATTTACATTCCAACAGTTTGGTGCAAATGCTGGTACTAGTGGATCAGGACAGACCCCAGGACAGGGTGGTCTCCAAGAGGGACAGAACGGAAAAGGTGGAAACGGTGGTAGTGAGAGCACACAAACTACTGGTAACCAAACACAAAGTTATAGTAGCAATGGTTCTTTCAATCCTAATAATGTAGTACCTTCAGGTGGTACTATTCAGAAAGTTAGAATCGACGCATCTGGTGGTGCTGGTGGTAATGGACCGTCGAATGGTCAGGCAGGATGTGGCACGACTGGTGGATCTGGATCCAACGGTAGAAGAATTGTTGGTGATTTCAATGGCAGTGCGACATTCAGTCATATTGTTGGACAGAAGGGTAACCAAGGTCAGAACATTTACAGTGGATCACAGACAGAATCTTATACAGCAGGTGGTGGCGGTGCTGCAACTGGTGGACAAGGTGGTCGTGGTGCATGGGGTAACGGTGGATCTGGTGGAGGTGGCGGTGGTGCTACTTCTGTTTCTGCTGGTGGTACTGTCATTGTCGGCGCTGGAGGCGGCGGTGGTGGCGGCGGTAACGGTGGTGGTAACAATGGTGGATCTACCACTGACCCATGCTGGACTGGTGGATCTGGTCTAGGTCCATCTTCAGGAACACACAGTGGAACTATTGGTTTTAGTAATGGTGCTGCTGGTGGTATCGCTGGTTGTACCTCTGGTGGAGGTGGCGGCGGTGGCGCTGGTGCTGGTCCTCAAGGTGGTGGTAACGGTGGTTCGGGTGGTGTTGCAGGTGCTGGTCACGTCAACACTGGATCTGGATCTGGTGGACGCGCTGGTAGATCTGCATACAACGGACTATCTGGTGCATCAGAATCTAGTGGTTCTGGTGGCGCTGGATATGTAAACTACACAGTTTATTATGAAGTTAATATTCAAAACAATGCTGGTGGTGGCGGTGGATCTGGATACGCACTGCAATTCTCTTATGAATCGCAAGATGGTAGTCCAATCAACACTGCTATGTCTGGATCACTAGGAACTGGTGGTAACGGTGGTTCTGGTGGTGGAGATCAAGGACTTGGTGGTAGAATTGCAGTTGAAGCATATGAAACTGATGAGGGAGATGAGGTTGTCTTAGATGTTACTGATCCTCAAGGTAGATACTATGAGGTCCCAGCATATCCAGATAACTATGCCTTACCTGATGCAAACTTTAATGCTGGTGGTATTTGGCATTCATCTAGTGATGGTGTTGAAGTTAGAAATGATACTGGAACTAACTTAGGACTAGCAACAACTCTCACCAACAGTAAAGCAAATAGATTTATTGAATTCAGTGGTGCTGGTAATAGATTCCTACAGGTTGGACCACTAGCACTAGCTAACGCAAATAATGTATACTTTACAGTGAAGAAAGGTAATGGTTCTAATGGTGGTGATGCACCAGAAGAAGGATTGCTAGCATACTTTAAGTTTGGTGCAGATACACCAACAGAGACATTGTTAGAAGCAGTTGCACAACCATCAGTATCTGCTAGTGGATATGCTATCTACAATATCAGTATTGATCCTGATGCTGATGTCAGAGCTAATGATGTTTACCTCACTATTCGTCAGACTAGACCATCATCTTCAGGTGATAACGATGATGTCCCAGGTGGTTCAACTAATGACAACTGGGGACTCGCTGCTGTTGGTATATCATACGATCAAGTTACACAACAGGTGTTTGTACCAACATCAGATGCTACATTGCCAGGCAATGATGGAACATGTGGTACAGGTGATGGTATCAATGAAGTTCGTAGAGTAGTTTCTGCTGGAGATTCTAATCTTAGATTCACTGATGGCACATTTAGATTGTCTAGTTCCACTCCTATTTCTGTCACATCTGAAGCGAGAGTGCAAACCACAATTCCTCTGATCACCAGATACTTTAGATCTAAGTATTTGATCAAGGCATACTAAATACTAAGCATACCAGGATTTCTGAGATGACTGTTCTTTTATCAATGAACGCCTTTGATAGAACTATCACGTACAAGGGTTCAACAAAACTAATTAACGATGATTATTGGGAAACTGAGATTTCTCCAATACTCGTTCCTATGTGGGATAGTCCAAAGGATAAACTTGAGTTGTTTGTATACAGAGATGATGGATATCATCTCATTCAGAGATACAAATATAGTAGAAATTTCAAAACAAAAGAATCGGGATGGTCATCATACGAGTTCGATCCTAGTGCTCTTGATGAATCTATCGTTACAGATTTGTATGATAGTATAATTGAGAAGTTTGTCAACTATAAAGAAGTTGGTGAGGCAGAATATGAGAGACAACTGCTGCTTAAATTCAAGGAGCAGGGCAAACTGTCTTGGGATAAGTTGAAACTAGTAAGAAAGTTTCTACTCACTGAGTCAGACTGGACACAGGTAGAGGATGCACCAATTACACCTGAACTAAAAGAACTGTGGAAGAAGTATAGAACATATCTAAGAGAACTATTCACACAGAACACAGCAGCATCTAGTCCATATGATGTGAAGTTTCCAATCACACCAGTAGAGTATGAGAAAAGAAAGACTGTTGAAGTGTTGCCACTAGTCAAGGATGCATTTGGTGACCAAGGTACAGAGACAGAGTATTTGTTCTCTGAATCACACTTTTGGATGTTAACATCTAATGCTGTTAACTCATTCTCTAAGAAGATGGCAGTATATATGTCAATGAATGCAATCATTGATGATGCAACTCATACTGTGCCTGGTGCTAGATATCTCAGACCATTTAGAAGTGACACTGAGTTAGGTGCTGGATCACTTGAGAGAGAAGAAGATAAGAGACAACTTAAACTAGCTGGTAGAGATCCCGATGAGTATTTGTCGGCACTACTCACTAGAATTGAAAACGGAGAGATCTGATGTTAGTATCAATGAATGCAATGCGTACTTATGAGATGGTCTCATTCTACGCTAAAACAAATAATAAGTTCATGCTAGTGATTGATAACACTAGATGGTGTTTCCTTGACTCCACCAAACAGCAAGAAGTCATGGCATATTATGATGAAATCATTGATGAGGATGAAATTCAAGAGATCTTCAGAGAAGATTATACATTCTATGAGTTCGATACGCAATCCGCTGCAATTGATAAAGCAGTAGAGTGGTTCCCACTATCAACACAGTTGGATGATCAGGACTATTTCATTGAAGCATATGTAATCAACCCAACTGGTGCTATTCCTCACACTAGTCTAGTACCTCCAGGTCGCCCTGTTGACAGCGAGTGATGACCATGGTATGCTGGTACTGAACTAGCACACCACTATGCTTGAGTTTTGTTATGAACTCGACTATAAGTCACTTAACTTTACAGATCCAGAAACTCACGAACTTTATCGTATTGGTCGGGGAGAACAAGGAGTTCTATTGGTACGGCCTTATACAGACGACATTTGTGCTCATTGGCGGTTCCGAACTCCTGATGTTGCAGTAAAGTCTGCTAACAAGATATATGCAATGTATCTTGATTATAGAGATGCTAAAGATTTTGTAGGCATGGATATGTGTCGTAAATTCCTAGAGATGGGATTTACTCGTGCTCGTAGATATGCTAACCATCATAGTGGAAAGAAGTATGATAGTAAAGGTGAAGTCCGCCCTCAGGAATCTGATCACTGGACCTGTGACTATAATAAGAGTGCTCAGATCTTTAAGAAAGTACGCGACATCGTGGCAAACAATGCAGAATACAAACGAATCAGACAACACTGGCGACGAGAAGTTGAGTGTGCCAACGAACAGCGAGTTGCTGCACTTGCAACTACAAGCAATATTAAGAGAGAACAATATGCCCCCAAGCGAGATAAAGTATCTCGGAGTGCGTGATGGTGAGCATTGGTATCTTATCGCAGGAGAGCATGAAGTGCCAGTCAAAGATATAGTTGGAGTTGATCCAGTCGAGTAACTGTCCACCATGCTTGCACATGAGCATG
>CENT01092535.1_pt1 | contig 25466 bp, 19 predicted proteins | sample 530141 | NCBI WGS metagenome assembly CENT01 (sample SAMEA2591074, study PRJEB7988) | marine metagenome | isolation source: saline water (ENVO:00002010), including | reverse complement strand
GATCGGTCAACCGATCAGTATAAATTTCTTAACTGATCGGCATTACGGCCTGTGCCGGGTTTTTTTATTTCTGAATGACGCTACAACTTAATCGAAGACGGCAATGGTCTGACGGCTGAGAGCGATTACCCGCTCTTTATCGTCCCAGATAGTCGCTTCGGTGTGGGCATAGCCACCATTGGCGAGTTTGGTATCCACCTGGTAGCCAAACCAGGGATTGTCGCTACTTAATACAAGCGGTTGTACCAATTCAATATCCCAGCTCACGGTGCTTACCGGTGCCGGTAGTTTGAGCTGTTGAATAATGGCTGGCGGCCAGGCATCAATCAGAGATATCAGGTGCGTGTAATTAAACTCGCTGACGGCCTCTTTAAAGCGCATCCAGCCATGGTAATGACTGTGCTTACTCCAGCTAAACGGGATCTGGCCTTGTTCGATAGCCAGTTCGTAATGCCGGAAGAAGCGCGGTGTCACCTTAGGAATTTGCGGTATGAACTTGGCTTTTTGCGGCAGAGTCATGGAATGGGCAGGGAGTTTATCAACCTGTATTTTTGAACTGCGTTCTACGCCGAAACAAGCCTGCACACAAACACAGACTTTGCCATCCTGCTGCAGTCTGGCCAGGTATTGCGACATGTTGCGCCCTGAGCGTAATTTCTCAACAACCAGTTCCAGTGGTTTATCGAAACTCACCGGCCCGACAAAATTGGTGTGATAAGCGCGTAAGCTACGGTCCTTATCCACCACCTGAGCCAGAGCATGGTGCAGGAAACCGGCAGTGATACCACCAAATGCAGTGCGCCCCTGACCCCAGGTATCGGGCAGGCCTGGGTGGGTCATCAGCCACTCATTATCGTTTATAGTAGTTACGTCGGAAGTCAGGGCTAATAGTTTGTCTATGTGCATACAGAGTTCAACATCAGATAAATAGAATGGTATTATCCCGGCTCGCTGGCCGCGTTGCGACTTATTCTTAATGATATTCCGCCATAAGTCTGCTTGTTAATGTATTTGTATCACAGGTGATGTGTGAACCCTAATTCTGTTACCCCCACTGAAAAGCCTGATCGTTATCGGTATTACGTATTGCTGATGCTGACGCTGGTGTACGCGTTTAATTTTATCGACCGTCAGATCATTGGTATTTTATCTCCGTTTATCAAACAGGATTTAGGGCTCGATGATGCGCAGCTGGGTTACCTCAAAGGGATCTATTTTGCGGTGTTATATACGGTAATGGGCATTCCGGTGGCCTGGCTGGCAGATCGCTACAGCCGGGTTAATATCGTTGCCGTATCGTTAAGTTTATGGAGTGGCTTTACCGCTCTGTCGGGCCTGGCGGGCAACTACCTGCAACTGGCTTTGTGCAGGATTGGTGTGGGGATTGGCGAAGCCGGCGGCACGCCGCCGGCGCACAGTATGATTGCTGATCTCTTTGCGCCGAAAGAGCGGGCCACGGCCATGGCGCTTTATGCGCTGGGCATTCCCTTTGGCATTATGCTGGCGTATCTGGCCTCAGCATTTGTACTAAGTGGTGGCCAGGCCAACTGGCGATCGGTAATGATAGCGGTAGGGCTACCCGGCATCGTACTGGCTATTGTGCTTAAACTTACGGTCAAAGAACCTGGTCGCCAGCAAACCGAACAAGAGCGCCAGCGACCCATGCTCGATAGCATTTTTGAGTTGCTCAAAACTCCAAGCTGGTGGGGCATGGTACTGGGCATCACGTTATCGTCGTTTGCTAACTATGCCGTGATTGGCTGGCAGATGGATTACTTCGTCCGGCGTTTTAGTGAGGTGGATATTGTCTGGTTACTGGTAGTGTTTGGCGTTATCAACGGTACCTTGTATGCCATTGGCGTGTGGGCTGGTGGCGTTATTGCCGATAACTGGGGTCGTAGCAATCCTGGCGCTTATGCGCGCCTGCCAGCCCTGGCGCTATGCGTTGGTGTGCCGGCTTTTATGCTGGCTATTCACAGTGAAACACTGTGGGTGGCGATCGCTGGTTTTACCTTATTGCAGGTCACCAGCGGCACTTATTTCGGGCCGTGTTTTGCCATGGCACAAACGCTGTCACCGGCCAATTGCCGGGCCATGTCTACCGCGTTATTTTTCTTTGTTCTGAATCTGATTGCGCTTGGCGGTGGGCCAACTTTTGTCGGCGTGCTGAGCGAGCATTACGCGGCGAGTCTGGGTGAACTGAGAGGGTTGGTAGCTGCACTTGACTGGCTGGCTATTCCGTTTGCGTTATCAATACTCGTGTTTGGCTGGACGTCGTTACGGTTGCCGCAGGACCTGGCTAAGCGCCAGGTCCACGGGTAGAAGTATCAACCTAAGGCGGTGCCGCCCACTGGCTGACCAAGCATTTCGCGGGTTACCAGCACCACGCCTTTTTCGGAGACGCGGAAGCCGCGGCGACGGTCTTCTTCATGATCGTAACCAATGACGGTACCTTCAGGAATAACGCAGCCGCGGTCAATAATGACCTTGCGCAATTTACAGTGACGCTTGATTTCCACGTCTGGCAGGATCACGGCTTCCTCAATCAGGCCATAAGAGTGGACCCGCACATTTGAGAAGCACAGTGAGCGACGCAGGGTCGAGCCGGAAACAATGCAGCCACCAGAGACCACCGAGTTGATGGCTTCACCGCGGCGGTCGTGGTCTTCCCAAACGAATTTCGCTGGCGGTAATTGCTCCTGATAAGTCCAGATTGGCCATTTACGATCGTACAAATTAAGCGCTGGAACCGGCGCTACCATTTCCATATTGGCTTCCCAGAAAGAATCCAGCGTGCCCACATCACGCCAGTAAACATGTTCGTTTTCACTGCTTTGGAAAGGATAAGCAAATACGTCGTGGTCTTTGATAATGCTGGGTATAATGTCTTTACCGAAGTCGCGCTCAGAGCCTGAAGTTTCAGCATCGCGTGCCAGTTGCTCAAACAAAAATTCTGTATCAAAGACGTAGTTACCCATAGAAGCCAGACATAAATCCGGTTCGTTAGGCACCGGGTCCGGGTTAGCTGGCTTTTCGGTAAAACCTTTAATGCGATAGTCTTCATCGACCGACATGACACCAAATGCGCCGGCTGCTTCTTCCAGTGGCACCTTCATACAGCACACCGTCATTTTGGCACCGGTTTCGACATGGCGGGCCAGCAGGTTGGCGTAGTCCATACGATAAATATGATCGCCGGATAAAATCATCACGAATTTAGGCAATTCATCACGGATAATATCGATGTTCTGAAATACCGCATCGGCGGTGCCTTCGTACCAGTTTTCCGAAAAGCGCTGTGAGGCTGGCAGAATTTCCACCGACTCGCCCAGTTCCTTTTTAAAATGCCCCCAACCGCGCACCAGATGGCGGATAAGCGAGTGAGACTTATACTGGGTAACGACGCCTATTCTGCGAATACCCGAATTAATGCAATTAGACAACGGAAAGTCGATGATGCGGAATTTGCCACCAAAATAGAGTGCTGGTTTGGCTCGCCAGGTGGTCAGTTCGTGTAATCGAGACCCCCGGCCACCGGCGAGAATCAATGCATAAGTATCGCGGGTAAGATTACTGATATAACGAGGGCTCTTGTCGGACATTCTGTTTCTCCATCGACGCGCTGTGTGGTAACGGCTAATGCCGGCCGGTCTGAACGACCGTATCCAATTTTTTAAGGATAGGGTATTTGTAATTAAATTACATTATTTTTCACCATCTTACGCCTTGAATAATAAATGCTCAAGCGCTGCAGGTGTAAATAAATGTTAATTTAATTGTGGTAATAATGTTAATTAAAAATGGGAGCCTGTACAGAGAAACTCGCAGGCCGGAATTTTTACAGAAATAGCAGTTTAGGGCAGTTACAGCGCAAAGATGAATTTTAGTGTGTTCAGATTATACTTAAAAGAGCGCTGGAATGTGCCTGTGGGACATTGATAGTGCAAAGCGAGCAAGAGTACCGGGTGATTAACCGTAAAGCATTGTGCGCTGCAAAAGGAGTAATTTTATTGGTTTTACCCAGGCTTTAGCGACGAAAGCAGCTGGCCAGGTGCTCACTTTATGCATGATAAATCTTTATTTGATTTCGTTAATACAAAAAACACTGTGAAACTCTCATTTTGTTAAATTAATGTTATAATTGGCCAGGGTGTTGTCAACGGGAGACGGTATGTGGGGCAGTAAATGGTTTATAAATCTGTTTATTGTGGCTTTTTTAGTCATTCTGACCGGGCTTTTCCTGCCAGATGAATTTCACATTGAGCAATCCATCGAAATAAATGCCCCCGCTGATAAAGTCTATGCTGCCATTGTAGATTTACGAAAGTGGGAGCAGTGGGGAACCTGGTTCCAGAAGGATAGCAATGCTGTTATTACCTACGACGGTCCGGATCGCGCCATCGGTATGCGATCCCGCTGGAGCAGCGAAATTATAGGCCGCGGCAGTATCGAAATTACCGCTTTGCAGTTTAACCGGCAACTGATTTACAGCGTGAACAATGAGACGCAGGGCATAAAGGCACATGGCGAAATGCGACTTAAACCCCAGGATAACAGCACGATGTTGATCTGGAGCAGTCGGGGTAATGTTGGAATCAATATAATTGACCGCTATAAGCTGCTGTTTTTTGATGACAAACTCGGCAAAGATATTCAGGTGGGCCTGGAAAACATCAAAACCCTGGTTGAGAATAGGATTGAATAGCTGCGTGCTGTTAGCCTTTAGTACTGTTGTGCCTGTTTGGGGGATCTCAAATCTGGCTTTCGGCGTATACTACAGCCAAATCAATTACTAAGGCGGTCGAAAGGGGGGCTTTCAGACCGGGGACTGCGCTGTGAACTCTGCTAAACTCCGCTTAATTGCCAGCCTGGCCAGCACTAAACTCGCCGATCTGCTTATTTCAGCTAAAACAACCTTACCGGCCCTGATGTTGGCCCTGGGTGCGCCTGCCTGGATGATTAGCTGGCTGGTGCCGATACGTGAGTCCGGAGCCTTGCTTCCTCAGGCCGCCATTGGTGTGGTGCTGCGCAACTATCCGGCGCGTCATCATGTCTGGCGGTTGGGCATGATCGTGCAGTCGTTTTCCCTGTTGGCTATTATTCTTGGCGCTCTCTGGTACGAGGGCATGACCGCCGGCTGGTTTGTATTGGGCGGTTTGTGTTTGCTGAGTTTAGGCCGCTCGGCTTGCTCGCTGACCATGAAAGATATTCAGGCGGATGTGGCGGATAAAGGCGATCGGGGAAAACTACTTGGCATAGCGTCTACCACCTCAGGCGTACTAACGTTAATTATCGCCGTACCGCTGGTGTATTTTGCTGACCAGCTGGGTGAAACTCTGATCTTTGGTTTGCTCATCGGCGCGGTCACCGCAATGTTACTCGGCCTGTTTATTTTATTGCCGGTAAAATCCTGCGTCGAGGCAGACGAAGATGAACGGCAGGGCGGTCACAGTTGGTGGGATTTCGATGCCGTGGTGTACAAGTTTATTGTGGTTCGGGGGCTGTTTGTTCACAGCGCTCTGGTAGCGCCTTACTTTATGCTCGAAACCGAGCAGGAAGCGTCCAGCCTGTTACCGTTTTATCTTGGCGCGCAGGCCGCAGCAACCATGCTTTCTTCGTTTATCTGGGGTAGCGTGGCGGATTATAGCGCCAGGCTCACCCTGCAACTGGCCGGTGTGCTGGCGCTTATTGCCTGTGGCGGTTTGTTATTATTGCCGGGTCATTCGCTGTGGATTTCCGGCGGCTTGTTCTTTGTGCTGGCCGTGGCCCATACTGGTGTACGCACAGGCCGTAAAACCTACAGTCTGGATGTCAAAAACGGCCAGCAACGCACCGAGCTGGTAGCTTTTAGCAACACCGCCATCGGGCTTATTTTACTGGGTTTTGGTGCACTTTATGCGGCGCTCAAGGCAGCCTTTGACATCAATATCGTCGCTACCATGGCGGTAATGCTGCTGGTTGGCATTGGCTTAAGTTTTATTTTACCAAAAGAAAAACAGCAAACGGCCTGATAGACAAACAGGCCGTCATTCTGCTCATATAACGTTATGATTTTTAGCCAGTATTGCCCGCATTGTGCGGGAGGCTGGCTCATGGTTAAGGTGGTCGAATATTTGTGTCGACGCCGCTACCAACGCATTAATATCAACACCGCACTCAATCCCCATGCCGTTTAGCATATACACTACGTCTTCGGTGGCGACATTGCCGCTGGCACCGGCAGCGTATGGGCAGCCGCCCAAGCCTCCGGCAGCCGAATCAATCACACTGATACCATGCTGTAAGGCAACCAGAATATTAGCCAGCGCCTGACCGTAGGTATCGTGAAAATGAACCGCCAGTTTTGATGCGGGGATCGCTTTCAATAAGCTGCCCAGCAAATGCGCCGTCTGTCCCGGCGTGCCGGTACCTATGGTATCGCCCAGAGAGATTTCGTAGCAGCCCTTGTCGAGCAGTGTCTGGCTAACCGCCAGCACGGCATCCGGCCTGATAGCGCCCTCATAGGGGCAGCCCATCACGCAGGACACATAGCCGCGAACCCGCAGGTTATGCTGGCGGGCTAAACGGAAGACCGGTTCAAAACGTTCCAGGCTTTGCTCAATGGAGCAATTAATGTTGCGCTGGGAAAAGCTTTCAGAGGCGGCGGCGAATACCGCAACCTCATCAACGCCTGCATCGATAGCTGCCAGCATGCCTTTTTCATTAGGCGTAAGGGCACTGAAGGTGGCGCCTGAGTTTTGCGGTAGGCTATTAAACACTGCTGCGCTGTCAGCCATTTGAGGCACCCATTTAGGTGACACAAAACTACCGGCTTCTATGCGTTTTAGACCGGCGCGCAAAAGGCCGTCTATAAATGCCAGCTTCACTGGCAGTTCGATCACCGAGGCTTCATTTTGTAAGCCGTCACGAGCGCCAACTTCTACAATGCTGACCTGGCTGGGATAATTACTCATCAGCGACAAACTCCAGCAGGGCTGCGCCGCCGTCAACCATATCGCCAGCCTGATAATAAAACTGTGCAACTTCGCCGTCGGCCGGGGCCTTGACGTTGTGCTCCATTTTCATTGCTTCCAGGATTAGCAGCGAAGTGCCTTTAGTTACCTTACTGCCAGGCTCAACCAGAAGCTTAACCACTGTGCCGTTCATGGGGGCTACACATTCGTTTTCGTGGGCATCTTCATGCTGGCCGAAATCCGGACGTTGCAATGTAAAGGGCAGGGCGCTGGCACCGTCAAACAGTACCCAGCCGTCTGTGCTGTCGGGGCAAACGGTATAGCGGCGCTGATAGTTATCGACAGTCAGATTAAGGTTTTCATCCTGCCAGTCGCCACACACCTGCCAGTGATTATCCTCACAGGTTACGCTGAGCTGATCATCATTCGCGGTGACCGAGAGCAGATAGGCTTTCCCCTGACACTGCACTGACAGATAGTACTGACGCTGGTGATTTAAGCGAAAACCTCTGAGCCTTTCATCACCCAGAGGTGCGCTATCAGACTGCATGATCTTAAACAGGCAAAACGCCATGGCGGGCAGATAATCACAGTTAAACGCCTGCGGCGCCAGGGCCTCAGTGTGCTCGGCGATAAAATGAACCGTTAATCTGGCTGCGGCAAAGTCTGCATTCTCCAGCACCCGGTGGACATAGGGTAAATTGGTGGTCACGCCGGTAACCCGGGTTTGTTCCAGACAGTTGAGCATTTTGGCCAATGCCTTTTCACGATTATCGCTGTAGGTAATGAGCTTTGCCAGCATAGGGTCGTAATGTACGCTCACCGTATCACCTTCGATAAAGCCGGTATCGACCCTTACGCCATCGCCCTCAGCCGGGAAACGTAAGCGTTTAAGCAGTCCGGTGGAGGGTAAAAATTCATTATCCGGGTCTTCGGCGTACAGCCTAACCTCAAAGGCATGGCCGCTACAGCGCAATTGCTGCTGCGTTTTTGGCAGTGGCTGGCCAGCGGCGACCGCAAGCTGCCAGGCAACCAGGTCCTCACCGCTAACCATTTCCGTTACCGGATGCTCAACCTGCAGGCGAGTATTCATTTCCATAAAATAGAAATTGTCGCCGTCGAGCAGAAATTCAACGGTGCCGGCGCCCACATAGTTAATGGCTTTGGCCGCGGCAAGGGCACTTTCGCCCATTTGCTGACGCACGGTATCGCTTATGCCGGGGGCTGGTGCTTCCTCAATGATCTTCTGATGGCGGCGCTGCACTGAGCAGTCGCGGTCGAACAGGTAAACACCATTGCCGTGCTGATCGCAAAAGACCTGAATTTCCACATGGCGAGGCTCGGTTAAAAACTTTTCGACCAGCATCAGGTCGTCGTCAAAACTGGCTTTGGCTTCCCGTTTTGCGGCGTCCAGCGCCGCCTGAAAATCTGCCTCGGTCATTACCTGACGCATGCCCTTACCACCGCCGCCGGCAGCGGCTTTAAGCATCACCGGAAAACCAATCCGACGGGCCTCACTTAGTAAATACTCAGCACTTTGCTCATCGCCATGATAGCCGGGCACCAGTGGAACGCCGGCGTCTTCCATTATTTGCTTGGCCCGGGATTTAGAACCCATGGCCTCAATCGCACTGGCCGGCGGGCCAATAAAGATAATCCCTTCCTGTTCACAGCGTTTGGCAAAGGTGGCATTTTCAGACAGAAATCCGTAGCCCGGATGAATAGCATCGGCGCCGCACTGTTTGGCGGCCGCTATGATTTTGTCCTGCACCAGATAGCTCTGACTGGCCGGGGCAGGGCCAATTGCAACGGCTTCATCGGCCTGTTTGACATGCATGGCATGCTGGTCGGCCTCAGAATACACCGCGACAGAACGGATATGTTGCTGACGTGCCGTGGCAATAATCCGACAGGCTATCTCGCCACGGTTGGCAATCAGTACTTTGTTGATGTTTTTGGTGACTGACATGATTTACTCCTTTGACCCTGCTGGTAACCAGTTAGGCGGGCGTTTTTGCAAAAAGGCGTTAAGGCCTTCCTGACCCTGCTCCGACACGCGGATCCGGGCAATCCAGTCGCTGGTAAGCGTACGCATGGACTCATCAACAGGCTGACCGGCCACAGTATTAACTAATAACTTTGACTGGCTGACAGCTTCGGGGCTATTGTGGCGCAGTGTATCGGTAAGTTGCTCGATGGTAGCATCGAGCTGGTCTTCACTGACTGCTTCGCTGATGAGGCCCAGACGACGGGCGCGGCGGGCTGTAAAGACTTCGGCGGTCATAAAGTAACGTTTAGCAATGCGCTTGCCCATGGCTTCGATAACGTAGGGGCTGATGGTGGCCGGGACCAGGCCTATTTTAGCTTCGCTTAAGCAAAATTTGCTGAGCTTGCAGGCGATGGCGATATCGCAACAGGCAATCAGCCCTACCGCACCGGCGTAAGCCGCGCCCTGAACCCGGGCAATGGTTGGTTTGGGCAGGGTATACAGGGTATGTAACATGGTAGCCAGGTGCATGGCGTCGGCGCGGTTTTGCGCTTCGGTATAGCCGGCCATTTTCTGCATCCAGTTTAAATCGGCACCGGCACTGAAATTTTTACCGTGACTGGCCAGAACTACAACCTTCACGGCCGGATCGTTACCGGCGCGTTCAAAGCTGGCGGTTAGTCCGGCAATCATGTCTTCATTAAAGGCATTGTGTTTATCGGCGCGGTTAAGCGTAATGCGTGCCACGCCTTGTTCGTTAACCTCATATAATACGTGTTCGCTCATCATTTCCCCCTACATTCTGAATACGCCAAACTGCGTATCCTCGATGGGTTTATTGAGACTGGCGCTTAATGCTAAACCCAGTACCTTGCGGGTATCCGCCGGATCGATCACGCCGTCGTCCCATAAACGGGCAGAGGCATAATAAGGATGGCCTTGCTGCTCATAGCTGTCGATAACCGGTTGTTTGACTGCCTGCTCATCGGCTTCTGTCCAGCTTGTACCGGCACGTTCGGCCTGGTCTTTTTTCACCTGAGCCAGTACGCCTGCGGCCTGTTCGCCGCCCATAACGGAGATCCGCGCATTGGGCCACATAAACATAAACCGGGGGTCGTAGGCGCGCCCGCACATGCCGTAGTTACCGGCACCAAAACTACCGCCAATCAGTACGGTGAGTTTAGGCACATTGGCGCAGGCCACAGCAGTTACCATTTTGGCGCCGTGTTTAGCGATACCGGAGGCTTCGTATTGCTTACCCACCATAAAGCCGGTGATGTTTTGCAGAAATATCAGCGGGATCTTTCGTTGGCTGCATAGCTCTACAAAATGCGCGCCTTTCTGGGCTGACTCGCCAAACAAAATGCCGTTGTTAGCCACAATGCCCACCGGCATGCCGTACAGGTGCGCAAAACCGCACACTAAGGTGGTGCCGTAGCGGGCTTTAAATTCATCAAAGTCGGAGTCATCGACAATTCGCGCAATCACTTCTCTGACATCAAAAGGCTGGCGCAGATCCTGCGGCACGATGCCGTACAGTTCGGCAATAGGGTAACGCGGTGGTTTAACTGCCTGATTTGCGGTGGTTACCGGCTTCTTACGATTTAACCGGGCCACTGCATTGCGGGCAATATCCAGTGCATGCAGATCGTTATTGGCCAGATGGTCGGCAACCCCGGACACCCGGGTATGCACGTCGCCGCCGCCAAGTTCTTCGGCGCTGACTTCTTCGCCGGTAGCCGCTTTAACCAGAGGCGGTCCAGCCAGAAAGATAGTGCCTTGTTCTTTAACGATAATGCTTTCATCGGCCATGGCAGGTACATAGGCACCACCGGCGGTGCAAGAGCCCATAACGACCGCAATTTGCGGTATGTTCATTGATGACATGCGTGCCTGATTAAAGAAAATACGGCCGAAGTGATCGCGATCCGGAAACACCTCATCCTGACGGGGCAGGTTAGCGCCGCCGCTGTCGACCAGGTAAATGCAGGGCAGGTGATTCTGCTCGGCAATGGCCTGAGCGCGCAGATGCTTTTTAACTGTTAAGGGATAGTAGCTGCCGCCTTTGACGGTGGCATCGTTAGCCACCACCATACATTCACTGCCGTGAATAAGACCAATACCGGCCACTACACCGGCACAGGGTACGTTTTCTCCATACACGTTATGGGCGGCCAGCTGACCTATTTCAAGAAAAGGTGAGTCGGCATCCAGCAGCGCATCGATACGCTCCCGGGCCAGCAATTTACCCTTGGCCTTATGTCGGGCCACGTATTTTTCGCCACCACCTTTTAAGATGGTCGCGATGGTTTTCTGCAGATCATCCACCACGTTCTGCATGCCTTGTTGGTTTTGTTTATAGGCATCGCTTTGTGGATTAACCTGACTGGTGAGTACAGGCATAGTGCCTCCTCTGTGTCCTGTCGTTAGTAAGGATTGTTGGTTCAGGCTGATTCTTTAAACAGCTCCCGACCAATCAGCATGCGGCGTATTTCTGAGGTACCTGCACCAATTTCGTAGAGTTTGGCGTCGCGTAGCAGGCGGCCGGTAGGAAACTCATTGATGTAACCATTGCCGCCCAGTAGCTGAATGGCATCGAGAGCCATTTGGGTTGCCAGCTCAGCTGAATAAAGAATGGCACCGGCCGCATCTTTACGCGCAGTTTCGCCGCGATCACAAGCTTTTGCTACCGCATACACATAGGCGCGCGCAGCGTTCATCTGGGTATACATATCGGCCACTTTGCCCTGCACCAGCTGAAACTCACCGATGGACTGGCCAAACTGTTTGCGGTCGTGAATATAGGGTACGACCACGTCCATACAGGCCTGCATAATGCCCAGCGGGCCGCCGGATAACACCAGCCGTTCGTAATCGAGGCCGCTCATGAGTACACGGACGCCGCCGCCTTCTTCGCCGAGAATATTTTCGGCCGGTACTTCGCAGTCTTCGAATACCAGCTCACAGGTGTTGGATGAACGCATGCCGAGCTTGTCAAGCTTTTGCGCACGGCTAAAGCCGGTGAAGTCACGTTCGACAATAAATGCAGTAATCCCTTTGGGCCCGGCGCTGACATCGGTTTTGGCGTAAATCACAAAGGTATGGGCGTCGGGACCATTGGTGATCCACATTTTGTTGCCGTTGAGGATGTATTTATCACCGCGTTTGCGGGCGTTGAGCTTCATGCTGACGACATCGGAACCTGCGTTGGGTTCACTCATGGCCAGCGCACCAATGTGCTCGCCGCTAACCAGCTTCGGCAGGTATTTTTCGCGCTGGGCGTCATTGCCGTTTTTGAAAATCTGATTCACACACAGGTTAGAGTGAGCACCGTAGCTCAGGGCAATACCGGCAGAGGCGCGGCTGATTTCTTCCATTGCGACAGTGTGAGCCAGATAGCCCATTTCTGAACCGCCGTATTGTTCGCTGACGGTGACGCCAAGCAAACCCATGTCGCCGAGTTTTGGCCACAACTGGTTGGGAAAGGCATTATCTTCGTCGGCCTGGCTGGCTAATGGGGCGATTTCATTCAAGGCGAACTGACGAACATGCTCGCGCAGCATGTCGATGTCTTCACCGAGATCAAAATTTAATGTGGGGTAATGTGTCGTCATGGCTTAACTACCTCTTTTTTGTAAGTCGGCCAGTTCGTCGCGGCAACGCTTTTCAACTTCATCCAGTTCATTCATGAGCATCTGAATATCGTCGAGCTGTTGGCGCAGGATGGCGCGTTTTTGTTCTGTCATCTGTAACATGGCTTCTAGTTGCAGCATGGAGTTGGCGTTGCTATCGTAGAGTTCAAACAGGTTCTTGATTTCAGCTAACGAGAAGCCCAACCTCTTACCACGCAGTATTAGCTTTAACCTGACCCGGTCTTTGTTACAGTAGATACGTGTTTGCCCGGTTCGCTCGGGACTTAATAAGTGCTGTTCTTCATAAAAGCGAATAGAACGGGGCGTAATATCAAATTCTTTAGCGAGTTCACCAATAGAGTAGGTTACTTCATTATTTTGATTGGTCATTGCCGGTATCCTTTTTGTCACCTACTTTCAGGCGTGATAACTGTACTGGTAAAATTGATTTACGTTAACGTTAGGGTTAGGTTAAAGTGAATTTAATGTAACATTTATTTAACGTCAAATTTATAAACGTCATGGCTGACATAAAACCAAAGTCGTGTGTTTATTTTTTTATACAGGTGTAGGCTATGTGCAGTAGTAGGCTCGAGCAGGTGGTTATCTGTATTTGTTTAAATCTCAATTGAGGCAAGGAAACTATGAGTAAAGAATCTGTCGTTATTGTAGCTGCGAAACGTACGCCCATGGGCGGTTTTATGGGATCGCTGTCAACGCTGCCAGCCACTGATTTAGGCGCAGAAGCGATCAAAGCAGCATGCGGTGATATTGACGTTGCTGCGGTAGACGAAGTCATTATGGGCTGTGTACTGCCAGCAGGTTTGGGACAATCACCGGCCAGACAGGCTTCACTGAAAGCAGAATTACCGTTATCGGCAGGCGTGGTAACCATTAACAAAGTGTGTGGTTCAGGGTTAAAAGCAGTCATGCTGGCATCCGACATGATTCAGTCGGGCAGTGCCGAAGTGATTGTTGCTGGTGGTATGGAAAGCATGAGTGGTGCACCGTATCTGTTGCCTAAAGCGCGTGGCGGCTATCGTATGGGTCATGGCAAAGTGCTTGATCACATGATGATGGACGGTCTGGAAAATGCCTACGATGGTCAGGCTATGGGTTGTTTTGCCCAGGCAACTGCCGATGCAGAAGGTTTGACCCGTGAAATGATGGATGAATTTGCCATTGGTTCATTGTCGAAAGCCAACGAAGCGATCAATAGTGGCACCTTTGGCGATGAAATTGTGCCGGTGACCATTTCTACCCGTAAAGGCGATGTAGTGGTAGATACCGACGAAGGTCCGGGGTCTGCTCGTCCGGATAAAATCCCGTCGCTGCGCCCGGCGTTTAAACGCGATGGTACGGTTACGGCCGCTAACTCAAGCTCTATCTCTGATGGGGCTGCAGCGCTGTTGGTAATGAGTGAGTCAAAAGCTGCTGAACTGGGCTTAACGCCGCTGGCGAAAGTAGTCGCCCATGCGACTAACTCTATTGCCCCGGAAGACTTTACGGTTGCGCCGGTTGGCGCTATGGAAAAAGTGCTCGACAAAGCAGGCTGGAGCAAAGACGACGTTGATTTATTTGAAATCAACGAAGCGTTTGCCATGGTGACCATGCTGGCTATTAAGAAGCTTGGCCTGGATGAAAGCAAGGTGAACATTAAGGGCGGTGCGTGTGCACTGGGTCACCCGATTGGTGCCTCTGGTGCCCGTATTCTGGTTACCCTGCTGCATGGCCTGAAACAAAAAGGCCTGAGTAAAGGGATTGCCTCACTGTGTATCGGTGGCGGCGAAGGTGTAGCGCTGGCAGTAGAAATGCTGTAAACAGAGCGCCAATAACACAGGGCTGCTTGAGGCGGCCCTGTGTACATTTACCAATCAGATATACCTGAACATTACATTGATTTTATTCGTAATTGTTTCAATGAGTTGATTTAAAGCACGCTGCAACGCATACTGGGTAAAAACAAGAATAAATGACATGGTGATGTTCATATTACGAACAGTATTTACGCTTTGCTTTGTTATCTGCGCCGCTTTTTTTGCAGGTAAGGCAAGTGCCAGCCCAAAAACAGTAACCTACTGTATTGACCCGGCGTGGGTACCTTACGAAATGCTCCGCAATGATAAACATGTGGGGATCTCTGCCGACTACCTCAAACTGGTGGGGGAGCTGGCCAACCTCAATTTCAAACTGGTTAAAACCGATTCGTTCCGGCAATCTCTTGAGTATGTGCAAACCGGCCGATGCATGCTGATGTCGATGCTCAATAGTTCTGCGCACCGTAATGTGTACCTTGATTTCACGGTGCCATATTTTCAATCGCCCAATGTGCTTATTGCCCGTGATGCCAAGGTGATGTACCAGGGCCTGGAAGGGCTGAATAATCAGTTGGTGGGGGTGGCAAAAGATTCTTTTCTGGCCGACTACCTGACCCGTTATTTTTCGCAGCTCAGCCTGCAGTTGTTCGAGAGTGAAGGCGAAGGGGTACGGGCATTGAGCCGTGGTGACGTTGATGTTTTCGCCGGAGCGCTGCTGAGTATTAACTCAGAACTGAATAAAATGAACATGCAGGAAATGGCCATTGTTGGCTATGCCGAACCTTATAATTCTCTGCGCATGGGGGTAAATAAAGCGTACCCGGAACTGGTTGCAGAGATTAATAATGCCATTGAACGAATTCCGGAAGCGGCACGGGTGGATATCTATAAACGCTGGAGCAATGTAAAACGCCAGTACCATCAGGATTTTCGTTTGGCGGTGCTAGGCATTGCCTGTGTTGCGGTAATCCTGGCCACACTGTTCTGGCGGCGGAATATTATGCGCCGGTACAGTCGTGAATTACGCTCAAAGCAGGAAGAGATGGAAAACCTCCAGTCGGTATTATTGGAAAAAAATCGCATGCTGGAGTTTTTATCTTCCCATGATACCGCCACCAACCTGTATAACCGCAATTTTATGTTGCACCGGGCAGAAGATGAGGTGTCTCGTTTTAACCGTTTCCACACCGCGGCTACGCTGATCCTGTTTGATTTTTCTACCCAGAATGTGCGGCCAAATCCCGGCGATAAACCATTTTCGGAAGAGGGCATGCGTGAGCTGGCCAGAGTCTGTCTGCGCAGCGTACGGGAGGTCGATATTGCCGGGCGCTGGAGTGCTGAACAAATTATTATCCTGTGTCCGCAAACGCCTATTGCCGCATCGAAAATCCTTGCCGAACGCCTGAAGGATGCTATTGAAACGCATCCCCGGGATGATATTCGGCTATTGCCGTTTTCAATCGGGCTGGCCGCTTTGCAGGAGGGTGAAACCTTTGCCGATTGGTACGAAAGAGCCAGTCAGGCACTATATCTGGCGCGCCGCCACCATAGTGGTAAGGTGATGATAGCGGAGACCTGAGAGGCTTCAGGTTAGAAATAGAAAGGGCAGCGTTAAGCTGCCCTTTTGTATTGGATTAAACCAATGGTTCGTATTTCCACTGGTGCATATCGTAGCTGACTTGCGCCCGGTCGTATTCCCGTTCGGAACGCCAGTTGCGGTTGTTGAGTTTAACCGATACGCCGGAGTACAGTTTTTTGTTGGCTATCAGTTTAGCGGCTTCCTGATACTGCTGTTTGGCCTGTGACATCTCGACCGATTTACTCTCCATCCAGGTAAGCAGGTTCGACTCGTTTTTAAGCAATTCTTTAGCTTCGTCAACTTTGCTGAGTAACGACTTGGGCACAACGCGGTTATTGATGTTGTCTATTTTCTGTTTATGCCGTTCAGCATTACCGCGGATCTGGCGCAGCAGCTCCTCAAAACTGTCTTTGCGGGCCTGCAGCTGATTAAAGCCCATGCTGAAATCAATGCGCAAAGTACTGCCAGAGACTGCCCCCACGGTACCCGCAATGACCGGGCCATGACTGCTGATTTCACAGGCAAACAGGTTTCCCTGTGGGTTATCCGGCTGTCCCACCACAATCTGGCCACCGGTAATGACCCGGCAATGAGCAAGCTGGCGACCGACATTGAGGTTGCCACTACAGATAATGTCGAGCCCTTGCCCGTGCTGCAGATAAACACTGCCTCCCGCCTGAATAGTGCAGGTATATTCGTTGTGATCGTCGGATTGTTTACCCATGGCGCCTTCGGTGATGATGACATCGCCGTCAGCCTGAATGTGTGCTGACTCGGCAAAGCCATTTACGGTGACATCGCCCTTGGCTTTAACAATCATATTTTCAGTCACGTCACCATTAACCAGCACAGAACCCTCATAGGTGATATGGCCGGTACCCACGTTAACGCCCTGACAAATGAAGGTATCGTCAACCTGCATCACCTGGTTGTTATATTTGGGCATGCCGGCAATGGTAGAGACCACCAGATTTTCATCGTGATCGCTAAGCGCTGTGCCGCTGCCCAGATTGAGTGGTACCCAGTCACCAATTTTTGATGGCAGTACGTTGCCGCGCACATCAAAGCCATGGCGACCTTTACCGGGCGGTTCGCGACGCAGCACTTCGGCGCCGGCTTTAACGCAGACAATTTCACCCAGGTTACGTAAATCGACTTTTTTATCGGTCTTGGCCTGAGGTTTGAGCACGCGCTCCAGCGCGTTGGGGACCAATGGTACCTGTTTAGATGAGTGGCCGTCGCGGGGCGGTAACCCTTTGGCTATTTCACCTTCAACATGACTACCAGGCTCTGCTTCGGCAACTCTTTCGAGCAACGCGCGAATGCGTTTGATGCCTACGCCACGACGGATACCATTATTCTTTGCCATGACCTGTATTTGTTCAGCCCGCGGTAACTGACCGCCGTGAGGCGCTGTGAGAATGGCAGAGGCGCTCATATTGTCTTCGCTAATGCGAAACTCAACTTCGGTATGGCGTCGTTCGCCAACCTGTTCGATCACCTGTTGTGAACTGTCTCGGGTTTTGAACAGGTGATTAGCCCTATCACAGGCTGTTTTTATGGCATTCTCAGACAGATAGACTTCATCAAAGCCCTGTTCACACAGCGCTTTATGGACCTCTTCTGCCGAGAGCTCCTGTTCCAATTCGCCGGGGGAGATGGTTAACGTTACGTTGTCACGGTTAGTATCGAAAGAAAAATTTACACCTTGCATTGCCATTCCTGTCTGTTAGCGCTGTGCGCACGTGAACAAGTCGTCGTTATTATTATTCTATATCTGCAATTTTGGGTATTTCTGTAGCGATTGACCCTACACAAATACTACAAATTTTGTGCGTAATCGTATAACGCTTTTAATATCGCTTTGTGCTCGTGATTTTCTGCATGTTGCATGGCCAGCTGTTCCAGCTCCAGCAGGTAAGCATCTATGGTGATACTGGCCGGAGAATCTGGTGCTGTCAATCTAAATTGGCGGTGCTGCTGCCAACGCTGGCTTTCCTCAAACGTCAGGGTGTGTGGGTAGTTTCTGGCCCGATAACGAAACAGCAGGGTTTTGAGTTTGGGGTTCTGCATGCGCTCGGCAAGGACACTGAGCTGCTCCGGCTGAGCCTCTCGCACATCATCGCACCAGTGCTTCTCTTCGTTAGTTAAAAAGCCACCGCTGTAGAGAGCATGATCGGCATCGACTTCGCTATCTTCATGGGGCTCATTGTAAAGCTCAACCAGTGTATCCCGCCAGGCGGTGTCTTCGGCCAGGCGTTGGTAATTTTCCAGGCACTGCTCACGGTTAAGGCCCAGACGATCGGCATTGTCTTCGGTCAGCGCTTTGGCGGTGGTAATAAACGGTGAACGGTTAATGTGGATAAGCTTAATCCCCGGGCGTTGCTGGCCGTCCTCAAAGCTTTCCTGGCGCGCATACAGCAGGCTCCGCAGGGTTTCGGCATTCTCGCTTAAAATGGCTTGCGGATCTTTGCTTAAGTCTACGCAAATAATGGCGTTAGGATTGGTGGGATGCTGGGCAACCGGCAGGATCCACGTGCAACAGCCCTGGCTGGCAGGGATCTTCGATGAAACATGTACCAGTGGGGTGAGTTGCTGCAGGTTTATCTGCTTAACCACCTGGGCTTTCTGGCGTAACGAAAAAGCATAGTCGAATAACTTCGGTTGTTTTTCCTTTATCAAACGGGCCAGAGCAATGGTAGCCCGCACATCATCAATTATCATGAATGGAGTGTCTTATCATAAATAAATAAAACTCAATTAAAACAGAGGTCTTTTTTGGTTTTATGTTGGTTTTATTAATTGACAATTGTCAATAAAGGTCTACTTTCTAATATATACAGATGATCGGTGGGAATATGCTAAAAATTGATAGTAATGATCTGAGGTTTATACCTCAGCTAAAAACCACTTTGTCACCTGTGTTCCGTTTACACCTGACGGAAGTATGGAAAGGTATAAAGGTAACATCATCCTCTACGGAAGAGTCATTATGTAATTTTTACGAATCGTTTCACTATGCGTTGGGAAATGAAAGTTACAGTGGCAGTGATATTCTCAATGACCCAGATTTATTAGTAGGACAGTATTTAGACCTTTTGTTGTACATTAAAGATTACTTTGCTCCAAGTGAACAATATTTTGATTCAATAACATGGGCCTTTTTTCGTGCCTTCCAGAATATTTCTAAAGGATTGGGTTTTACAGAAAATGTGTTATTCGAAAATGAAACTAGGCGTAATGCTATAAATAAATCTCTGGCTTTGCTGCAATCCAGATTTAATAATTACAATGAAGAAAATTTAAGAGTAATGTGTTGTAGAACTGTTACTACAAGCCTTGGATATACGAAAAAAATAAATCTTTCCAGGTTTCAAATGCATTATGGTGAGAACTTCACCAACTTGTTATTTTGTCAGCTTAATGATTACGCTAGTAAAACTATAACTACAACCTTTATTTCTAACTACCGCAATTTTGTCAAACATGCCTCATTATGGATGGAAATTGAACCAAAATTAAATGGGGTGAAACAGGCACTAAAAGCAAACAATGTTAGTGCGTTTTTCGAATCATGCATGTTACTAGGGTTTGCTAAGAGTCAAGCTGATGGTAATGACCCAAAAGCTTTCTTTAAGGGGTGGGCTGCTTTCGTAGACTTTTATAAAAAAGTATTCACAAAGAAAAGTAACGTATTTCAAGAACCCTCAAAAGAAATCATTTGTCCAAACTTTAAAGATACTAAGCGTGCACCCTCATTTCCTAAAAAGAAGGGAGTACAAGCAACTATTCATAATAAATGGATTGTTAATATTCCGTTACACATAACCGACAACGACGCAGTAGAATTGTTGAAAGATCGAGTAAGTAACGATATTTGCTACCTTAAGAGTTTTCTTGAGCAAGAGTTTGAAGAGATTAAAAAGAGAATGGAAACTACTGAATCAACGTATTCAGAGGAAGACATTCTCTCAATATATGATGTTATTTTTTCAACAGAAAGTTGGCGAAACATATATCAGGATTATAACTATTGGTCCTATGCTGAAATGCAATTCGCTTATTCAATTCCTACTCTGACGATAATCCAATATTTGAGCTGCATTCTGGTAATGGAGCATCCGCAAATAACACGTTCTTGGCTCGCAGAGTGGAAGCTTTATGATAGAAATGGAAATTTAGACGGTTATAAACAGGTTAGCGAACAGTGGGTAATTGAATCCTTGAAAAGAAGAAAAGGAGTGGCTAAGTCTCAACAGATTGTGACCTTAAATCACTATTCAAAAAAAGTAGTAGACCTGATGATAAAGCTGACCAAATTTGTTAGAGACTATCTTAAAGAAAAAGAAGATGAACGTTATAGATATATGCTGTTGTATTGTAATAATTCCTCCATTGAGTTATTCAGCTCATTTGGTTTCGCTCGAAAAATATTGAATTTGATACATGATCCTAAAAAGTTACATGATAGAAGTAAAAGAATTCATCAGCGCGATGCAGCTGAATTAGCGAGTTTAATTTCATTTAGAAGCCTTAGAAGAAGTATGGCCCTGCATGATTACTTACAAAATCAATCGGTTACTTCCGCTGCAAAAGTATTGGGACATTCTGATGTTCGTTGGAGTTTAATTACAAGCTATATACCTCAGGCGCTTATTGACTTCTTTAACGCTAGATGGGTAAGGCAGTTTCAAAATGCAATAGTATTTGAAGCGATGAAAGATTCGCCACACCTATTTGAAGCAATAGATATAAAGCCGGACGATTTGGAAGTGTTTCTAACAAATCATGGGCTTAGAAATTTACCCAAAATGGTTGCTCCTGAACTGAGTGACGATACCGAAAAGAGTAAGGATGAGTCAGTCTCTATTGAGCAAGTTGTTTTTACAGTTTCAACTGGGCTGTTGCAAGTTTTCATCGCCATTAGAGAGCTTGTGAATGAATTGTCTAGCGAAGAAAAGCTAATCGAATTAGCCCTCGGTTGGTATGAAAGTGCCGTTTATGTTCTGAAATCCATCGAGCTAGAGGAGCAATGCGAAGAGCAATTAATAAAAATGTACAACTTAGCAGTTGAAAACCCACTTGATGTCAATGAGCTAAAAGAGGTTTTGTTATGGAAGGCTTAATTAATAGAGTCGTAAGAAACCCTGAATCATTGCACAAAACGTCGCATAGCGAATTCTTGAGGTTAATACAAAGCTCTTTGCAATCAGGTGATATGTCAGCACTTAAAGAACTTGTAAATATACATACGGGAATATACGAGTACCAAAAAAATGGAGCATCTTGGTTTAAATCAAACTTTAATGAGAATGTTTGGACTTTAATTTTTGGTAAAAATGATACGAAAATTGCGTGGGATCAAGTGGAGCTAAATGATGGGACAAAACTAACAAACCCGAAGAACGCTAAAATTTTAAATACATTTAAGCATTGGGTGCTGGCGTGTGGAGATCCTTTAGTACATGGAGGGAAGCTGGTAACTTTCAAGTACACAGAACGAAAAATACAAGAAGTTATTACCATTATAAATGGGATATTGTTGCACTCTTCGTATATTGACCTAGCAAAGAACCAGTTCGCGTTGGCGAATTTTGATTTCTTTATTTCTCTATTAAGGAAAATGATGCTTTCCGGCTCAACTGAAGGAATATATAGTCATGTGGAAAATGTCAGAGATTACCTAATTAGAAATATCGAAAAAGTCTCAGATAGAGAAATTGAGAGCTTTAAAGCTAAGTATCCTTATTTATCAGTGGAATTAATAGATTCAGAAAAGGTTTTAAACTTAACAAATGAACAAAGAATAAAAGCATGTTTTTGGCTCGAAGGCATCGGATACTATAGAAAAGTTAATAGGTTTTGGGCAAAAGGAAATGGCTCCGTTCTAAAAGAAGTTATTTACAAAAATCGTATTATTCCTCGAAAAATATACCTTCCAACATTTCCAGAGTTATGGCTTCAAGAAGAGGTTTTAAAAACGGAATACAAACCAATCAGCTATCGAAATGACTCTGATGATTCAGATTGCATGAAGCCTGCTACCTTGAGTCAGTATTTGGTTACTCTTAGGTTTTTATATTATGTTGCCGAAAAAAGTGACGTAGTTGAAATTAATACAAATGAGTTACAAAAAGTAGATCTTAAAGCCGTTTATGACTCGTCTTTATATATATCTAAAGGCCGCATGAGAACACAAGACCCGGAATTTGTTTTATGTGTGATGCGTTCATGCTTTGAATTTATTATTGAGCACCATGACTCAATCTTAAAATCGTTGTTTAAAGTGATAAAGGAATTTAAAAGTTATAAAAAGCTTAATCCAAAGAAACAGTATGAATGGTTAGAAAGGGTCGGACAGTCCTTTATAGAAGACGATTTAATAACCCTTGGAGTTAAAACTACCTCTAAGATTGAAAAGGGTACTGTTGATAAGTTTATAAAGTTGAGATCTAATGAGTCGTTGGGAGAGTTATATACCATTCTTGTTGGAAATATTTGTATTCTCATTGGAGCTACAGTCGCAAGAAGGGGGGGAGAGATAGAGAGCCTTAAACCGTTTGGCAACCTGGTTCCCGATGAAAGCCCCTTTGAAAATCCAGATCAAGAGTATTGCTTAAGGTTTAACGTTGAAAAATCTGGCATTAGTTTAGGTAAATCACATAACAAAGTTGAAGACAGACCTATATTACATAAGCTTGCAGGGTTTATCTGGAAGTTAGAACAATTTAATAAGTCGTTAATAGACAATGGTATATCTAAAGAAAAAGAAATTGGCTTAGTGAATTCATTTTCACACAATCACTTGCCAATGTTTATTAAATTAGACAAGGGGCGCATGAGTGATTCTTTGGATACAGTTTGTGATTATTTCGAAACACCTGTTTATGAGTTGTCACCAGGCCGATTCTTTAGAAATTACATTAGATCTCACCAGTTAAGACGATTTTTCGTCATGTGTTTCTTTTGGTCTGTCAATGATAAAGATGGAATGGATACATTAAGATGGATGCTTGGACATACTGATTTAGAGCACTTGTATCATTACATTTCTGAGTCTGATACTGGCGGAGTTCTAAAAGGCGTAAAAGCTAATTACATTGTTAAAGGGCTATTAGATTCAACGAATGAAATTGCTGATCTAGAACATATTGATGAACTTGAGCGCTTAATAGTGAACCGATACAGCTTAAATGAACATGGGACTATATCAGTGCTAGCGATTCAAGAAGCTATTGAGACTTTTGACTACCAACACTATAAAACTAATCCTAGCATTGAGCAGATTAAATTTGTATCTGAACTTGAAGACTGTGTCGGAACATTAATAGAAGGTGGGGTTATTTCTTTGGAGCCGGAGTTCTTTACAGCAAAAGTAAACGGCGATACGAAAGTTGATTTTCATTTAGCTTTGAAAATTATGAAATAGTTGGGAGTTACTTATGATTTCAAATCGTGAAAGTAAGATAACTAAGACACGTGATTTACTGCGAGATGTTGTCACCAACCCTAGTAAATATAAAAATAACAGTTATTTACAAATATCTTTAAAGTCTCAAGGCGCTTTAGCCTCATATGAAAATGCTGAACTGGGCATAAAAAAGTGCTCTTTGAATACGTTTAAAACCGCTTCAATAGAATACCTGGCTGGAGGTTTTGAAGAGATAAACAAACTACGGCTGAATGCCAAACTTGAACTCGATTCTCCTCAAGAAGAAGTAAGTGAAAATACTAAAACTGTAGCGGGTTCAAAAAGAAAGGCTGACAGGCTACAAAGAGAGCTAGATAAGGTTAGGGAGCATAATTACCTCTTGTCCATAATAATTTCTGAAATGAAGTCAAAGATGAAAGAGTTAGCAACAAGTACGGAATCTGTAGATAAAAGAAGAGCTAATTACCACTTGTTTGATGAGCATCTTGAGTACAAGCTTTCCTATACACTTCGAAACGAGGAGCTTGGTAATGAATTCTAATATTTCAAATTTAGCTTACTCAAAAGTAAATATAGTCGAGGATTTCAAATTTTGGACTCATGTTAATGTGTTGAGTTTAGATAAATCGTTAGTATTTACCAAGGCTCATCCACTTAGGTTTGTTTCATACTCAGATGGTACCCCTTGTATAGAAGCAAACATGTTTTTGAATGCAATAGCTCGATCTTCAAAAGGTAACGCTAAAGATACTATCCGTACATATTCTGGTAGAGTTACGCATCTTATTAATTTTGTTGAACGACAACCATATTTGAAAAAGTTTAGTGATTTAACAGATGCTTCATTTAGGCACTTTGTACAAACACTTTTAACTGAAAGGAAGAGGAATGGACAGCTAAAAAGAAAAAGTAATACTGTAAGAGCAATAGCGTTAACTTGTATAAAATTTCTTTATTTTATAAGGTTGTTTCATGACCTTACTAACTTTATAGGAATTGACAAAGCCAATAAGATCACTACTGAAGAAAGAGAATATACAGTTCGCCCTGAAGGCACAAATAAGAAAATTACCAAGATTTCCATAACCCACGATGCAATCCCTGAACTAGATGAGACGAAAAGGAGGTTACCTGTCTCTGCTGTTATAGCTTTAAAAGTTTGGAGGTATATTTCGAATCAAGAAAATGTTGATAAGAAACGGAGAGATTGTGCCTTATATAGGACAATGGAATATTTAGGCGCTAGGGTGCAAGAAATGCATCTAATTATGCTAAAGGATTTTCAAAACGCACAAAAAAGCGGTAGCAACCCCTTTATTTCGATCACCAATTTGAAGAGGCGAGGCGATAGCTCAAATAGAAATATACCTGTCACTAAGGCGTTCCTTAGAGAAATTGCGAAATATGTAAATATTAGAAACAATATCATCCGTAGTAAAGGTATAAAAGATCATGGTTTCTTATTTATTAATATCAACACTGGACAACCTCTAAAAAGCAGTACATGGACTAAGTACTTGAATATCTGGAAGAAGCAGTTAAATATTGAGGGGCAACTACATCCTCATTTATATCGCCATGCTTTTGTCACAGAGAAACTCAAAGAGATTATATTACAACATACCGAATGTACTGATGCTGACTCGTTTAAACGAACAGTGATGCATACAGAGAATTTCAAAATGAGGCTGAGAGAGTGGACTGGTCACTCGAATTTATCTTCTTTAGAAATATATATTCACCTGATATATGATGACTTAAACGGATACGCAAAAGTTTATAACGCGCTATCCTTAAAGGATTCTATTTCATTTGTAAAACAAGACCTGGAGCAGATAAAAGAGCAACTCAAATCAAAAAAAATAACTGCTTCAGAGTGTATTACTGATTTAGAGGGCTTAATTACCACTTTAGAAGCGGATATTAAGGATAGTCTTAAAAGAACAGATGACACACTTAAGGTGTAGTAGTGTGATCACCAATAAATCTTGACGTGTACAGATATTAAACGAGTTTAATACGTAAGCGATCAATATAGACCCGGATCACCCCATTTTATCTAAATC
>CENT01054999.1_pt1 | contig 26140 bp, 48 predicted proteins | sample 530141 | NCBI WGS metagenome assembly CENT01 (sample SAMEA2591074, study PRJEB7988) | marine metagenome | isolation source: saline water (ENVO:00002010), including | reverse complement strand
GCAGACAAGATTGACTTTATGAAAGAGGGAGATATCAACTCGCATACTGGTCTTGCACTTGTACTGGCACAATCTGTATTTAATGAAGGTATGTCTTTATTCGCATCATTCGTGATGTTACTTAACTTCCAACGTTTCGGTAAGATGAAAGGTATGGGTACAATTGTTGAGTGGTCTATACGTGACGAGACTATGCACGTACAGGGTAATGCGAAACTATTCCGTGAGTTCTGTGAAGAACATCCACGTATCGTAAATGATGAGTTGAAATCAAAGATCTACGAGATGGCAAAGAACGCTGTTAAGTTAGAAGATCGATTCATCAAACTTGCATATAAGTCTGGAGAAATCGAAGGTCTGACAGAAGCAGATGTAAAACAATACATCCGTCACATTGCAGATCGTAGACTCTTACAACTTGGTATGAAACCTAAATTCAAGGCAAAGGACAATCCACTGCCATGGTTAGACTGGGTATTGAACGGTGCATCACATGATAACTTCTTTGAGAAAAGAGTTACCGAATATTCCGTAAATGGAATGGAAGGTGAATGGGGATGGGAAGAGATGTTCAACACCGAGGTCGCTAATGCATGAATTAGTTTGCGGTGTTTGTGACTGTATAACTGTGGTTCGAGAAGTGACGGCTACCGAAGAGGTGCCGTCATTTTGTCCAATGTGCGGTACGCCCTGTGATGTAGAAGAAGTGGAGTTAGATGAAGACTAGATAGTATCATGACTTGGTATTATCAGAACGAAGAGTTTGAACCCGAAGAAAGTTTCCTTGAGGATTATCAAGGATTCGTATACCTATTGACTGATCAAAATGGTATGAAGTATATCGGTAAGAAGTTCTTCTGGAAACCTAAGATTCTGCCTGTTACCAAAAAAAGAAAACGGAGACAGAGAACCAGAGTCCAGTCAGACTGGAGAGATTACTACGGATCTTCAGCTGAAGTTAAACTATTGATCGAACGAGGGGATGCAACGTTCCAACGTGAGATCCTGAGACTATGTCGTACCAAAGGGGAGTGTTCCTACTTTGAGGCAAAGTATCAGTTTGAACATGATGTACTATTACGTGATGATTACTATAATGCCTTTATCGGATGTAAGATCCACGGTAAACACCTACCCAAAGACCTAGAACCAGAATCGAAAGATTGGTCACGTTCTCTGTTCCCTTAGACTTGACTTTTATTGCCTGATCTGTCATAATACACTTGTATTCAAAATGAGAGATAAAAAGTTATGTATGTTTATTTGATCCGTTCGTTAGAAACTGATGAGTTAGTTACCGAGAAGAAGTTTGAACGTATTGTTGAGGCACTTAATTACCGTGCAAAACTTGACCAAACTTACACTGCGTGGATTGACTGCAAATTTATTCCAGAAAACGCTTGACATTTACTGTTGAATGTAATATAATGTTTACTTAATTGAGAGAGGTATTTATTATGCAAGATCTAAAAAGAGTGATCAAATCCCACATGGAGAAGGCAATCGCCAATCCACAAAACATCTTCCCTAATGGGGACATCAACTGGAACTTCGTGGACGCTGATACGTTCATGGCGTTAAACCCTGTCAACGAGACCGTTGATTATTACTACCAATTGTTTGATGAGATAGCTGAGGAGTTAGTTACGTGAAAGATGTAGTGTATTACGTTGTTGAGATAAAAGAGGATAAGAGTCAAGTGTTGCACAACTTCCCTTGTTTTCCTACTGAGAGTGAAGCGGAACTTTGGGCAATAGAGAATCAGATAACAGTTTTTCAAGTAGTCGAGTTTGAGGTATAATTATGATTAGAATGGCAATTGGTATTTTTATTTTGTTTGGTGCGGTCGGGTATGAAGATATGATGATCGAAATGAATCAACACACTCCGTTACTACCTTTCCTAATCAAGGCGACAATCGGTATTGCCCTTGTTGGTTGGGGTGTTCATGACCTAAAAGAAAAAGGTGCTTTTGATGACAACTACTAATGTGTTGAATCCAATGTTGATCCAGAATCTCGCAGAACGATATATACATATGCCCGAGAATCCAGATTGGACAGGATTACAAGACGCTTTGAAATCCACTGGTGCTGACTCCACCGAAGTGTTCGAGGCGATGAATGCAATTCGAGAGGGAGACTATTAATGTCTTTTGAAATCAAACAAGAGTTTTTAACTCATGCATCTGAGATCGTACATATTGACTATGAACGTGGTTACGTTCTGTCTATGACTGAGATCGAAGATCCAGAGGAGTTCACCAAATACTGGTGGCAAGTGACCACCGCAGAAGGTGATCAATTTTATGATGAAATGAGACACTATACCTATCAACCTAACTTGACTCATGTCTTGTCGGGTGTAGAGAATTTGTTTCTAAAACAGGATAACCAATGAATATATTTCACCTAGATAACGATCCAGTTAAAGCCGCACAAATGATGTGTGATAAACATGTGGTCAAAATGATTGTCGAATACGCTCAGCTGATGTCAACTGCACATCGTGTTCTAGATGGAGAAGAGTATTACGACAAGACCAAGAATGGTCGTAAGATCAAACGATGGAAACTAGAACCTACTGCACAAGAACAACTCTTGTACAAAGCGTCCCATGTAAACCATCCGTCCAACATATGGACTCGTAAGTCTAACGACAACTATCGTTGGTTGTACAAACACTTCCGTGCATTGTGTACTGAGTACACCAGACGTTACGGTAAGATTCACATGACCGAAGAGAAACTGAGTGGTCAATTGTGGTTCTCGCCCAGAAACATCGATCAGTTCACCCCCCTCACAGAGTTCGCACAGGCGATGCCAGATTCGTGTAAGACGGACGATCCTGTTCAAGCATACCGTCAGTACTACGTTCAAGAAAAGAAGTACATGGCAAAGTGGACTAACCGTGAAGTACCTAGTTGGTTTGTGTGAAATTACTGTTGACAAAAATCTTCTTTATTTTATGGTTGGGTTTGTCAGTAGATAATCAAGACGATCTATATGGAGTCATGGGTTCACTTAGACGTATGGAAGAATGTAGGAAACTAGTTACTTTATGAATCTAATATATCAATACTGGCAAGGAGAACTAAACGATCACATCTTGTTCGGAAGGGACAGGATGAAAGCGTATGCCCAGAGTATTGGTGCAGACTACATCTTTGAACACAATCCAGACTTTCTAAAAGAATATTATGACATCTCTGTTGGGGAGATGGATCACTTCTTTTCCGCATTGAAACCCATATTCTATAAAGAGTATGACGAAAAGTATGACACTATTATGTTTGCGGATATGGATATCATTCCTTCGAATCATATGTATGACGGTTTGTATGACGTTTTTGATGAACTAGGAAACGCTGAAGTGGGTATCGTTCCAGAGTTATGGGAGAACCATACGATCCACGAAGGATGGGCCAAGAAACTAGATGCGTGGACAGAGACGTGTGAGAGAATGGGCGCCAAGTTTCCCAAGTATAAAGGTCATGCAATGTCACTCAATTCTGGTGTTGTCTTATATTCAAAACGAATCAGACAACGTGCCATAGAAGAGAAGTGGATGGATCTACTATCCTACAAATCCATGTGTTGCGAATTAGACACATACTTCGTTACCGATCAGCCATATATTCAATATATGTTATATAAGAACAATGCAGATATAAAGTTCCTAGATCAGACTTGGAACGGACATCTATGTTCTGAACTTCTACACGATGGTCTGAAATACATCGTCAAACATCTGGACTATCGTCCACCCGCTACAAAATTCAACCATATGAGAACACATGGAATCGAATTAATTTCAACTTTAGATTACCATAAAATCGCAAATTCCTCGGAAGCGCAGTGGCCACACGACTTTCGAACTGGTAGATATCTCACAAAAAACTTAAAATAATTTCAAGAAAACGCTTGACATTTCTTGCCGTACCCTTTATAATACTTGTATTGAGAATGAGAAAGGAGAGAGAAATATGAAGGATTATGATTTTTTGACTGGACTGGCGATGATGCTGTTCCCATTTATTGTGAGGTTGATATGATTACGAATGTTATTGCACTGAGATCAAATGAAGATCTTGTTGAATTTAGAAACTATGTTCTGTCGTTCTATGCATACGATGGAATTTATCCAATTGAAGCTTTGACTGTTGCGAAAGTAGAATCCGCAATTCAAGACTACATCAAGTTAGTTGTTTCAGAAAAGAACCACTTCGAGTGGGGTTACGGTGACTCGATCGATAGAGAAAGAGTTAGAGATCTTTTGTTGAAAGATTACCATATCATGAAAATGTTAAGTGAGGTGTCAAAATGAGTTTTGCAACTAATCCAAAAAATGCCGTGACGTATGTATCTGATCCGTCACATTCGTATCTAAAAGTTCCAGTCGCACTGGTTGAGAAGTTAGATTTCGCAAACAAGATTTCAGAGTATTCTTTTTTCAATGACAAGTTTGTCTGGTTGGAAGAAGACTGCGATATGGCGTTATTCTTTAACGCACTGGATGAGAAGTTCCTTCCAGAACCAATCATCTATACACAAACATTGGAGGATCAGGCACCGTTTAGGTTGTACCCTAGATTCTCTGCAAAGTCATGGGAGGAATAATGGCAAGAATCGAAGTGGTGATCACTCTACTCAAAGAATTGATGGAAGTGGTCGAAGAACAAAATGAAACGATCGACAGACTATTTGCGCTAGTTGATCAAATTGATAACAGAGTTTAATTAGGAGATATATTATGGGAATTCACGTAACTACTTACAGACAGGCACCTTACGGTGATCCGTTCTTTGATAACATGGACTGCACCGCTGGTGGTGAGTCATCTTACTGTAAAGGTTTCACTGTGGTAAACGCAGAAGGGCCTTTCGAACCGTGCGAAGATTATCCAGCTGCTGAGTTGGTAATGGCAGAACCGATCGGAGGTAGAAAAATCCTCAGATTGATTCCAGAGTCTAAGAAAGACAAGTGGACAATGTTCGGTGGTAACTACGCTGGTACTTCAGATTCAAGGTTCTCAAGACTTTGTGACGAACTACTTGGCGGTACTTTCTACGGTGCGGTCGCAATCCACGACAGAGTCGAGGGTTAATGAACAGTCTGATTTTCCCACAGGCGTGGAGGTTTGAACAGACTCTAAACAACAAAACCAATAATTGCAAGGCATTTTCCCAGTTTACGCCTACCAACCATAAACTGGGCCTATTTAAAATTCTTGAAATTATTTCAAGAAAACGCTTGACAAAACATGCCTCACTAGTTATAATGGGTATGTAATTAATTGAGAGAGGTATTTTTATTATGGCATTTGTATCCCAAGAAGACAAAAAGAAGTTAGCACCAAAGATCAAAGAGGTGTTGAAAAAGTATAACATGAAGGCCACCATTTCGGTGAACAACCATTCTACTCTTTGTGTGAATATCAAAGAAGGTGAGTTAGATATCGTTGGTGCTTCTATGAAGGCAAGGTTGGACGACTTTGAGAGAACTGAACTCTACAGAGATCCAAGAACTGTCAAGTATCTTGCATCAAGGTTAGACAACTATGTAAGAGTTAATGAGTACTGGATTGCTGAGACTTATGCAGAATATCCAGTGATCAAAGAGTTCCTATCAGAACTTAAAGAAGCGATGGAAGGCCCAGAGTTTTTCAATCATGACGATTCAATGACTGACTACTTCCACAGATCTCACTACACTGACATCAATGTTGGTAACTGGGAGAAACCTTACGTTTGTACTGCGGACGATAAGTTTGATCCAGAACCAAGAGTTGAAGAGATCAGAGAGATTGCCGATAACCTAATTAAGGAGGCAGCGTAATGAATCTTGCTTACTGCGATTACATCGCTGACGTTATTTCGGAGTCCCTTCAATCGGACTCTGGATTGGTCACATGGGCGACCAAACCGAAATTGGATCTCCATCCCGAAGAGGGATGGTTGGTCTCAACCAAGAAAACCGTTCAGTGTTTGGATGTTAACGGTAAACTATATAAAGTAACTGTCGAGGAGGCATAATGGAAATTGGTAAACAATACCGTGTCTTTGCATCCAACAAAAAGTCCTTTATTGAGGAATGCGTTTGGGCCAAGGGTGAATTTAAAGATGAGACTTATCAAGCGGTAACGATAAGTGAAGTCATGAGGAATGGATCGTATCTGGTCACGCCTCAGAATCAAGACGAACTAGAATATCTCGAAGGAGGATCTTATCAAGATGACGATGAGATCTTTGAGTTTGATTACTTTGAGGATTTTGAGTTCGAAGAATCTTATGATGGATGCGGTATCGATTATGCATTCAGTGGTAATGGTATGACCGATGAACTGGAAGAAGAACTTCTGGATGATCTACATGAGTGGGACGATTTCCCCGATGATTTTTTCCGTGAAAGAGATTTCAGTGATATTGAATATCGTACCTATGTTATCGGGCCCGTAGACATCGAAGATGTATAAATACCTTTATAGGTGTTACCTCGCATAGGTCATGCGTTAAAAGACTACTTAATCCTACAGAGGAGTAAGTGATAATGACTAAGAAAGTAGAGTTCATTTATCGTGGCGTTAAATACGTCAAAAAAATTAGAGTTTAATTTTTAGGGTAGGGCGACTTACAATTGCGAAAATTACTAAATATTGTTATGTGTTGTAGTCGCCCATTTTTATAAATAACTGAAAGTGAGAAATAAATAATGGCTTATAATCAAATTAAAGAAGTGTTCGAGATCATCGATGAGTTCGGACAACAAACCAACAAAGCAAAGAGAAAAGAGTTACTGTTGAAGCACTCTGATAATCAAGCATTGAGAGATGTACTGCGTGGTACATTTGACGAAGATCTGGTATGGAACTTACCAGAAGGTCGTCCCCCCTTCCAAGCAAATCTACCAGAATCCGTTCCATCAACGTTAATACGAGAACACCGTATGTTCGGTTACTTTGTTAACGGTGCTAAGGGTGATGGTCTACCAGCATACAAACGTGAGAACATGTTTGTTCAATTGTTGGAATCAATCCATCCCGCTGATGCGGAAATCGTTTTGTCAATGGTGGCTAAAAAGTCTCCAGTGAAATTCTTAACTAAAAAACTTGTACAGGAGGCATTCCCCAACTTAATAAAAACCTAGTTCCTATAATAATTACATAAGGAGAATTATGTCGAGAAATCAAATAGAACGGTTAAAGAATGATAAACGAGAACTATCTCACCAAATTCGTAGACTTCAGAAGAAGGGCAACGAATCAAAGGCACATCGTCTAATGGTGAAAGAAAGTTACTTACATCAAACAATTGAGGATTTAATGGCCTCATCTCGATAAGGAAGGTGATCAAGATCTCGGAGTGGGGACTTGTTCCCCACTTTGTTAACTTGGAATAGATTATGCCAACATACACATTTAAAGATACGAACACTGGAGAAGTGTTCGACAAATTTCTAAAGATCTCTGAACTCGATGAGTACTCAGAGTCAAACCCCCATCTAGAAAAAGTTATCCATGCACCAAATTTAATATCTGGTGTTAAATCTGCACGTCAGATGGCTGGTAACGAATGGAACAATCATCTAGAGAGGATTAAAAAAGGATCTGGTAGAGGAAACACGATCAAAACATGAGGAAAGAAAAAACCGTTCCTATGAAGTTACGCATAGACGATCTTCATACATTCGAACCGTTGACAGAGAACCAAGAGATAGTTTACAGATCTTGGAAAGACGGTAACCACCTTGTTTTGACAGGAACCGCTGGTACAGGTAAGACATTCTCTGCCTTGTATCTTGGTTTGGAAACAATACTGGATAGAGGTAACCAGTTTGAAAAGGTAGTTATTACTCGATCGATCGTACCAACACGAGAGGTCGGTTTTCTGCCTGGCAGTATGGAAGAGAAGATGGAACCCTATCAAGGGCCCTATAATGCAATATGCACAGAACTCTTCCAAGACTCTAAAGCGTATGAGAAATTAGTTGATCAAGACGCCATAGAGTTTTTATCAACGTCCTATATAAGAGGGACGACATTTAATGATGCGGTAATCATTGTAGACGAAATGCAGAATTTGACATTTCATGAATTGGACAGTGTGATCACAAGGATCGGTCAGAACTGTCGAATTATATTTTGTGGTGACTATCTACAAACAGACTTTACTAAACAGTCGGACAAAGATGGGTTTGGTAAGTTCTTAAAGATTATCGAACACATGACTAAATTTACGGTGGTCACGTTTAATTGGTCTGACATTGTAAGATCAGACTTTGTACGTGACTATATAATGACGAAAGAAATGTTAGGAATCGAATGATAGAAAAGTTGACAGACATACATCCGATGAAACAGGTAGCATGGGCATCTGTGATACAGGTGGGCGTGTTCGGATTTATGATATTGTCCTTCTGGATAATCGATTCTTTTGTATAGGAGTTTATAATGGCAAAAGCATGGAACAGTGGTACAACTATAAACCACACAGAAAAAGGTACTTCAATTGGCGCTAAACCAAAATCTATGGCGACAATGAATAAACATAAAAAGAGATCCTTTAAGAAATATCGAGGACAAGGAAAATGAGATTATCTAAAAATTTTACTCTACAAGAGTTTACCAAATCACAAACTGCAACTCGTTTGGGTTTAGACAATATCCCGAATGATGAGCATATGGAGGCAGCGGAACTTCTTTTTGAATACGTTGTTCAACCAGTACGTGATCACTTCGGTGTCACTGTAATCAACTCTGGTTATAGAGGCCCTGAATTGAATAAGGCAGTTGGTGGATCTACACGGTCTCAACATTGTAAAGGACAGGCAGCTGATATCGAAGTGCCTGGCGTAAGTAATGTTGAAGTCGCAGAATGGATCCGTGATAATCTAAACTTCGATCAGTTAATCCTAGAGTTTCACACAAAAGGTATTCCTGACAGTGGTTGGATTCACGTATCCTATGTTGATCCAGATACCAACAGGAACCGCACAATGACTGCCACTAAGAAGGACGGCAAGACTGTGTATGAACTGGGGTTAGGTTAGTAAGGAAAGGGTAATGGCGAAATATTCTCGTCACGACAATCGAAACAAAAAAAGAAACAAACATAAACAAATGACAGTCAACGGATATACCAAGAGACTCAAGTTTGTTGAAAGTGATAAAAGGACATATGATGAACAACATAATATTTCAGTACCTCATCGTCAATGACGAGGTAGATAAAAGAGGCGATATTCAAGGGAGAAAGAGATCCGATCTTTATCTTGAGATGGCTGACATCTCAACAGAGTCGTTTGAAAAATACGCTGAAGAAATTGGTTGTAAACATATGTACTCGGATGAACGAGTGTTCACTAAAGGACACGGTTGTTCTACATCTACTTTATATGAATGTCTGAGGGTTATCTATGATCCTTACTTTGATCAGTTTGACAAAGTGTTGTTTGCAGACACAGACATTGTAGTAAACACCAAAGAAAATATCTTCGAGATATCCGATGCAGAAGTATACGGAGTATTGGAGAGTGACATTCGTTGTGAAACCCAAGGCGGTTATAACGCATGGGATTACGATCCCAAGGTGATGAAAGACTACATTGAAAAGTTTAATATGCACGACTGTCCCCTGATACCATCTTTTGGTATCGGTAATAAGTTTGAATCTAAACTAACTATTCTGAATACTGGAGTAGTTGTCTGGACTAAGGAAGCACGACTAAAAGCACGTGAACTATTTGATAGTTGGGAAGCATGGTGTTATCCTAAATCTGTTAATCCAAATAACAAAGTCCACCACATGTCTATTCTAAACGACCAACCATTCATCTCTTCTCAGTTGATGAAATACGACTTTGATCTAGAGTCAGTTGATCAGTCTTGGAACGACACACCCCCACATTACAAAGATCCACAACATTGGATTGATACAGGTAAATGTAAATTCCTACATTATACTGGCGGTGAACAGAAAGCGGAGATGGTGGATCTTTACCACAAAGGTAAGTTCCCTATATTCAATGAAGGTTGGTAATGAAAAACCTAATCTACCAGTTCTACCATAATCTAGAAGGTCAAGAACAGGCTGAACCAGAAATACTACTAAAAGAATATGGCCCAGATGTTAAATCCATATCTGATATCTACAATGATATAATTCTGGTCAGTCAAGAATCGTTTTCAAAATATGCAGATCTTGTCGGTGCGGAATATATTCTAGACACCGATCACTCATATACCGAACAGTGGATGCAACATAACTTTGCTGTCAATTACGAATGGTTAAAAATAATCTTCGATCCTAAGTACGATGTTTACGACAAGATATGTGTTGTGGATATAGACATGGTTGCGAATACTACAGAAAACATATTCGAAGCTTCTGATGCGGATTACTATGGTGTGAGTGAATCAGATTGGTACGTCTCTCGTAATAAGAAGGCAATGCCTGATCAACAATCTCTACCACCAATATGGGATCAAAGTATTGATGTGTTGACTGAGTATGTAGAAAAGTATGCAAAACATGGAATACAACTTCGTCAATTGTATAAAGGTCAAAATGGTTCTTTGGTAGATTCTGGGAGACTACACTTCCAAGGTGGATTGAATGTGTTTACACGTAACGGTAGATTAAAGGCCAGAGAACAGTTTATTTCGTGGAGAGAGTGGATGTACGAAGGTAACCTGTCCAGAACAAAATCAAGACGGTTGAGTCCTTTAAATTACGATGAGTGTTATATTAGTGCGAACGTAGTTGACAGTACCATCGATTGGGAGATAATAGATCCCTCTTGGATGGATATCCCCACGTTTTACATGGATCAATATGTTCCACACCAAACAAAAAGAATTAAGTTTCCCCACTTTTGTTGGGGAGGATATAATAAAAGAATCATGTTATCTATGGCAGATGAGGGAGAGTTTGATCTAGTAACGGAATACAAAGATCATCCAGATAGAAAGATACCGTATCACTGGTGGAAAAACCGACAGGCGGTACGAAGTAGTAAGGATGCAAGGGAATCATTTGAATGAGTAATCTATGTGAGTTTCTGGGAGAACCAGAACCAACTAATTTAAGAAAGTGTATCAAGTGCGGAGAACATAAGTCGCTTGATAACTTCGGTTTCAGATCATACGGTAAGAACGGTACACAAACCGAACAACGTAATGATTGTAATCAGTGTAGAACGGAACAGAGAAAGAAACTTGATAAGATTAAAAAGTATTATCCGTTACCTGATTTAAGGACGTACAGATGTCCCCATTGTGAACGATCTCAAGAAGAGATCTTCAAAACAGGATCATGGATAAACACTAAAAAGAAGACGTGTTTTATTCCTGATCACGATCACGAGACTGGAGAGTTCCGTGGTTATATCTGTGATGACTGTAATACGGTCATTGCAAGGGCAAAAGAGAATGTCAACACACTACGTAACATCGCAGATTTTCTTGAAAAACGCTTGACAAATCCTGCCGAATGTAGTATTATATAACAGTTGACTAAGGAGATTTATGAGAAACGATTTTGAAAAAATAATTTTGACTGACGTGGATGGAGTACTCCTGAACTGGGGTTATGCATTCAAAGTCTGGATGGCCGAGAGAGGACATCACATCAAAGAAGATGTTTATAATGTCGCAAAGATGTTTGATATCGAAAGAGAAGATTCTAAAAAACTAGTGAGACACTTCAACGAGAGTGCTCATATTGGTTTCCTTCCGCCTCTAAGAGATGCGATACATTATGTCAGAAAGTTGCACGAAGAACATGGTTATGTCTTTCATGCGATTACTAGTTTAAGTCTTGATCCCCATGCGGCTAAATTGAGAGAACAAAACCTTGCGAAGTTGTTCGGTGAGACTGCCTTTGCGAAGGTTGTCTGTCTCGATACTGGTGCTGACAAGGACGATGCGTTACTTGAATACGCAAACAGTGGTTTCCTCTGGGTTGAAGACAAAGTTGAGAACGCAGAAACAGGAGATAAGTTTGGTCTAGATAGTATACTGATAGAACATGGTTACAACATGGACAACACGGATTTCCCTCTAATGAAGAACTGGAAGGAGGTCTACGAATACTTGGAGGGCTAATTGTCTCAACGTTATACTGGATACTCACATTGGTATCACGATGCAGCTTTATCGATCATCAATGAAGATGGTACAGTAGAGTTTGCTTCACAAGCAGAAAGATTTAGTGGTCGGAAGAATGATCTAATCATTCCCGACTCTTTGTGGGCGTACAAAAAACCTACTGATAAATTATCATTCTACGAAGATTCCGAACTAAAAGAAACATTACGAAAACCTGTAGAGGTTATCGAAGAATCGGATATCGTATTACCTAAAGCCGATCTATATGTGGGACATCATATCTCACATTGTGCAGGCGCATTCTATACACGTCCTTGGGACGACAAAGATTCAACCGTCATGGTTTCTATTGACGGTATAGGAGAACACCAAACGGCAGTAATCCTAGATCATAATTTCAATATAATCAAAGAATGGACTTATCCTAAGTCTGTTGGATTAGTCTATACACACTGTACTAAAGCACTTGGACTACGACCACTCGAAGACGAGTATGTCGTTATGGGGTTAAGTTCTTATGGTCAAGTTGATCCCGATTTTCTAGAACAATTGAAAGGTTGGTATAGTGATCTACCTGACATAAATCCAAACATAGAAGAAGGTTTAATCCTTGACTATAAAGAAGGTTGGGGAAGTACAAAGATCTCCAACATGATAGGATCAATCAAAGATGCTCGAACAAGAATTTCTCATGAAGACCTAGCTTCTACCGTACAGGAATTTGCGGATTGGGCAATCATGGACATAATGAGAGAGGCACGCAAACATGGTAACAAACTTGTTTACTCTGGTGGTTGTGCTCAGAATGTTGTTATCAATACAAAACTACCAGAATTATTTGATGAAGTTCACATTGCAGTATCGCCTACAGACGCTGGATCATCACTTGGTTGTGCCGCCTATCACTGGGCAAAAGAGACTGGAGGAAACAAGTTAAACTGGTCTCCATATCTTGGTTACAATATTGACAGAGAGGTTAACCCTAGTGTTGTGGTCGATCACCTCTTAGACAAGAAGGTATGCGGTCTGGCGAACGGTAGGGCAGAGTTTGGCCCTCGTGCGTTAGGTAATCGATCTTTGATTGCGGACGTTAGATATGACGTAAAAGACACGGTCAACAATATTAAACGTAGACAACAATACAGACCATTCGCACCAGCGATCCTAGAAGAGTATGCGGATCAATACTTCTCAGGCCCTATGAATGAGTATATGCAATATACCTCTAAGGCACTTCACGATTACAAATCTGTTACTCATGTTGACGGCACTGCAAGAGTTCAGATAGTTAAGAAAGATTGTCAATCTATATTCCGAAAAGTTATAGAAGAGTACTATGAAAGAACAGGAGTTCCTATGTTACTAAATACTAGTCTAAACATTAGGGGACGACCTATGGTCAATGATGAACATGACGCTAGGTTGTGGGAACAGAAATATAAAGTTAAGGTATTCTAAGGAGAAAAGATATGGCAAAAGAAACCGTAGATACACCAGTAGGACAAGCAACAGTTGACTTGGAAAAGTATACTGAGTTAGTTCTCAAGGTGGACGAAGCACAAGATAAAATTAGGGAGATGGAAAAACTCTCGAAAGAATTACAAGTCGTAACAGCGGCCGCAAAACCAAAACCAAAAGGTTTCTGGTCACTGTTTCGAGATGAAAATGATATCAATGAGAAATCAATTATTGGATTCGCATCATTTCTTATGATGGTCGCATTCGGTATTTTCGATCTGATTACCGCAATGGACGGCACACCACTAGAGATATCTGATACAATCTATACATCATTTGTTGTTGTAACGTTAGGTTCATTTGGTATTGCAGAAGCAGGAAAAGCGTTCTCAGGCAAATAAATGGAAACAGTCGATGTAACATGGCGTGGTACATGGGGCGTAGGTGATTTTATGATGGCGTTAAACGCCTGTCACCTACATGCCTATAGACTCAATGTAAAAGTGAATCTAGAGATGCACTGGGAACATGGGCCCGATCATTTACATCACTTCGAAGAAGAAGAGACTATCATAGAAAGAATGGAGTTCATCCATAAGTTCTACCATCAACACAAACGAGTCACAGTAACCCACCAATTCAATCAGCTATCTGGTAGGTATTACTATAACGACTGGGACAAACGTCACCAAAGACATAAGAACCGATTCACCTTCAGTGATAACTGTTATAGTGACATAGAAGGCGGAACAACACCTGACAACGAATGGAGTTTCTTTGGAGACTGTCTAGATCATCCAATGTACAATCCAAAGAAGGTTGTTATATGGAGACCACTGTTTAACGCAGAAGAACCAAGAACTTGGAAAAGGCTCTTGACAAATGATGTTTGGGATGGTATAATTGCTAAACTCCGCCGAGCGGGATTACATGTATGTGAACTGACCTACAGAACACCTATCAGTGAAGCGATGTTTCATATAGCAACATGTAGACAAGTCGTCTGTTACGATGGTATGTGGCATTATATAGGCAAAAACTTATGTAAACCTATGATAGTGGTAAGTGAGGAAGGAATAACAACCTACCATACACCAGATGCTGTAAAGATATCTCACAATCCAGATAAGGTCAATAGTGTTAAACAACTATTCACTACGTTACAAGACATAATAGGTAAGTCCAAACAGAAAGCAGTAAGACAAAGAACAAGGTACAAAGCGTACTTAGATGACGAGTATGAAGAATAATGTCTTACATGCGATACAAACATAAACAAGCCTCTGGTATAATCAACCAACATTATATGGGGTTGATGGAGATGTTGCTCTATGTTTATAATACGTATAAAAAAGGAAACGAAAGAAAAGAAAGTTATCAACTCTGGCAGATGTTAGAGATAGGTTCTTATATGGGAGAATCTACTCAGATCTTCGCATCTAGTGGACTGTTCCGTGGCGGAATTCTTTGTCTAGATAAATGGGAGGGAGATCCTGTCTGGGAGAAGGGAGATACAAGAGCTACTATTCATGACTGGGAAGAGGATCATATTGATTGGTCTATAGTGAAGAATGAGTTCAGTCGTAATACAAGATTCTTTGACACTTCCGAACTCTTACCTATAAGAGGTAGTTCTCATGGCGACTTCATGTCGTTCAATCGAGATCTTAGATTCAATTTTATATACATCGATGGTGATCATAGTTACGATTCAGTCGTAAAAGATATAAACAAGTCCTTGACATTATTGAAAGAAGATGGTATAATAGCAGGGCACGACTATGATACTGAAGCATGGCCCGATGTGGTCAAGGCGATAGATGAGACAATTGGTAAACCAGACAAAGTGTTTATGGATTCTAGTTGGATTAAGAAGATATCGTAAGTATACATAATGTCACCATAATGGAGAAAACACGTGAAGATAGACGCTATACAAATAGAACCCGAATTAAAGATAGATAGAGCGGTCATCGAAATCAACGGTGGTTGTAACTACTCTTGTACTATGTGTCCACAGGACATGCGTACTGGGGGACGTGACAAAAGATTCTTACGTAAAATGAATCTACTTGAATTTGAAGACAATGTAAGAGATTGTGCAAAACATGGATTACGTGTTGTCAACCTAGAAGGTTCTGGTGAACCTACACTCAATAGAAACCTACCCGAATATATCAAGATCGTTAAGAAGTATGGAGCCAAGTGTTTCATGTTCTCTAACGGTTTTCGTATGCACGGTAAGTTTATGCAAGATTGTGTAGACGCTGGATTAGACTTCTATAGGTTTTCTTTTATTGGATACAACAAAGAGAAGTACAACGAATGGATGTACAACACTCAAGGTGGTAACTTCGACCTGATCTGTAATAACATACGAGAGATGCGAGAGTATGTCGAGAAGACTGGATCGGATTGTACGGTTGCAACCTATCACTTAATTACGGATAATGATAACTTAGACCACGAGTTAGATGCGTATGTCAATCTGGTTGATGACCTTGGAGTCAAGACTGAGATCTGGAAAATGCATAACTGGTCTGGTGTCTATGATCCAAAACAGAATACACGTAAGGGAGAAGTTAAGACATGTGGGAGACCATTCTCACCTGACGTTGTAATTCGTGCTGGTGGACTTGATGGTAAGTCTGGTGCAGTTGCACCTTGTTGTCAAGTACTTGGACAGGACGAGAATGCGGTACTAGGTCATACATCTGAAAACACTATTGAAGAGATCTGGTTCGGAGATGAGTACAGTAAACTAAGAGAGGATCATACAAACAAGACATATCCAGATTATTGTAAGACTTGTGATTTCTTGTTAGACGATCCTGAAGTATTGGTGTACACAAATCATGAAAGAGATCTAATGAAGATGCATGGAACGGAGTTCGACTTAAATGACTACAGGGAGTAGATATGTTATTCGTAGATTATCATCTAGAGGTAAACCAAGGGCGCATATTGTTCGATAAAGAACTGACTGCGGAAAAATTAGATTTAAGAGAAGGCGATGAGTACATCGTCACAGTAACCGAAGATGGACAGGTAGTGCTTGTCAAAATGCCATGAAAACTTTAGTATATCAAGTATCGGTGGGTAAACCATCTGCGTTGTATAAACACTGTATCAAGTCTGTACATAACTATTGTGAGAAACATGGTTTCGATCATTTTGTTCAGACGACACCTAAGATGTTTATAAAACCAGATCCATTCTTTACAAATCGTAGTGAAGATTCATACATGAAGTATGGAGGTTATCTTCCTATCTACGAGAAAGAGAATGCGTTCGATATGATGGATGGTTATGACCGTCTATTGATTGTTGATGCGGACATTTATATTAGACCAGATGCACCAAACATACTTGAAGAACTAGATTGTAATTGTGCATTTGCGGCTGTTAGTGAAAGGGAGATGTCTCTTCAATCTTGGTATAAAAACAAGATTATTAATTACAGTCGTATGCAGTATACACAACTGCACAACAACCAAACAGACTTCAAGCCAAATGATCTGGGGTTTGAGTTCTTCAACATGGGAATGATGTTGATCAACGTAGAGAGGTTTAAACCATATCTCAAAGGACAGACTGGTAAACAGTTTATTCAACGATCCGAGTTTAAAGAGTTTGTTGATGGTATGGGTTCATGGAAGTGGTCTACTGATCAGACTCTACTAAATTTCTTTTTAAAGAAATACAGGATACCAACAAGACATCTTGGTTGGCAATGGAACGGACTCTTTACCGCAAATGACAAGATAGAAGAATGTCATTTTGTACACTTCTTTCTCAAAGACAAACTACCAAATAAGGGTGAGGATGTTGATGAGTTAATGAAATTAATTAACGCTTGACAAAGAGGATACAATTGTGTATAATAGTCTTACTCGCCTCCGTAGTTTAACGGATAAAACAGTCGGCTACGAACCGACAACTAGAGGTTCGATTCCTTTCGGGGGCGCCAATCATGAAGGTTAAGATTGGTAGATATCCAAATTGGAGATGGTATCACACATATCTTTACCGCTGGTTTGGATATGCACCTAGCCAGAAAAAGAAGATCCACATTGATTCGTGGGACACTTGGAGTATGGACTATACGTTAGCACAGATAGTTCTACCGATGTTGTTACAACTCGCCAAGGAGAAACACGGATCACCCATAACCGATTTAGATGATGTACCTTTTGAGTTACAGGGTGATCACGAAGATGATATACACGATCGATGGGACTGGATCATGGCAGAAATGATATATGCATTTGATGCCAAGGTTAATGATATCGATGAGTGGCAGTTTAGTGATGAGAAACAAAGACGTATCGAGAATGGATTCCGATTATTTGGAAAATATTATACTGGACTTTGGGACTGAAGTGTGGTATAATGGGATTATATTATGAACGGTTTTAGAAAGTTACAAGCAAGACTTAAAGAAGAAGGTTGGTACGTAGGGTGGAATCACTACTGTTGCCAATCATGTGCGTGGATGGATGTACCTGATTACTTTGATCCGCAGTATGACAAAGATGGATACCTGATCCGTGAAGACAAAGATGGTAATCCTATTGAATACAAAGACGTTGATCTCGCCAAGGTACTGTTCAATCATTCACAAGATTGTGAGTATGATGTACACGAAGAGTTTATGCAGTCTGGGTTACTTGAAGAGGGAGAAGATGATTTCTTCGAAGAGTTAGAAGAAGCTCAGTGGGCAGAAGAAGACGGTGAAGAAGGTGTCATGTTAGAAGTCGCCAAGAAGTATGGCGTAGAATCTGTTCTGGAGAATCAACCTGAAGGATTATTAAGGGACGGTTCTTGGGTTTGTTATCCACCAGAGATGCAACAAGAATCGACTTTCTGTTTTAACGGTGACAAAGAAGGCGTAAAGAATTTAAAGGCGATCATCCCCATCATTGAAGAATGTGGATGTTCGATACATTGGAACGGTAAGGGTGATATGCGCCCTTCCATAAGTTGGGAGTTAGAATGAGGGTATTAGGAAACAATATTTTAGTGGCGGAAGCAAAGAAGGAAGAGCAGACTGCTGGTGGGATTATCTTACAGAATGATATTGCGACAGGTAATAAACCTGCTGTAGTGATTGCGACTAGTGGATCAGAAGATGTCATAATGGCAGGTTTAATGCCAGAACAGAAAGTATACTTAGACTGGACAAAGGCGTTCGCAGTTGAACTAGACGGTTTGAAATGTGCAGTAGTTGATGTTGAACACGTCAAGTTGATTGTTGGCGATGTTAGCTAGAGTCATATATGTAAAGGGAAACAAACCATCTGAGTCTTGTTTGAAAGATTGTGTTGCATCGTTAGAAAAGTACGAATGGAACTATGAGGTTGTCGGAGGTGTTACACGTGACACTCTAGATCTTGATGAGTTTCCGTTTCCTTTATTGGAGGGAGGTAGACTCGAAGGTTTCTTTGCCCATCCTAACGCCGATGAGAGAAGGAAGTACGAAACTAAAAGATCTTGTTTATATAACAATTTAAGACTCGCACAGGATGTCATCAAGAAGAACGAATCGATGATATTCTTAGAACATGATGTTCTTGCAACTGCACCTATGCCTAGTGACAAAGGTGTACGAGATTATTGTTTCCTAAACATGGATGGTGCATTCCGACCACCTAGTTGTCTTGCAAAACAACCTATGGCTGGTTGGTATAAAAAACACGGTCATAAGTTGGGAGTTCAGACATTCCCCGAAAGTTATCCATTGAAGTATTATAAAAAGTCTAGATACTTAGGATACAATTTAACGCCAGGCACAAGTGCATATATTTTGACAGTGAGTGGTGCAAATAAATTACTTACAGCAGCTGCTGAATTTGGATTAGAACAATCAGACTTTCTAATTAATCATGGGGTGTTAGAATTAGAATACATGAATCCAAGTCCAGTAAAATTTCAGAAAACTAACCCCAATTTAAGTCACAAATTATGATTAAACCAGATATTACTCACGTGAAAGATATTCACGAATTTTATAAAACTTTAAAAGGCGCTCAAGAAGGAGAACATGGTCGAACCTATACAGGTCATCATGAAGCTCTTATCAAGTGTGCAAAAGAGTGTGATGTTATTAGGGAACTGGGGGTATGTCAAGGAGGAACATTGGCCGCTTTGTTACTTACCAATCCTAAGAAACTTACAGGTATAGATGTTGCGCCTCGTTATATCGCACCTTATAAACATCACTTTGAAAAGTATGCGAAAGATAATAATATTGACTTCGAATTTCTTGAAATCTCTAGTCATGATAAGGAGAGTGTAGGTAAATGTGATATGCTTCATATCGATAGTTTACATACACCTAGTCATTTGATGGGTGAATTGAAACTCCATGCGAAACATGTTAAGAAGTATATTGTGTTTCATGATACTGCCAACGAAAAAGGTTCTCGTGGACTGTTCAAAACAATCGCAGAGTACATCACTGAACACGAACAACAGTGGGCAGTAGTTGATCACTTTATACATAATGTTGGATACACAGTAATCAAACGAATCAATCGTGAAGAACCAAAATGACAACAGCTTATATTATCAACGTAGAGGGTGAACAACAAGATGCAGTCGCAAGACTGAGACAAAGTATTGTCGATACCAAGTCGCACGTCTCACCAAAGATTTTTAGGGCCTCTACGCCTGATAGTATGGAACAAGATCTCAAAGACATGGTCTGTTTTGATTGGAAAGATTGGAGATGGAATTGGCCCATGTCACCAGACGAAGAAGGACTAGATCTACAGACTGGTGTTTATAAAAAGATGTACCGTGCAGAAAACCAATTGAAAGTAATTGCTTGTGCGGTATCTCATATGAGAGTATGGGAAGAGATTGTTAAGGAAGATAAAGCGTCACTAGTATTGGAAAGTGACGCTTTATTCACACGTAAGTTTACTGGGATACGTGGAGGATTAGGTTGTGTTGGATTATGTGATCCACGTGGTGCAACAAGAAAGGCACAACTGTTTCATGAACTAGTATCCTATAGTGAAAATCTAAAGTTCACTCCAGTAATAAATGAAGAAGGAGAAGATCCAGTACCGCAAGGTATGGCTGGAAATTCTGCATATTGGATGGAACCTAAGATTGCACGAGAAGCGTTAGAAAAAATTAAAGAACTTGGTATGTGGCCCAATGATGCATTTCTCTGTAGGGAGAACTTCTTACATCTAAGAGTCGTATATCCATATTACACTAAAGTACAAGGAGTGGTTTCTTCCACAACACGATGAAGGCATACGTAATTACAATAATGGATAATGAAGACTCTAAAATGGTTGCAGATCGTTGCATCCGTTATAGTTCTTGGTACAACATTAACATTAACCATTTTCCCGCCACAACACCTAAAGATGATTTAGATTCTTTGTTTGAAAACGAGGGATTAAGTATGGATGGGTTGAATGAAGTTTATAGTCGTACACGTAATTGTGCGGCCGCCTTCTTCTCTCACTATTCTTTATGGAAGAAGTGTGTCGAGGACAATGAGACATATGCGATATTCGAACATGATGCGGTCTTGAATAATAAAGTACCAGACGTATATTTTGATTATGTTATGAATATTGGTCATCCGTCATATGGTAAATGGAATACGCCACCTACTCTGGGTGTTAACAAACTTACTAGTAAACGATACTTCCCTGGCGCACATGCGTACTTGGTAAAACCTGAAGGTGCGAAGAGACTAATCGAACAGGCAAAGATCTGTGCAAAACCTACAGACGTGTTTATGAACTTAGATGATATGCCTTGGTTACAGGAGTATTATCCTTGGCCTGCAACTGCAAAGGATGAGTTCAGTACTATACAGAAAGAAATTGGAACTCAAGCAAAACATAACAAGGTTGAGATTATAAATGCTTAAGACATATTTGACAGGTTGTGATTCAAACACTGAGTGGCAACTACCTTGGTTCATTACTAACTTACGACAACATACAGACTATCATCTACTGATTGCAGACTTTGGTATGACCGAAGAAGTTCTGGAATCACTAGAACATTTAGAAAACGTTAGAGTCTTTAAGGTTATCAGTCAAGCGGAAGGATGGTTCAAGAAACCACGTGCAATGTTAGATGCATCTCAAATGGGATTCGGTAAAGTCTGTTGGTTAGACACTGATTGTGAAGTCACCAATGATAGTATCGACACTATATTCAATTGGACGGAACAGGGCAAACTGAGTATGGCAATAGATCGACCTTGGACAAAGAGACGTGGTGTTCTGGGTAATTGGCATAATACTGGAGTTGTTGTCTTCCAAGGATCACCAAATATTCTAAGACAATGGGCAATAGAATGTATTGAGAATCCTGACACTGGTGATCAAGAAACATTATATAAGATGGTTGGTGGTAATGAAATAATGCGTCTCGCCTTGATAAGAGACCTTCCAACCAAGTTTAACACGTTGAGATTAGACTATATAGATGGTATAGCTGGAAAAAACCCTTGCGTAATTCACCATACAGGGAAGAGGGGTAAAGAAATAATTAAGGAGAAAATAGGATGATGCATTATTTAATAGAAGCATTGGTAAAGAAACTAGAGGGCGATATTGCTATCGCACGTGCAAACATACAAGTATATCTTGATAACGCAGCTGGTATCGGAGAACATTCCGACATCGTTGAATCTATCGAAGGTGAACTAGGAAAGATTGCAGAGGCAGAAGATAAATTGAATACCGCTCTCGAACATTTTGGAGAGAAGGAAGATGTATGAGTATAAAGCAACTATCGGACGTTGGGTTGATGGCGATACTGTGGACGTTGATATTGACCTTGGGTTTGACGTTGTTCTTAGTGATCAACGTGTTAGGCTTTATGGTGTCAATACTCCAGAAACTCGCACCAGAGACTTGGCGGAAAAAGCAAGGGGACTTGCGGCGAAAGAGTACGTCAACAACATGGCCCCCGCTGGAACGGTAGTAAAACTTATTACCAAAACATATGATGCAAAGGGTAAGTTTGGTCGTATTCTTGGAGAGATCGAAGTAGATCTTGGTAATGGAAAATATAATGTAAATCAGATGTTAGTGAATGAAGGTCATGCAACGGAATACTTCGGTGGAAAAAGGTAAAGTAGGATTCACTTGTAGTGCATTCGATTTGTTACATGCTGGACATGTATCAATGTTACGAGATGCAAAAGATCAATGTGATTATTTGATTTGTGGATTACAAGTAGATCCGTCTGGTAGGAAAGGAAAGAACCAACCTATCCAGACAGTGGTTGAGAGATACACTCAACTAAAAGCTGTTGGTTATGTAGATGAGATTATTCCATATGGAACAGAAGAAGATCTCGAAGACATCTTAAATATGTACAATATAGATATACGTATTCTTGGTGAAGAGTATAGAGACCAAGATTTTACTGGTAAAGATATCTGTCGTAAACGTGATATTGATCTTTACTTTAACAAAAGAGATCATCGATTTAGTAGTAGTGATTTGAGAATAAGAGTCTGTAGTAATGAGAGTTAATGTATTAGGAAATGGTGATCACAACTTTTTATTTAAACGTGGTACGCCTGGCAAGTTATTGATTTGTAATATGCCTCCATTTGAAATACCGAAAAAGGAAGTACATGCTTCTTGTATGGTTGATTTCAAAATGATGGCGGCTCTTGCGGAAGGTAAGGTTAATCTTAACATGTATGATTGGGTACTTGGTACTCGACCTCGTAGATGGATGGAGATGCAACCTAACTTCTATTTAAAGTATTCACAGAATATTCGGGACTTCTGGCAAAGAGTTCCTGATTATGCTGGGAACGCAACTAACTTTAGTTGTGGACACATGGCAGTAGATTATGCATGTGGTAAGATGGGTGCAAAAGAAGTACACATCTATGGGTTTGATTCTATCTTTGATATGACGTTGTTATCCGCAACAGACTTGATCCTAGAAAGCGATAGATCTATAAATAATACACATAGGATTGCAAATAACTGGAGACCGATCTGGCCAGCAATGTTCAGTGAATACTCTAATGTTAAGTTCTTCCTATACCATTCCCACAGTAAAGTAAAGATTCCTTTACCCGATAATGTGGAAGTGGTTGTACAAACTAAATCTCAAGGGGGTTAATATAGTGATTAATAAATTAGTCGGTAAAGTAAAGGCACTTTGGAATAAGGTGCAAGAAGTCATAGTTGATTTTGTACGTGGTACAATTGAAGATTTCTATACTGTCTGGGAATTTCGACCAAACGTAATTATTTGGTTGGTAGTTCTCGCTGTACTCTGCTTATTTGTATAAATACACTTTATGAAGACCTTTAATCAGCACTATCTCGAAGAACGAGAACTCCAAGAATCTGGTGAGATTCTATTAGAGAAACTCATCACATTCGGTGGAAAGGCGTATCCTAACTTTGGTAACGTAGTTATCATGGCAGGTGGTGCTGGTTCAGGCAAAGGATTTGTCCTCTCAAATTTGGTCGGACTTGAAGGTAAAGTCATGGATGTCGATGCACTCAAGACAGCAGCTGCAAAGTCTAAACTAATTCAAAAACGTGTTAAGGATAAGACTGGAATGGACATAGCTGCCATTGCATCTGATCTAAAGAACTCGGAGAACGTTGGTAAGTTACATGACATTATCGCAAACGTTCTACAGATCGATGCACGTAAACAAAAAGTATTAATGACTGGTATTTTGGCGGCACCCGCTGATCGTAAACCTAATCTTATTTTCGATACAACACTCAAAGATATCACTAAGTTGGGAAACCTGTCACGTCAATTGACTAACGTTGGTTACGAGAAAAAGAATATCCATATCGTATGGGTAGTCAACGACATCGAAGTCGCAAAGGCACAGAACCTTACTCGTAGTCGTACAGTACCAGCGGAGATCCTAGTTAACACACACCGTGGTGCATCTCAGACTATGGGAGATATCTTGAATATGGGTAAAACCCTAAAGAGATATATGGATGGGGATATTGTATTCGCATTCAATAAAGTCGGTGTTGACTCTCAGTTGAAAGTATCTGGGGGTGGAGGTTCATTCCTAGAAGATGCAAAATACTTCTATGTTAAACGTCAAGGTAAACCACCTACTCCAGTCGCAAATCTAGAAAAGGATATCAAAGCAAAGATATCCTCTTACGTTCCTAAAGCAGTTACTTGGGCTTAGTCAGTATCCTGATCTTCTACAAGTAACTCTTCCGAAGAATAAACTTTAATCTGACGTTTTAAGAAACCGTACTCTTCTGGACGACCAGCGTTACGTGTTTCTGGATCCCACACTGCTCTGGTGGTAATTACTTCACCGATATTTCCAGTAACATCAATCTTATGTTTTCTCTGACTACGGAAGAATCTCATACCATCGTCTAGATCGTAATTATTCCAGATATCAACATACTCAACATTTGATGTACAGTATTTTGCGAAGTGATGTTTAACCTGATCTAAGTTAAATGATTGTTTACCATCATGCATAGGAATACCAGCAAATACAACCGCATCAAACTTCTCTGCACTTGTAGCACGATCTTTCATTTTCCAATCAAACGGTGTACCGTGTTTGTATTGACGGTTACAGGTTTCCATTTCATCTGCAACTTTAAATTTATTGTATAGGTAATGTAATAGACCACGATGACGAGACTCTGGTGGACGTGCGATAGTTACCTTTGGTGCATAACCCCATTGTTTCATGATGATAGGGATAAACTGTAATATGATATTAATGTCTGGGTAAAAGTTCAAGTGGTTTCTTTCGGGAGGGAAAGGCAGATACATTCTTGTATTTGGATTGTTCTTTGCCTTGTCCAAGTACCAATGATATTGGCCAGAGTTGTAGTGACCAACAAAGAGAATGTTTTTATACCCACGAGATGTTAGGAAGTTACAGTAGAGAGGCGCACGGTTCATTGCTTCAGCAACCATATGCACTTCTTCGTTTTTATATAAACAAACTAACTGATTCTGTTTGATAGAATTTACTAGTCTACTGTTGATTAAACGATATGTCTCTAGTTTCTCTTCTTGAGATACATAGGTGATTTTTGAATCACCGTGTTGGTCAACGTCACTGATTATCGTTTCCTGATCATCTCTGTAAAACATGGGTTACCCTTTATAAATTGATTGAATGTGCGTTTCAAACTGTTCAATCTTCGCAGTACGATTAGGCCATAGAATATACTCTTTCTCTGGGTTCGCCTTCAGATTGTTCAACAATGGTTGAATCGCATTAAATAGTTTGTCTAATTTGTCTTGTGTTTCGGATACCGATGCAGTAGTTGATGCGACTTGTGATTGTGCCTGTTGGACAACCTCTAGTTCGTTCTCATCTACAAGGGTAAAACCAAAATCGAATAGTTCATTACTCATAGTGTTATTTATACCTTTTTTCTAGTTACTGCATTTATTTATACTTTTTTTATCGTAAACGCTTGACATTTGTTGCCACGATTGTTATAATACTTGTATTGAAAATGAGAAGAGAGAGAAAATTATGACGAAATTTAACAAAGAAGACTTCACTTGGGACGGTATGTACTTAATGTACCGTGGTAA
>CENT01010929.1_pt1 | contig 26256 bp, 22 predicted proteins | sample 530141 | NCBI WGS metagenome assembly CENT01 (sample SAMEA2591074, study PRJEB7988) | marine metagenome | isolation source: saline water (ENVO:00002010), including | reverse complement strand
ACTACTACTACTAGAAGAACTACTACTGCTGCTAGTTTGACCAGACGACGACCCTGCCTCTCCATATTGGTTGGTCGTCGTTGTTTGTTGTGTGGATGTACCTGCTGCTGAGGTTGTTACCACTGTGCTTCCATCTGCCAATACATCGCCTGCTGCGATTTGTGCACCTTCGTTGTTGATAGTGATATTTCCATAATCTGCTTGAGTAGCAAAACTGATAGAAGGTGTCCGACCCACATTTGTTGAATAAGTGGGTTTGACTGGAATGAAGTTTTCTTGGACTGCATTTCTGGTCCTCTTGTGTCCAGTCTCTTGGTCCAATTCCATGTTTTCTTCGTATTCAACCAACTGAGTGAATTCATCTACAAATTCAGTCAAATATGGTTTTCTCAAAAGGTAGATATTTCTCTTAAACTCGTTTTGTGCTAATTCGTGCTCAAAGTTGGTTACTTCCTTAACAAGTTTATCTAATTCTACAGCAGTGCCATCAGGTCTGGTATATCTAAAGTCTTGAGGGACTTGGACACCACCTGGCAGTTGCACTATGTTTTTCGGTCCTCTTTGCTCTTGTGTTTCCCAATGGTGTGTGGCATTTACACTATTAGCACCATATTTACGCTCACAATGTCTATATAACTCATCTTCTGCCATGGGCCAATCTTGATACAGATTAACAACGTTATTTGTGAGTAGGACAACCCAATCAAACTGAGGGTCACCATAAAACTCATCACTAATCTGGTCAGGTCTTTCCTGATTCTTAATAGTATATTGAGTAAACCCAGTTAACAGGTATTCAACATCATCACGAATCTTAATGCGTCTGAAGATATTCTTCGCTAACACATAAGGGTCTACGTTGTTAGTGCGATAAGTCGCCGTCCTAACATAGACATCTGGTAAAAATGAGAAGTAATTAGACATTAGATTGTTACATCTGGATAAGTGATTCGTTTGCCCTTAGTATCATACCCATAACTCTCGCGAGTAAGGTAAGAAGTTTCTTTGAATGCCAACTGCATAGAATAAGCAATCGGACCAAAATCATAATCATCTGCATTCTGTGCATTCGTCTGAAGTGACGAATAATTGCCGTATGGAGACATATCAAGGTCCATATTAACTAAGACCATCTTAGCGGGGAATTGCATCAATTTCTGAAGCACTCCATTCTTCGCACTATTCTTTTTCTGTGGTCTCAACTCTTCCTCTCCTGCTCTACTCACATAACGGACAATTTCCATTTTGAAGTAATCAGGAATAGTAAGGAAATCACCTTTATCCTTACCTGGTAGCATTGCAACACGGAAAGTTTCAATAATATCAACAATCATCTTCACATCCTGAGCATTTTTAGGTGCAAACATGAAATCAAATCTGTGGTCTCTAAACTCCATCCCCTGAAAGATAGTCTCTTCATAAGGGTTGAAGACTTTACCTGTAGTAAGTGCAGCAAGGTCATTAGGGTTAAGATTACCACTACCACCAGTCATACCAATGACTGTGTTAATTGCTTGTGCACCTAGACTGTAACCTAACTGTGGTTTTGCAGATTTTGCCATAGCACTGACTTGACTGCCAAAACTATCAGATAGACCACCAGCAGCAATAGCATCTGCAGCAGCACCAACTGCTTTACTACCAACAGGACCAAGATTGACACCGTTATACTTTGCTTGGTATCCTTCTCTTAGTTTGTTGGGTAAATACAGATAAATGGACTGTTTAAGTTTATCTTTCCCTGCAGTCCCTGCACCTTTCTTCTTTATGTAGTTGTAACTACTGTTATTTCCCTCCTTCGGGTCATAAATACTTATTTTAAGATAGTCTACAACCTCAGTGCCATGAGACGCCTTTTTGCGAATCGCTTGGGCGCTATTCTCGGAAAAAGGTCCTAATGGTTTTGTTCTCGGATAAACGAGATTCTTTTGAGTTGAAGCATACATGAGTTACACTGGCAAATACCGACCATCAAACAGACAAAAATATAAAGGAGATCCTACTCAGATTATTTATAGGAGTTTGTGGGAAAGAAAATTCATGCAGTGGTGTGACAAGAATGAAAACGTATTGGAGTGGGGCAGTGAAGAAATCATTATTCCATACATATCTCCTGTTGATAATAGGGTTCACCGCTATTTTCCAGACTTCTACATCCGAGCTCGAACTCGAAACGATGGGATTAAGAAGTTCGTTATCGAGGTTAAACCGAAAGCGCAATGCTCGCCGCCGAAACCTCAGCGTAGAAAGACTCGTAAGTTTCTCAACGAAGTCAAAACATACGCAGTAAATGACGCTAAATGGAAGGCAGCACAGGATTATTGTAAGGATAGACGTATGACTTTCATGATTCTCACCGAAAAAGAATTAAAGGTATGAGCGTATTTACCGACATAAAAGATTTAGCAGAAGGTAAGAGTCAGTCTAAGGAGTGGTATCGTTCTCAACTGATGTATGCTCTAGAGCCGTATGATGGGGCTTTTGCTCCAGGTGACATTATCTTCTATAGATATGCTGCTGCAACAGAGAAACTACCTTTCTATGATACATATCCTATGACAATCATATCAGACGTTGATTACAGCAATCTTCAATTCTCTGGTGGTAACTGTCATTATCTAAGACCTACGACTCGCAAAAGCGTGTGTCAGTCGTGGGCATCAGGGAGTATCGCATATCCTACCCGATGCTACCATAAATACTTTATGTCTAACGCTACTAATATAATGAAAGTCCCGAAGGAGTATTTGAATAACATGACTCCTTTGCCTGTAGAGCAATTTGTTTTACGTGCTGCAGGACGTTTAGTTGAGGTCCCAAGCTCATTTATATGGGGTAAACTTTAATGGCTGCCAATTCATTTCTAGATTTTAAGGAATTAGTCCTATCAGGTAAGAAAGAACCTACTCGCTCTAACCTGTTTTCTGTGCAGCTGGCGATTCCTCCTTGTATTTTCTTTAATGAGAAGAAGTTTAACCTTGCTGATGGGTCTCGTAGGAGAGCATATAAGAATCATTATGATTCTATCAACTACTTTGCTAACAGTGTAACTGTACCAGGTAGACGTATTACTACAAGCACAGTTAGAGATATTGGTGCACCACGTAAGTTTGCGACAGACACAGCATTTGGTGACGTGCAGGTTGAATTCCTCCTCACTAAAGACATGTATCATCGTCAGTTTTTTGAGCAGTGGATGAATTATACTGCTACTGATGCTGAGAATAGAGCATCATTCTATGATGAGTATACATCTGACCTAATTGTATCTAAGTGGGAATTGGGGTCTAACATTAAGTATCGTCATAGTGGAAAGAAGCAATATGAGACTAGACTAAACAGGTCATCTGCAGTATGGTACATGTATGGAGCATTCCCCTATGATATGTCTGAGTTGACATTCAACAATGGTCCTACAGAATTAGTCAAACTTAATATATCTTTCCACTTCGAGAGATATAGATTTGACACTATCGATGGTGATGGTATAGGATGGGGTCCTAACGTCAAAGATAAAATCGTTGATAATACCACTGATGTCATGTCTTCTTTGGGATATAATATCGCACAGCAAGATGTCTTCCGAGTGGGTGTCTAAATAACTTTAATAGTAATGTAACATTATGCCTTTACCTAAGCTCTCTATTCCTGAGTATGAGATGACATTGCCTGTAACAGGCACAGAGGTGACATACCGTCCATTTCTCGTCAAGGAAGAGAAACTGCTATATCTCGCTATGGAGTCGAAAGACAACAAGCAGATGATTAAAGCAGTTAAAACAATCATCAAAAACTGTACTAACCTCAAGAGTAAGGTCGAAGACCTTGCAACCTTTGAGATTGAGTATATCTTCCTCCGCATTCGTGCGAAGGCAGTTGGTGAAACCAGTGAATTCAAAATCACTGCTCCTGATGATGACGAGACCACTATCCCTGTGGAAGTGCCTCTGGAAGATGTCACTGTGCAAATTCCTGAAGGTCACGATCGCAAAATCAAATTGGATGGTGAAGTTGGCATCGTCATGAAGTATCCATCATTGGATGCATTTATTCAACAAAACATGAGCGAGAATCCTACTGTAGACGACATCTTCCAGATGGCAGCAGGTTGTATCGACCAAGTATATGATTCAGATGAAGTGTATGACACTTTCTCTCACAAGGAAGCACTTGAATTCCTTGAAAACCTAAACTCTGACCAGTTTGGTAAAGTCCAAGCATTCTTTGAGACTATGCCTAAACTGTCTTACACTATGGAAGTCTACAACCCGAAGACTAAAGTGAAGAGTGAAGTTGTATTAGAAGGACTCGCATCTTTTTTCGAGTAGCCCTAATGCATGATAGTCTTGAAAATCATTACAAGACTAATTTTGCACTAATGCAACATCATAAGTATTCACTCACAGAGTTGGAAAATATGATGCCGTGGGAACGTGATGTATATGTGAATCTCCTATTAGCGTTTATCGCTGAAGAGGAAAGGCGGCAAAAGCAGGACCAGAATCGCATGTCTCTCTAATGGCAGCATTAAAGAAGTTTGTAAAAATCAAACCCATTTCAGCTAATTCCAGTGTTGGTATTAACTTTAATGAATTCCGTAAGGGTATCAACCGCACAGGTATGCTTACGGATGGTATTGGTGCAAACTTTTTTGAGCAGAAGACTCTACTGCAGTTTCAAAACGATTATCTAGACACTTCTACTGACAAGCAAATTGAGGTAGTAGAAGAAGAAAAGAAAGAGAAGAAGAAACTATTTTCCGACTACAAGCAACGTTTAAGACGTATGCTTGGTAAAAAGAAGAGGCAGAAAGCTGAGGATGCTGCAGAAGAGGGGGCGAGAGATGGAGATAAGGAAGGTAAGAAGAGACTAGAAGTAATCAAGAAACCTATCAAGAGTTTCTTGGAAACCATTGGCAAGTTACTTGGTAACATTGTCAAGTATTTTATTATATTTGGTGCCTTAGATTGGATATCAAAGAATCCAGAGAAGGTCCAGAAGTTAGCTCGACTGGTATTTGCGATAGGTAAATTCGGATGGTGGTTGGGTAAATGGGGTATTGGTAATATACTCAACGGTATTACAAACTTAGTTGGCACATTTGAGGATGAGAATGCAGTCCAGAGAGGATTGCGATTCTTAGGTGGTGCATTTCAACTAATTGGAGGTATTGCTGCGCTTAGAGCAGCTCAATATCTCATCATGCCATGGAAGATGCTGACTGATTTTAGAAGAATCAATTCAGTATTTGAGACAACTGCAGAAACAACAGAAGAGCTCAAGGCATCTAGAAAAGCAAGATTTAAAGGGTATAGAGATAAAAAGACAGGTGTAATCTACTCTGAGAAAGAGTATAAGGAGATGCAGAAGTCAGCCAAGAGAGCTGACGCAAGGAGAGCTAAGGCAGCAGGTAAGGGATATCAATCTAAACTGAATCAAGACGCATTTAATAATAGATTTAACAAGCAATACGAAGCAAGGAAGAAAGGACCCTTCCAAAAGATGCAGCAACGTGGGCGTATTGCGAAGAATCGCATGGGCCGCGGCATGGGTCGTATGGTCAAGAAGTTTCCTGGTGGCGGTGCAGGAATCCTGAGTGTCGTCGGTGGTGGTATGAGAATTGCTGGTGGTCTTGCCGCTGGTGAGTCTGCTGGCACGGCAGTTGGTGCTGGTGTAGGTCAAGCAGTTGGTGGTGTCGCTGGTGCTGCAGCACTGACAGCAGTTGCACCATTCTTAGGACCATTGGCACCTATGATTGGTGGTGCTATCGGTAGTTTCCTAGGTGAATTCGTAGGTAAATCTATTGGTCCTATCATTGAGCCCATCTTTGAGCCGATTGGTAGATACTTTGGTATGTTGTTTGACATTGTTAAAGATGTCTTTGGTCCAATACTAGACCCATTCAAAGAATTAGCAGGAGCATTATTTGAGTTTATAGGTGGCATCGTCGGTGCCTTGATGAAGGTTGGTAAAGTATTGTTAGACTTTGCTAAGTTTGTCCTTGGTCCTATCTTTGATAGTATCGGTAAAGTTGTAGGGTTTGTTGTCAATAACGCCAAGCGTTTGATGGACCCCAAGAGTGTCGTAGGTGGCATTGCTGATGCTCTGACATTCAACCTGTTTAACTTTGATAAGATGGCAGCAGGTGGTCCTGTTGCTACACCACAACCACCAAAGATGGCAGATGGTGGTCCTCTTGGTGGTCAGGTATCGATTCTAAGAGAGATTGGTAAATTCTTGTTAGGTGCTATCACTGGTGCCATCGGAGCGATGGGTATCTTTGGTGGACCTGTCTTATCCTTTATGGCAAGTGACATTGCCAAGTTGAATGGTGTATTTGGTGGGACAACATCAGTAGGAGGAGGTCAGAAAGTTGGTGGTAGGAAACCATCTATTCCTAATATACCTGAAAACCAAACTGCTAGTAAGACTGTAGAGAAAGCAGTTACCACTAAGAAGAAACTGGTAGATGTATATGAAAGTAAGTTTATTGGTGTATTGAAGCAAGTGCTCATCGCTGCTGGGCAGATGGAGGCAGATGATAAGAAAGACAGTGGTTCTTCTAGTAGCAGTAGCAGCAGTTCTTCTTCTTCTGGTGCATCGGTAGGAAGTTTCTCTGGTGATGCAAATAGTGGCAGCGTCCAGAAAAAGGGCACAGCTATTGCCAAGAATTTCAAGAATGAATTAGGTATTACAAAGGAAGCAGCGGCGGCAATCGCTGGTAACTTTGCACATGAATCAGCAGGGTTTATTCCTGGTATTAGAGAAGGTGGACCCTTCGGGCAAAACTCAAAACCATGGCCTAAGGGCACAGTTGGTAAGGGATATGGATGGGCACAGTGGACAAACGCTGCGCCTGGAGATAGATACGATAAGTTTATTAAATCATACGGCAGTAACTACGATAAGGTCCCAACAAACGAGGATAACTGGAAGTTTGCTGTCCAAGAGATGAAGGGTCCTGAGCCATTGAGCTCAGAATTCAAGCAGATGACTGATGTTTCAGCAGCAGCAGTCTGGTTTAGAAAGTATTGGGAGCGTGCAGGTGTCCACCATGATGGTCCTAGAATCGATTATGCTAAGACATTCTTGTCACAAATGGCGAAAGGTGGAGTATTTAAAGGAGAAGAAAAGAAAAGAGATATCGGGACTATTGAGAAGGAGACACATACTAGAAAAAGAAAGGAAGAGCGTGCCGCTGGTGGTAAAATTAAAGCAATATACAGTACTGGACCTACTGGTGGTGACAATATCAAGCATGCTATGGGTAAAATGCATGGTTATGGAGACTTTGCACCACACCATAGAGATCCTGGCGGTCAGAAAGGATACGCTGGTCCTACTATTGGATTCCAGAAGGATTATAACTTCAGTAATCAAGCAAGTGGAGACCCATGGCCTTCCTCAGGTATTGACGTAGCAATCCCAACACCACTAGAAGGTAAAATCTTATATAGAGACCCCTCTTCATCATCTGGTGGGTATGGTAATACTGTGGTTATTAAGACTGCAGAAGGCATGATGCAATTCTCCCACTTACATTCTTTGGGAGATTTTAAGGTTGGTGATAATGTTAAGGCAGGCACAATCATGGGTGGTCAAGGTGATACTGGGTCAGAGGGTGCATGGCACGTGCACATGAATGCACCTAAAGCATTACATGAAAAGTTTATTAATTATATTTCCATGGGGAAAGCCACCTCTGGCACTACCAGTGGTAATAGAAGTAATAACGAAAGTGATTCAAACGATGAATCTCCTGGTTCAGAATCTAGTGGTAGCACAGGTGATGATGGTGAGAGTAAGACCAAGGTGACTCCCATGCAGCAACTTGAGGGAGCATTTGACAATCTAATTAAGGCACTAGGTATGATTGCTGGTGCAAACGTTAATGTTGACTCATCTATTTTGGATGCTGAAGTAAATACTCCTACTGTAGAGGCAGAAGATATTGGACCTGTTGAGTCGCAAACACAGAATTTGGAGAAGAACACGAGTGCATTAACTGAAAAGGCACATGAAAAATCTGTGGAAGAGATGCAATCAGGTATTACACCAGTGTTTATAACTGAAACAGTTACTCAGCCTGTGATAAATAATGTTAGTAGCGGAAAAGCATTCCCAGTATTCTCAAAACCTTCTCCTCTAATCGGCAGTAACTGATGGCAGATACCGCACCACAAGTAAAAGTCCCTAGAGCTAAACTTTATAAGATGATATCTTATAAGGGTAAATCTGGTGGTGTCAAGAAATATACTCCACTCACTGCTGCTGACCAAGTTGGCAAGATGGAGTCGGATATTGGTAATGGATTCAAAGCACTGACAGCTGGACTCAATTCACTTGGTGCGTCATTGAATAGTATTGCTCTCAGTGTAGAGTCAATGACTACATCTATAAAGACCAGTGTTGGTAAGCAGATTAAAAATACTCAGACGATAGTCAAGGTCCAAAAGGAAGCTCTATTAGAAGAGAAAACAAGAGAAAAGAATAAAGTAAAAGAAGAAGCACGTAGACGTAAGAAAGCTGAAAGAGACGAGGCAGAAGATAGCTCAGAAAAACCTGGTCTATTCAAAAAGATTAGTGAGTCATTCAAAGAGAATACAAAGAAAGCAGCGGGTGGATTGTTTTCTGGATTGTTACGACTGGCAAAGTTTTTCTTTGGTGCAATCGTAGCATTTGGTGTGCTGGACTGGTTGACAAAGAATCCAGAGAAGATACAAGCACTTGCTAAGACCCTGTTTGCATTTGGTAAACTTGTTTATAAGATTACATCATTCTTAGCGGGCTCAGCTCTCGATGGTCTGATTAAGTTTTTAGAGAATCCCATCTCTATTCAGGGATTTTTAGGAGCAGTCCAATTTATAGTCTCAGCTGCACCAATCTTTATTGGTATGGCATTCCTGAAGAATCCCATTGGGACTATCAGGGCATTCTCATGGGTGATTAGCACCTTAGGCAAGTCCATCATGGGCATGTTTAAGGCAGGTAAAGGACTAGGTAAACTAAGGTCATTCTCCCGTAATAAGTTTGCTAAGGTTGGCATGTCACTGGGTGCTGGATTCAGTGCCGCAGCCATCGTGTCGGCAGGCGGAGGCACAGCAGCTGAATCTATTGGAGCGGGAGTAGGTGCTGGTGCAGGACAAGCAATAGGTGCAACTATTGGTGCTGCTACTGGTATTCCTGGTGCTGGTGTTTTGCTGGGTGCTGCTGGTGCAATGGGTGGTGGTGCTATTGGTAAGTCAATAGGACCGATGCTTGAGCCCATCACTAAACCTATTGGTGACTTCTTCAACATGGTTGGTGATGTCTTCAATGCAGTATTAGCACCTGTGCAAGAGACATTCAAAGGATTCTTTGAGGCACTTGGTGGATTCATGAATGGCATCTTGGATGCTGTTGAGCCACATCTACCGATAATTAAGAAAATTCTTGGCACTTCTATTCAGGTTGCTTTCGCACCCCTATTCCTAGGTATCAAGGCACTGACTGCAGTGTTGAAATTCTTTACACCTAAGAAAGATAAAGCAGAGAAAGCAAGTGCAGTAGAAGCACAGTCTAAAGCAGCAGGCGGTAAGGTCCAAGTCCCGCAGCCTAAGTTACCTGAAGCGGCAGGCGGTGGTAGTATTAGTGCTGGTCCTGTATCCTTCATCGCTACAACTATTAACGAGATTAAAGGTCTCGCAAAAGGTATTAGAAACATCATGCTATTGCCATTCAAGGCAATCGGTTATGGTGTTGTGTCAGTCATTGGAATGATTGGCAACACGTTTGCAGCATTCTTACCTGGTCCCCTGAAGAGCATCATTAGCTCAGCTCTTGGACCTATCGCAGCTATCTTTGGTATCCCGTTATCTGCACTGAAGGAGGGTGGCACTAAATCACTGAGTGCTGAGGAGCAGGGGCAGGATTTGGGAGCTCAGGTTAATCCTGAAGAGGAGTTAGATGCTAAGATTCTTAAAGCATTTACTGATAACAATGGTATCCTCAAACTGTTAGAGGGTCTTGCTAAAGTATTAGCAATCAAATCCATGGTTGGTGAAACACTTGGTGCCGTAGGTGAAACTGCAAGTAATGTCTTCGGTGGTGTTAAAACTTTCCTTGGATTCTCTGAGGGTGGTATGGTCCCCGAGCGTGCTAGTGGTGGATGGATTAGTGGACCTATGTCAGGTTACCCCGTGTCACTTGATGGTGGGATGTCTACATCATTCATTGGTCATGGCACTGAGTGGGTAGGTATGAAGGGATTTGCAGGTGGTGGTGCATTTGTTGTGCCATTTGACACTCCTGCAACTAGAAAGAATGGAGGTCTAACCTCTTTAAGAATGCGTGAGGCAGCGGCAGGTGGTTACGCTATGCCGTTTAGTATGGGTGGAGCATTGAAACCAACACTTCCTAAGTTTTCTGTGGGTGGTAAGTTTGACCCTAATAAATTCAGAGCAGAAACTGATAAGCAATCTAGAGGTGTGGTTGTCGATAATAAGACATACTATGTTAGATACGGTCTGGATGATGGCACTGCAACGGTTAAGTCTGTTAGTAAGCGTGTAGAGGCAGGCATGTTTGGTATTGGTGAGAAACTCACCACTGTGCAACCTGGCTCACCTGAATTTAACAGTGTGATTACATCAGAGGCACTGGATACTTCAATCAAGACTGAAAACAGGAGTAAAAGTGATAGTAGAGGTCGTAATTCTAAACTTTATCCTCTAACAGATATCAAGGTGCATTCTGATGCACAAATTGCATACAGACATAACAAATCATTCCAAACAAATAAAGCATACTGGGTAGATAAGGGTCTCCCTGAAGAGAAAGCTAACGCATTAGCCGCGAGAGCTGCCTTAGAGTTGGCAGAAGTGAGTGAAGATGGCACTGCAACTACTACTGCAACTACACGTGGTGAAGATAATTTAATTGTCAATAGTGAAGGTAAGACTGCAGATGAGTTGACACCTCCTGCTACTGATAGCGAAAAGGAAAAGACGGAAGAGAAGAAAAAAGGTAAGTCTCCATTGGAATTGCTGGAGGCAGCACTAACTAAGTTTGGTGATGCTATGTCTGGTAAAGCATTGGAAGATGGTGAGCTAAACAAATCAGAAACTAAAGCTAAGAAACAAGCAGAAACACTAGAAAAGATTGAATCTGCTACTGCAACTGCTGCAGCAGGTGCTCAGGAAGCTGAGCCCATCGTTACAGGTGTAGCATCGGGTGATGATATTCCTATTCCTATTGTGGGACTAGATAAGTTAGATGCAGACCAATTCCTAATGCCTAGGTTTGGTTTGGTTAATGAAGCAGCAAACTCTATGGTGGACCTTAACTAATGGCAGATAGAAAGTCACGGTTATATGAGCTCAGAAAGATGTCCCTAGAAAATGCAGCAGGGGATGTCTACGATATCAGAGACATCTGTGTTGATTTCGCATACTATGAGTCTATCGACTCACCTTTCATCAGGTGCGATTTCACTATTCTAGATGCTACTGACTTTAATAAAACTTTGATGGGTGGAGAAACGATTCTCATCGATGTGTTTACTGCGAGCTCTGGTAAAACACCACTGAAGGTTGAGCTCAGAGTGCATAAGATTGGTAGTATAATTAAGTCAGAGCGTGGTCAGATGTATATCATACACACTGTATCACCTGAGATGTATAATAATGAGATGTCAAAAGTATTCAAGGCATTCGGACCAGGTAAGAGTACAAAGGATGTAGATAATATCCCAAGGCATATCTGTAAGAAGTATCTTGATTCTAAAAGCAAGAAGACAAAGGAGGAAAACTTCGAGCATCATTCAAAGATTACATTCATCTCACCCAACTGGAGACCTGTAGATGTAATTAACTACATGTGTGATAAAGTCACACGTGTCGAAGGTAAAGGGTCGGGTAAAGGTAAAGCAAAACAATCAGGTTTTTTATTTTTTGAGAATAGATATGGTTTCCAATTTAAGTCTATTGACCTACTTTGCATGGGTGGTGGAGTCCCAAACGAGACTGACTTATTTGAGTACAGTTATGTCCAGCAGGGTGCTGACCCACCAGCTAACGGTGCTTATGTCATCGAAAGCATAACGTATCCTGACAAAGCAAACCACCTCAGAAACATGAGGATGGGGACATTCAAGACTAGCACCATTGGTGTTTCTCTTGCTGATATCACACGTAGTTACACAACACAAACAGGAAAATCTGGTAAGAATTCCCCAGAGGGGACTAATTATTCTGCTAGAGAAATTACATACAAACAAATTTTTTCAAAAGCAAACACTATACACAAGCGATTACCATTTGAGATTCCTGAAGACCTAGATAAAGCAACATCTACGAGGATTAAGTTTCGGATTCTTCCCACCATTAAGAATCAACCTCCCCTTGGCGTTACCGATGATAATGAAACAAAGATGAATGACCCTAACAATGGGACATCATCAACAGTTGATACAATAGCAGCTGCCGAATACGCAGCAGGTCGCTATAGTTTATTACAAGCGGTCCAATTAACTATTGTCGTGCCTGGTAACACGGCATTGACTGCTGGTCAACTTGTAAAAGTGCGGATTCCCTCCTCGAAAGAAAAGGGGAAAAATGTTAAGGTTGATTTGAAGTATAGTGGCAAGTATCTTATACAAGGTTTGACACACACTTTTAAAAGAGAAGGTCTCACCACCACACTGGTGTTGACCCGTGATTCTATTATGAAACAAGATTACTAAAGGTAAGTAAAATGGAAAGTATCGAAAAGCACATCGAGAAGGACAAGGAAATCCTTCAAGATCCCACAACAAATCCACAAATGCGTCGTCATATTGAAGGCGAACTGCATGAGCTAGAGGATTATATAGAGCATAATAAGAAAGATATCGAGGCAGGGGACCATCATGACCCGAGCTTCCTTGAGCTTTACTGTGACCAAAACCCATCTGAGCCTGAGTGTCTAGTATATGAAGACTAATAGACAACCTGTGAGGACTAAGAAACAGATTGAATGGGAGGAAAATCTCATCAAGAATGGACCTAAGTCTTTCATGCAGGCACTTGCCCTTGGAGCAATCAAAAGACGATTGACAAAAGGCAAATAATTATATTATAATAACCATGTAAGGGTTGAGAATGAATAACTTTGAGGAGCTGATTTGCGGTCACTATCGAAATCAACGGCAGGCGATGAGCAATCCCGCACGTTGGCCACAGATTGATGTCAGAATCTGGCAAGTATCGAGTGGTGTGATTGAAGCAAAATCATGGTATAAGTATAAGGGTGAAGAGAATGCTTACAACTGGGTTAGATATAACGTAGTTGCACAAGATGAAACATCTGTTACTACAGATGTATTCTCGTATACCCATAATGCTGATTCATGTCCGTTTGAATGGAAGTATGATGGAAAGTGGTGGAAGGGTAAGGGTGACTGTGTTATCCGTAATGCCCGTATGACATCCACCATTAGATTCAACGGCTTTGACTATAGAGCACAGGATATGGGTGTGGATGTTGAGACAGGTGCTCAACTATGGGGTAAACCTCCTGAAGAGGGAGAATTTTTATTTGTCCCCAAATCCCCTCTGACATTCTGATAAATAATACACAATAATAAAACGTAATGAGAACGCGCTCAGACTTTTTAGGAAGAGATGGTTACACTTGGTGGGTTGGGGAAGTTGAAAGCAACGAAGACCCCTCCCAACTAGGTCGTGTCAAGGTGCGTGTCATCGGTTGGTATACTGGTGAAGGCGAGCAAGAAGCATACACAAATGTAATTAAGACAGAAGACTTGCCATGGGCAACAGTCTTACTTCCTACAGATAAACCGCAGACAAAGAATGCAGGTAGCACGAGTGAGCTGCAGCCTGGCTCTATGGTGCTAGGTTTCTTCCTTGATGGTGATGAAGGACAGATGCCTTGTGTCCTCGGTGCATTCCGTGGATTCAAAGACCAGACTGACCCTGAGGCAAGGACTGTTGTCGCGGATGCAGAGAGTGCACGTAAGCAAGCAACTAAGACGCCTGGTCAGGACGACATGGCAGGCAACAAGCGAATGGATGGTAATCCTTTCGTTAAAGTCCAATCAACTACACCTGGCTCAGCGACTGGCACATTAGAAGAGACACGTGGTGGTATTTCTACTGCTGAGCAGATTCTACCTGGTAATGCTGTAACAAACCCAATCAAACCTCCAGTATCAGGACAGTCAGTTGCTGACGGTGTTGGTGGACCTGGTGGTGAAGGATTTGAGACTGACGTTGAGCGAATGCTCACTGAGCTCGGTGAGATGGCAGCTACTTCAGCTAGTGGACCTGGTGGATTTGTATCTCTTGCCACTGGTAGTAAACTGGCAGGTGATAAGGTAAGAGAGCACCTAGGAAAGATTTGTAACTTCCTTGCTGGTGGTATCTCTGGTATCCTTGCACCACTAAAAGAATTACTTGCAAAGATTATTGCAGAGGTTATCAACGCACTGGTTAAAATTATCTCTAAGTTTATTCCACTTGGAGTTATTAATGCCATCCTCTCCCTAGTCCAAGAAATCTTTGCTATCTTCTGCATGGAAACACCCATGTGGTTAGGACTGGTGCAATCGGCAATCAGTGACACGGTAAACTTTGCCAATAAGATGGCGAGCTTTGCTGTGGACAAAGTTGCCAAAGTTATCGACCAAGCAATCGGTGGAGCAGTAAAAGAAGTTACGGGTCGTATCCTTGAGGGTATCACCAAAGCAATGGACCGTGTGAAGAGTGTTGCTGGTGATGTTATCTCGGCAGTGCAAACAGCAAAGCAAGCAGCGGGTGCTGCTAGAAGTTTAGGTAAGACTGTAAGTCAGATTTTTGAGATTGACTTCACAACTCTTGACTGGGGTAGTTTGATGTCTATCATCAAAATGATTCTTGGTCTACTCTTCCAGAAAGATTGCGGGAGGAAAATTAAACGACCGAAAGTTAAACGGTGGTATCCTCTTATCGGCACCACCGAATGTGATAACGTCCATGATGCATTGGTTGGGTCTCCTTATAATAAGAAGGTTAACGACGCATATAAAAATAAATCAGGACTAAAAGGTGGGTCCTTTATTGACAATCTCTTCTCAGATATCAACCCATGGTTGCAGGAGACTGTCACACACCTTAATGGTGCGAAGGAGATTAACGACGCAACACCTGGCAAAGAGAAGAAGATTGTCTCTGGACCTGGTGGTGTCTCCTCGTTTCAGGACGCATATGGTAACGAGCACGTTAACGTCCCGAATAACCAGACTAAAATTATTGCTAAGGACAAATGTGAAACTATCAAAGGTAACTATGTCTTGACAGTAGAGGGAGACTTCTACTTGAAAGTCATGGGTAATTTCCATGAAGAAGTCACAGGTGCAAAGAATGAGCACTCATCTAATGGTCCTCAAGCAGAATCTAAAGGTAAATCTAAATCACCTGATACATCTACAACTGGTGGTGCAACTAAATCTGCAGATACAAACGTTACTTCAGCTGCTACTTCATCGGATACATTCAAGAAGAATCCTACTAAGGTTGCTAAAAACTTGAATAAGGATATTGGTAGTGATGATGCTGTAGATAACAGATACAAAAACAACCTTGATAAAGGAAATGTAAAGGAACGCGAGAGGATGACAATCCTCAAGTATAATAACGTTGGTGGTTTCTACCCCGTTGATAAGATTCCTTATCATCCAGACGCGGATGAATGGGGACGCACACCTCACGGTCCACAACTCTCAGGAGAGTTAAAAGACGATAAAGAGCAGAAGTCTGCACAACGTAAAGAAGGCGACCATGAAATCGCTTACACTGGCGAAGTAAAGATTCAAGGTTCTAAAGTTAAAATCACTGGTATTGAGGGTATCCAACTCAATGCTCAAACAGTTAAGACTGAAGCAAACACCATCGAGAATGTTGCTGATGGTGAAATTATTAATGAAGCAAACTGGATTACTTCATTCCTTAATGCTGGTAGATTTGAATTCGTCGCTATCTTCAACCCATTCGCTGCATTAACAGGGCAATTCTCATTGGTGAAGGGTGCAATCATTGATATTGCAACTGACACTCCATTCCCTGCGGTAGCACCACCAACCCATACAAGAATCTGTGTCACTACTTCAGTGCCTGGTTCTATGAATGACATTATTGCAGGCACCACATCAGGAGTCCACAACACATTTATCGCTGCACCATCAGGAGTCATTACAGAATTCGTTACCGCTGGTAACATCATGAATCAGGTGGTGACAGGCATGGCGTCCTACTCAGTGGGCACTGGATACATGGCGACTGGATGCGGGTTTGGACCCCATCAGGTCTATGGCTTGCCATTGCTCTTGAATTGAGGTATAATACGGGGGTAGTCACAACGACCCCCATGACCAACGAAACCTACCTTGAGCACATCTGGGTCAACATCCCTGCTCGTAACGTTAAGATTATTGACAGCGAGGGGTATGATGAGGTGGTCCAGTATAACTTCGATAAGGACGGTGCTGAAGGTTTCTATGAAACTATCACTTCATTCAAAGAGTCTGTCCCACAAGAATTGGTAACTTACATCGCATGAATAGTATTATTTCTCTATCTGTGGAGGAGGTGCAATCTAATTTTGATTTCGTCTTCGCTTTGGTGGAAAAAGGACACACCATCAAAATCAATACAGAAAACGGGGCAGTCATGATGACCGCCGTCGCAAAACTTCAAGTCGCTGGTATAGATATACCAGAAGGTCCCGACGAATTCGAACCTGACCCCGCTGGGGTTGCGACTTACGTTACGGAATCACTAAACGAAATGTCGAAAGATTTTTAGATGAAAAAGATTCGCATCGAGCACAACTATTGTTATCTACATACACAAGACGGCAAGCAAATCGTGCAGATGTGGAAATTGCAGGGAATACCGTTTACGTTTGACGAGATACCCGAAGCAGTGGCAGCGTTAGAAGAAATTAAACTTGACGCAGACACAGCAAAGGAGTATACTATGGAAGACCTCTATAGATGGAGCGAATACCTAATAGCAGAAGCGTGTCATCCTGTTTTATTTGACATGTCAGACATGATAGAAAACTATGAAGAAGTCCCAGACTGATATCTTTAACGACCATTTTTTCTGGAAGTTTAAGGCACCTAATGCAGGACAGTTAACGTCTTACATTAATAGTCTGGACTCCTGTGAGGAAGCACCATGGGGTGAGTTATGCTCAGTAACTAACATCTCTATTCAAGAAGACATCTTTGACCTGATGACTCCTAGTCTCTCTATACTGGGACAAGAAGTCGGTCTATCGATGACTATGAATATGAATAGACCATGGGTCTCTCAATATAAAAGGGGAGACTTCCAAGAGGTCCATGACCACAATGACTGTGATTTAGTTGGAGTTTTCTTTCCAGAATATAAGGAAGGATACTCCAAATTTTATTTCATAGATAGAAGTGTCAACTTAAAACGTCCACTCATGGATATCATGGGTAACAAAAACAATTTCATTGTTGATTATAGTGCTGGAGATATAATTTTCTTCCCGAGTCACATGTTACATGGAGTCTCAAAGCACGACCACAATGATACACGTAGGACATTAAGTTGTAACTTTTGGATTAAACAAATCAACCGCCAGTTTAGCTCAGCTGGATAGAGCAACGGTTTTGTAAACCGTAGGTCAACGGTTCAAGTCCGTTATCTGGCTTCGGTCCCATTCACCGACACATTATATGAAACTATTTCTTGATACAGCAGACACCGAAGTAATTAAAGAAAGACTCGGTTATGGTCTCATCGATGGTATTACAACTAATCCATCACTTATTCTAAAGTCAGGACGTGATCCTGCAGATGTTTATCAAGAATTGATAGACATGAATATCCCTGACATTTCTATGGAAGTTGTCGGTAGTTATTCTAAGATGAAAGTCGATGCTCTCCAACTTATTAGCGATTTTGGCAATCGTCAAGTCACTATTAAAGTACCTTGCACACCTGATGGTTTGAAGGTATGTTATGAGTTGAGTCAGTTGGGCATTCGTGTTAATGTCACTCTCATCTTCTCACTTGCTCAAGCAATTCTTTCTGCTAAAGCAGGTGCTACATATGTGTCACCTTTCGTCGGTAGATACGATGATAATAGTATCAGTGGTCTAGAACTTATTCGCTCTATTACTGAGACATATCTTCGTCAAGGTGTAAGGACTCAAGTGCTTGCAGCATCACTACGTGATGTTTACAAAGTATCACGATGCTTCTATAATGGTGCCTCTGTGGTTACCATGCCACCTAAAATCTTTGATAAGATGTTTACTCACATTCTTACAGATAAGGGACTAGAATTATTTGATGAAGATTACAATGCAACACTCACCATGTTATCTCAAACAATGGGTGCAGTCGGAACTGCTGACTAATCTATCTTGGGATGATATTCTAGACAAACTCGATTATGATGTAGGTCTAGGACACTGGGGTTATTGTAATGACCCTAAAGAAGGAATGATTCCAACGATTGTGGCAGAAGGATTCTTTCAACCAGATTCCTTTCTTAGAATTGTTGACCAAGTATATTGTGCTTTCCTTATGAATAGAATGCACACCTATATTTCATTCTCTGCAACTTCTACCTTTGGTAGGCATTGTGATACAGAAGATGTATTAATTGTGCAAGTAAAGGGAGCAGTTAGATATTCATTTGACAATGGAGAAGTGTACGACCTAAAGCCTGGTGATGCCATACATATACCAGCAGGGACCTATCATGACCCTAAGTGTTTTGGTCCTAGGTGCACTCTTTCTTTTTCACAGGAGAAAAATTAATGGGGATGTTTGATACAATACGCTGTAATTATGATGCAGGTGCTGGTTTTCACAACCGTGAGTTGCAAACTAAGGACTTGGAAAACATGATGATTGAGTATTGGATTACTCCTCATGGACAACTCTATCAAATTGACTATGCTGGCACATATGCATTTGAAGGTGTCGATAAGAATTTTGAATTATCATTACCAATCCGTACCGTCCCGACTGGTAATAAAGGAAGAATCTTCCCCTGTGGCATAACTAAGACTATTGAAGTTTATCCGAGTAAATGGGATGCACATTACGCGCCATTTCCTCGTCTATACTTACATTTCAAGGATGGTGTAATACATTGGGTTAGTAAGCCAGGATCGAATAGGTTATGAAGATTAGGAATTGGATTGTCGGAGCATTGATGTGTGTAAGCTCACCTCTAATGGCATCAGCCGCACCTGAGGAGGGTCAGATTGTTAAAGGATGGCATACCTATGATGCAATGGGTTGTATGCTATTGCAAGAGTGTAAAGATGGAGTCAAAAGGGTAACTAAGATTCAAGAATTGCAGGAAAAATTTCCTGAGTATAATTGGGGCATTGTAGGATTTGAATTTGAGGAGATGGTGAAGGCACTTGAGGCAGTTGGGTCACACGTGCATCTTGCACCGCCTAAATACTTCCCACGAGGACATCGCGGTGTTTACCACACTGTGAGTAATCATTTCTATATGAATGAAGCATATGTCTATCGTCCTGCCATTTTTATGGCGGTACTAAGACATGAGGGATGGCACGCTGCACAGGATTGCATGGCAGGCACCATTAAAAATAACCTGATTGCAATCATTCATCCTGAGGAAGATGTCCCAACGTTGTATCAAGACATTGTGAAGAATGCTTATTCCAATCAACCCGAGGCAATTCCGTGGGAGAAAGAAGCATATTGGGCAGGTCATACGGAAGCTATGACCCTTAAAGCATTGAAATCTTGTGCATCTAATACCCCAATGTGGGAAACTTATCCTCCAACTCCATTGACTTCCAAATGGCTAGAGGAAAACGGTTATAAATAAAACTGTAGCAAATTGTGTTGAGATTTCGTGGCAACTAAACGTATATCCCAGTTAGATACAATAGCAGACGCTCTGGTTACTGGTGAAGCTATCCTGCCAATCGTCATCTCTGACCCCCTGATCCCAAACCGTAAGGCAAAAGTTAATCAACTTTTTCGCGGTTTATCCGCAGGTAGTCAGACGGCGCCTGGACTAGCTTTTGACCTTGACAGGGATTCTGGTCTGTATCAATCTGCAGTCAACGAAATCGGGTTGACATTTGGCACTGCTGCTCTCTATAATACGAGACGTAGCAACACTGATGGGTCATCAACGCTTCTAATTAGAGCGATTGATACTGCATCGGCATCTTCATCTATTGAGATGACCCCACAGGGAAGTGGATTCTTCACTGTAAATGGTCCTATCATTCAGACTGATGCTCAATTCTTCTTGGGTGGTGACCAAAACCCTGCAAAGAGAGCACATTTTAACGTAGATACTATCTCTACACAGTCAGGCACACGTCGTTTCGACTTGCCCAATGTAGGTACAAACACCAGCACAACTCTGTTGGCAAATGATACCTTCCAGACTATCACTAACAAGACAATCATTATCAAAGACGGTGAATTCCAGATTATTGGATCTACGTCAACTGACAAGATTGCAAAGTTTGAGTGTGATGCTTGGGAATCTCCTGGTCTTCACACCTATAAGTTGCCCGACTTTGGTGCAGCACAAACACAATCCACTCTGCTTGATGATATTTCAGAGCAGAATGTGTTTAACAAGAATATGGTTAATCCCACATTCTCAAACACACCATCTAACGATGAGAATAACCCTACGAGATATGTAATCTTCAACTCATCTGGTATTACGCTAGATAGGACAGTTACATTCCCTGACCTCAACATTACTGTGGTTGGTGAAGAGTCTTCACAGGTAATCTACAACAAAGTTTACAAGGGTGCTGTCTTCTGTGACACCGACCCCGATGATGGTGAAGGTAGAAAGGTCCAGTTTGACCTCTCTAACATTGAAGACAACCAAACATATACCTTTGGTTTCCCTGATAACGAAATTACCGCTCCTCTGAATACAGATGGCACAAGTATTCTCGTTACAGAATTGAAAACCCAGAGTCTTAAGAATAAGACGATGGAGTTGATGAAGATAAATAACCCTGATGACGTTAATGGACTTATTACCATTGACACATCTAATATCACGGAAGGGGTTTCAATCCAATTCCCTAACGCTGACGCAACACTGCTATCTACTAACAACATTAGTGACGTGGCAATTAGTTTCGGTGGCGCACTGTCTGCTCCAGTTTTGGGTGGACAACTAAGACTACAATCCTTTTTCCAAGCAGGTTGGTAAATAAACAATGACAGCAGGAAGACTAGCGGCTGGAAAACCCTCCGCAACAACAAATACGGTTCTGTATAGGTGTCCGACTACAGTCACTGGTAGCGCAGTTTTGAATGTCTGCAACCAGTCTGGTAGTGGTGCATCCTATAGAGCAGCACTTAGGAATTATGACCAAGTGTTGCATATTAGTGGACCTCAATCCGATATCGGTGGAGCTGCCTCTCCCCACAAATTTGTGAAGGGTAATCCTATCACAGCATACAAGATTAAAACCAATCCTGGTTTCCAGTATGCTAGTGCGATTCCTGGCACAGCATTTACAACAACAAATGCTGCTAAGGCAAAGATTTTAGACGTATATCGACCTACAGATGACGTTACTTATTACGCTATTGTTGCTCCAGTCAGCAATACTGCTCTGGCGGCAAACTCACTCGCGGGTACTTTCACGGGAGGAGAGACAGTCACAGGTCAAACTTCAGGACTGACAGCACTATTCCGTGGTGGCACAGACACTGAGATGACATTGCAGTTTACTGATGTCACTACAGGTGCAACTACATTTAATATCTCCCGTAACACAGGTCTTGCTGACGGGATGTATCTTACACTAGGTCTTGCTGATGGTAGTGCTGGCGGTGTCGCTGATGCAGGTGGTGAGATTGTATCTATTGATGTCGGTGGCATCAACACCACAACCAACGTATTGACTGTAACAAGACAAGTCCTCGGCACTACTGCTAAAGCCATTCCTGCTGGTAGAGCATGTAACGCCTGGTCTGCATCTGCTACAGTTACAACTGTTGACGAGGGTGCAACATTCGTTAACGGTGACGTTACATTGACCGTTGCTGATTCTACTGGATTTGTATCTGGTGGTATGGCACTGATTGATAACGAGATTGTTAGTATTGATGATGTTAACGGTAACGACTTGACTGTTACTAGAGGACGTTACGGCACTGCTGATGTTGACCATAACAACGGTGTTAACGTTACATTGTTGACTGACAACGGTGTATATCTTGCAAACTATTTCACTGAAGCAGAGAATATCACAGGTGCATCATCTAACGCATCTGCTACTCTTAACTTCGGCACAACTGCTGACGCAGTTATCAACACTAAGTGGTTGACAACTTTGAATCAGGGTGCCACTGACCACATTCTTAACAGTATTGTCCCTGTAAGGAAAGATGTTACTTATGTCTTTGACTTGAGTGACTCATCTAACACTAACTACCCACTGAAATTCTCTAGCGACGCTGCTGAAGGTACTAACGAAGCACCTACACCAGGTACTGAATATACACAGGGAGTCAGTAAGGTAGGTACTGCAGGCACATCTGGTGCATATACTAGCATTGCAGTTAATGAGTCCACAGCGATTAACCTATTTGGTTATGCTGATGGTAGTCCTGCTGGTAGCACAACTGGTCTCGGATTTAACGTGCAGGTGAATGAAACTCCTGCATTTGAAGAGGTATTCATCTACGATGTTGCAGGTGAGGCACTGATTGCTGGTGACACATTCACTGTTAACAACGTTACTTATACTATCCTTCAAAGTGGTGTAACTGCTGGACCTTTTGGTTATGTGCAGGAATATAACGCCACAAATTGCCACCTGAAGATTGCTTTGGGTGAAGGGTCTGCACCTTTCACGGCAGGCACATATATCTACGATACTCCAACACTCAACAACGGTGACCGTGCTTATGTTGAAGTCGTAGATGGTAAAGTATTGACTATCAATACTATTTCTGCTGCTGATGGTAGTAGGACTGCAGGCACATATGCTGACATTGGTTTCTCCAGCACCACAGGAAGTGGCACTGGTATGAAGTTTACCGTCGTAGTTGACGGGTCAGGTGCATGCACTGTTACTATTCGTGACGGTGGTAGAGGTAATGCAGCAGCAGATACCATTCAGATTAATGACTCACTGTTGGGGTCTGGTGGTGGTGCAGCACTCACATTTAATGTTGCGACAATCAGTACTGGAGTGCAAACTGACCAGACTGGAATCTATAGTGATGAAGACTATATCTTCTATGGTAAAGCAATCGCTGCTAATGTTACCGATAAGAATAGTAGTCTAGTTGTAGGACCTGGCGAAAACATCATGGTTTACTCCTCCGCAGGCGATTTGAGTTACGTGGCAAACGGATTTGAATCTCCCTCTGATGATTTCCCCGTGGTGCAAATGACTAAAGTCGTGACATCTGAGGATGGCGGCGCCGCAGCTCCGTAATAAATACCTTAGTAGGAATCCGAATCCATGGCACTTACTCGTCTTAAAAATATCATCACGTCGAGGACGGGACGTATTATTTACGTCAACCCCGACGACTTCGATGCATCGGACGCATTTGATAACAGAGGTAACTCAGCACTTCGTCCGTTTAAGACGTTGCAAAGGGCATTCCTTGAGGTGGCACGTTTCTCATATCGTGTTGGTCTAAGTAATGACGAATTCGACGCATTCAGTATCTATCTGTATCCGTCAGAATATGTTATTGACAATCGTCCAGGTTTATCTGATTATAATCAGGTGCAACCATTTAATGAAAATACTAACTTTGACTTAACGTCAGCAAGTAATGAGCTTTATAAGTTTAATTCGACTCGTGGGGGTGTTATTGTCCCTAGGGGTTGTTCTGTTGTTGGTTCGGACTTACGTCGAACCAAAATCGTTCCGAAATACGTCCCTTATCCCACAGTACAGGGTAGTCTCGGTATTACTGCTGCTAATGAACCTACTCCTGCAGCTATCTTTAGGTTAACTGGTGGTTGCTATTTCTGGCAGATGTCCTTCTTCGACGGGGACAACAACGGGGTATATTATAGAGATGACTTGAGTCAGATTGCACCTAACTTCAGTCACCACAAATTGACATGTTTTGAGTATGCTAATACAACAGACCTAGAGCTCTACTATCAGAAGATCTCAAAAGGTTACGCGGTTATTCCTGATACTTCTGGTATTGTTGCACAAGACCAATTACAACCAAGAGTTGAAGAGAATAGAATCGTTGGTCCGATTTCTGACGAATTCGCGGTGTCTCAAATCATCAGAAATGGTCAGACGGCGACGGCATTTACGGTCGATGAGCTCGGCAACCCGAAAAATCATGGATTCTCCGTGGGTGTCGCAGTTAATATATCTGGGATTACTGGTCCTACTGACCAAGATGCTCTCCTCTATAATGGTAGTTTCTTGGTAACCAGTGCACAAGGTAACCAATTTACATACCAAATGTCAGCGGAGCCATCAGGTAACGCATTAGGTAGTAATATCCTTGTTAAAGTTGAGATTGACACTGTTGACTCAGCATCACCATATGTGTTTAACAACTCACTGAGAAGTGTGTGGGGTATCAACGGCATGCACGCCGATGGTAGTGAAGCAACTGGTTTCAAATCGATGGTTGTGGCACAGTTTACGGGTATCTCTCTACAGAAAGATGACCGTGCTTTCGTGTTATATAACCAATCGACTGGTGCATATGAAGCTCAGGCAGCTGGGTCAGGTGCACACATTAACGGATTGTGTAAGTATAGGAAAGGATGGCGACATGTCCATATTCACGCATCAAACGACGCATTCATTCAGGTCGTTTCTGTCTTTGCTGTGGGATTTGGTGACCATTTCTTTAGTGAGTCTGGTGGTGACCTTTCCATTACTAACTCAAACTCTAACTTCGGAAATACAAGCCTTAGGTCCAAAGGATTCAAGGCAGCAGCATTCACAAAGGACAAAGCAGGACAGATTACTCACGTAATCCCACCTAAGTCCTTAGACGACGTTGATGAAATTTCTATCAACTGGATCACGATTGATATTACAAAGACTAGGACAGTAGCAGACCCTACTAAACTATTCCTCTATGGATATACAGTAGAGACTGCAAGACCACCTAGCAAGATTCAGGGTTACACTGTTGGTGCAAGACGCGATGATGTCAACACTCCTGATAGAATCTATGTGCTTCTAATCGCGTCTGGCGCGTCTGAGCCCACAACTCATTACGCTGAGATTAATCCCTCAGGTCCTGATGTTACAGGCACAAGAGCAGGTGATGATAACTCACCATTGAAATGGGATAGTAGTAACAACCAGTGGTATATTCAGGTTGATGGCTCAGCTAATACAATCTATACCACACTACTTGCTAATAGCGTTTATCAAAATCTTGGATTCACACCCACAACATTTGTCCGAAGAGTCCCCGACGCAAGAAACCTTGTCGATAGAATCTATCGTTACCGCTATGTACTTGACAAGGACGCATTTCCTGTCCCGAGACCTCCTATCACTGGTTTCGTTGTACAACCCAGATCATCGGAAACAAATTCTCCTGCATACTCTAAAACGTACTATGTCTACGCAGTAGAGACACATCAGGTATTTGAAAGAGGTGTGGCAGATGGTATCTACTACTTGACATTCTTGAATGCATCGGTATCACCATCTACCTCTAACTTTAACGACTTCTTCTTCTCACAACAAAGCGTTGACCTCTATCCTGCATTTGATAGAGATAACCCTGTCGCTGACCCTAGTGCTGCTGTATCAATCGCAGACAACGAGACACTCGGATTAGTTAGAACAACTGACGGTGCATCTCCCACTCCTAATGAAGACACACAGAGGTCTATCACTAAGGAAACATCACAATTCTTCCTGTTAGAATCAGAGAATAACTTAGGTTATAATACTACATCTAACGTGTTGAATGGTATTTCAGTTACTGCACGTCTAGGTGATGAGGAAGAGCGTAAGATTCCATTGAAACTTAACGCTGATAACTCAGTCCAACCTATTCTATGTGAGCTCAGAAGATACTCTATTCTTAGAGCATCTGGTCACACGTTTGAGTATCTTGGATTTGGACCAGGTAACTATTCAACTGCATTCCCATCTACACAGGTGGAAGTGCTCACCCCTGCCCAAGTTAGACTGTCACAGTCACTAAAAGAAGCAGCGGGTGTTGCATACTACTCTGGTGTTAACTCTGATGG
>CENT01022969.1_pt1 | contig 26790 bp, 20 predicted proteins | sample 530141 | NCBI WGS metagenome assembly CENT01 (sample SAMEA2591074, study PRJEB7988) | marine metagenome | isolation source: saline water (ENVO:00002010), including | reverse complement strand
CGTCCTGCCCGCACTGGCCGGAGCCGTCATCCATGACGCCTCTACGCTTTTACTTAATCTGTCCGGCCTCAGTATTTCGCGATACAAAGAACCAAATAAAAAGCAGGTTGTTTTAGACATCACCGGATAAATCAACTAACTCACTATGGCTTACTGCTCAGTCATTCAATCCCCGCTTAGAGTATGCGGGGATGACGGATTAAGCCGGTATCTCCTAAACAGTCTGTCACGGCTGACGGTAGTGTTTTAAGCGCTGTGGTTGCTGGCTTCTGGTGGTGTATAGATGATACTCCTTCAAACTGGCTTTGAGCTATCATCACCTGCGAAAATTCCAGGTCGATATTTGAAGCCGGTTTATGGTTAGTAGAACAGCAGCGCCAGTGAGGTAGCCAGTGATATCATGCCCAATCCGCACATTTCATATGCTGCTTTTTTATTAATGGTGAAGGGGTGTGAGGCAAAGTATTGTTCTAGCTGTATAATAACGTTAATGATTGTCGTGGTTGAAAAGCTGCCCTTAAAATTAAACGATGATTCGTTTTTGGAATCCTTGGATTGATATTCAATAGCTCCGGGCATGGCAGGTACTTTGATAATTCCGGGTTGTTCGCAATAATTCAGCTGGTTATGAGCCAATGCATATTTAAGTGCCGGCGCAAAGTCATCGGCCAGGCCTATAGCCAGGTATGTCCGCCTTAGTTGCCAGCATTTAACGCCGAAATAAATCGTTACTGCCAGCATGATAATTTCTTGGCCTTCCAGGCTACCGGTTTGCGAAAACCGAACAGCCTCCAGGATGATTAGTACTAAATAGATTAACAGGGCAAAGCTCATCAGCAGACCGCTTGAGACAATAAAAGGCCGTTTGGTGGAAAGTACCCGCCAGCCTAAATAGATATAATAAAGCGACATTGCGAGTAGAAATAACGCAGCGATTTGTTTCATACAGGACTCCTTGTCAGATGAAAACGGCCTGAATGAACAGGCCAGATGTTAACTAGCAGACTGTGTTCCTTGTCTGCCTGAACGCGGGGCGATATATCACCCCGGTAGATTAACCGTTACCGGAGTGAAAATAAGTGCCTGGCGCTTTTCGTTATAAACCGAGTTGTGTTTTTCCCTGGTCAAACACAATATCAACTGGAATACTGGCCGCTTTTAAACGGGCCAGATCGGCTTCCAGTTGAGGCTTAATAATCCCTTTATCCGCAACCAGCTCAGCTACGCCATCGTAATCACCATTGCCTTGCAGGGTTAGAATAAGCTCAGATAAGGAAGAAACCGCTTCCGACATTTTATCCATATTCACGCTGTACAGGCCATCTTCGTTGCGGTCAAAAGCGCCCATGGTAGCAAAATAGTTAAATCGAATCATATTAGCCTTGCCGTGTGCACTGGATGCACCAAAGCGCACTGAACGGAAGATCCCCGCCATAAAGGTAACGTAATAATCCTCCAGGGTGCCCTCGGTTATTTCACCTTTTTCCAACAGGCTCTGAACCATGTACAGACCGAGAATATCGGCTTTACCTTCTTCCAGGGCCGAGGCGTGCTCTTTAAGTGCAGCCCGAACTGTGCCTTTATCGGTAATGGTGTTTTTGATCCCCAGACCATGGGCCACTTCGTGGAACATGGTGTTGGCAAAGAAGGCGTTAAAGGTAATGTGTTCGCGTTGTTCAGGGGCAATAAGCACCTCTGAAATAGGCTTAAGAATATGATCAAACTTGGCTTGCATTGCATTTTTCAGCTGCAGGCGGCGGGTGCCTTTAGCAAGCTGAACCCGCTCATCGTTGGGCAGGTTGATGGCGATGGTTTTGCTACCGGCATTTGAGTGCCCGGCATAATAAATCACATCATAAGCATTAAGATCGGCATCCGATCCGGGTGTTTCCTGTTTGTAGGCCTCGTCAACCGGCAATCCTTGTTGCAACTCAGGCAGGAACTGAGCGTATTTGGCTAACCGCTCACTCCAGGCCATATCTTTGATGAGTACATAAGATTCAAATGCGGCGCGATAGCCATAGAGTTGGTCTTCATAGGTTTCGATGGGGCCAATCACCAGCTCAATAGGGTTGGTTTTCATATCCATCCAAGCCATGTCCGAGGCGTAATAATCATCGCTCAGTAAGGCTTCGGCACGCAGTTTCAGGTAGTTTGCGAAGGTTTCATCATCTGCCAGTTCAGACGCCTCATTAAGTAAAACTGCGGCTTTTGTCAGTTCTGTCTGATATTTCTCGGAATAGGGCGTGGCAGTTAAATCGCCGCTTTCAGTGCGTTCGACCACGGAGTAGAGGCCATCTTTATTGGCAAATTCGGCCGCTGCGAACTTTGCTTTGGTCATGTCCTGAGGGTAAAACTCAGCGCCGGCGGCTTTTTCGCCGTAGCCACTCAGGAACGGCGCATCACCGTTTAAGCGGTCCCAGGGACCATAGTTAATGGTCGCAAACGCTTTGAGTTCCTCATTGGTAAACTGCTGAAGAAATGCTTTTTTATCGCCAAAAAACGCCTGTTTCCAGAACAGGTCGTCCATAATTTCAGAGGCGTCTATCAGCTTGCTGAGCATTTGTTTTTGATTATCACTCAAGTGGGATAAATCAGCCGTTAGCGGGACCTGGTGATAGATCCCCAGGCGACTGTCATCCACCAGTAATTCGGGCGCCGTTGATTGCGGTGACTGTGGCTCAGAGCAGCCAGCGAAAAGAAGTGAGCTGGCCAGGGCGGTGAGGGCAAATGTTTTTTGCAGTGCTTTGCGCATAATAATTCGTCCGTCGTTTATTAAAAGTTGTTGTTATTGTTTAGCATTTTTATCCGTGAAACTGATCTTTCTCGCTATCTTTAATTCCGGAGGGCTTTTACAAATAGCTGCCGAGCGTTAAAAAAATAGAAACTCTTTCTAGCATAACCAAGCCGTAAAGCAGATGCTATACTCTGATAAGGAACAAAATTTCTTTTGTCGGCCGCACGATAATTCCCTGAATGTCATTTTTTCTTTATCCGGACTGGTCGCATGACAGAAATTTAAGCTATGTTATGGTTATATAACAGCAACAAACATTGATTTTCAACAATATAAAAAGCAGCGCGCTCCGTTACTGTTAACCGCAACGGATGCGAAAACACACTGACCATCGACAAAGGTAGGAATATGTCTACACAAAATGCGCTACTCACCATTCTGGTTGAAAAGATTAAAAACGATACGTTGGTACTGCCAACGTTACCCGCAGTGGCATTGAAAGTTCGTAAAGCCGCAGACAATCCGGATATTAACTTACATGATATGGGTGAGGTGATTGGCCAGGATCCATCGCTGAGTGCGAGGATGATCAAGATTTCTAACAGTGCCTACATGGGGCGCGCGGTAAAAGTAACCTCCATCTCGCAGGCCGTTACCCGCATAGGCCTGAGACAAATCAAAAACATTGCAACGGCGCTGGCAATGGAACAACTGTTTGTTTCAAAAAACGAGCTGGTTGGTGAGTACATGAAAAAAGAATGGGCAAACACCGTTGAAGTGGTTGCCAATTCGATGGCGGCATTACAAATGTACACGGCGAGAACCAAGAAGCGCGATTTCACTATTGATACCATGACGTTAATGGCTTTAATCCATAGTATTGGCGTTTTGCCAATTTTAACTGAGGCAGAGCGTCACACTGAGGTGTTTGCCAGCCCTAGCTTCCTCAACGATGCCATCGACAAGCTGGCCCCCAAAGTAGGCGGCAGCATTATGCGAAACTGGGAATTCGGCGAAGATTTCGTAGTGGTGGCTGAGCGCTGGCACGATCTGGCCTACATTCCTGAAAAGCTAGGCTACATCGACTTTGTGAGAGTCGGCGCGGCATTAGCGGGCCAAATCAACAGTAAGAAAGACGCAGTGCTTAACCTGGCCATTCAGCGTGGTGTGGTGGAAGATGTAAACTCACTGCTGTCTGACGATTTTGCTGAAATGCGGGCTGCGGCTAAACAAATCTTTGCCTGATCCCCCGGGGCCCGTTTAACGGCCCCGTTTATAGTTTTATGGCTTTACCGGCTGTTTCCATTGAGGATGCAGCCAAAGCGTTACTACTCCCGCAAGCAGCCCCCAAACCGGTGCGCTAATCCCTGCCAGGCTTAATCCTGATGCACTGCACAGCAAGGTTAGTATTGCACCCTGCCTGAAAGGCGCATCCTGCAGACTGTGCAACAAACTCGATTGTAAGGTAGATAACAGTGCAATGCCTGCCAGTAAGCTGGTTACCACCTGCGGCATCTGAGTGAAAATCAGGGTAATGGTGACGGCAAACAGGCCGGCTAGACAATAGCCAATCCCGGCCACTACACCTGCCAGGTAGCGCTTGGCCGGGTTTTCATCCACATTGTCGGCCATGCAAATAGCAGCGGTTATCGCCGCCAGGTTAATCATGAAACCGCCAAACGGGGCACTGAACAGCTGCACCATAGCTATGCCCGTCAATACGAACCGATTGTCTGGCTTATAGCCATGGCTGTGTTGAATACTGATGCCTGGCAGGTTTTGCGACAAGGTGGTTATGAGAAAAAGTGGCAGACCAATACTGATAAGTGCGGCACCATTGAAAGCCGGCATAACCCACTCAAGGGCCGGCAGGGCAAAGTGGATAGGCTTACTGCTGGTACCGGTTAGCAGCAGTGCGGCCAGTGCTGCAACCATCAGTAAAACCAGCATCAGATAACGGGGAAACCAGCGACTGCCAAGCAGGTAAATCAGAATAAATAGCATGCTCAGCAACGGATAATCCTGAGCACTGGTAAACACCCCCAGACAGTAGGGCAGTAAAATACCTGCCAGCATAGCGGCGGAAAGCGCCGGGGGAATACGTTCAATGCCGCGCATCAGCAAACGGCTGCGTGCGGCCAAAAAGCTTAGGAGCCCGGCAAATAAAAAGGCACCGGTAATCTCCCCCAGCGAAAAATCACCCGCCGTAGAAATTAAAAAAACCGCGCCGGGCGTCGACCACGCCGTAATCACTGGCATTTTAAAACGCCACGAAAAAAACAAGGTGGTCAGCCCCATGGCTAAACCGAGCACCAGTAACCAGCTTATCAGTTGAGATTCGCTGGCACCGGCCTGTCTGGCCGCTTCAATCACTATCACTACCGAGCTACTGTAACCTACAATGACAGAACTGGAGCCGGCGGCTACGTGACTAAGCTGAAGCGAGTGATTGTGGTTCATGGCCAAACTTTCCTGTGTAGAAAACTCTTGTTGTGCGCTATAACGTACATTTGGAGTTACTATAGCATTGTGCGTTATAGCGCACAATTGACGGGCTGTGATTAATCATCCTTATGAAGCGCTGCTCAACAGTCGTTTCTATTCGTTGGTGCAGGGTTTACTGTGTTGGATTGATGTATACTGTCGCCACAGGCAACAGCTAAATGCCAACAAATTCCAATCAAACCTAAAGGAAACCGCCAATGCTTAAGGACAAGCAATGAGTCTGCAGATATCACCAGCCACCCGCATTATAAGTCTGGATGCGCTACGAGGCGTTGCCCTGCTCGGCATTCTGATGATGAACATTATTGCTTTTGCGTTTCCCCGGGCGCTCTATGATAACCCTTTCGCGCTGGGGCCGTTAAGCGCCGTAAACGAGTGGCAGTGGTTTCTGGCGGAGGTGTTCTTCGCAGAAAAGTTTTACGCTTTGTTTGCCGCTTTATTCGGCGCTGGTATTGCTATGATGGCAGAGCGGCAGCCGGATCCCATAAAGGCTAAGCAGGTCCACTACCGTCGTATGTTCTGGTTACTGCTGATTGGCTTGTTGCATGCCTATGGCTTGTGGTGGGGAGATATTCTGGTGACCTACGCTATTGGCGGCATGCTGATCTTTAAGTGCAGAAACTGGTCGGTAAAAAAGCTACTTGGCTTTGGCTTTTTCCTGCAAGGTATTCTGATGCTGTTGTTATGGCTGGTGTATTACTCCTGGGGAGGCATGTCTGACGGTGAGCAACTGGAAGTTATTCACAGTATCAGCCCGCCACTGGCACAACTGCAGCAGGAAATAGCCGCTTATCAGGGCAACTGGTGGCAAAGAGCATCGATGCGGGTTGATACTGCGCTGGATTTTCATGTCAATGCGCTGATCGCGGTGGAGTTTCGCATGTGCGGTTTAATGCTGGTAGGCATGGCACTGTACAAGCTTGGTATTATAACAGCGAGTCGGTCGCTTAAATTTTACCGGCTCAATGGAATACTGGGCGTCATTCTCGGCGCTTTGATATGTGGGGCAGGGGCTATGCTCAGTAAACAAAATGGTGTGGTGATACCTGAATTTATGACCGTCTACCGGTTTCCCAATTACTGGGGCGCACTGGTTTTAGCCTGGGGATATGTGTGTCTGGTGATGTGGCTGGTGAAAGTGGCCGGCAATAACTGGCAGGGAGCGGTGGTAAACTATTTGGCGCCAGTAGGGCAGATGGCGCTGACTAATTATCTGCTGCAAACGCTGCTTTGTTGTGCCATATTTTATGGCTGGGGGCTGGGTTTATTTGGTGAATTACAGCGTAGTTCACTTACCCTGATCGTCATAGCTATATGGGCTGTACAACTGGGGTTCTCACGCTGGTGGCTGAACCGCTTCAATAGCGGGCCTATGGAGCGAGTATGGCGTAACCTGACCCAACGCCGCTGGCAACCAGTGCTGCAGCGCAGGGTCAGGCAGGCTGTTTAGCTGTCTTTGTCGAGGTCCAGCGCTTCGCTCAGGAAATTAACAAAGGCACACATCTCGGCAGACATCAGGCTGAACTCAGCGTCTAAGCGAGCAGCTACCTGATCCTTGGGGATGTCCTGAGTTTCTTCTTTGATCCGGTCGGTAAACTTAATGCGTTTTACCGAACCGTCTTCCTGAATGACCGCTTCCAGTGTTTCGTCGAAATCGAAAGCCACTTTTTGTACCAGCTTGCCGGCATCCAGGTGGAGCTGAATTTCTTCGCTGTCCAGCGGCTGGTTTTTACACCGAATAACGCTACCTACTTCATCGGCGGATTTAAACTCGGCTTCTTCCAGTAACTCAATTTTGGCGGGTGGCTTATCGGTTAACCAGTGAGTCAGTTCACTTTGCAGGCTGTGACGAACCAGAGGGACTACCGGCAGTGAACCCAGGGCTTTACGGACCATAGCCAGGAATGCTTCGGCTTTACCGTCGGCGCTGGCATCCACAATCACTAAATTATCAGCAATTGAGATAAAACCGTTAGTATAAGAATTCTTCAAGAAAGCCTGGGGTAACAGACGGGTAATAATTTCCTGCTTCAGATCTGACTGCGCTTTTTTACCCACCGGTGAGCCGGTTTCTGCCTCAATCTGGGCGACTTTGTCGGCCAGTTCAGAATTGACTACGGAAGAAGGCAGCAAGCGTTCCTGCTTTTTCAGCGTGATCCAGTAACGCAGCTGAGTCTGGTGGAATAGCAGGGTGTTTTGGCCGGCGTCGTGTAACGGTGAGACAAAGCCCATGGTGGCACTTTCCTGGCTGCCACAGGGGCGAAAGGCGAGTTCATTTAACGCCGTTTGTAATTCATCATCATTGAGGGCCAGCGGCTGGGTGAGCCGGTAGGCTTTTATATTCTTAAACCACATAAAGAAAATCTGTCATTTTGAAAAGGCCGAAAGGTTAGCAGTGCGCTGGTAACTGCGCAACTACTACGGGGGATTTTGCCCGCCGCTGAAAGTGTGTATCAGGTTCGGGCCGGGAAGCGGATTTCGTAGCGCAGGCCCTGGCCAGGTTCACTGCTGGCTTCGATGTTGCCGTCGAGCGCCTGGGTCACCAGGTTGTACATAATGTGAGTGCCTAAACCGCTACCGCCCTGACCACGTTTAGTGGTAAAGAACGCATCAAAAAGGTGGCCAAGCTGATCGGGCGGGATACCACAGCCATCGTCCTGGTAGGTCAGCAAAACGTCTTCACCATCCTGTTGTACGGCAATATCAATGTGACCATCGGACTTGTCTTCAAAGCCGTGAATAATGGAGTTCATGATCATATTGGTGATGATCTGGGCAATGATGCCGGGCGCTGAGCGAATATACAGGTCGTCCGGGCACTGCACATTTACCTTGTGCTGCGTGTGCTTAAACGACGGGCCAAGGGATTGTAAAATCTCATGCAGGTAATTGTTCAGATTAAACACCCGTTCTGCTTCACTGGTTTGGTCTACCGCAACTTGCTTGAAGCTGGTGATAAGGTCCGATGCGCGGTTTAAATTAGTCAGCAGCAGATTGGTGGTTTGTTCAGCTTCATCCAAAAACGACGCCATGGTTTTATTGGTGAGGGATTTAGCCTCATAGTTATTGCGTACCTCAGCCAGGCGTTCATTAAGAAAACTGGCGGCGGTTACCCCAACGCCCAGTGGCGTATTCACGTCGTGGGCAATACCGGCTACCAGGCCTCCCAGTGAGGCCATCCGTTCAGACTCAAGCAGTTGATCCTGGGCCAGTTTAAGGTTTTCCATAGACTGGGCCAGTTCTTTATTTTTATCCCGCAGCACGTTTTCGATGTACTGACGGTTTTCGTTTTCCTGGCGAAGCTCACGTTGCTTAGCAATGAGTTCGTCTTTCTGGCGTTCCAAATCCAGCATGATCTGACTCAGCGAAGCGGTTTTCTTAGCCACTTCCTGTTCCAGCAACAGGTTCTGGTCGTCGAGCTTTTTATTCACCCGTTGCAGTTCACTTTGCGTGTTTTTCAGCTGTTGCTGGGAGACAATCAGATCATCGATTACCTGGTTGTAAGAATACTGCAGCAGGCGTAGTTCGTTTTCGTCATCGAGGGTCAGGTAGATTTTTGATTGCTCCGGGTTATCCGGATTGAACGCACTCATTTTCTGCGTCACTTCCATCAACGGATCCGACAGCATGCGACGGAAAGCGGTCATAAACAAAAATACCAGAAAAGCGGTTTTAACAATCGCATTGCCGATTAAAAAGAAAATCCCCACTTCGATACGGCCAAAAATAATATCGAAGTTAGAATACAGAGTGACATCGCCCACGGTGGAAGCACGGTTGGAGAATTCAAAAATCAACGGAAAGCTGTAACTGAACAGGCCGCCGTCATGATCTTCGAGTTCGCCGCTGGTGAAGGGCGCGCGAATTTGTGCAATGGTCACGCCTAAATCAGCGATGTAATCGCCATTCTCATCGCGAATTTGAACACCGGTAACAATGGGTAACTCCATGAGTCCTTCGGCAATCGATTGTGCCTGAGGAATGTTTACTTCCCATATGGCCCGGGTAAGACTGGTGGAGAAGGTATTTTTCAGGGTCTGGAGTTCAGATTCAATGTGGCTTTTGGTGCTGAGATACTCAGTAAAAATTTGGCCAATGGTCACAATGAAAGTCAGAAAAAAGTATACCGACAAAACGCGTGTTAGTAGCTTTCTCGACAACCCTGTCTGAACCGACGCCATCTGATACCTATCTAATATTACTGATGAGTTTTTGAACTCTTTCAAGAATATGTGTTAATTGCTGAATAGACAAGTTCTTAGCTCGAGTTCCTGATAATTAGCGCAATGACTAAATCGCCTTCATACTACGCCATGCTTTTTTATATTCAAATCATCTTTACATTTTCGCTAACATTTATTGGCCCTGCTAAGTTATCGGGCATATTTATTTACGCAATCATCCCAATAAATCAGGTAATCGCAGTCACAAACTTGACATATAAATGTAATCGTTTAATAAAATTGTCACACACCCTGATAATAATAGCGGCGTTTTGTTATGAGCTGGAAAAAATCTATGTCAAGAAGAGTCTTGTTGGTAGAGGATGAAGCGCCTATTCGCGACATGCTATCTTTTGTGCTGGAACAGTCGGGATTTGAGACTATCGAAGCAGAAGATTACGATATCGCGCAACAAAAGTTGGTAGAACCTTATCCTGATTTAATTTTGTTGGACTGGATGCTACCTGGTGGTAGCGGCGTTCAACTGGCCAAAAGCCTGAAGCAACATGAATTTACCCGGGATATTCCGGTCATCATGCTGACTGCTCGCGGCGAGGAAGACGATAAAATCCGTGGCCTGGATGCCGGTGCGGACGATTACATTACCAAACCGTTTTCGCCCAAGGAACTGGTGGCTCGTATTAAGGCAGTGATGCGCCGCGTTACACCCACCTCAAATGAGCAACCCATTGAATTTAACGGTCTTAAGTTAGAGCCTATCTCGCATCGGGTAATGGCCAATGACGAAGCGCTGGATATGGGCCCTACAGAATACAAGTTATTGCACTTTTTCATGACGCATCCGGAGCGGGTGTATAGCCGTGAACAATTGCTCGACAATGTTTGGGGAACCAACGTCTACGTGGAAGATCGCACGGTGGACGTGCATATTCGCCGTTTACGCAAAGCCATTGGTGGTCAGGGACACGACGCCATGATCCAAACGGTCAGAGGTGCAGGTTACCGCTTTTCGACTAAGCTTTAATTTGATTTCATCTTTGGGGTAGGTATAGTCTGCCCCATCGTCAGCGCGCAAGAAAGGAACAACCGGGATGTATTACCCCTTTTCGTGGATAAAGTCAGTTGCGCGACTCGTCCTGTTTCTTATCTTCTTTGCGATTATCGGCTGGTATGTGGAAGACATGCTGCTGGCTGTGGCTATGGGCGCCACGGGTTTATTGCTGGTTAATTACTGGCAGTTATTCAAATTAAACCGCTGGTTGTGGCACAGCCGTAAGATGTCGCCACCGTCGGTCAGTGGATTATGGGAACATATCTACGAAGGGATTTACTACCTGCAGCGGCGTAACCGCAACAAACGCAAGGAGTTGGGCGCGCTGGTTAAAAGGTTTCGCGAAGGGTCAGAAGCTTTGCCCGATGCTGCGGTGGTGGTGGATTCCAAAGCCTGTATTATCTGGTGCAACCGCCTGGCCCGTCTGGAGCTGGGCTTGCGCTGGCCGTCTGATGCGGGGCGGCGACTGGATAACCTAATCCGGCACCCTGAATTTATCGAGTATTTTCATGCCGGGAAATATCATTTTCCGATTGAAGTACCGTCACCGCTCAACCCGTTAAAATCTTTCGAATACCGGATCATGCCCTATGGTGAAGAGCACTTATTGCTGATTGCCCGGGATGTCACGCGTCTGAGCCAGCTCGAGGAAATGCGCAAAGATTTTGTCGCCAACGTTTCCCACGAATTACGTACGCCACTCACGGTTATCAACGGCTACCTGGAAATACTGCCGGATGCCGATGAACAGCTTAATCCGTTTGTGAAAAAAGCTTATCTTGAAATGAGCACCCAGACTCAGCGTATGCAGAGTCTGATTGAAGACTTACTGGTGCTATCCAGAATTGAAGCAAGCTCCGAGCGCGTGTACGAAAACACGGTGGATATGGCGGCGATGCTCAATCAGGTGAAAATTGAAGCCGATGCGCTGAATAAAGACAAGCACCACACCATTGAGTTTCACCTGACTCCCGGAGTGCGTATTTACGGTATTGAAACCGAATTGCGCAGCGCCTGTTCCAATCTGATTTTTAATGCCATCAACTATACGCCGGAAGGCGGCAACATTGACGTGTACTGGTCGGTTACCAAAGCCGGCGTGCGGTTTGCTGTGAAAGATAACGGTGATGGTATAGAGCAGCGCCACCTGTCGCGCCTGACCGAGCGTTTTTACCGGGTGGATAAAGCGCGCTCACGAAAAACCGGCGGCTCGGGGCTGGGCTTATCCATTGTAAAACACGTGCTGAATCATCATAATTCAAAACTTCAAATCACCAGTCGGGTAGGGCAAGGCAGCGAATTCTTTTTTGAATTTGATGCTGAGATGATTGCCAGCCAGGAGTAATATGCACAAGTTTGCTTTTCTGTTACTGCTTATCGGAGTTACCGTAAGTGCTGTAGCCAGTGAAACCGGCTACGAGCGCAAGCCCGGTGTGGCAGGTAACATTACCTCTGTGGGCTCCGACACCCTGGCTAACTTAATGACCCTGTGGTCTCAGGAATTTAAAACTCTCTACCCGGATGTGACCTTCCAGATCCAGGCATCAGGTTCTTCTACTGCGCCGCCGGCGCTGACCGAAGGTACCGCTACCATTGGCCCTATGAGCCGGGATTTAAAGCCTAGTGAGCGGCGCGCGTTTATACAGGCTCATGGTTACCCGCCTACGGTGATCAAGGTTGCCATCGATGCCATTGCTATTTTTGTTGAACACCGCAATCCGCTTGCAGGATTAACCCTGCAGCAGGTGGATGCTATTTTTTCCGTTACCCGTTATTGCGGCGCCGAGGAGCGCATTACCAAATGGTCGCAGCTGGGGATCAGTGATTATGGCGATTCGGCACCCATAAGGTTATTCAGCCGAAACTCGGTATCGGGTACCTACGGCCTGTTTAAAATTATGGCGTTATGCGACGGCGACTTTACCAAATCGGTGAATGAGCAGCCGGGCTCTGCCTCGGTAGTATTATCTGTTGCGTCCAGTAAAGGCGGTATGGGATATGCCGCTTACGGGTACAAGACTGCCGGCGTGAAAGCGCTGCCGTTAGGGCATAGCGCAGATAACCTGGTGCCGCTGACCAGCGAAACCGTACAAAATGAAACTTACCCTTTCAGCCGGTTTTTGTATCTGGTGGTAAATAAAGCCCCTGGCGAGCCACTGCCCAAACTGGAGAGTGAGTTTTTGCGATATGTGCTGTCGCAGCGCGGTCAGCAGCAAGTGGCACGGGATGGCTACTTTCCCATTCGTGAAGATATGCTAAATCGCCAGTTGCGGGTTGTTGGTGGAGCGGAGGCCTATTAATGCAAGCGCAGTGGAAGCAATGGGTGCTAACCAACCTGTTACGCAATGTACCGGTAACGCAGCTTTATACCACGTTGCTGGGCGAAGGGTTTGCCCACGTTGAAATTGTGGCGCTGCTTGGAAATAACCTGCCTCCCGCACAGCAACAGTCACTGGCCCGGCAATACGCATCACGCTATCCTCAGCCGAAATTTATAGCAACGGGGCTGCCTGATAATATACAAATAGTAGAAACCGAGCAGGCACAGCTGTATGTGGTGAAGGATTTCCTGGCGTTGCCGACCTGTGAAAACATCGTGGCGCTGAGTAAACAGCATCTCAGGCCATCCACCATTACCACGGCCAGCACTGAGGCAGATACTGCCTTCAGAACCTCGAGCACCTGTGACTTGGTTAGCCTCGACAGTGAAATCGCCCATCAGGTATCTGCGCACATTATTGATTATTTTGGTTTTGCCAAAGGCAATAACGAGCCAATCCAGGCCCAGCACTATGCGCCTGGTCAGCAATTTAAAGCCCATACCGATTATTTTGAACCCGGTACCAGTGAATACCGCCAGTTTGCCAGTCAACTGGGGCAGCGTACCTGGACATGCATGGTGTATCTGAACGAAGTTGAGGCGGGTGGCGAAACAGAGTTTGTTAAACTGGATAAATCGTTTACTCCTCACCCTGGTATGGCGGTGATCTGGAATAATTTATTGCCGGGCGGGCAGCCTAATGCCAACACTCTGCATCATGCCCATCCTGTTATAAAAGGTGAAAAAGTGGTTATCACCAAGTGGTTCAGAGAGGCGGTCTGACCACTGTCATAATGCACCCTAAAATCGCAGATAAGCCCGCAACGGCGCCAGTGCTGGCGGTTTTAGTACTTCAAGCTAGTGTTTAAAAAACAATCATCTACTGAAAAATAAGAAACTTTTGTTACAGCTAAATAGTGTAACAAAAGTGTCATTCAAGTCCGGTAGTCTTCTCAGCCATTGAAATAATGACATAAAGTGGTTTTGGAGAATTTTAATGGCTATCAAGCACACATTCAGAGCATCAGCCATTGCAACTGCACTTATTCTGGCAGGTTGTGGTGGGGATATTAATATCAACGAAGGTGATGTGGTAACGAATCCGGCACCAACACCAACCCCAACCCCTACACCAACTCCAACGGGTGCAGAAAACCCGTTAGATCAGGGCCTGGCCACTGATGTGTCTTCAGAGTTTCCTGAAATCACCGACAAGCCGGTTTATCGCCTGACTGAAAACGTAGAGTTTAACGAAGAAACCACGCTGACTGCCGACGCACACTGGGTGCTGGACGGTCGTGTTGCTGTGGGTGGCGATGATGAAAACTCTACCGTGCTGAACATTGAAGCGGGTACCACTGTTTTTGGTGAAGAAGGCGAAGACTTCCTGGTTGTTCGTCGTGGTTCACAAATCATGGCCGAAGGTACGGCTGCTGAGCCAATCATCTTTACCTCTGTACAGGACGTTACCGGTCAGGAAACCGATATCGGTCAATGGGGCGGCCTGGTACTGCTGGGTAAAGCACCGGCTAACTCTTGTGGTGATACCGAAGGTAACGCTACTCAGGACGAACTGAATAACTGTGGTGTTTCTGCAGAGGGTGACGCGGGCCAGTTTGGCGGTAACAACCCAACTGATAACTCGGGTGTACTGCGCTACATCGTGGTTAAGCAAGCAGGCCGTACTTTAGGTAACGGCGACGAACTGAACGGCATCAGCTTTGCGGGTGTGGGTTCAGGCACCGAAGTCGATTACATTCAGGTTCACCAGAACCTCGACGATGGTGTTGAGTTCTTTGGTGGTACCGTAAACGTTAAACACGTTGTGCTGACTGATAACGGTGACGACAGCTTAGACTGGTCATTTGGCTGGACAGGTTCTGCCCAGTTCGTTTATATCCAGCAAAACAGCGAAAATGGCGACAACGCCATTGAAGCAGACAACAGCGAGTTCGACGCAGCTGCTACGCCATTAACTCAGCCTAATATTGCTAACGTGACTATCGTTGGTGACGCGCAAACTAACGGTGTGCGCTTGCGTGCGGGTACTGCCGGCTTCCTGACTAACGTGTTAGTAACCGGTCCTACAGGTTATCAAAACTGTCTGCGCGTAAACGGTTCTGAGTCTCAGGAACTGGCTGCGGACGGTGAACTGGCTATCACCAACTCAATTGTTGCCTGTGAAGATGCTAACAATAACTTTGGTAGCGACACTATCGGTACCATGACCACCGCTGAGTGGTTTGCCTCACAGTCTGGCAACCAGGTGCTGACACCTGCTGAACTTGGTCTGAGCGATGACGGTTACACGCCTGCACAAGGTTCTGTATTGCTGACTTCAGGTTCTGATCCTACCGCACTGCACAGCAGCTTTGATTCAGCTAACTACGTAGGTGCGTTTGACGGCGCAACTAACTGGATGTCTGGCTGGACTTCAGGTGTTAACGGTGGTTTCCCTGCGGATGTGGATAACGCTTTTGAGCAAGGTTTAGCCCAGGACGTTTCTGCAAACTTCCCGGAACTGACTGACAAGCCGGTTTATCAAATCGACGAAGACGTGGTATTTACTGCCGACGTTACCCTGACTAACGATGCGCACTGGGTATTAACCGGTCGTACCGCAGTAGGTGGTGATAACGAAGACTCTGCTACTTTATACATCGAAAATGGCACCACTATTATCGGTCAGCAGGGTGAAGACTTCCTGGTAGTTCGTCGTGGTTCTAAGATTGAAGCACTGGGTCTGCCTGGTTCACCTATCACCATGACCTCTGTACAGGACGTTACCGGTCAGGAAACCGGTATTGGCCAATGGGGCGGCCTGGTATTACTGGGTAACGCACCGGCTAACTCTTGCGGTGATACTACTGGTGACGCTACTGAAGACGAGCTGGCTAACTGTGGTGTCGCAGCTGAAGGTGACGCTGGTCAGTTCGGCGGCAACCAACCTGAAGATAACTCAGGTACTATCCAGTACGTTGTGGTTAAACACGCAGGCCGTACCTTAGGTAACGGTGATGAGCTGAACGGTATCAGCTTTGCAGGTGTGGGTTCACAAACTAACGTTCACCACATTCAGGTTCACCAGAATCTGGACGATGGTATCGAATTCTTCGGTGGTACTGTTAATGTTCGTTACGTTGTACTGACCGACAATGGCGATGACTCTTTCGACTGGTCATTCGGCTGGACAGGTAAAGCACAGTTCGTTTATATCCGTCAGGACTCTGAAGGTGGTGATAACGCCTTTGAATCTGACAACAGCGAATTCGACGCTTCTGCTACACCGCTGACTAACCCAACGGTAGCTAACGTCACTATCCAGGGTGCTGCAATGACAAACGGCGTACGTTTACGTGCCGGTACTGCAGGTGCGCTGTATAACTTCGCAATTACCGGCCCTGAAGGCTACAGCAACTGTTTACGTGTAAACGGTGACGAGTCTCAGGCTCTGGCCACTGCGGGTAGCCTGTCAATTGCTAACTCAGTAGTCGCTTGTGCTGCCGCCAGCAACTTCGGTGATGCTTTCGCTGAGTCATGGTTTACTGCAGGTAACAACAACCAGGTACTGACTTCTGCCGACCTTAATTTAGGTACCATGGGTCGCATGCCGGGTGCAGGTTCTGCGCTGTTAGGTGCTGGTGCAGACGTAGCTGATGTTGAAGACGACAGCTGGTTTGCTTCAACCGATTACATCGGTGCCTTCGACGGCGAAAACGATTGGACTGAAGGCTGGGCTTACGGCATGGATCAGTCATTGGTAAGCAACGCGTTTGAACAAGGCCTGGCTACCGATGTGTCTGCAAGCTTCCCTGAAATCACTGACAAGCCGGTTTATCAGCTTGACGCTGACGTTGAATTTAACGCTGACGTTGCGCTGTCTAACGATGCGCACTGGGTATTAACCGGTCGTACTGCGGTAGGTGGTGATAACCAGAACTCAGCCACCCTTTATATCGATGCAGGCACTACGCTAATCGGTCAGCAGGGTGAAGACTTCCTGGTAGTGCGTCGCGGTTCGAAAATCCGCGCCATGGGTACTGCTGATGCGCCAATTGTGATGACTTCTGTACAAGACGTAACGGGTCAGGAAACGGGCATTGGCCAATGGGGTGGTCTGGTATTACTGGGTAATGCACCAGCGAACTCTTGTGGCGACACTACCGGTGATGCCACTGAATCTGAACTGGCTAACTGTGGTGTAGCTGCCGAAGGTGACGCAGGTCAGTTCGGTGGTAACCAACCTGAAGATAATTCAGGCACTATCCAGTACGTTGTGGTTAAATACGCGGGCCGTACCTTAGGTAACGGTGACGAACTAAACGGTATCAGCTTCGCCGGGGTAGGTTCTGGTACGTCGGTTGACTACATTCAGGTTCACCAGAACCTCGACGACGGTATCGAGTTCTTCGGTGGCTCAGTAAGCGTGAAGCACGTGGTACTGACCGCTAACGGTGATGATTCCTTCGACTGGTCATTCGGTTGGACAGGTACTGCGCAGTATGTACTGATTAAGCAGGATTCAGCAGGCGGCGACAACGCATTCGAATCAGACAACAGTGAATTTGATGCGTCGGCTACGCCTCTGACTAACCCAACCATTGCTAACGTGACTATACTGGGTGCAGATCAAACCAACGGTGTACGTCTGCGTGCCGGTACCGCTGGCTCACTGCATGGCTTTGTTATCACTGGCCCGGCAGGCTACAGCAACTGCCTGCGTGTAAACGGTGACGAGTCTCAGGCTCTGGCCACTGCGGGTGACCTGTCAATCACTGACTCAATTGTAGCGTGTGAAGCGGGCAGCAACTTTGGTGACCAGTTTGCCGAAGACTGGTTCCTGGCTGAAGATTCAAACATGGTCTCCACGGCTGACCAGTTGGGTCTGGCTGACAACGGTTATATGCCAGCTGCCGGTTCGGTACTGTTAGATTCTTCGTTAACCTTCACCGGTAACGACCTGCTGGAAGACACTGACTTTATCGGTGCCATGGACGCTAGCAACGACTGGACGCAAGGATGGGTAACTGTCGGTCTGGATTAATCTGCACCGCGCTTACGTAAAGTCATAAAAAAGGAAGGGCGCCGCATGGCGCCTGACCTGTTGAAAATCCAGCAAAAAATTTGAGTTTCAGTGGAGTTTTAAATAATGAGTTCAACAGACCGTCCAATGCCGTCGATGTCACGGCTTTATAAATCGGTTGCCTTTGCGCTCTGTGCAAGTTCATTACATCCTTTCAGCGCCGCGATTGCGCAGCAGAGTGAACAGGAAGAAGCGCAGGCTATCGAAGAAGTTGTTGCGACGGGTACACGTTTAAAAGGTACGGCAGCAGCGGTACTGCAGGAACGTCAGAATCAGGCGTTCGTTGCCGATATTATGGGCGCAGAACAGATTTCACGTACCGGTGACGGCGATGCCGCATCCGCCCTGCGCCGGGTAACCGGTCTGACCCTGGTAGATGGCAAATTTATCTACGTTCGTGGTTTGGGTGAACGTTATTCCAGTACCCAGTTAAACGGCATGGGCGTACCGAGCCCGGATCCAACCCGCTCGGTAGTACCGTTAGACTTATTCCCGTCTGACATCATCGAAAGTCTGAATGTACAGAAATCCTTCTCGCCAAATATGCCTTCGCACTTCGGTGGTGGTAACGTAAACATTCGTACCAAAACCATCCCGACCGATTTTATTTTCCGCGTAAGTGGTGGGTTAGGGTATAACACCAATAACTCGGATGATGGTTTCTTCTATTCTGGCGGCGGTGACGACTGGACCGGCCGTGACGATGGCACGCGAGAACTGTCATCAGTCATTTCAGACAGCCTCGACCGGGCACAATCTGATGCCGGTATTCAGGGCTCCAACAGTTATCGTTTAACTCTGGAAGATCGCAAAGCTATGCTGAGCTCGATGTTCTGGGATATCGGCCCTGATCCAAAGAGCGTCGACCCGGATTTTAACCTGGGCATGACCTTAGGGGATAACTACGATACCGATTACGGCGTATTTGGTTTCCTGTCAGCAGTGTCTTACGAAAATGAATGGAACATCAATCAGGGCAGCCAGGGTAATAACCTGGGCACCGTGGGTTGTTCTGACCTGCCGGATCGCTACTCTAAAGACGGCAAATGTTTCGCGCAGTTCTTTGAAGGCGTGGATACCGAACAGCAGGTACGTTGGAGCGGCATGCTTAACCTCGGTTGGGAAATCAACAGCAACCACCGTATCGATATGACTAACCTGATCCTGCACGACATGAGTGACCGGGTACGGGTACGTGAATTTATCGATATTAATGAAACGGTATTTGGCGAAACTGAATTGCAACGTGTGGACATGCTCTTTGAAGAGCGCCGCATGAACTCAAATCAGATTAAAGGTACCCATAACTTCCCTGAGCTTAACTTCCTGTACCTCGACTGGTACGCCGGCACCAGCCGGGCGCGTCGTTCGGCACCAGGTAGTCTGGATGTGACCTACCAGCAAAACTTTGCTGAGGGTGCCTTTGTCGATCAGCAATTGCAGCCTATTGCTGCTACCAGTGTTAACAGAGGTTATCAGGACCTGCGCGACGTAGTGGAAACCTGGGGCTGGAACGCGGGCTATCCGATTATGGACGAAGGCCTGGAACTGGAAATTAAAGCCGGTGCCGACTTCTTCGAAAAAGCGCGTAAGGCTGAGAACATTCCTATTAATGTGACCCACCGGGCAATCTCAAGCGATTTCCTGTTTGGTAACCGCATTGATGAGATTTTCTCCGATGAAAACATCAATAATGATGATTTCTATCGCAGTGCAACCGGCGCCAACATTTTGGAATCCGGCATGGCTGATGGCGACGAATTTGCCGCAGGGACTAAAATAGACGCCTACTATCTTATGATGGATGCGTTTATCGATAACACCTGGCGGATAAGCGGCGGTGTACGCTACGAAGACTTCCGTCAGGTTTCGGTACCATTTGAGGCACACTCAAACCAGTTTTCCGTGAGCCCGGAAGAAATCGAGCAGTTATTCTTTGAGGAAGACGACTTCTTCCCGTCACTGGCGTTAACCTACATGATGGATAACGACATGCAGTTCCGTTTGAATATGAGTCAGACGACCATCCGCCCGGACCTGCGTGACGTAAGTGTGACCTTCTTTATCGACCCGCTGACTGAGTTTCTGGTACGTGGTACGCCACTGCTGCAAAGCTCTAAGCTGGACAACGTCGACTTCCGTTGGGAATGGTATCGTGAAGCGGGCAATAACCTGTCGGTTGCATTGTTTTATAAAGACATCGAAAACCCAATCGAACTGATTGAGCTGAACACCGTGGGTGGCGCTGCACCTAACCTGTTAACCGCCAACGGTGAATCGGGTCAGTTATACGGCCTGGAAGTGGAGTTCCTGCAGGACCTGAGCATTATCAGCAGTGACTTAAGCAACTTCTTCGTTACCGGTAACCTAACCATTTCAGACTCAGAAGTGACGCTGGGTGCGGTAGAAGATGATGTGACCAGTTTGTTTGAAACCCAGTTGCTCGATGCGTTAAATGCTACCTCTGCATCGATTACGGTAACCAACAACAAACGTCGCCTGGTAGGCCACTCTGAATGGGTCGCTAACCTGCAGGTAGGTTACGACTCAGATAACGGTGAGCACTCTGCAACCTTAGTATACAACGCCTTTGGTCCACGGATTATCGTGCCTGGTACGCGTGGTAACGAGGATGCCGAAGAGCAGACCTACCATTCACTGGACATGAACTATACCTACTATCCCGACTTCAATACGCGGATTAAATTCAGCATCAAAAACCTGCTGGATCAATCCAAGCAGATTCAACAGGAAGGCTTAAACCTGTTGTTACAGGAAGATGGCGTAGAGTTTGGTTTAAGCTACAGCTACCAGTTCTAAGCAGCATCAGCAAAGGGGCCGTAAGGGCCCCTTTTTACTGCCATATTTATATGACAGATATGTAATAAAACTGTCACAGAAACCCCCTATCCTACCCGCAGCTAATTTAGTGGTCGGTACATCCGATTTCTTGAAAACAAAAGGTTTGAATCTATGAAGCTTTTTAACACCTTGCTGATGAGCACGGCTTTATTGTCGGCGTCAGCCTTTGCTCAGGAGCAGGACTTAAAGCCTGCCATTGACACTGCCAAGGAAATCAACGAGTCAGCTGCCAAATCGCAGCAAAAAATTGATGGCATTACCGATCAGATTGACAGCAAGCTGCAACAGTTTAAAACGCTGAACAAAGAGATCGAAGGTCTGGAAGTGTACAACAACCAGCTGCGTAAACAGATCGCCAACCAGGAACAGGAAATGGCTGACCTGAATGCGGCAATCGATGAAGTGTCTGTTATCGAGCGTCAAATCACGCCACTGATGATCCGCATGATTGATGGCCTGGAACAGTTTATCGAACTGGACGTACCGTTTCTGCCGCAAGAGCGTGCTGAGCGTATCGCCAGCCTGAAAAGCATGATGGACCGCGCCGATGTGGCAGCGTCTGAAAAATTCCGTCGTGTAATGGAAGCGTATCAGGTTGAGATGGATTATGGCCGTACTATGGAAGCCTACACGGGTATCCACGAAATTAACGGTCAGGAGCGTGACGTTGAGTTTTTACGCTTAGGTCGTACCGCGCTGATTTATCAAACTCGTGATGCCGGCACGCAGGGCGTGTGGAACAAGCAAACCCGTCAGTGGGAAGAGTTAGACAGCTCTTACCGTACCCAGGTAACCAAAGCATTACGCATGGCCAAGAAGCAACTTGCGCCTGATCTGTTAATGCTGCCTGTCGCGATTACAGACTAAGAGGACGAAGATGATGTTGAAATCGTTTAAGAATATCGTATTTGGTCTGGTTGCTGCGAGCATCAGCGTAAGCGCTGTCGCACAGGATGACCGTGCATTAGATTTAGATGCTTTATTAAAGCAGCTGGAAGAAGGTAAGTTCGCGCAAACTGAGCAAAACAAACAGCGCGAGCAAGAGTTTATGGCACAGCGCGCTGAGCAGGACCGCATTCTGCGTGAAACTGCACAGCTGCGCGATCGCACTCTGGCTACGTCAGAGCAGCTTGAAACGACCTTTGAAGAAAACGAATTTAAACTGGCAGACTTAAATGAAGCGCTGACCAACCGTTTAGGTTCATTAAAAGAGTTATTTGGTGTGCTGCAACAGGTTGCCGGCGACACTAAAAACAAATTTTATAACTCAGTGGTCTCTGCTGAAATCCCGGGCCGTGCTGCGTTCTTAGACCAGCTTGCTCAGGACATGGGTTCCAGCTCAAAACTGGCCTCTATCGATGAAATCGAACAGGTCTGGTACGAAATTCAGCGCGAAATGACCCAATCAGGCAAAGTCACCAAATTCACTACCGACGTCGTGGAAGCGGGTGGTGCCAAAGTGTCTAAAGAAGTGGTTCGTGTTGGTCCGTTTGCCCTGGTTGCTGATGGCAAATACCTCGACTACAACGGCGTAACCGGCACGGTTGCCGAGCTTATTCGTCAGCCTGCGGGCCGCTACGGTGAATCTGCCGCTGAACTGCAAGCCTCTAACGGTGAAGTTGTTAAGTTTGGTATCGACCCGACTGGCGGCTCAATCCTTGGCCTGCTGGTTCAGGCGCCTAATCTGCAGGAACGTGTAGAGCAGGGCGGTGTAGTAGGTTACATCATCTTGATCGTCGGTGCTTTTGGTCTGTTGTTGTCAATCGAGCGTTTGTTCACTCTGACAATTATTCGTACCAAGGTTAACCGTCAGCTTAAGTCGAAAGAAATTAAAAACACCAACCCGTTAGGGCGTGTACTGAAAGTCCGTGATGAGCATCCTAATGCCGACACTGAAGCACTGGAACTGCACTTAACGGAAGCCATTCTGGCGGAAGTACCTAAGCTGGGCCGTAACCTGACCATCATTAAGATAATCTCTGTGGTTGCACCACTGATGGGTCTGTTAGGTACCGTTACCGGTATGATCAACACCTTCCAGGCGATTACCCTGTTTGGTACCGGTGACCCGAAACTGATGGCGGGTGGTATCTCTACTGCCCTGGTAACTACCGTACTGGGTCTGGTGGTAGCTATCCCGACTACCTTACTGTACGCGATGCTGAATACGCGTAGTAAGAACATTGTTTACATTCTGCAGGAACAAGCTGCCGGAGTAATCGCTGAGCGCGCTGAGAAAGGCTAATCATCATGATTGAGTTTCTGGAAGCAATTCGTGATTTTACAGAAACCGGAGGCCAGGTACTCCTGGTCATCGGCTTACTGATATTCGTCATGTGGCTCTTGATCCTCGAACGTGCTCTGTACCTGCTGATTTGGCACAAAAGCTTAAGCAAAGAAGCAATCGCTCAGTGGAAATCCCGCGAAGATCGTTCTTCCTGGTACGCTGAGCAGGTTCGCTCAAAAGTCATTTCGTCGCTGACCATTCGTTTAAATGGCAGTATCCCGATTATTCAGGCGCTGGTAGCACTTTGTCCGCTGCTGGGTCTGATGGGAACGGTAACCGGAATGATCGAAGTTTTTGATGTTATGGCCATCTCAGGTTCAGGTAATGCCCGTTCGATGGCGTCTGGTGTTTCGAAAGCCACTATTCCGACAATGGCCGGAATGGTTGGAGCACTGTCTGGTGTCTTTGCGTCAACCTGGTTGAACCGCAAAGTAAAAACCGAACGTGCTCACTTAGAAGAAGCACTCGTCAAGCGCTAACAAGGTATTCCGAGAGGGGGACTCGTTGCGAGTCGCCCACTAGCAAGGTAACAAAGAATTATGAAACAGCATTTTCAAAACCTGGTGGATGAAGAAGAAGCCACCATTGATATGACGCCCATGCTGGACGTTGTATTTATCATGTTGATCTTCTTCATCGTAACGGCCTCTTTTGTGAAAGAAGCGGGTATCGACGTTAACCGTCCTGAAGCCGCTACTGCGGTTAAGAAAGATCGCGCTAATATCCTGATTGCCATCACGGATAAAGGCGAAATCTGGATTAACAAGCGACGTATCGATGTTCGTGCTGTACAGGCTAATATTGAGCGTTTACACGCGGAAAACCCGCAGGGCACCGTAGTTATTCAGGCCGATAAGAAAGCCACTACGGATACGCTAATTAAAGTGATGGATGCATCCCGGGCCGCTGGTGTTTACGATGTGTCAATCGCCGCGCAAGAGCCATAAGCGAGCATAGACCATGTCACGATTTTTAATCGCATTTGTTGTATCACTGGCGATTACGTTGGGATTGTTCTTTCTGATGCAGTCGCTGATTAAAATGGGCGGCAGTGCACTCACTGAGCCGCCTAAAGGCAGCGTGTTAGACTTTGTGCGCATTAAACCTGAAGAGCAGGTGCAGAAGAAAGAACGTAAACCACGTAAGCCACCCAAGCCAGAAGAGCCACCACCGCCGATGGACTCTCCGCAAATGGACTCGCCGAGTCCGGACGCGGATAGCAGCGGAATGTCTTTTGCCGCAGATGTGGGCGACAGCATGGCACTGGAAGGCGGCGGTTTAGCGCTGGAAGGCGGCGATGGTGAGTACCTGCCAATTGTGAAGGTATCGCCGGTTTATCCCCGTCGTGCACTGCAACGTGGTATCGAAGGTTTTGTTATTGTTGAGTTCACCGTAACCAAACAAGGTGCCGTGAAAGACGTGTTCGTTATCGAAGCGAATCCACAAGGCATTTTTGAGCAGGCCGCGATGGACGCAGCGAAGAAGTTTAAGTATAAGCCTCGGGTTGTAAATGGTGAGCCAGCGGAAGTTTCCGGTGTGCAGAACCGTATTACGTTCCAGATAGACGGGTAAGGTGAGTATGAAACAGACACTTTCTAAATCCCTGTTGTCACTGGCGGTGGCAGGCTTGTTGTTCACTGGCGCGAGTTCGCTGGTGGTAGCACCTGCAGTTGCCCAGGAAGAACAAAAAGCCAGCGAGCGACCCACTCGTCGTACGCCGGCATTACGTTCGAAGGTTTACGAGCAGTTAGCCCGTGCCCAGGAACAGGCGGATGCAGGCAACATTGCTGAAGCGGTCGACATCCTGGATGTGGTTCAGGACAAAGCAAGTTCCATGAACAGCTATGAGCTGGCCATGATGTATAACTTCTACGGCTTTATTTACTACAACGACGAGCAGTACGACAAAGCACTGGAAAACTTTGCCAAAGTGGTTGCGCAACAGCCAATCCCGGAAAGCTTCGAGATGAGCACGCTGTTCAGTCTGGCCCAGCTACACCTGATGCAGGGTAACTACAGCCAGAGTATTGAGTATCTTGAGCGTTGGGAAGCGTTGAATACCGGTAAGATTCCACCGAAGAATCTGGTAATTAAAGCCCAGGCCTATTATCAGAATAAGCAGTACGCTGAAGCGTCAGAATTCATCAATCAGGCCATTAAAGGTCACGAAGATGAAGGCATGATCCCGGACGAAGGCTGGCTGATTTTACAACGTGCTATTTATTACGAGCTCAAGCAGCCTGAAAAGGTTAAAGACGTGCTGGTAAAAATGGTGAAGTTGTTTAACGAGCCAAAGTACTGGATCCAACTGGCGGGTATGTACGGTGAGCTGGGTGAAGAGAAAACGCAGCTGGCGATCATGGAAGCGGCTTATCAGCAGGGCTACGTGACCAATGGCGGCGATATCTTTAACCTTGCACAGCTTTATTACTATCATAAAGCGCCTTATAAAGGCGCCCGTCTGATGGAGCAGGCGTTAAATGATGGGGTGCTGGAAAAGAATCTGCGTAACCTTAAGTTCCTCGGCCAAAGCTGGACGCTGGCTAAAGAACAGGAAAAAGCGGTACCGGTGATGGCTCAGGCGGCAGATTTATCTGACGATGGTGAGCTGGATGCCCAGCTTGCGCAGATCTATCTGAACATGGAAAACTGGGACAACGCCATTGAAGCGGCCGATAATGCCTTGAATAAAGGCGAGTTGCGGAACCCGGGCATCCCGTATCTGATTAAAGGTATGGCGCTGTACAACAAAAAACAATATGCCGCCGCGCTGGATACCCTGGCCGAAGCTGAGAAATTCAGCTCAAGCAAAGGGATGGCGCAGCAGTGGTCAAAGTTTGTTGAGTCAGAAAAGAGCAGCAGCGAGCAGATTCAGGCAGAACTGGGTTCTTAATATTACAGCCGCTTAGTTAACCCAAAGCCGGTATTCATTACCGGCTTTTCTATTTTAGTTCAGTCACATTGACTTAGGCTCTAAACGGCAACATAGCCTCTTCTATGGATTTTTTATCACTGCTACTGATGGTTAGCGTGGCAATTTGCTGTTCGATGCTAAGGGCATGAGTTGATATGGTTTTTTGCTCAGTGGCTGCGCAGCATTGCTGTAATTTTGCCAGGCTCTTAAGTAAGTGGATAAGCACTGCAATCTGGTCGTTAGCTGACTGGCGGACCTGACTATACGCTTTATCGACTACACCGGCAAAGGTGAATGTGCGACGTTTCAGCCACACCTCAGACGAAGTGTGAATGAGGTTTTCTGCCGGAAACTCGCGGGTGGCCACCTGCACACAAATGGCGGTTAGCTTATCCACGCAGGTGATGGCTGTATGCGGGTCATTAATCCCCGGTGATAAAGCGCGCAGGGCAATTTCAACCAGCTGACTGATAGCAAACTCAGGATCCTGAATGGGGGTTCGGTTGGCGCCCAGCACCACCGCTTGTCGCAGCGTAGTAAATTCGTCCTCGCTGGCAGGTTGCCGGCAGTGAACGGTAAACAATGCTTCGCCGCATAAAACGTGGTCGCCGCTGCGAACATGTAACTCACACCCTGCCACCTCGGTGGCAGTCTGATTTAGAAAGCTGGCATAATTGATGGTTTGAACATATCCGTTTTGAACCGCTTTCACGCTCACCTGAAAGTCACCTTGTGGCGCTGCCCACTGCTCGGCAATAGCGCGGACGGAGGCGTTAGACTCAGGTACCGGCAACAATGAGTTATACCAATTGCCTTAAAAGTTTGATCTAATGGCAGTATTTATATT
>CENT01095585.1_pt1 | contig 26893 bp, 28 predicted proteins | sample 530141 | NCBI WGS metagenome assembly CENT01 (sample SAMEA2591074, study PRJEB7988) | marine metagenome | isolation source: saline water (ENVO:00002010), including | reverse complement strand
AAACCCGGCGGGACACGGTAAATTCTTAATTTATTACAAACCCAATTCAATTTTTTCCGCTTTGCGGTATTTTTCAACTCCTTGGGCTGCATATTTGAAATAGTTGCCGTTTATGAACATCTTTTCATCAAATGCCGCTTCAATCTTTTCTGGCATATACCAATACATTTCATCCGGCACTAATGCCACAAAGTCCGCGCCCCCTTTGGCTTTATAACGTCCATACCCTTCAAAACCCACATGGTCTTCACAACCATACCATTCCCAGCATTGCGCTTTGATAACAACTTTAATTTTTCTTTCTGAATCTCTCATTTTTCTGTCTTTCTTTTTTTGGTTGTTCCGGTTCCGCCGGGCGGGTCTTTGGGTTTTTCCCGGTGACAAAAAGAGAATGAAACAGATTTTGTTTAACGTCAACCCCCAAACTGAAAAAAAAGTGAAAATAAAACGAATTTTGTTTAAAGTGAGACAAATCTTGAAACACTTTTACTTTTCCCTTAAAGGTGAATTTCCACAAAAAACAAAGAATGAAATACAAATTGACCCAAACCGAATTTGAAAGCCTTGATGAAACCACACAAAACGAATATTCGTTGAATGGGGACACCGCAATTTTGAACCTTGAAGGGGAAGGCGCACCAACGCCGGATTATATTTCCGGGCTTGAAAAAAAGCGGGAAATTGAAGTTGAACACCGGAAAAACGCTGAAGCGAAAGTGAAAGAAGCGGATGACCGGGCGGCACAACTTCAAAAAAACTTGGAAAACGCGGGTGGCAACAAAGAAGAAATTCAGAAAATCAAAGATGCCCACGCCAAGGAAATTGAAACTTTGCGACAAGAACGGGAAGCGGAAGCCGCCAAGGTTAAACAATCCCGTGACAACTCTTTGAAACGAGAAGTTGCGGACGAATTTTCAAAGCGGTTCACGGTTCCCCATTTGATTGGGCCACAATTTTCAAACCGCTTATCTGTTGAAGAAGTTGACGGGAAACCTGTTGTGCGCGTTTTGGCTGAAGACGGTTCCGCTTCAACTGCTTCACTTGCTGACCTTCAAAAAGAATTTCTTGACAATCCGGCTCATAAAGAAATAATCGTTGCCAAGACGGGAAGTGGTGGCGGTGCCACACATACCCCCGGTTCCGGTGGCGGTGCCACGGTAAAGAAACTTTCCCAAATGACGGCAACGGAAGAAGCTGCATTTGAACGGGAAAACCCTGACGCATACGCCGCCGCCCTGAAAGACAATTCTTGATTGGTGGGGGAGGTTGCAAACTTAAACAACTGAAAACCTAATCCAAAAAAACCATGTCTGAAATTCGCCTTGCGGACGTTTACGTTCCACAAACATTCAACCGCCGCGCCCAAGAAGCGCAAATTGAACTCAACGCGTTCATTGCTTCCGGTGTTGCGACAAACGACCCTCTCCTTGCAAGCCAATTTGCCGCCGGGGGTAATATTGGAGAATTGCCACAATTCAACGGTATCACTATCGCTGAACCAAATTATTCTTCTGATGACCCATCCCAAAACGCCACCCCAAGCAAGATTGGTTCAAGCAAACAGCTTGTCCGTTCTGCTTCACGGAATGCCCATTGGTCTGCAATGGACTTGGCGCGTGAACTGTCAGACGCTGACCCCATGGGTGCAGTTACTGACCGCGTGGGTGCCTATTGGGCCACGGATGATGAAAAGCGCGTGATTTGCGGGCTTGAAGGAATCCGCCTTGATAATGCTGCTAATGATTCCGGGGACATGATCTATTCCCCCGGAACTGATGACGCCGGGGCGGTGACTGATGCAGAACGCATTTCGTCGGGTGCAATCGCCCTTGCCGCGCAAACCCTTGGTGATCATTCTCAGAATGTTACCACCATCGCAATGCACTCCGCGCAATATACCCGCCTCGCAACGCAAGACCTTCTGAAGACCGTTACACCGGACGCACAAGGAAGTTTGTCTTATCAAACTTACCTTGGGAAACGTGTTGTGGTTGATGATAGTTTGACCCCAGAACAGGGAAGCGAACGTTTGATTTACACCGTCATTCTTTTCGGTGAAAACACCTTTGGCTTTGCCAACGGAAAGGTTCAAACCCCTTCGGAACTCACCCGTGATGCCCTTGCCGGAAACGGTGGCGGACAATCCACGATTTCCAGCCGGGTCAACACCATCTTGCACCCCAACGGGTTCAGCTTCCTTTCTGCAAGCGTTGCGGGTAATTCTGCAACCTATGCTGAATTGAAAAACCCAGCCAACTGGGATCGTGTTGTTTCCCGCAAGTCTGCAAATATTGCATTCCTTCGCGTGAACGACTAAACCACCCTTTGGGAACCCTTACAAACCCGCCCCTTTGGCCCCAAGCCGGGGGGCGGGTTTTTATTTTAAACAAACCAACCACCAAAAAAAATGCAGATTAGTGATGAAGAAATGCTTGTAATTGCAAACCTCACTTCACGGGGGTTGACCCTTGCTGAAGCCAAAGAAATTGTTCTTGGTCAAAGGAGTGACACCCTTGTTGAAAAGAGTGACAAAACACCCAAACTTTCACCAAAGGAGCAAAAAGAAGAAATTGCCGCCGAAATTAAAAAATTGGGAGGGAAAGCCCCTTCACCGTCTGCAAGTCTTCCAAATTTTAAACAAGCATTGGCCAAAGCCCAAAAAGCAAACAAAGGCGGGGAAACAGGGCTTGAAAGTTTAATGTAAATATTTTGGGGGAAAGGTTGTTGGGAGTTTCGCCCCTTTGTTCTTCCAGCAACCTTGCCCCCAATCCACCACCGCACAAAAAGAAATATGGCTTTAACGATTGAAAACGGAAACATTGTTGCAGGGGCAAATTCATTTACCACGGTGTCAGAATGCCGGGCATTTTGCGATGAACGCGGGCTTTCACTTCCATCTGAAGACGCGGCGGTTGAAAAACTTTTAATCAACGCCGCTGATTTTATTTTCTCTTTGGAAACAGAATTTCAAGGTGTCCGCAAAGATTCAACGCAAGTTTTGCCTTTTCCACGGGAACAAATATTTTTGCATGGTGCAGATGTTAGCGGGACAATCCCAAACATATTGAAACAAGCCCAATCACGGCTTGCTTTTGATGCCCAAGAAAATGACCTATTTTCAACCGGGAGTGGGAAAGAAGTGTTGGAAGAACAAGTTGGGCCATTAAAAACAAAGTATTCCCAAAGCGGAAGCAGCAACCCGCAAAACAATTTCACCGCCGCTTTAAACTATTTAGAACCATTATTTAAAACGGGGAACATGGTTTCCGGTTGGAGCTTCAACATTCCCGTTTCTCGTTAAAATGCCCGGCTTTGATTACAAAAAAGCCCAAAGAACGGCGTTGGATTTAATTAATAAATTCGGGCAAGTTGTCACCCTGTCAAAAACAAATTCAACTTATGACCCGGTGACAGGGCAAGTTTCATTCACGGCTAAGGATTCCACATCTGCAACAGTTGTTTCCCTCCCCGCTTCCGGGGCCAATTTGCAAACTTTTGACGATAGTTTCAAAGAAGATTTGAACAAGGGCAAAGCCCGGTTGTTTTACATTGCCGCAAAAGGTTTGTCATTTGAACCGGACGCGGGCCAATATTTTGAATTTGATGGGAAAATCTGGGAACTTGCCGGGGCAACCCCATTGAACCCCGCCGGAACCCCCGTTCTTTACATGGTGGGAGTGAACCTTGGCGGAAACCCCACAACCCCCACATCATGAGTTTTTCAATGGAAATTGGAAAATGGGTGGCGGATAGTAAGAAGGAAACGCAAGAACTACACGCCGCAATCATTCTTGAATTGTTCTCTTCCGTAATTTTAGACACCCCAGTTTTACAAGGGCGGTTGCGTGGGAATTGGGTTATTTCAAGCGGGAACCCAGCAAATGGGACGTTTGACGTAGTTGATAAAGATGGCCGGAAAACAACCCAGAAAGTTCAAGATTTTGTTTCAAATTTGAAAGACATGGCAAATTTTGATGTTTTCTTGACCAACAATTTGCCCTATGCTTACAGAATTGAATATGACGGTTGGAGCCATACCAAAGCCCCGGAAGGCATGGTAAGAAAGAACTTCATAAGAATTTCAAACAACCTTGCCGCCGCTTAAAATGAGCAACGAAAAGAAAACACAAGCCGCTTTGATTGACGCCGCAAAAACGTTTTTGACAGAAGGCGACACCCCAACATTACCGTTGGCAAGCATTGCTTGGGAAAATCGAATCTTTGATGATTCGGGCAAAAACATTTGGTCTTCTTTCAAATACACCCCAAACCAACCAATTGCCCGCACTATTGGCAACGGTGGCTTTGATGATCTCACCGGGTTCATTCAAATTGATTTCAACATTCCTACAAATTCCGGCGATTATGTATTGCGGGAATGGGAAGATAAAGGGCGAGAATTTTTCACATCCGGGACACGTTTTGAAAATGGGGGTCATTCGGTGCTTGTAACTTCCGCCGGAATGTCGCAAGGTCGGGTTGTAGAAAATTATTTTAGAAAATCTCTCACCGTTGGCTTTAAAAGCCAATTGAAGCGAAAACAAACCACCACATAAAACCATGTCAGAAGCATCCGCCCACAAATTGAGTCTAATTGTAGAAGCGACACGCGGCATCACGCCAGCAACCCCACGTTTCCGCCGTTTACCCGACACAAGAACCACCCTTGCACTTTCAAAAGAAACTTTGGCGTCTGAAAGGCTAACGGGAAACCGCTTTCCAGCGGAACCACGCACCGGGGCAAGCACAGTTGCCGGAGACATTCCCGTTGATTTGTCCTATGGAACATATGATGAATTGATTGCTTCGGCCCTTCAAGGGGCTTGGGTTGATGGAACCGCCGGGGAAGATTCGGCAGATTTTGACGGGACTTTTGGAGCTGGGGCAGTGGTTGGGGATGAACACAGCACAACAAACGGAGCCGTTGAAATTGAACGTATTGACGCAAAAGCGGAAGAAGTTGATTTGATTTACACCGCTGCGGGGGTCAAAACAAACTTTGCCATCACCAAAGACCAAAACAGTGTTGTTATTGATGGTGTAACCTTTGAAGTTGACGATTTCACAGATGTTGAAAACACGGCAACAGTTAAAGCCGGGGATGACAGAAAAAGCTTTTCTGTCTTGCGGGAATTTTCTGACATGACCGGGGACAAATTTCTTTTACTCTCCGGGCTTGAAGTTGCAACTTGGAGTTTGACCGCTTCGGCAAATGCAATTGCAAAATCAACCTTTACGTTTTTCGGAAGAAAACAAGAAGGGCCGGACGCATCCGCACCAACGGGGACTTCCTACGCGCCCGCCCTTGACACGGAACCGTTTGACACGTTTTCCGGTTCATTGAAGATTGACGGCGTTTCAAAGTGCATTGTTACAGATTATTCGTTGACCGTAAACAATGGCCACACCGCAAGATATGCAGTGGGGTGCGCGGAATCTGATGACCCATCAGTTGCCCAATCTGTCATTGAAGGTTCAATAACTGCTTATTTTGAAGATATGAGCCTTTACAAGAAGTTCATTGATGAAGAAAAAATGTCCCTTGAACTGACACTTGCGGATTCCAACGGGAACAAATTGGTTGTGAAACTCCCCAACTTGCGGTTGACCTCCGGGACGCAACCGGACGTTTCCGGTGATGGGCCAATCACAATCCCCATTAACTTCACCGCCCACAAAGATGATGCTCTTGACAGTCACATTTCCGTGACAAGTGTTTCACCTACTGCATCGTCTTAAAACACTCTAAACAAGCCCGCCATGGTAAAATTGGCGGGCTTGTTTCAAATAAAAACTAAGGAAAATAATGAAAAAACAAAAAGCTGTTGATGTTGGTTTTGAATCTTTCAACATTGTCAAAAAATCTGAAGCTGGGGTGAAAATGCCGTTGTATTTGCCGGATGGTAAAAAAACAACAAGTTGGTTGAAACTCAGGGGTGTCAATTCCCCAAGTTTTGAGGAAGCGGTTAGTGTTGCAGACAGGGAACAAGTTGAATTGTTGGGCAAAGAATCCAAACTTGAACAAAATGAAATTGATAATGCACGGCGCGAAATTACCCGGAAGATGTTGGCGGCTTTGGTTGTGGATTGGTCAGACAAAAAAACCCCTTGCACGGAAAAAAACGTTTGTGAATTTTTCAAAGGTGCGCCCCAAATCCAACGGCAAGTTGATACTTTTGCAACAGAAGACAAACACTTTATTAACGATTCTTTCAGCAAGCCGCCAACCAGTTAATCCCATACGCTGAAAGGGCGTTTTGGTTATCCAAATCGGTTGGCGGCGATTCAAAAATTACAAACAAAGAAAGTTTTGACCGTGCCGCAAAGCAACTCAAAAAAGACCCAAATGAACTTTATGAACTCCCGAAAATAAGAACGGAATATCTTTATTTGCTTCAGTGGTTTTATTCTGTCAAATCAGATGGGCCTTTGCGTTTTTCAGAAATTGAGAGTTGGGCGCGGCTAACCAATAAACGCCCAAATTCAAAAGAGATAGAAATTTTAATGAAATTGGATTCCACATTTTTAAAAGCACAAAATGAGTAAAGAGATTACAAGCCTAGTTTTAAACGTAAAATCAGACACGGTTGAAAAAGCATCTGACCGTTTGAACGAGTTGACCAAAGCCACCAAGGGGGCGGAAACTGGGGCAAGTAAACTTACAAAGACAGAAGGAAAAAGGGCCGGGGCAACTAAAAAAACGGCTGTTGAAACTTCAAAAGCATCAACACAAGTTTCAAAATATAACAAGGAAACCCGTTCTTTACGTTCTACAAAAGACAGGTTCACAAGTTCAGAAACAAGGGCAACGCGGGCAACTAGGGAAAACGCACGGGCCACGCGGGAAAACACGGCGGCAAAGAGCCGTAACAATGCAGCATCACGGAAATCCGGCGGGTCAATGGCCGCGTTGGCGGTAAGGGTTGGGGGGTTATCCGCCGCGTTTTTAGCTTTAAAAGGTTCTATCAGTGCGGCGGCGGACTTGGAAACTTTAGAAACATCACTTGTTTCAATAACTGGAAGCGCGGCGGCGGCAAAAACCACATTGAAGGATTTGACTGATTTCACCGCTAAAACCCCTTTTCAAATTGAAGGGGTTGCAGGAGCGGCAAAGCAATTGATTACGGCAAAGGGTTCAACGCAAGGTTTGAAACAAGAGTTGAAAATGCTTGGTGATCTTGCCGCAACCGTAGGGGTTCCAATCAATGACCTCGCTTCAATTTATGTAAAAGCATTCAACAAGGGCAAAGTTCAAGCTGAAGAATTAAACCAAATTTCAGAACGTGGGATTCCAATTATCCGTTTGCTTGCGGAAGAATACAACGTGACGGCGGCGGAAGTTTTCCAAATGGGAACAGATGGGCAAATTGCTTTTGAGGATTTAAGAAGGGTATTGCAGAAAACCGGGGAAGAAGGCGGGCTTGCTTTCAACGCAATGCAACGGCAAAGCGAAACGTTTAACGGCAGTATGTCAACATTGAAAGACAACATCAAATTGACCGCTGGTGAAATTGGCGGGTTGGTCATTGAAATGTTGAAATTAAAACAATTTATCAATTTAAATTCTGAATGGTTGGCGGCGTTCCGTATTGGCTTGCAAAATATCAATGACCCAAACAAAGAATTTAGGGAATTATCTGAAGAAGGTGCGGACGCGTTAAAAAAATACGAAGAATCAACAAAAAGTGTTGCTTCTCTTTTAGCTGAAGAAGCCCAAAACCAAAAAAGCATCAATGAATTATCTTCCCAAAGAAATGTTCTTTATCTTGAACAACAGGCACTTTTAAAAGAAAACGACAAATGGAATTATGACAAACCAATTGCCGGGTTAAAGGAACAAATAGATAAAATCCGAGTCAAAGAACGAGAAGAACGGAAAGCGGGAATTGAAATCAGAAAGCAAATCCGGGCGCATGATGAAAACAATGTAGCGATTGAAAGAGCAAAATTCAATTTGACCCAAAACAAAATTGAAATTGATGAAATCACTTTAAAATACAAGCTTGGGGCGTCCGCATCATCAACCGTTACGGAAAAAGATGAAGAACGTTTAAAAAGCCTTCACAATCAAAACACAAGTTTGGCGGAACAAATTGCCAAATACAATGAAGTTACCGCCGCCGCCACGCAAGCGGCAACTGCAGCAAGCATTGCCGCAAGCGCAACCGGGAAAGCCTTTGCCGCTATTGAAAGCGGTTTGATGACCCCAACGGAACGCATCAATGACAATTACAAAAAACAAATTGAGGGGATTGATGCTTATTCAAAAGCTTTAAAAGAAGCAAATATTTCTGAAGAAGAACAAACAAAACGCATTGCCGCCGCCCGTGAACGTGCAGCAACTGCCCGTGATGTTGCTTTGGAAGGTTTAAAACCCAAAGAGGCAACGCCAAAAACACCAAGGGCAAAAAGGGGCAGAAGCCCACGCGCAACCAGTGTGGCGTCCGGGCCATCTGAATTTGAAATTTTACAAAGTGAGCTTCAACAATCGGAAGACGCAATTGAATCAAGTTACTTGAAACGGTTGGAGCTTGTCAGAAACAACACGGAAGCCGGGTCAGCATTGCGGGCAGAGTTAAGCCAAAAGTTGGCAGAACAACGCCAACAAGAAAGTGATGAATTTGCAGAAAAAACACTTAGGGAATACGATATTGTTAAAAGTGGTTTTAGTCTTCAGCTTGATGAACTGAATGCGTTTTACCAACGGCGGAAAGAAATCATTCTTGAAAATGAAACTTTAACTGAAGAAGAAAAAACCGCACTTGTTGAAAAAACAACCCAAGAAAGAAACGAGCTTACAAAGAATTTAGAAGGCGCACGTTTTAAACAAGGGCTTGAAATGGCGGACAACTTTTTTGGGAACTTTTCCCAATTGGCCAAAAGCGGAAACAAAAAGTTGGCCAAAGTTGGTGAAGCTGCATTGAAAGCCCAAAAGGCAATTTCCATTGCACAAGCAACAGTCAAAACTTATGAATCCGCAACTTCCGCTTATGCGTCAATGGCGGGTATACCCGTGGTTGGCCCGGCTTTGGGTGTTGCGGCGGCGGCGGGTGCCATTGCGGCGGGCCTTGCCAATGTGGCGGCAATTGCAACTTCACCCACTTCCGTTGGTAGTTATGCCACCGGGGGAATTGTGCCGGGGTCATCTTATTCCGGCGATTCCCTGACCGCCAACGTCAACAGTGCGGAAATGATCTTGAACCGCCAACAACAATCCCAATTGTTCAACATGGCAAATGGGGGCGGTTCACAAAATGGCGGCGGAAATGTTGTCATAATTAACCAAACAACCACCCCGGTTGAAGCTGAAACAAGGGTCAACGCAAAGGGTGAAAGGGAAATCACAATCCGTGAAGCAGTGAACCGCACCAAAGCGGAATTGACGAATGAAGCAGACACGGGGGGCGGAACCGTTGTTCCGGCCTTGCAAAGAAACTTTGAATTGCGTAGAAGGGGGGCGTAAATGTTTGTTTGGCCTAAAGAAACTGTCCCATTGCCCAGCGTTAATTTTTCAGTTGACGCGGAATTTTCAAACATCCGTTCCCAAATGGATTCTGGGAGGGCAAGACAACGCCCGCGTTTCACTACGGAAATTGAGCTTGCAAAAGTCCGTTTTGAATTAGACCGGACAGAATACGCGCTTTTCAAATCGTTTTGGGTCTTAAAACTAAACAATGGAAACGATTGGTTCAAAATGGAATTGCCCATCGCGGATGGTGATGAACTGACAGAAACAGAAGTGCGTTTTGTGTCTGATTATTCCGCAAGTTACAAAGCCCACACAAATTGGGATATTTCTGCAACAATTGAATTCAAAGAAACGGGTGTGATTTCAACGGAAATGGTTGAACTCATTCTTGCTCTTGATAACAACACCCAAGCATTTTTTGACGTTACTTCCGAAATGGAAGAAGAAATTCCCCACATTGAAACAATTCACCCTTGGTAAAAAATGACACTACTTGAACAACTTGAAGCCGCAATTGCATCTTGGCATTTGAACGCTGACACCCTTTCCGACATTATCAATGGCCCGGCATCCGGCACGGGTTCAGAAATTGATTTTCCAGACGGTTCCGGCGGGACACACCCCACCGTTGCCAAAGCATTGGCGGACATTCAAATTGGTAATGTCATACGTTACGTTTCCCAAACATTGACAGAATCCCAAAAAGGGATTGCCCGCGCAAATGTGGGTGTTGATCTTGATGCGATTTTGCGCCCGGAAGCGCAAACTTTCACAGAAACGGAAATCACCCAAATGCAAACAAACCTTGATCTTTTGAACACACTTCGCTTTGTGTCTCAAAATTTGAGTGAAAACCAAAAGAATCAAGGCCGGTTGAACTTAGGGATTGAGCTTGCGGACATTTTGCAAATTGGTATTGCCCAAACATTGACCAACGGGGAACAACTGCAAGTTCAAGAAAACCTTGGGCTTTTAAATTCTTTAAAATATTCAACCCAAACTTTAACCGCTTCGGAAAAAGGAGTTGCCCGCGGCAACATTGAAGCGCATTGGCAACCTGATGTTCCGGTTCATGAATTGCGTGTGTGGGAAGAAGATGAAGAAATTCTTGTCACCCAACCGCAAAGTTTGCGTTGGTATGGACACGCAACCCATGACTTTCAATTGAACAAAATATTTTCTTCAATTTATTCCGCACCCCAAGGGGATGTTGGCGGGGGTTCCGGTGAAAATGGTGATTACCCAGTTTTGAATGTTTACTTGCGGGCCTTGGGAACATTGGGGGAAGATGCTAGTGTTCTCCGGGAAACATACGTTGGGGGCTTCAGTTATGACGGCGCAAACTATACCAAAAGAAATGTGACAGTTGATTTCCCAATTGAAGAAGGAAACAAACTTTGGGTCAGAACTTCCGGGGACAGCGGTTTTTATGGGTTGGATGTTAAACTTTACAACCTGCATGAATAGCCAACAGGAAAATGGCGGCAAAAAAACAAAGGGTCATTAGGAAGAAAAATTCACGTTGGCAAGAAGTTCAAGCTTTCGTAATGGTTGCGGGTGGAAACTTGCACCATGAGATTGAACCGTTTCTTGTAACACTCCGGGCATTCCACAATGAACCCGTGTTTGTTTACACGGATGAACCCGGTTACACGGTGCTTTTGGAAGTCATCAGAAAGCACGGGTTGAAAAATGTGAACCCCCGCGTTGTCACGGTGGCGGATTTGGAAGGAACCACCCACCGGGTTGTTGAAGTCAACAAAGATGGTGAAGCGGGGGATTATTGGTCGAAAGAATGGATTTGGTGGAAAATGGAAGCGTTGCGGCGGTCTATTGTAGAAACCGGGGGGAAGTCTTGTTGCCTAGTAGATTCTGACATTATTTTCACCGGGCGGCTTGATGGGCGGTGGTGGGGGGAAGCAGTTTTGTCCCCATTTTATTGGCCCCATGACAAGCAACCATTAATTGGTGACGTTGGCGTTTTCAATGCCGGGATGATTTTGACACACCTTGAACTTTTAGTTCAAGATTGGTTGGCGTGGTATGAAACCGGGGAAGGTTTTTTTGAACAAAAATGCCTCGAAAATCTACAAAAATACTACATTGTTGATTTCTTTGGTTCAGATTTTAACTTTGGAAAATGGCGTTGCCGGAAACCGCATTCCACCGTAAACACCATTCATGGCCACATTCACCACAAAGACCATCCGTTCCGTGAAATAATCCAAAACGCTTTTGAAAAATCAATTCCGGTTGCCAAACGGGGTGGGGAACAAAAGGTTTTGTTTGTTGCTAGTGACCCCACGGGCAACCAACTATTTACCCCCCACGGGGAAACAATAGCTTCTGAAAGTGGGGTTCAATTTTTGGAGTGCGAAACATTAGGGATTGAACGGGATTGGACAGAAGAAGAATTGCAGTTGATCGCAAAGGGGCAACTTTGGGGCCAAGGTTCAAACCGGGCTTTTTTGGTGTCTACTTCTTCCCCGGTTGGTGAAAAAACAATTGGTGAATTCCAAACCAATGGTTGGGATATAATAACTTGCATCCAACCATCTTGGGCGGTGGTTGATGAACTTGCAAAACGGATGGTTGAAACTCAAAAAGAAAAAGGTTTTGAAACTTTGGATGAATTCCAAATTCAAGATGGTCATTCAATTCAAACTTTGGAAACTGCAAAACGGCTTGTTGCCATGGGTTCAAATATGAAATTGCCTTGGTGGGTTAAAAAATCAAAATGGGCGGTTAAACGTGAAGACTTGCCAAACACAATGTTTGAATTGTTTGGGGTTACAACCCCGGAAGAACCGCCGGGGGTGCCGTGGGGTAAATTTAAAAATGAACGTGATGGTTTCAAGTTATGCCAACCCCCAACCCCCGTGATTCCAATTGCAAACAACATTGCAAATTCAACTTATTATCAATGAAAACGTTTCAAGTTACTTTCAACGAAAGTCCCCGCTTCCGTGGGAAGGGGTATAAAAAACTTTTGGAAATGGGTTTCCCGGTTTGTGAAGTGGGTTTTTTCGATGCCAAATTGCTGACAGGTTCAGCCGCGAAAATTTTTGGGGGCAACGAAACCAGCAGAAGAATTTTGCAAACGCTTGTCAGAAACAAACAAAATTCAAACAGTGAAAATTTCTCATTGGCGGAAATCTGTTGTTACCTTGGCCACCTTGCGGCATGGAACGAATTTTTAAAATCCGGGGAAAAACGTTGCCTGATTGTTGAAGATGACGCAATGCCGTTGATAAATTGTGAAGAATTAGAACGCAAAATTGAAACTTTGCCGGATTTTGACGCAATCCAACTTGTCCAAAGAAAAGGGAATTGGTTTGACATTGGACACCCCCATTTTGTAAAAGGTGAACCTTGCGGGTACGGTTTGATTGCTTACATACTCAGCCAAAGGGGGGCAAAAGCATTGATTGACCAACAAAACTTGAAAGCGGCGGATTTGAAATTGATGCAATTATCTATGAAAGGGGAAGTTTATTCAGAAAAAGAAGATTCCTTTGAACATGATTGGGGGATTAAATCAACGATTCAAGGGATTGTTTACCCAGAATGCGTGAAAAACGAGACGATATGAAAAAAGAAAACAACCAAAAGTGGATTGGCCCGTTGGGTGAAATCCTTGCCCTAGTTGGAACCCTTTGCTTTGCCACATTTGATGGTTGGCAGAGTGTTTCCGGTCTAATCGTTGCAATTGCCGTTGTGATAGCTGCAATCATTAGACATGAACCACACCAATACCTTGCAAGTGCAATAAGAAAAGCCCTTTCCTTGACACCGGGGGTTCTTGTTCATTTTGGGCTAATTCACCCAGAAAAGGCGGTGTCTTTGGTTGGACTCATTGCGCCATCTTTTGCGATTTATTGGTCTTGGAAAGCAAACGGTGGTGGCGAAGTCCCTTCCCGGCTTCCGTGCATTCTCGCAATGGTTTGTTCTATTGCGCTTTTTCTCCCAAGTTGTGCAAGCCCGCCCATTGTTTTTGATCTAAACAGCAACCCCAGCGGGGATGAATTGCGTGACCCAATCACCGGGGCAGTGATTCGGCAACTTCCCGGTGGCGGTGCAAAAGCGGTTATTGACGCGGAAACAGTGGGAAAATGGTTTCTTTGGGGCCAACGGAATTTTTCTTCAGAATAAACAACGGAATTGATCACAAAAACCCCGCCCTTGCTTGTGGTGGGGTTTTTTTGTAATATGCCCCCATGGACAAAGCGCAAATCACCCAAGAAATTGAAAACGCGCTTTGGTATCTAAAAAAACCCGGTCAAAGCCCATCTGATGAAGCCAAAGCAATTGGAATCCTTTCCAACATTTGCAGGGGGAAAAATGGCGGGCCGGAACTGGTGAAAGCAATTGAAGAATCTTCACCAACGGTTGACCTTGCAAATGTCCCATGGGATAGCTTGAACGGTCTTGTGGTAGTGGTTGGCGTTGGGCATGAGCCGGGCGGTGGCGCGTCCGGTGAAAGGGTTTGGAACATCAAGCTTGCAAAGGCAATGAAAGCTATTCTTGAACAACATGGGGCCATTGCACACGTTTATTTGCACAAAATCCGTTCATATTCGGCCCGGCAAGCGTGTTTTGCTGAGTTTTGCAAAAAAGTGGGGGCTTTTTTGTGCTGGGAACTTCACTATGATGCAGTGAAGAACCCCGCCGCAAGGGGCCATCATTTCAAGTTTAGGGGGGCAAAGAAGTTTGCCACATACACGCAAGAAGAGTTTTCCCAACGTTTCCCGCAAAGTGTGGCCCGTGATTCATACGGGGACGGGCCGGGGCTTCACCACGCAACAAGCGGCAACGGTTCCGGTTTTTTGCGTGCAATGCCGTGTTGGGCGTTGTTGCCAGAACCTTTTTTCAATTCAAACCCGTCTGAAAAAGCATTTTTCAAACCCAGAATTGATGAAATTGCGGAAATTTATTGCATTGGCGCGGCGAGGTTCGCAAGATCAAAAGGGAAATAGAACAAGATTATGCCAAATGATTCTTTAAATGAAGCCTTGAAAGAAGTTTATGCGCTCGCACCCAATAACCGGGTGCCATTGGAAACCTTGCAACTTTCCCACCCCGCACTTACTGAATCAATTTACATGGTGCAAGACCGGCAAAGTTGGGATTTAACGCTTGAAGATGGCGAAACCATCAAAACTTTTGAACCTGTCCCTTTTCGTTTTACCCCACCCGCGCAAGGTGACAACGGTTTGCAAGAAATGAGTCTTGCGATAGACAACATTGACCGCGCCGTGACGGATTTTATTGACCAACTAGGAAGCGTCAACGCACCCGTTGAAGTTACTTACCGCCCATATTTGAGCGATGACCCGACAACAGTTCAAATGAACCCCCCGTTGATTCTTTTTTTGACTGACATTCAAGTGAACGCTTTTGAAGTGACAGGGCGGGCGGCGTTTACAAATATTGTAAACTTTAAATTTCCAACGGAATATTATGACCGCCAACGTTTTCCCGGACTTTCTTGAACTAATCGGCAAACCTTATGAACCCGGTGCGCGTGGCCCGGATTCCTTTGATTGCTGGGGTTTAGTGACCCACGTTTTCAAAGATGCTTGGGGTATAGATTTGCCACTTTTTGCCGGGCTTGACTCGGTTTCAAATATGCGTGAAAGCGTGTCAGTAATTGAAAACGGTTTGGCTGGGCCTGATTGGGAAGAATTGCCCGCCCCGGTTCATGGGTGCCTTTTGGCAATGTCTCGTTCAAAAGTCATTCACCACGTAGGGGTTTGGCTTGAAATTGATGGCGGTTTGTGCCTTCATGCACTGGATGGTTGTGAAGTTGTGGCCCAAAATTTGAGCCGATTGCGCCAAGACAGATTTTCAAAAATCCTTTTTTTCAAATACAATGGTTAATCTTTTTGTCATAAACAACCCATACAATCCGCAAGATGGGCTTGACCACATCGAAATTGAACCGGGTGTGTCTTTGCATACAATAGACCAAGAACTTGGTTTTAAAGATGAACCTTGGCTTGCGGTTGCTTACATTGACGGAAAGCAATTTTACCCACTTCGTGAAGAATGGGAAGACACAATCCTTGGGGATGGGGATTGTGTCTATTTTATGCCCCATGTGGGTTGGACTGCTGTAATCATAATTTTGGCAGTTGTTGCGGTTGCGGCAATTGTGATTGCCTTATCAATACAACCCCCCAGCACGGCAGACAACCCGGAACCTGACCCTGTTTTTGATTTAAAAGGGCAAAAAAACCAAATCCGCCTTGGCCACCCTATTGAAGACGGTTACGGAAAGCCGCGCCTTTGGCCATCATACGCAACGCGGGCGTTTAACCAATATTATGGAAACGACCAATTCCAATTTCAGCTTTTTTGCCTTGGCCACGGTTCTTGGGAAATTGAAGAAATTGCAATTGAAGACACACCAATTGACCAATTCCAAGAAATTGTTTATGAGGTTTATCAACCGGGGGAACAGGTCATTCTTTTCCCAGACAACGTTGAAACTTCTGTTGAAGTTGGGCAAATTGAACTATTTGGCCCCAATGAAGAAGAGCACCAAGGCTATACCGGGCCGTTTGTTGCAAACGCTGCAAACACGACAACAACCCATTTGGAAGTTGACGTTGTTTTGCCCCGTGGCCTTTACCGCACCAACGATGAAGGAAAGTTGCGGTATATTGCAACCAATTGTTTGTTTGAATATCGGTTGATCGACAACAACGGAAACGCTTTTGTCCCTGATAACATTTTTCCAACTTCATACGTTCGCACAATTGTTGAACAACGGGAAAACATTGGTTCAAGCAATCTCTTCTCAGAATGGGAAGAACAAAGCAACGTTTTTGAAGAAGAAGAACATACAAAATCAAATGAAACCGTTGAAGTTGGGCCAATCGTAGAAACCGGGGAAGTTTTTGACAAAACCCAGACACGCGAAACAAAAATATTTTACGTTTTTGAAGGTGACGGGTGGTCAACGCTTGCAGATTTTAGGCGGACTTTAAGAACCCACACCCCCCAACGTTACACTTTGCAAAAAGATGTTCCAAGGGGTCGCTATGAAGTGCGGGCGATACGAACAAACAACAAAAACCAATCACACAAAGCGGGTGATGTCACCCAATGGGTTGGTTTGCGGGCATTCTTACCACCCCGCCGGGATTATGGGGATGTGACAATGCTTGCCGTTAAATCCCGCGCAAGCAACAACTTAAACGATAAATCATCAAACCGCGTGAACGTTGTAGCAACGCGCAAATTGCCCCTGCCTGATGAAAACGGGGTTCTTCCGGCGTTTGATGATTACCAAGCACGGGTTGCAACTCGTTCCCCTGTTTGGGCAATGGTAAACATTCTCCGCGCACCTTATGGGGGGAATCTTGAAGACAGGTTTCTTGATCTTGATTTTTTCATTTCAGAAGCAGAAATTGCAGAAACCGCCGGGATTTATTATGATTGGATTTTTGACCAACGTTCAACCGTGTGGGAAGCAGTCAAAAGCCCCTGTTTTGTAAACCGTGCAATTCCCATGTTGAATGGTTCCCTTGTTTCTTTTGTCCGGGACAAGCCCGCAACCGTCCCCACGTTTTTTGTAAACCCAGAAAACACCAAGAAAAATTCATTCAAATTAGAAAAGAAGCTTTTTGATTTACAAGAAAATGACGGTTTGGAAGTTGAATATGTTGACCCGATCACATGGAAACCGGAAATTGTTCTTTGCCTTTTGCCGGGGCAAAATGGCAACAACCCAAAACGTTTAAAATTGCAAGGCGTCACTGACAGACAACGCGCTTTTGATTTGGGAATGTATTTATGGGCAAAACAAACTTACGAAAGAGAGCAAATTTCAGTGACAACCGGACTTGAAGGATACATCCCAACGTATGGGGATTTAATGCGCGTCTCATCTGATGTCCCCCGGTGGGGACAAAATGGTTTTGTTGATGCCATAAACGCGGATATTGTGACCCTTTCAGAAAAAGTTGAATTTGAAAACGGGGCGGTTCACAAATTGGCTTTACGCGGAAAACTTGGCCAATGCCTTGGCCCATACACCGTGACCGAAATACCCGCAAACCCCCGCCAAGTGCGCATTGTGGGTGGTTTGCCAGCGGATGAATTTTATTTTGATTTCCAAAACGAACCCCCATATTTTATTTTTGGCGTTTCCGATCTTGTGGGAAAAGTTTGCCGGGTTGTAAACATGACGCCGCAAGAAAGCGATGGGGTGCAATTGAAAGCCATAATTGATGACCAAAGGAGACATTCAGATTATGGTGACGCCCCGCCAATGAATCAAGGGGTTTCCGCCCCGGCTATACCTGACAAACCCGTTGTTGCTTCCGTTGACGTTCAAAACATACCCGGTTCAATCTCCAATGTCGTTGTGAGTTGGGAACCCGCACTTGGTGCCGTAAATTACCTAATTGAACAATCTGTTGACGGTGAAGAATGGTTCCCGGTTGATACAGTTTCGCGGACAACTTACACGTTGCCAATCATCCCCGGCCAACTTTATGTTCGCGTTGCGGGGGTAAACATTGGAATTGGGCCTTTTGTTTCTTGGTCGGGAGAAGTTGGTGAAGCAACCGGGCCACCTGATGACTTGCAGGGGCTTGTAATGCAACCCCCATTCACCGGAGTTTCTGCCCACCCCCATTGGGAAGCTTCTGCACAAGCTTCATCTTATTTGGTAGAAATCTTCACCCAAGGGACAAAACGGGGTGAATTTGAAACGACAGAAACCAACTATGAATTCACAATTGACGCGGCAAGGGAAATTGACGCGGTTTATAGAACAATCACTTTCACGGTCACTCCAAAAAATGTTCCCTATGGGGCCGGGGTTCCTGCTTCAATAACCGTTGGCAACCCATCGCCCGCAAAGTTTCTTGATGAACACCTTTCATCAACATTGAAAGAAGACCTTGGGACACACCGGATATATTCAATCAGTTGGCCCGTTTCACCGGGTGTTGATGTTTCGTTCTATCGTGTTTTCGGAAGTGAAACCCAAGGATTCACCCCCGGCGCAAGCAACGTGATTTTTGAAGGTTTAGCAACCGGAATTGATGTCAGAATTGACGGGACGGGGAACCCCGTGACATACCCGCCATTGTATTGGCGGGCCGCTGCAGTTGACGTTTGGGGTGATGATACAAACCCAAGCAATGAACAAACAATTTCTTAATATGAAAGTTTTGATTTACGCAATGCCGCGCACAAAATCAACAATGCTTCTTTCTGGTTTGATGACCGCCGGGGCGCAAATGTTGCATGAACCATTTCATTTCAACCCGATTGTCAGAAATCAAAATTCCTCTTGCCAAGATCAAGTTTGGAATGGGGAAGAAGATCATATTGAATATTTGGCGCGGGTTTTGAGCAATCCATTCCAAGGAATAAAAATTCACGCCTCCCACCAAGGGCAAAAACAAACTATGCGCCTTTTTGATTGGGCGGATTTGATTATTTACCCCCAAAGAGATTTGCTTGAAATTGCTTGTTCTTTTTGCGTTGCCGTCATCCGCAACAAATGGAATTTGGAAGACAAAAACCCAAACAAAATAACCGCAAAAAAAGAATGGGTTGAAGGAATTGTTCATTGGAATAAGTTATTTGAAGACGTAAAAGCTGCTTCAAAACACCCAAACACAATTGAAATCCCTTGGGAACAAGATTTCAGCAAAACAAAAACTTTGCTTGCAGAAAGAGGGGTCAAAATTGGAACCCCAAAAACACAAATTACCCGGCAAGTTTCACCAACTGAAATGATTTCAAATCTTGAAGAACTGAAAAGTTGGTTGGTTTGAATCTAAAACCTTTATTCTGACAATCGGCGGATTGCATCCGCAAGGGTGGCGTCAAAATTGTTTTTGTCTTCTTTGCAAACTTCCAAAGTGTGGGCAATTGCATCATCAACCGTTCCGGGGACAATCAGCCGGAAAACTTGGGTTTCTTCAGCTTGACCAGTGCGGGCAAGCCGCCCGTTCCATTGGTCATAGAGTGCGCGGGAATAGCCAAGCGAAAACCAACAAATCAATTTTGAGCCTTCTTGCATATTTAAACCGTGGCCAATGCTTTTAGGGTGTGCCACAATCATTGGTATTTCCCCCCGGTTCCATGCGTCAAGCCTGTCATTTTCAAAACGTTCCGCCCCCGGTATTGCTTCAAGAACCCTGTCAACTTCATGGATGAATTGACAAGCAACCAACATTGGAGCGTTGCCGTTGTCTTTGTGAAGCTTTTTTAATGCTGCCACCTTTGCGCCATGTAAATTTTCAACCCTTCTTGTTTTCAAATCATCGTCTTTTACCACATAGATTGCCCCGGAAGTTATTTGCAACAACTTGTTCACCAACACACCAGAATTTGCGGCAAGGATTTCAAAACCATCATCAAGCGTTTGCAAATATTCTTTTTGCACTGTTGCATAAAGCCGGGCGGATTTCGCGGGCAACTTCACGGCAACATCATGTTCAACCGGGGGCAACCAATCCGCGTGTTCTTCAGTCCTTTGAACAAGTGCAACATCTGCAATTTTGTTTTCAATCAATCCTTGTGAACCTTCCCGCAATTTAAACCGGGGATAATCCGCAAACGGGTTTTCAACTTCAAAATATTGATCACGCCACGAAATATAGCTTGTTCCATTGGGGTTGGATGGTGTTTTCCAACGCTCACCGCAATCAAGAAGGCGGATTTGTGAAAAGATGCCAAGGCGTGAATTTGAAAAGAATGTTCCCGTTTGGATGCCACACCGTTCAAACTTTGCGCGGCCCCATTTGCGGAAAGTGTTGATTCTTTTTGATGAATGACTTTTTGCGTTGTCAGATTCATCGAAAAAAACTTCATTCACTGGAATTTCTGAAGCCTTTTTACCTTTTAAAAATTCTTCACTGAACCGGGGAAGGGCTTCATAGTTTATCAAGTAAATGTCCGCCGCCCCATCTTGCCAAGCTTGCTTTCCTTCTTTTGTTCTTAAATTAGCAACACGCAACCATTGGAAATCATCCCACTTTTTTATTTCATCCGGCCAAGTCAAAACCGCCACGCGCAATGGGGCAACCACCAAAACCCCTTTCAATTGCCCGTCAAAAAATAAATGGTTCCAAACTGCCAACCGGGCGGCGGTTTTTCCAAGCCCCATCCCAACAAACCAAGCCGAAAGTTTCCTTTCAATACCATGGGCAATCAAAGCCCGCTGGTTGGGTTTGGGTGTGAACTTCATTTGAGATAAAAAGAAACAACCTTTTTTGCATTTTCAAACGAATCAACCCAATGGGAGTTTCCGCCTTGCTTGCTAATTAAAAGCAATTCTCGCAATTGCGCGGCGGTTGGCTTTTTTCCGGGGGCTTTGAATTCAATAAAAAACACCACCCCGGTTGGTGACATAAAAATTGAATCTGGCGCGGCCCGGTTGCCGGGGCTTTTAAATTTCCGCACCCAACACCCATGTTGCCGGGCGTATGCTTTCGCTTTCTTTTCTATTTGGCTTTCTTGGCCCATGCTTCCACTCTTACGGCTTCAATACTTGCCAAGACGTTGGATTTGTCCCCGGCAAACGCGGCCACCAGAAGACGGTCTATGTGGCTTTGACGGGGGCGACCATTGGGGCGCACCGCTTCAATTGCAAGCAAACGCCGGGCGTCATCTTGTGACACTTTCCCGGCGGACAATTTGCCCGCAAGATCAACATACCCAACAACTTGCCCGGCGGTTGGGTTGGCAACTTCAGTTTCCCGTCTTTCGCCCTTATGAAGCGATTTTTCCGGCACTAACAACCCGCGTTTTTCTAAATCTTCCAAAACATCTTTTGTGATGCTTGGTTGTGATTCAAACAATTTAACTTCTTCTATTTTCATTTCATGTAAAATGGCATTGTTTTCCCATCCGCTGCCAACGGCATCCCTTCCGCCCAATCGGGCAACGTGCAAAGATGGTTGCAAAGTGTTTCAAAATCTTGGCCGGGTAGTTTTGGCCCAATCAGTTCATCATGCACAAGCATGAAGGCAGAATATCCGGCCTTTTCAGCAATACAAGCCCCGTTTGCCATGAAATCACCGCAAATGGCTTGCGTTGCATTTTCCAACAGTTTGCCCCCGTAGGTCTTGCACCATCCCCACGTTGATTTCATGGGGACTTTGCCCCAAAATTGAATTTCCGTGTTAAAATCATCTGACAAATCAATTTCAACATCCGCGCCACCAGCCCAAACAAGTTTTGCCTTTGGATAAACCAAAATATGACCGGATGGGAGTTTCATCACCAAAGCCCGGAAACCCGGCGCATCAGTCACACCAAAAGAAATTTTTTCCGTTCCATTGAAAACCTTGCCGGGGTTCCGCAAAGCGTCTTTTGCGGCTTTGTCAATTGTCTTCCACGATGAAACAACTTCCGGGTTGTCTTGACGCCAAGCGGTGACGGCACGGTTTGCCAAATCATCAAAACAAAGGTCATGCCATTCTTGGGGTGTTGGCTTGGCAGAATCAACAACTGTTCTTTTTGTTCCGTTTTTTCGATATGCAACAACATCAAAAGCCCGCCCAACAAAGTTTCCCTTTTCAAGTTTGTTTCGGAATTGAACAAACGGCAACGCGGGAAATTTAATTTCACGTTTTTCAAATGGTTCTTCAACTTCACAAATTGCCTTTGCTTTTGCCAATAATTTTGGCCAACGCGTTTTGAAGTGTTCAACCATTTCTTTTGATGGCCGATATTTGTAATTTTCGCAAGTTGCTCTGAACTTGGGGCGTCCCATGTTGTAAGTGCAGCCCAACTCAGCCTGTTTGCCGATAAATCGCTTTTCTGAATCCCCGGCGGAATCTTCATCAATTACCTGTTGCACCGGGACACCAAAGATTTTTGAAGCCATTGTTTCGTAAATGGGTTCATCACGGGCAAACATTTCAAGTTTGTTTTTACCCCCGCAAAGCCATGGGCCACCACGGGCTTCAACGCTTGAAAAGTCCGCTTGCAACAAATCGCCTTCTTCCCAATGAATAAAATGACGAATGCAGCTTGCGACTACTTCCAAAAATGGGCCAAACAACATTTCAATGGTTTCAATGTCCGCGCCTTCACAAAGCATCTCATACGCTTGCTTGCTCGCTTTGGTTGACCGCTTGAAGTTTTGCGGTTGGATAAATTTTCCCGCCCAACGGTGGGTTCTTTCCGCCCCGGCCCAAAGAAGGCAACCACGCGCAAACCCATCCGCGCAAGCAATCCGCAACATGGCGGGAACCTTTTTTGTTGCGGCATAGGACAAATTTGAACGCAATTTTAATGCTTTGAAAGCTTCCTTTGTCATGTTGCCACCGCCGGAATCAATCACGGTATCAACGCTGGCAGCTTGCAAGGTTTGGAATGGGTAACCACGTTCAACCATCCATTCATGCACCCTGTCCCGTTGTGTGGGATTCAACCCGGTGATTTCTTTGAATTCAGCCGCCACGCGTTCATTGTAATCATTGATTAAATTGTTCACATGATGAAGGGCTTTTACATTGACGGGAACCCCGCGTTTGTTCATTCGCAAATCAAAAAGAAAAGAATCCAAAACCAAACCTTTCAATTCAAAAGCCGCAAGACGTTTGTGAACTTCCCGTTCTGCTTCAACATCTTGGCGGCAATAATCAACAAACCGGGCAAAATCTTCCGGGTCATCTTGTGGGTGAATACGCGTTGAAGGGTTGTTTTTGGTGGGTTTCCTTGGCTTTGAAAACTTGGCAATGAGTTTTCCACCGGATTTGTCTTTTGCCTTTTCAATGTTTAAGAATTCCCCAACGGCGGCAAGGCTTGAAGGAATAGCGGCGCGGCGGGCCATGGCGGCGGTGCAACGCCATTGTTCAACGCTGGGGGGCTTCAAACCAAAAGTCTTTTGCAGAAGTTGGGTTGCAATTGCATCTTCAAATTGGGCGTTGTGGGCGTAAATTTTCCCCCCGGTTTCAATCGCTTCTTGCAGCAACGCAATTGCGTTTGAACCCTCTTTGTTTTGGTAAGCAAAATCCACCTTTGAAGAACTCCAAACTTTCACCGCTTCATCATCTTTGGCAACCGCCATGATAAGGATTTCCGTTGTTGAGTCTTCTGCATATTTATACGCTGAAACTGAATCTTTCCCGCGCCCAAAAGGGGCGGCGGAATAGGTTTCAAAATCAAGATGGTAAATTGCCCCCATTTTTAAATATTAGTTGATTAAGTAATTTAAACTAATTTTAAAGCACATCAACAAAGTCACAATCATTTTCAACTAATTCTGGGTTTCCTCGATAATTCAACTTTTCCGGGTCAATTTCTAATTGATACCCGATTTCTTCCCGCAAAAGCGCGTCTCTTTCAAGAATTGATAGAATTGCATTTGCAAGGCGGCGGCGGCGGGCGGGCAAGGTTTCTTCTGGCAGTTTGTTTATTTGTAATTTCGTTTTCATGGCACCCAGAAAGCCCGCGCCCCGGTGAAGGGGTGGCGGGCTTAGGGTGCTATGAAAAAACTTCCCTTACATCAAATCTGAAGCTTCACCGTTGGCGTCTTCAAATTCATCTTCAGAGTCAAAATCGTCATCAGTGACGCCGGAAGTCCCAACGCCAAGTTTCAAACTTTCACCATCTGCCCATTTCTGGACACCTTCAATGGTTGCGGTGCAGCCTTTCGCCTCTTTGCCGTCAAACGCGTAAACGTCAAACACAACGTTCACAACATCCCCGGCTTTCAAATCGCCTTCTTGTGCGGTGATTCTCTTTTTGGCTTTGTTGATGACGTAAAGTTCCCCACTGTCAAATTGACCACATTTTGAACGGTTTACGTCTCCGGGATATTTTTTGCCGGACAGAATCCAAGCGTCTTTGTGGAACCCGTCAAGATATTCACCAGAATCATCAATGTAAGCGTCCCGGGTTGTTGACCCATCCGCTTTGTTCAGAAACCAATTTTTATCTTTTGGGGTAGTTTTACCCAATTTGTCCCCAATGATTTTGTTACAAGCTTTTGAAAGTTCTTTCAACGGAACTTTCTTCATACCCATTTCTGGAACGCTAAACAGGGAATCCCCGGTAACAATGTATGTTCCCGAAAAAGAAGGCCCGTTTTTGTCAATGCCGATCACCTTTGGTTCAAAATACGTCATGTAAGCTTGCTTCAGGTTGTGTCCAATAATTTTCATTTTGTCTTTTTTTCTACTTTTTACTTTTTTTCTTCGGGAACTCTTGCGCGGGCGGTTCCCATTTGCCTTTTGGTTCTAAAATTCATCTTCTGCCCCTTTGAACTCCAAAGCCGGGCGGGGGTCATCAGTTCCAACAAGAATGGGGTTCCCCGGTTCCTGATGGGTCAAGTCTTTTAGGCGGTTCTTGAAGCGTGTTGAAAGTTCAACACCTTTTAGTTTGCCTTCCGCTTGGGGCATAGAAATCAATTTTCGCGGTTGGTAAGCGTCTTCAGCTTTCAATTTTCCACGCAATAAGGTTTCAGCCTCCTTTTCATCAACCCACTTCCGGGCCTTTTTCTTTGGATTTTCAACAAGCTTGTGGGTTGTAGGTTCTCCACCTTCTCGCAATCGCTTGTTTTCCGCTTTCACAACGTCTTCAACAAACTTTTTCAACATTGCGGCGTTGTCTATAATCAACCCACGTTGCGCCTCAGTGAGCGTTTCCACCGCCGGGGCAACCATTGTTGTTTCATTTGGGAAATCATCCATAGGATTAAGAACGGAAGGGAAACCACTGAATGAGACTTGCCCCCTTGCGGTGCAAATTGACTTCGCATCACAAAACTGACAAGCTTCTTGTGAAGGTTTAAATTCCAACGGGCCGTTTCCTTTGGCCTTTTGGTAATCTTCTTCAATATCAATCCCAAGGTCTTTCAATTCCCGCAAGGAAATATTCCAAGTCTCCGGCCCATTGAATGAGAAATGGCGCGGTTGGTAGACTGTCAGGGAAACAGGCGTTTCATCCGGGAACTCTTGCCCCCGTGCATCTTCCAAAGTCTTGATCAAACTGAGCATATAAATTGCCAACTGGTCATTTTCAACCGCTTCAACTTTTACCCCGGCCCCATATTTCAAATCAACACCGTGAATCAAGTTTTTGGATGCAACCCCAAAATCAACGGTTCCTTCATCTTGCGGGCGGTAATACAACGGGACGGTAGTTTCTTTCAAAACGATTGCATCCGTTCCCGCTTGCCCTTCAAGTTCCCGGCAAAAATTTATGTATCCGGTCAAATGGGCGCGGAAATCATCCGGGACTTGTTCAAGGGGGATTTCACCAACCAAAACCCGGTTTGCCCATTCATGGGCTTCCGTGCCTTCATCTGCAAAACTGGTTGTGGTTTTTTCCGGGATTTCCCCGGTTGCCTTCCCTGCTTCAATCAGGGCGACACTACCGCCGCAAGTGCGCCAACGTTTGGCACCAGACGCGCCAAAAATTGAATGGGCGTTGTCTGAACCCGTTAAAACTGCTTCAGTCATCTTTTAAAATCAGGCTGAAGTTTCAGAAACAACTTGTTCAAGGGTCTTGCCCGCGTGTTCTTCCATCAAAGGAACAATTTCTTTCAATTGGCCTTTTGTTGCATGGGTCAAGTTGCCCGCACCAACTGCATCAAGGCAATTTTGCAGAAACCCTTTACCAAGGGCAGTGTTCCCGTTTTGACTTTTGACAACCGCCGCCGCCAACATCCGCACTTCTGCAACATCTGGAAACACTTCTTCTTCTTCTTCTTCTTCTTCTTCTTCTTTGGGGTCTTCCAAAAGTGTTGGTGGGGTGCTTTTTGGGGCTTGTGGTGTTTCTACTTCTTCCGCAACTTTGAATTCCGTGGCGGCAAGGGCGTTTGCACTAACTTTTTCAAAAGCCGCTTGGAATTTGGCAACGGAACCTTTTTCCGGCGGGGTTCCGCCAAGTTCAAGAATCTTTTCCGCAAGGGATTGTTTCTTTGCTTCGGCATTCGTTGAAACCTCTTTTTTGGTGGGTTCATCTGTTCGCAATTCGCTAAAATCAATTTCACCGTTGTTTGCGATTGCTTGGGCCAAAGATTGCAAGGCAACTTCAAGGCCGGGGGCGTCAATTTTTATTGTAACTTCTGCTTTCATTTTTCCTTTGTTTTTCGTTTTTCGTTTTGGGTGGTGCAGTGGGATTGGAACCCACACATTGTCACGCTTTGTGTCGCGCCGTCTCTACTTGGACTATGCACCATTTGTTGGGGGGGACAAATTGAACAATTCTCGTTTTGGGTCAATCACTTTCTTTGTTCATTTGGCAAAAAAAGTAAATCCCGGCAAATAGTGCAACAACACCAAGGGAACCAACGGCAATGTTTAGAACACCACCAAGGGCCGGGGCTGAACCCGAAAAAAGAATTGCAAGAATCAAAAACCCCATGGCCCGGCGGAAAGACATTTCAAAGCGGTCAATGTCAATGGTGGCTTCATTCACTTCCGTTGGGTTGTCTAA
>CENT01071032.1_pt1 | contig 27371 bp, 22 predicted proteins | sample 530141 | NCBI WGS metagenome assembly CENT01 (sample SAMEA2591074, study PRJEB7988) | marine metagenome | isolation source: saline water (ENVO:00002010), including | reverse complement strand
CACCATTCCTGTATCCATTAACAACCCGGCCAGGCTGGCATACTCAACAGATTGCTGATCAAACCCTGCAGCGTCGGCCAGAATGGCCATATGGATACTGCAATTAAGCGAGTGCTCAAGCAGGCTATCATTACCGCGTTGAACCATGGATAAGCAGATCATCGCCGCCTGGTTTTCAAATACGCATTCCAGAATATCCTGGGTCAGCGTACTTAATTTATTCACATCGGCACCTTTGCCAGATTTTAACTGGTTAAGGAAGTTTTGTTGTATTGCCATAGCTTTCTGGAATAACTGTTCGGCTGCTTTCAGGCCGTCGCTGGTGAGTGGCTCACTGCTGACTTCATGGTTAACGTCGTTGTCTGGTGGGCTTTCGCTGGCTGCTTCCGCGGCGCTGGATGAAGAGGGCTCCGCGGTATGTGCTTTGCCTTTGTCGGTGTCTATTTCGACAAACTCAACACCTTTACTCCGTAATTGATTAATCACGGCATCTGAACGGACAACACCTTTGGAGCGTACTTTTACCTTGCCGGTCTCATCGAGCACCCGGTTTACGTACATTCCGGGGGTTAAATCATCGATGGCAATTCGTTGTAGCATTTCCTCTCCAGGCCGGCTTATTAATGTCTGTGTGCGTTTTGCTAACTATAGCCTAACTGTATGGAGATGAAATGAAAAAAACAAAAATGCCGCTCATCTGGATCAAATAGGCGGCATTTATACCTGTGCCAACTCAAAAGGCACGTTTCAGCGCGTATTACAGCCAGGCAGGCTGTTTGGCTTCGAAGGACTCGATATCGTCGGTCAGCTCAAGGGTCTGGCCAATGGCATCCAGGCCTTTTACCAGATTGTTTTTGTGGTGTTCGGCAATCTCAAATGACATGCTGGTATCACCTACAGATACGGTTTGCGCAGGCAGGTCTATGCTGATGACTGCACTGGCATCTTTGGCCACGGCCGCAAACAATACGTCCATTTCACTGCTGCTCAGGGCGATGGGCAGCAATTGGTTGTTCATGCAGTTACCGTAAAAGATGTCAGCAAAGCTGGTAGCGATAACCGCTTCAAAGCCAAAGTCGGTTAACGCCCAGGGCGCGTGTTCCCGGCTTGAGCCACAACCGAAGTTTTCCCGGGCCAGTAAAATAGCTGCGCCCTGATGCTCCGGTTTATTCAGCACAAACTCAGGATTTGGCTCTTTCTCTTCCAGATCCAGATAGCGCCAGTCGTGAAACAGGTGCTTACCAAAGCCGGCGCGGCTGACGCTGGTTAAAAATTGCTTGGGAATAATCTGATCGGTATCAACATTGGCCTGGTCAAGCGGGCAGGCGGTGCCGGTCAGGGTGGTAATGCCTGTGGTAGTCTGGCTCATAAATTACTCCTGAAAATCTCTGACGTCGGCAAACTTACCGCGTAATGCTGCGGCAGCGGCCATTGCCGGGCTAACCAGATGGGTACGGGCGCCGCGGCCCTGACGGCCTTCAAAGTTACGGTTGCTGGTAGAGGCACAGCGATCGCCCGCGGTTAACAGGTCGTCGTTCATACCCAGACACATTGAGCAGCCCGGTAAGCGCCATTCAAATCCAGCATCTTTGAATATAACGTCCAGTTTTTCTTCCTCAGCCTGACGTTTAACCGCCGCTGAACCTGGCACAACCATAGCCGTAACGTTTGCTGCTACCTTACCTTGTTTAGCAATGTGCGCCGCGGCGCGCAAATCTTCGATACGGCTGTTAGTGCACGAACCGATGAACACGTGCGAAACCGGCACATCACCTAATTTCTCGCCGGCTTTCAGGCCCATGTATTGCAGGGCCTTGCGGGCTGACTCCTGTTCAACACTGTCGGTGAAGTCGTCCGGGCCAGGAACCGGGTCGTTGACGCCGATAACCTGACCGGGGTTGGTGCCCCAGGTAACCTGTGGCGTGATATCTTTGGCTTCAAGCTCTACCACGGTATCAAACCCGGCATCGTCGTCTGAATACAGTGTTTGCCAGTATTCAACGGCTGCGTCCCAGTCGGCACCCTGTGGGGCAAATTCACGACCTTTAAGATAATCAAAGGTCGTTTGGTCTGGCGCGATCATACCTGCCTTGGCACCCGCTTCGATGCTCATGTTACAGATGGTCATACGCTCTTCCATCGATAACGCTTCGATGGCTTCTCCGCAGTATTCAATAACGTGCGCGGTGGCACCGGCGTGACCAATCTTACCAATGATGGCCAGAATGATATCTTTGGCAGTAATGCCGACAGCCAGTTTACCGTTGACTTTGATCTGCATGGTTTTGCCACGGCTTTGCTTAAGCGTTTGCGTAGCCAGCACGTGTTCTACCTGCGAGGTACCGATACCGAATGCCAGGGCACCAAACGCGCCGTGGGTAGCCGTATGCGAATCTCCGCATACTACGGTCATGCCAGGCAGGATTAAGCCCAACTCGGGGCCCATTACGTGGACGATACCCTGCTTCTGGTGACCCACAGGGAACAGCTTAACCCCGTGCTCTTCGCAGTTCTCGGCCAGGGTTTGCAGTTGCAGTTTGTTTTGCGGACCACAGGCATCCAGCGCCAGGCTGCGGGTAGAAATTGAGTGATCCATAGTGGCAAAGGTACGGTCCGGGCGGCGCACCTTACGGCCTTTTTCGTTCAGACCGGCAAAGGCTTGCGGACTGGTGACTTCGTGGATCAAGTGACGGTCGATGTAGATCAGGCTGTCATCACCCAACTGGCTGATGATGTGGGCCTGCCACACCTTGTCGTATAAGGTTTTAGCCATGAATAATTACTCCTGACCTAAAATAGATTTAACAATGGCGTCGCCAACCTGTGAGGTGGAGGCAGCCTGGTCGCGCTTATCGGCGGGCAGCAGTTCGCCGGTTAAAATGCCGGCTTCGAGCACTTCTACCACCGCTTTATCAATAGCGTCGGCTGCGGCTGCCTGATTCAGACTAAAGCGCAGCATCATCGAAGCAGACAGGATTTGCGCGATAGGGTTTGCAATGCCCTGACCAGCGATATCCGGTGCTGAACCTCCGGCCGGTTCGTACATACCGAAGCCGTCTTCGTTCAGACTGGCAGAAGGCAGTAAGCCCATAGAACCTGTGATCATGGCGCATTCATCAGACATGATGTCACCAAACAGGTTAGAACACAGCATGACATCGAACTGAGCCGGGTTTTTAACCAGCTGCATGGTAGCGTTATCAATATAGATGTGATCGAGGGCGACTTCGGGGTAGTCTTTGGCCACTTCTTCTGTGACTTCGCGCCACAGGCGGCTGCACACCAGTACATTCGCTTTATCAACCGAGGTTACTCGCTTATCACGCTTCATCGCCGCTTCAAAAGCACTTACGGCGATGCGGCGGATTTCACGCTTGGAATAGCGCATGGTATCAAAGGCGTATTCTTCTTCACCCTCGCCGTCGCGGCCTTTCGGCTGACCGAAATAAATACCACTGGTAAGTTCGCGGATAACCAGTACGTCCACACCGCTGGCGGCGATGTCTTTTCGCAGCGGGGATAAGTCTTCCAGACCCGCATAAATTTTGGCCGGGCGCAGGTTACTGAACAAATCAAAATGGCTGCGCAGGGTTAACAGTGCCGCACGCTCCGGGCGTTGATCCAGTGGCAGGGTATCCCACTTAGGGCCGCCAATAGAGCCAAACAGAATGGCATCGGCCTGTTCGCAGCCGAGCAGTGTTTTGGCCGGCAGGGCTTCACCTTCGGTATCAATGGCGTAACCGCCAACAGGATAAGCAATACGGTTAAAGGTGATGGCAAACTTCTGTTCGATGGCATCCAATACTTTATTGGCTTCCTGCATCACTTCCGGGCCGATGCCGTCACCGGCAAGCACGGCAATGTTAAACTGGCTCATTTATACTCCTGTTACGCGTTCTTGTTGGTTCTTCTGCTGATCAATCTGGTCAGCGAGGTAGGTGTTGTTTAAAACGAATATCAGTGCTTTAACACCGGCTTCAACGATATCTGTGGCCAGGCCCAGGCCGTGGAAACGGCGGCCCTTGTATTCAGTGATAACGCTAACCGACGCCAGTGCGTCTGCACCTTCGCCTTTAGAATCTAATTTAAAGTCGACCACTTCCAGGTCGTTGTGACCCAGCATCGACATAATGGCTTTGTACGAGGCATCCACCGGACCGTTACCGGTCTCACAACGGGTCACCAGTTCATCACCAATTTTCAATTGCACGGTGGCGCTGGGGATAATTTCTTTCCCTGACGTGGCGTGCAAATAGGTTAACTGATAGTGGGCCTGATCGTGTTTTTGTTGGTCGAAAAACAGCAGCGCTTCTAAATCATAGTCGTAAACCTGACCTTTTTTGTCGGCCAGATTCAAAAATGCCGCATAAATGGCTTCCAAATCGTAATCGGTATCTTTATAACCCAGCTCCTGTAAGCGGTGCTTGATAACGTGACGCCCGGAACGTGAGGTCATGTTCAGGTTATTTTTGTTAATGCCCACACTTTCTGGTGTCATGATCTCATAGGTATTTTGCGCTTTTAAGACACCGTCCTGATGGATCCCTGAAGAGTGGCTAAAGGCATTCGCACCAACAATCGCTTTATTAGCCTGTACCGGCATATTGCACAGTTGGCTGACCAGCTTAGAGGTACGGCTGATCTCTTTGCTGTTAATGTTGGTGTTAAGGCCATACAGCGCGTGGCGGGTTTGCAGGATCATGGCGATTTCTTCCAGCGAGCTGTTACCCGCACGCTCACCAATACCATTAATGGTGCCTTCTACCTGACGGGCGCCATTTTCAATTGCCGCCAGTGAGTTGGCTACTGCCAGTCCTAAATCGTTATGACAGTGCACAGAAATGATGGCTTTATCAATATTAGGCACACGCTCGAATAACTGACGGATTATGCCGCCGAATTCGGTTGGGGTGGTATAGCCTACGGTATCCGGAATATTAACCGTCGTGGCGCCGGCGGCAATGACTGCCTCAACCATACGGGCCAGGTAACCGATTTCGGTACGCCCGGCATCTTCACAGGAAAACTCTACATCGTCGGTATAGTTGCGGGCGCGTTTAACCGCGGCAACGGCCATCTCAACCACGTCATCCTGAGATTTACGTAGTTTATTATTCACGTGAATTTCGGATGTTGCAATGAAGGTATGAATGCGGAACTGATCTGCTACTTTCAATGCTTCGCCGCAGGCATCAATGTCGGCTGCTACGGCGCGCGATAAACCGGCAACCGTTGAGTTTTTGATTTCTTTGGCAATCATTTGCACCGATTTGAAATCACCCGGCGATGACACTGGAAAGCCCGCTTCGATAATATCAACGCCGAGACGTTCGAGGGCCAGTGCGATCTGCAGTTTTTCTTTTACACTTAAACTGGCTGGCAAGGCTTGTTCGCCGTCACGCAAGGTCGTATCAAATATTTTTACCTGATTCGTCATGGCTGTCTCTCGTTGATTTTAGTTAAAAAAAAACCCGTGCTGTGCACGGGTTTTATGTATTGATTCGATGGTCGCAATCTACCCGTGCAATCTGGCTGCCATAAGGAGTAGAAGAGATAGAATAAACGTACGCGGCATTGGTAAAACCTGTTGTTTGCTGCATGTGCGACCTTTCCGATGCCCGACAATTTACAGCCTGAACCGCAGCAGGTCAACCACTGATTCTGATTTTCGGTATAAATTTTAGTTATAAATTACTGCATAACAAAAAAATTAGGATGAAATTTCTCAGCTGAACAAAAATTAGTTTTTTTATTTCGCCAACCGGGTCACCAAACGGGTCACCAGCCAGAATCAAGGTTCAAAATCAAGGTTGCTCTGACAGATACAAAATTGTTGTTTAAGGGCGGTTTTATCCCGCGTTGTGTAAATTTTGCTTGTCAGCGACTTGCAGAGTACTGATTAAATTCTTAGCTATTCATTTCTGCTCGATATTTCTTACTGAATTTCAATAGATTGCACAGATATCAGGAAATCCAGAACAGACAGTCTAAGCTGGCACCAAACTTGAACCTTCTCAGTGATAACAACGGTGAGAGGAAAGCATAGTGAGCAGCAACAAGACAGCAAAAAGAGTGAAGTATCTGGCTATTGGCCTAGGGCTGCTGGTGGTTGTTCGTTTAAGCTTACCTTTTACGGTGCAGTGGTACATCAACGACACACTCGATGAAGGCGAGACATTCACCGGATTAGTGGGGGATGTGGATATTATGCTGTGGCGGGGCGCCTATGCACTCAATGATGTGGTGATCATGAAACGCAACGGTAAAGTAAATGAGCCCTTTTTTGAGGCCAGCCAGGTTGACTTCAGCTTACTCTGGCCGGCAATTTTCGATGGCGCATTGGTTGCGGAGGTGTATTTGCAGCAACCGCAATTAAACTTCGTAGATGGCGGCACTGATGCATCGAGCCAGTCAGGTGAGGATGAAAAGTGGCTTTATCTGACCGATCAACTGGTGCCATTAAAAGTGGATCGGCTGGAAATAGAGCAGGGCGTTATCCGCTTCCAAAATCCAGACACCCGCCCACCCATCAGCGTTCGCCTTCATCATGTTAATGCTGTGGTTAAAAATCTCGTCAACAGTCGCGCGTTATCGCGCAACCTGATTGCCACTGTGGATGCTTCAGCGAGCACTGAAAGCCAGGGCACTATCACGCTGTCAGGCTCGCTAAATCCGGCTACCAAACAACCCACTTTCGATCTCAATCTACAGGCCAATGATATTGCCTTAGTTAACTTCAGGAATTTGCTGGATACCTATGCGCCCTTTGATTTAGAAGCCGGAAAACTTGAGCTCGCCTTTGAACTGGCCAGCGAGCAGGGCGAGGTTACAGGCTATGCTAAGCCAGTGCTGCATGATGTAGAAGTATTTAGCTGGAAAGGCGATGTAAAGCGCGATGATGACGGCTTTTTCAGAGCCCTTGCTGAAGCGTTTTCCGGTTTCATCGCCGAGATATTTGAAAATCAGGGTAAAGATCAGATTGCTACCCGAATTCCTATCAGCGGTTCACTTAATGATATTGATACACCTGTTCTCACCACTCTGGCGGGGATCCTGGAAAATGCGTTTATTCAGGCCTTCAACGGTAACCTGGAAAACAGTGTGGAATGGCAAGACGTGACTTTGGATGAGTCCGAAGATGATGCCGCTGAGAAACAAACAACTGTTGAAGAGGACATATAAGCAGTGCGTGTTATTTATTATCGAAGCGTTGCGGTTCGCTGAACTTGCGCCAGTTAAGGGTACTGACTAGTAAGATTTCACGTAAGGTGAGTGTACGGGGCGAAGTGCGCCCTTTGTGATTCCAGGTGTGGCCGCAGCACGCTGCCGTCATAATGGCTTTTGATGGCTTTACCAGTGACAGGGTGATGTGTTCTCTGTCCGTATAGCGGGCAGGGCTTTCTACCGGTGTACCGCTAAAATCAAACCAGCCAAATTTATTCACATGCAACGTTTGGTTTTCTGGCTGCACATGATCAATAGAGTCGAGCTCTAGATGCTCATTATCGAACTCCTGAACCCATACCGGCACGACCAGGCCTACTTTGGCATGTTCGGCAAACCAGGCATTAGTTTTGCCCGTGTCGTTACTCCGAGCGGGATTTTTCGCTGCCTGTCTGGCCTGCCAGCTGGCATTGTGTTCATCCAGTTCCAAAGGCACGGCTTTAGCTGCCAGGAAACGAGCAGTGCGTCTGACATGATGGCTCAGGCCGGCAATACGTCGGCGCAATAAACTGGTTTGGTTGGGGCCTTGTTGGGCGATAAGCGCTAACTCGCGCTCATATAAAGCGTTACACAACTCAGCGATGATACGTTGGGATGTGTCTGATTCGACCGCATTAAAGAAGTCGGATTGAGGAGACGCCGGGTCGGAGGAATGCGCCATTAGCGTTTTGATTGTGGGGACAGCATCAAAAAGTTGGCGGGCAATGTTGCCCGCCAGCTTAAGATTACTGACCTTTAATTTCGCTACGGCCGTTGTAAGCTGCGTTGCCAGCCAGCGCTTCTTCGATGCGCAGTAACTGGTTATACTTAGCTACACGGTCTGAACGACACAGTGAACCGGTTTTAATCTGGCCCGCTGCGGTACCTACTGCCAGGTCGGCAATAGTGGCGTCTTCAGTTTCACCTGAACGGTGCGAGATAACCGCAGTAAAGCCGGCATCTTTAGCCATCTTGATCGCTTCTAGGGTTTCGGTTAATGAACCAATTTGGTTAAATTTGATCAGGATAGAGTTACCGATACCGTTTTCGGTACCACGCTTCAGGATCTTAGTATTGGTTACGAACAGGTCGTCACCAACCAGTTGCACTTTGTCACCAATTTTCTTAGTCAGGCTCGCCCAGCCATCCCAGTCGCTTTCGTCAAGACCATCTTCGATAGACACGATTGGATACTGTTCGCACAGCTCTGCCAGGTAGTCACCAAAGGCTTCTGAATCAAATGACTTGTCTTCACCAGACAGAACGTATTTGCCTTCTTTGTAGAACTCAGAGGCCGCACAGTCGAGTGCCAGCGTAACGTCTTCGTTCATCTTGTAACCGGCTTTTTCTACCGCTTCAACGATAACGGCCAGGGCTTCTGCGTTTGAGCTCAGGTTAGGGGCAAAACCACCTTCATCACCAACGGCAGTATTGAGGCCTTTGGCGCTCAGTACTTTTTTCAGGTTGTGAAAGATTTCAGCACCCATGCGCAGGGCTTCTTTAAAGCTCTTCGCGCCAACCGGCTGTACCATGAATTCCTGAATATCAACGTTGTTGTCGGCGTGCTCACCACCGTTGATGATGTTCATCATAGGCACTGGCATTGAGTACTGACCAGAGGTGCCGTTAAGGTCGGCAATGTGCTCGTAAAGTGCTACGCCTTTCTCGGTGGCAGCGGCTTTGGCGACAGCCAGTGATACCGCCAGGATGGCATTAGCACCCAGGGTTTCTTTGTTTTCGGTGCCGTCCAGATCGATCATGGTTTTGTCGATGTCAGTCTGAGCGACCGGATCCATACCAATCAGGGCCGGTGCGATTTTCTCGTTTACTGCTGCTACGGCTTTTTCTACACCTTTACCCATGTAGCGGCCTTTATCGCCGTCGCGTAATTCCAGTGCTTCGCGTGAACCGGTAGAGGCACCCGATGGTGCACAGGCGCGACCCATTACACCTGAGTCTAAATATACGTCTGCTTCTACCGTGGGGTTACCACGAGAGTCCAGAATTTCACGTCCAATGATACGCGAGATCTTCGCCATTTTTTCTTCCTCAACAATAATAATGGCACTGCGGGAGTAGTCAGTGCCGGGTTTTATAAATTAATGATTTTCTTTCTGATACGTTTGCGCCGCTGCTACAAAACCGGTAAACAGTGGATGGCCGTCACGGGGAGTTGAAGTAAACTCCGGGTGGAACTGACCGGCCACAAACCACGGATGATCCGGGATTTCAATGACCTCGACAAGGCGTTTATCGGTGGACAAACCACTCACCTTAAGGCCTGCCGCTTCGATTTGGTCACGCAGGTTGTTGTTAACTTCGTAGCGGTGACGGTGACGCTCGTAAATTTCTTCGTTACCGTAGGCGGCATGTACCTTGCTGCCAGGGATCAGGTGACACAGCTGACTACCCAGACGCATGGTGCCACCCAGATCGGAGGTTTCGTCACGGGTTTCGGTGCTGCCGTCTGAGTCGAGCCATTCGGTAATCAAACCCACCACCGGATAGGGTGAGCTGGGGTCAAACTCGGTACTGTTGGCTTTTTCCATGCCGACTACGTTGCGGGCAAATTCAATCAGCGCTACCTGCATACCTAAACAAATACCTAAATAGGGCACTTTGTTTTCGCGGGCATAACGGGCTGCTGCAATCTTGCCTTCGATACCGCGTTCGCCAAAGCCGCCCGGGACCAGAATAGCATCCAGGTTTTCAAGGATTTGGGTGCCTTTGGATTCGATGTCCTGTGAGTCCACGTAATGGATATTTACCGTCAAACGATTTTTCAGGCCGGCATGTTTGAGTGCTTCGTTAACCGACTTATAAGCATCTGGTAACTCAACGTACTTACCTACCATACCGATGTTAACTTCACCCACCGGGTTAGATTCTGCATACAGCACCTGTTCCCACTCGGTGAGGTCGGCTTCCGGGCATTCCAGACGGAACCGATCCACCACCAGTTGATCAAGGCTCTGTGCTTTAAGCGCCGCCGGGATGCGATAAATACTATCAACGTCTTTAAGTGAGATAACGGCTTTTTCAGCCACGTTGGTGAACAAGGCAATCTTAGAGCGCTCTGAGGCTGGCATAGCGCCTACCGAACGGCAAACCAGAATGTCTGGCTGAATGCCAATAGAGCGCAGTTCTTTTACGCTGTGCTGAGTAGGCTTGGTTTTCAGCTCGCCGGAGGCTGGCATGTACGGCACCAATGTCAGGTGCATAAACATGGCGTGGTCACGGCCCACTTCGGTTCCCAACTGACGAATGGCTTCGATAAACGGTTGTGACTCGATGTCACCAACGGTACCGCCTACTTCCACAATCGCCACGTCGTGACCCTGTGCGCCTTCGATAACGCGGCGTTTAATTTCGTTGGTAATATGCGGGATAACCTGAATAGTGGCACCCAGGTAATCGCCACGACGCTCGCGACGCAATACCTCTTCGTAAACCCGTCCGGTGGTAAAGTTGTTACGTTTGGTCATACGGGTGCGAATAAAACGCTCGTAATGACCTAAGTCGAGATCTGTTTCTGCTCCATCATCAGTAACAAAAACCTCGCCATGCTGAATGGGGCTCATGGTACCTGGATCAACGTTAATATACGGATCCAGTTTAAGCATGGTCACGGTGAGACCGCGTGCTTCAAGGATAGCGGCAAGGGATGCAGCAGCAATGCCTTTACCAAGCGATGAAACAACACCACCGGTGACGAAAATATAGTTTGTCATGCGAAACCTAAGACGTTGGGTTATATTTTTGGGTAAATCGTTGTTTTTAAACAACAGTGTAGACGGCGCAACAGTATACCCAATAAGGCGCTTTCACACAATTATAACAGCTCTAAAAGATACTGTTTCCTGGTGTTTTATACAAGGGGACTGAAATTAAACGACTTCCGTTTTCAGGAAGCCGTTTAACCGGGTATGAAAAGTCGGTTTTTTTGGGTAGTTTTACACTTTTAGCTGTTTTAGTTCATAAATCAGCGCTAAGGCCTGTTTTGGCGTAAGTTCATCGGGATCCACCTCTTCAAAAGCCTGCTCAAGGGCGCTTATTCTGGCCGGTAAATCAGCGGGCTCTTCGGGCAACAGGCTCTGCTGGGCAGGCGCTGCGGCGAGTGTTTGCTCGCTGGCCGATACGGTGTGCTGGCTTTCAAGCGTCCGGAGCCGGGCTTTGGCCGCACTGATCACGGCTTTGGGCACACCCGCCAGTTGCGCTACCTGCAGGCCATAGCTCTTGCTGGCGGCGCCTGTTTCAACGGAATGCATAAACCGAATGGTGTCGTCATGCTCAACGGCATCAAGGTGTAAATTCTGTACGCCTGGTAAGGTATGGGTAAGCTCCGTCAGCTCAAAATAATGGGTGGCAAATAAGGTAAATGCCTGTAACTGAGTGGCGAGATACTCGGCGCAGGCCCAGGCCAGCGACAGGCCATCGTAAGTACTGGTGCCGCGGCCAATTTCATCCATCAATACCAGTGAATAAGGCGTGGCATTGTGCAGGATATTAGCGGTTTCTGTCATTTCTACCATAAAGGTAGAGCGGCCGGAGGCCAGATCGTCTGAGGCGCCAATACGGGTAAATATTTTATCCACCGGGCCGATTTCGGCGGACTCAGCTGGTACATAGCTGCCAATATAGGCTAGTAACACAATTAGTGCGGTCTGGCGCATAAAGGTAGATTTACCACCCATGTTGGGACCGGTAATAATTTTAATCCGCGAGTCTTTATCCATATTAAGTGGATTCGGAATAAACGGCGAATCCATGACGTACTCAACCACCGGGTGGCGGCCCTGCTGGTAAGTCACTCCGGGTACATCGGATAATGTGGGGCGGTGATATTCCAGGGTTTCTGCACGTTCAGCCAGGGTAATTAGCACATCGAGTTTCGCCAGTGCGGCGGCACTGGTGATCAGGGCATCAAGCTGCGGATTGATTAAGTCGAACAGCGCTTCATATAAGCGCTTTTCCAGGGCCAGCGCACGGCTTTGCGAGGTGAGTACTTTATCCTCGTGCTCTTTGAGCTCTGGTGTGATGTAGCGCTCGTTATTCTTTAGCGTCTGGCGGCGAATATAGCTGGCCGGTACCAGATGACTATTGGCTCGCGATACCTCTATAAAAAAGCCATGTACCTTGTTGTAGCCCACTTTTAGCGTGCTGATGCCGGTTTGTTCCCGCTCCCGGGTTTCTATCTGGCGCAGCAGTTCGGTGGCACCATCGGATAAGTCTCGCAGTTCGTCAAGCTCGGCGTTGTAGCCAGGGGCGATTACGCCGCCATCACGAATAACCACCGGCGGGTTATCGATAATGGCGCTATTCAGTAGGTCCGACAGTTCGGGGAATTCGCTGATTTGCTCACTTAAACTGTTAATCAGCGGCGCGCTAAATACATTTAAGCCTTGTTGAAGCTCGGGCAGACTGGCCAGAGCGTTACGGAGGCGCGCGAAGTCCCGCGGCCGCGCTGAGCGCAGCGCCAGGCGAGCCATGATCCGCTCAATATCGCCTATGTGTTTTAACTGGCCGGTAAGTGCCGGGTAATCGCCGTTAAGAAAATCGCCGATGGCCTGCTGACGGGCGTTCAGCTCATCCCGGTTGGTAATCGGCGCGTGCAGGAAGCGCTGTAGTAAGCGACTGCCCATTGCCGTGGCCGTGTTGTCGAGCACGGCAAACAGCGTGTGTTCGGTGCCGCCGGATAAATTCCGCGTTAGCTCAAGATTCTTGCGCGTGGCCGCATCCAGTTGCACCCGGGTTGATTGCTGCTCAAGTGTGATAGCACGAATATGCGGTAGGGCCGTGCGCTGGGTGTCTTTAACATATTGTAGAATACAGCCAGCAGCACTAATGGCCAGGGTAATATTGGCTAAGCCAAAACCGGTGAGTTCCCGGGTGGCAAACTGATTGTTGAGCTGTTGCTCAGCAGTTTGCTGGTCAAATTCCCATTCAGGCCGCCGGCGCAGGCCTTTGATGTGGTCAATTTTTGACAGCCAGTCGAAGCCTTCCGGGTAAAGTAATTCCGCCGGGTTGAGGCGTTGTAATTCGGCGGTGAGCATGTCGGTGCCACTGAACTCACTGACTAAAAAGCGGCCGCTGGTGATATCCAGCCAGGCCAGGCCGAATTGATCTTTAACGCTGTAAATCGCTGCCAATACATTATCCTGGCGTTCGTCAAGCAGGGCTTCATCGGTAACCGTGCCTGGTGTAACGATACGCTGGACCTGGCGCTCCACCGGGCCTTTGCTGGTAGCCGGGTCGCCAACCTGTTCGCAAATCGCTACCGATTCGCCCATTTTTACCAGCCGCGCCAGATAGCTTTCTACTGCATGATAGGGCACACCGGCCATGGGAATGGGCTCGCCGCCGGATTTACCCCGGGCGGTGAGGGAGATATCCAGCAGCTCGGCAGCGCGCTTGGCGTCGTCATAGAACAATTCGTAAAAATCGCCCATGCGGTAAAAAAGTAAAATGTTAGGGTGCTGCGCCTTTATATTCAGGTATTGGCGCATCATTGGCGTGTGTGATTCCAAGAATGCCTCGGCTTGCTGGTTGCTTGCGATTGTGGTTTTGACCAATAATACGGTCACAATGTTATGAGTGTATTATTCCTATGAGCCAGTCATTTTCAACTTTTTCGAGACAGCAGCTGGATATAAATACGTTAGCTGAACAGATTTTGGCCGTTGGTGAGGCGCTACGGCAAAAGGGCTGGTCGGTTTCCTGTGCGGAATCCTGTACCGGTGGCGGGGTGGCCTATGCGTTAACGTCGGTGGCCGGCAGTTCGGATTGGTTTAAGCAAAGCTATGTGACCTATTCTAATCAGGCAAAACAGGCTTTGGTTAACGTAAGTAGTGGAACCCTTGAAAGCTTTGGCGCGGTGTCGGCCGAAACCGTACGCGAAATGGCCGAAGGCACCGCACAGCAAACCGGTGCACAATGTACGGTAGCCATTAGTGGTATTGCCGGGCCGGGCGGCGGCAGCGAAGAAAAACCGGTAGGGACAGTATGGTTTGGCTTTTACTTAAGCGGTGTAACCGATACAATCCGCCGCCAGTTTGAGGGTGACCGGGAAGCGGTCAGAACCCAGGCCATTGAGTTTGTTATTGCAACACTGCACCACAGACTAGTTGCGAAATAAACCAGGCGTGATGAAATAAAGAAAAGGCAAAAAGCATATTGCACTGTATAATCATACAGTATATTATGCAGTCATTATTTTAGTGATGATCAGCTTAACGGCTACATCAGTAAAAGGAACTGCGGATAACGCAATCAGAACAGAATAACGAGGGGTTTTCGGTGGACGACAACAAATCTAAAGCACTATCGGCTGCGGTCGGTCAGATTGAAAAGCAATTTGGTAAAGGCGCTATTATGCGTCTCGGCGACAACCAGGCAATGGATATTGAGTCTATTTCTACCGGCTCACTGAGTATTGATATTGCGTTAGGCATTGGCGGTTTACCTTGTGGCCGTGTGGTTGAGATTTATGGTCCGGAGTCATCTGGTAAAACCACCTTAACTCTGCAAGTTATTGCAGAAGCTCAGAAAAAAGGTAAAACCTGTGCGTTTGTGGATGCCGAGCATGCGTTGGATCCAGTGTATGCCGAAAAGCTCGGTGTAAACATTGACGATCTACTGGTTTCTCAGCCGGACACTGGTGAACAGGCACTGGAAATCTGTGACATGCTGGTTCGCTCTGGGGCAGTAGACGTAGTGATTGTTGACTCGGTTGCCGCGCTAACACCGAAAGCAGAAATCGAAGGTGACATGGGCGACTCCCACGTTGGCTTGCAGGCCCGTCTGATGTCGCAGGCGCTGCGTAAACTGACCGGTAACATTAAGCGTTCTAATACACTGTGTATTTTCATTAACCAGATCCGAATGAAGATTGGTGTAATGTTTGGTAACCCGGAAACCACTACCGGTGGTAATGCACTAAAGTTTTATTCCTCTGTTCGTCTGGACATTCGTCGCATTGGCTCAGTAAAAGAGGGTGACGAAGTGGTGGGGAACGAAACCCGCGTGAAAGTGGTTAAAAACAAAGTGGCGCCACCGTTTAAACAGGCGGAATTCCAGATTATGTATGGTGCCGGTATCAGCAAAGAAGCTGAACTGATTGATTTGGGCGTGAAGCAAAAGCTGGTTGATAAAGCCGGTGCCTGGTACAGCTATAACGGCGACAGAATTGGTCAGGGTAAAGCAAACGTGGTGAAATTCCTTAAGCAAAACCCGGATATCGCTAACGATATTGAAACCAAGATCCGCGCAGAATTACTGTTATCGAAAAATATTAAAGCCGACGACGTAGAGCCTGAAGACGCGCTTTAATATAACAGTGACCTTTTTCAACACCCGTTGGAAACTCCCCCTATAAGCTTAACTTATAGTTTTGCCCATCCATTTGGATGGGCTTTTTTATATGACAAGTAAAAATATTGGTGACTGTTCATGATTCGAAAATAGTTGAGGTGAGCGTTGATGTCAGGCTCTAAATCTTTTCTTCAATTCCCGGAAATGCCTGTTTCCAGTTCTCTGGCACTTTGCCCTGTAATACGTACGAGTAAGCCAGTAATTCGGCTATAACATAATATAACGGTTCCGGTATCGACTGGCCAAGATCCAGGGTAGTCAAAAATTCGCTTAGGTAGGGATCTTCATGAACCAGCACGCCATTAGCCTTTGCACTGGCAATAATTGCCTCGGCGAGATCATCATAGCCCTTGGCGACAATCGTTGGGGCCTGCGACGGTTCGGCTTCATTATATTTAATCCCAACCGCGCGTTTACTTTTACGGCTCATGCCTGGGTCTCCAGTATCTGATAGGGGCGTGTGGCCAGGGTATCCGGAATTTTGCCTAATTGCAGTTTATGTTCCTCAACCATTAAACCAAGCTGAGTAAATCGCTTGAGCAGAAAAGGAAGGGTTCCGCCTACTTTCTCCAGCAATGCCTGATTTGATGAATAGATATCAAGATAAAGCTGTTCATCGCGGATTTTCGCTTTAGTGAGCAGCTCTCCTTGTTCACCGATGTCCAGCTTCATGGTGAGGTGCCATTGGGTTTGAGTTGACTCGTTATCCTGTTCAGTCTGGCGTTCACGCTCGCGGCGGATAAGTAATTCAGCCGGCTTTTGCTGGGGTAATAGTCCGGGGAGGACGTAATAAAAACTGTCATTGCCTTGTAGCGTTTGTTCCATATTGCCAAGCTTGGCACTTTGGTGGCCGGCAAGTAATCCCTTAAGCTGTTTTAACAGGTTTTGCTGGCTGTCGAGCTGGGCAAACTCCCTTACCTGTCGGCCGGTTATGGAACCTAGCAGGCTGTTTGGTGCATTGCCTTTTGGCGTTGAGGTTCGCTGGCGGTTAAGCGCCTGATCGAGATCCTCATGGCTTTTAAAGTGTCTGCCGAGCAGCGACACCTGTAATAACTGAATAAGCCCGCTTAAAAAGTTCTGCCCGGCCGGGGGGGATGAGAGCATTAACGGAGACTGAACCCAGGCTGGTGATGTAAGGAGTTGTTTAAGCGCAGTGCTTTGATGAGCTGAGTCGATACCGGCTTTTGCCGTCACCGGCTCAGCAGAGCCAGTGACTTCAGGCTTAAGCACTGACGATTCTGCCGTGGGCAGTTTGTTGGCCGCTGATAAATTAAGTTGTAGCTGCGCAATCACTGAGTTAACGGGTTTGGCAAGGGCCGGGTTGGCACTAGCAAACTTTTGCAGTGCAGTAATAAGCACATTAAGACTCGATTGTAACGAATCCGTGTTACTGACATTAATTCGGTTGGCAGAGCGAATGAATTGCATGAGTGCAGTTTTTGCCTCGGCGGGGAGCTGCTCCAGTTTATGCTTCGCAATACTTTCTACGTCTGACGGTATCACTGGCTTGCCTACTACGTTGTCCGGTGCACCAGAACGCACCATTTCCTTCTGAGGCGGGCTGATATCCGCTTTAGGCGCTGCCGCTTTCGTCGACAATGAAAATGTTTGTTGAGTTGATTGTCCTGCGTTCGATTGAAGCTCGGTTGCTAATGGCTTGATCGTAACCTGGGGGATGTTCCTGGCAGTCGTGCTTTGAATATTAAGTTGCCCCATTTGCTGAGGACTGACCTTTGGTGCTAATTGCGTGGTAGCGGTGGTTGAATTTGTAGTAACGGCTAAAAGCTGAGTCTTGCTACCGGTAATGGTTACTTCATTGCCTTTTATACTCACTGTCGCAGGGAGCATGGGACTCAATTGCTGAAATGACTTTGCTGCGGCAGGCGGGAGTGACTGAGTTACCCAACTTGCCAGTTTAGGCAGCTCCACGTTAAGTGGCATTTGCTGAGTCACTGCCTGAGTGAGTTTATTCGCCAGAGGCGAGTTCAGCGGCACGTTAACAACACGCGATGAACTAACCGGCGTATTCTGGACTGAAGCTGAACCTTGTACACTGGGTTGCGCCGCTTGCGCTGTTTGTAAAGATGACGCAGGCGGAGTAATTTGCACTTGTAGCTGGTTTTGCCGTGTTGAAACGGTTAGCGTTACTGATGCCTGTAAAACAGGTTTGTTACCTGAGGGACTGGCTAATAATGCATCGCTCTGTTTGGGCGCTTTTGCTAACGGAATATCGATAATTAAAGGCCGCTGGGCACCGGCATTAACCCTTATTGAGGCATTATCTTGCTGAATAACCGTGGCCTGTAGCGTGACTGGTGTAGTCAAAGCTCGGGATAATGCCGTCATTAGCGATTGAAACTGCGCCTGGGAAACCTGTTGGCGAACGGTTTCCGGCGATAGTTTTACTAACGTGGGTAATGCTATCGACCCGGCATCCGGCGGTAATACGCTCTTAAATGGGACCGCGGAACCCTGCGGCGGCTGAATCGGTGCTTCTGCAGGCAATCGAACCAGCAACAAGTTCTCGGCACTGGCCACGCGGAAGGCAGGGCTAACCTGCAGTAACTGCTGGTTTGTGGCCATAAACACGCTGGCATTATTCGATGGTAAGGCCCTGGAAGTTTTTTGCTGTCCTGCTGATGAGGCTGATACCTGAACGGCGGCAGAGGCGTTAATCTGCACTGGCTGTAAAACCTGAGCAATTCTGGCAATTGCCTGGCTTTTGGTTGTCACGTTCGCTGACTCTGCAGCGTTGACTCGACTGCTTTCGGCGCTTGCTTGTGGGGGCAGATTGGATGATTGCATAAGTCGTTATCGGCAGTCAGTTTCAACAGTTAAGTATAATGTCAATCGTGCCAAAGATTGAAATAGATCAGAAATTTGCCGATCCGCCCTTTGGGTAAGATGCGAAGCCGCTGGTTTATGATAGAATGCGACGGATTTTTTTGCTAACAGAACGGGATGCATCTTGGCAGGACTTGCTGCAGACAATTTAACCTGTATTAAACGTGACAGAGTATTGTTTACTGACCTGTCGTTTTGCTTATCGCCCGGTCAGCTCATCTACCTGCGGGGTCCTAACGGCGCGGGTAAAACCAGTTTATTGCGGATCTTAACCGGTTTGTCGGCGCCGGAGAGCGGCCAGTTACTGCTCGATGACGAGCCGCTCGATAAAGTGCGGGACAGATTTAATCAGCAACTGATCTATGTAGGCCACAAGGCTGGTATTAATGGTGCGCTGACTGCGATGGAAAATCTGCGCTTCTGGTGTGCTCAACACAGCACCGATTTTATTGCGCAACAGGCCTACGACGTGCTTGCAAGATTAGGACTTGTTGGGCTTGAGGATGTGCCGGTAAGAATGCTTTCGGCCGGACAACAGCGCCGGGTCGCGCTTTCCCGTTTATGGTTAAAGCAAGCAACCTATTGGATTCTAGACGAGCCCTTCACCGCGCTGGATACCGATGGTATTGAATTGCTCGAAACCCATATGCGTGAGCATGTTGCTAATCAGGGCGCAATTATTACGACCTCGCATCAGCCGCTTAGCAAGCAGGCCGGGCCATTTACCGAGTTAGTGCTGGAGTATCGGTTATGAATACCTTGATAAACGGTATCTTTAAGCGGGATATGGCGCTGGCTTTTCGACAGCGTTCTGAGCTGGCCCAGCCGCTGATGTTTTTATTAATGGTGATCACGCTTTTCCCTTTGGGCATTGGGCCCGGGCCGGTTACCCTGCAAAAGATAGGACCAGGCGTTATCTGGATTGCAGCGATTCTTTCCTCCCTACTGGCCATGGAGCGTCTTTTTCGTGACGATTTCTGGGATGGTTCGCTGGAGCAGTACATGCTGAGCGGTCAGTCGGTGGCGGCCATTGCAGCGGTCAAGGTTTTAGTCCACTGGCTGGTGAGCTTTTTACCGCTGGCACTTTTTTCACCGTTACTGGCACTATTTTTAAACCTGACGGTCGATATGTATATCGCCTTAATGCTAACCCTGGTGCTGGGCACGCCGTTATTGTCGCTGGTTGGGGCAATCGCGGTAGGGTTAACGGTAGGTTTACAACGTGGTGGTGTGTTGTTGGCGTTATTGTTAATACCGGTGTTTATTCCGTTATTGATATTTGCCACCTCGGCGGTAGATTCTGCTGCACTCCAATTACCTTACCGGGCACAACTTGCTATTATTGGCGCCATGCTAATGCTGGCGATGGCATCAGCCCCCTTTGCAATTGCTTATGCACTTAAAGTGAGTCAAAACTGATGTGGAAGTGGTTACATCCGTATGCAAAACCTGAGCGAGCGTATCAACTGTGCGTAACGCTTCAGCCCTATTTTCTCTGGCCTGGTATTCTATGCTTAATCGCCGGCAGCATCTGGGGGCTGGCCTTTGCCCCGCAGGACTATCAGCAGGGTGATTCTTTTCGGATTATTTATATCCATGTACCCAGCGCCATTTTGTCGATGAGTACCTATGTAGCCATGGCGGTTGCCGCGTTGGTGGGCATTGTGTGGCAATGGCGAACCGCGTTTATGGCCATGATTGCGATGGCGCCTGTTGGAGCGGTGGTGACCTTTATTGCGTTGTTTACCGGCGCGGCCTGGGGTAAACCTATGTGGGGGACCTGGTGGGTATGGGATGCCAGACTTACTTCAGAGCTGATCCTGTTATTTCTTTACCTTGGCGTGATTGCCCTGTATGGCGCGTTTGAAGATAAGCAACAGGCGGGGAAGGCGGCCGGGGTAATGGCTCTTGTTGGTGTGGTCAATGTCCCTATCATTCATTATTCGGTTGAGTGGTGGAATACCCTGCATCAGGGAGCGACAATCAGTAAGTTTGATAAACCCTCTATTGCGCCTGAGATGCTTTGGCCATTATTGATCGCTTTACTGGGTTTGGCCTTATTTATTGCAGCAGTGACCGTAATGCGTATGAAAAATGAAATCATTCGGCGAGAATATCACCGCCCCTGGGTGAAAGATCTGGCGGCGCGAGCGCTCGGAGATGACCATGCAGTTTGATAGTTTGCAGGATTTTCTGGCCATGGGCGGCTATGCCCTTTATGTTTGGCTGTCGTTTGGTGTGTCTTTACTGGCGCTGGTGTGGGTAGTTATCGACAGTGCCGGCACCCATAAAAAGTTGTTGCGCAATGCCCGTGAAGAACAAGCGCGGCAAGCCCGAATTGCGGCGGCGCGAAAGGCTCAGGCAGTGCAATCTGAATCACAACAGACAGGTAGTTAAGCAGTATGAATCCAAGACGACAAAAGCGACTCGCTGCCGTTGGTGGCATAGGTTTACTGATTGTAGGTGCGATCACGCTGATGCTATTCGCATTGACCGACAATATCGATTTGTTCTATACGCCCTCTGAAATCGTCGAGGGCAAAGAAGGGGTAAAACCTACGGTCGGTCAGCGCCTGAGAATTGGTGGCATGGTGGTACCGGGCACTGTGAGTCGGGATTCAGAATCACTGGCGGTGAGCTTTAATCTTATCGATACCGGTCCGCAGGTTACGGTACGTTATGCCGGTATCCTGCCTGATTTGTTTCGTGAAGGGCAGGGCATCGTCGCTACCGGTGTGTTGCTGGAATCCGGTGTGATTGAAGCCGAAGAAGTTCTGGCTAAACACGACGAAGAATACATGCCGCCGGAACTCGCCGAGAAGATGAAAGGTATTAAGCATGTTAACCCCAATCAAGGAAATACAGGCTCGTGATCCCCGAAATAGGTAATATTGCCGTCGCGCTGGCGCTGGTTGCTTCCATTTTATTGTCGGTCTATCCGCTGTGGGGAGCGTTCAAAGGGCACAATGCCATGATTGGCACCGCCCGTCCTCTGGCCATTGCCATGTTTAGTTTTACTGCCCTGGCATTTGGCTGTTTAGTCTATGCCTTTGTGACCGACGACTTTTCGCTTAATTATGTTGCGCAAAATTCTAACAGCCGTTTGCCGGTGTACTATAAGGTCACGGCCGTCTGGGGCGGGCACGAAGGTTCGTTTTTACTCTGGGTGCTGATGTTGTCATTATGGACAGTGGCCGTAGCCCTGTTTAGCCGCGGTATTCCGCAAATTATGATTGCGCGGGTGCTGGCAGTACTTGGCTTGGTGTCGGTGGGTTTTTATATGTTTATTCTGCTGACCTCTAATCCATTCGACAGCATGTTGCCTTATTTTCCGGTAGATGGCCGGGATTTGAATCCGCTGCTGCAGGACTTTGGCATGATCATTCACCCACCTATGCTGTATATGGGGTATGTCGGGTTTTCTGTGGCTTTCGCGTTTGCCGTATCGGCGCTGCTTTCCGGACAGCTTGATTCAACCTGGGCGAGATGGTCACGGCCCTGGGTAATTGCCGCCTGGAGCTTCCTCTCAGTAGGCATTGCGCTCGGGAGCTGGTGGGCCTATTACGAGCTAGGCTGGGGTGGCTGGTGGTTCTGGGATCCGGTTGAAAATGCCTCCTTTATGCCGTGGCTGGTGGGCACCGCATTAATGCACTCACTGGCGGTAACGGAGAAACGTAAGGCGTTTAAATCCTGGACAGTATTGTTGGCTATTGCCACCTTCTCGTTAAGTTTATTGGGGACTTTCCTGGTGCGCTCGGGGGTAATTGTCTCGGTACACTCCTTCGCCAGCGACCCGGCACGCGGACTCTTTATTCTGGGCATTCTGGTATTATTAACCGGCTTCAGTCTAGTGTTGTATACACTGCGTGCACAGCAGTTAAAAAGCCCGGGCCGTTACCAACTGTTTTCTCGTGAAGTCTTACTGATGGGGAATAACGTGTTCCTGTGCGCAGCAACGCTGGTAGTGTTACTGGGCACACTTTTACCACTGGTGCATAAAGAGCTTGGACTGGGGTCTATTTCCATCGGCGCACCGTTCTTTAATCAGATGTTCACGCTGCTGATTGTGCCCTTTGTGTTGTTTTTGGGTCTTGGACCACTAACCCGCTGGAAACACCAACCAGCCTCTCAGGTGCAAAAAACGCTATTAATTGCCTTTGGCTTAAGCGTAAGTGCCGGGGTATTAATTAACTATACCTACGATGCGCCCACTTACATGGCGGCGTTGGGGTTGGTGCTAAGTGCCTGGATCCTCATTACAACGACGTTAGAAGTGGTGCAAAGAGTGTCTGCCATGGATACCAGCCTCAGTGCATTTGAACGGCTGCGTAAGCTTACGCCGAGTCATTGGGGGATGATTCTGGGTCACCTGGGCTTTGCGGTAACGCTGATTGGCATCACGCTGGTGAGTAATTACGAAGTGGAAAGAGACGTTCGTATGATGCCGGGCGAGTCCGTCACCTTATCGGGCTACGAGTTTGCCTTCCGCAAGGTAGAGCAACGCAACGGGCCGAATTATACCGCCGATGTGGGCATTTTTGATGTATACGAGTCGGGTGATAAGCTGGTGCATCTTGAGCCTGAGAAGCGCTTGTATCTGGTACAGCGTATGCCGATGACGGAAGCCGGTATTTATTCGACTATCTTCAGGGATCTGTTTATCGCTATGGGAGAACCTCTGGACGATGGTGCCTGGGCGATACGCGTTTATATCAAACCCTTTGTCACCTGGATTTGGGCCGGGGCTGTCATCATGGCCATTGGCGGAATATGCTCGATGAGTGATAAACGTTATCGCATGGCTAAAGTGGCTAAAGTACGCACTGCGGTAGGCGGTGTAGCAACCGGCGAGGAGGTTGAAGCATGAAGAAGATAATGATTTTCGGCGTACCGCTGCTGGCCTTTCTGGTATTGGTGGTGTTTTTGTTCAGTGGTTTGTTTTCTGATCCCAGGGAGCTTGATTCCCAGGTTAAAGGCAAACCCATGCCGGCTTTTTCGTTGCCGGACCTGATGAAACCGGAAACGACTTATACGCCTGAGGTATTCAAAGGTAAGGTAACTTTACTGAATGTGTGGGGCGTCTGGTGCGTGACCTGCGCCGTGGAATTGCCTTATCTGACTGAGCTTACTGAACAGGAAGGGATCAGCATCGTTGGTTTATATTTCGATCAGGATCTTGATCCGGAGTTTGGTACCAAGACCTTAAACCGGGTCCAGCAGGAAGTGGAAGAGATCACCAGTCGCTTTGGTAATCCTTACCAGTTTCATATTTTCGATGTGTACCGTGATACGGCACTGGACCTGGGCGTGACCGGCGCGCCAGAGCATTTTCTTATCGACCACAACGGTGTGATCCGTATGCATTATATCGGTGATATCAACGAACGTGTCTGGAACAATAAAGTAGGCCCGTTATACGCGCAGTTACAACAGGAAATGGCGCAGGAGAATTCAGCTGAATGAAAACAGTAATACTCACGGTCTTACTACTTATCTCTGCATCGGTTGTGGCCACTGAAGATAGCTATGAGTTTGATACGCCGCAGCAGCGTCAGTTGTTTTTGTCGCTTACCGAGGAGCTTCGCTGCCCTATGTGTCAGAACCAGAATATTGCCGATTCTGACGCCATGATTGCCCATGACATGCGCCGTAAGGTGTATAACCTGGTAAAGCAGGGTAAAACCGGCGATGAAGTCATTGACTACATGAAGACCCGCTACGGCGATTTTATCAGCTATAAGCCACCGGTAACGCCGGTGACTATGTGGTTATGGCTGGCGCCAGTGTTATTCGCCTTGCTGGCGTTTGTGATAGTGATTGTGCGACGGAAGTCGACACCGCTGGAGGATATGGCCGCCAAGCTGGCCAAAGCAGAGGCGATGTTAAAGCAGGGTGATAAGTAATGTCGTGGATGTTTATTGGGGCTGTCATTGTATTGATAGCCATGTTGATCCTGCTGGTGGTTTTACCCTGGTTAAAGCAGCGTCCGGAACAGGAAAATCTTACCCAGGCTAACATTGCCGTGGTGAAAGAGCGCTTAAAGGAATTGCAGCGCGAAGTCGACGAAGGCTTGCTCAGTGAGCAGGACATGCGTCAGGCCAGCGATGAAATTAAAATATCGCTGGTAGAAGAGCAACAGACGGAATCTAACGGATCAGCAAACGCTTCTTTTGTATTAGCTTGTGGTGCTTTGTTGGCCTTGCTCGTGGGTGGCTTTGCTTATTTTAAAGCCAGTAATATTGAGCATTTACAGGACGCACAGGCAGCGCTTGATGCGTTACCCAAGCTCAGTGCCAAGCTGGCTGATGGGCAGGGCGAAAATTTTACCCCGCAGGATTTTCAGCAGTTGACGCTGGCTATCCGAAAGCGTCTGCAGGAAAACCCTGAAGATGGTCAGGGGTGGATGTATCTGGGCCGTATCTGGATGGCACTGAGTCAGACAGAAGAAGCCTACGCGGCGCTAGAGAAAGCGCTGCATTTCTCGCCTGATGACGAAAACGTGCGCATGACCTATGCCCGTGCACTGATGATGAGTGATGACAAGGCTCAGCTTGAAAACGCCCGGCGTTTATTAGCCTCACTGATTGAAGAGCAACAACAAAATGATAACCTGGTACTAATGCAGGCAGTTGTAGCTGGCCGGTTAGGCGATAAGGTACTATTGGCTGATAGTCTTGCCAGGCTGGAGGGGAAGCTTCCTGCTGACAGTCCTATCGCCATGCAGTTAACTGAAAGGTTGGCCAGTTTAAATGGAGAGCAACCGGCAAAAGCGGCCATCACCGGCTTCAATCTGACTGTAGAAATCAGTGAAGAGTTGGTAGCCAATCTGCCGGATAATGGGTTTTTATTTGTGTTTGCCCAGGATGCTAACAGTGACAACCGGATGCCCGCTGCGGTATTAAGGTTACCTTTAGAAAATTTACCGTTAACTGTGACGTTAACCAGTGAGAATGCTATGGCACCTAATTATTCACTGGAACAACTTTCAACAGCCCGCCTGATTGCCCGTATTTCAACGGATCAGGAAGCGCCTGCTCAACCTGGCGATCTTGAAGGTACTACGGAGGCTGCTGTGGAAAACGGCAAAGTTATCGATCAAACCATCGTAATCAACAAGGAATTAATGTGACATTATCTATGCGTAGCTTTTCGATATTTCTCCTTTTCTCTGGCGCTTTGTTTCTTTCGGGCTGCGCCAGCAATAATGCTGAGCAGCAGGCACAGGCCAGCGCGCAGGCCAACTCTGCCAGCGCACCGTCTGACTACTCTGATCCGCGCGACCCGCTGGAGAGCGTTAACCGCGTTGTGTGGGATTTTAACTGGGAAATCCTCGATAAGTATCTGCTGCGTCCTGCCGCAACCACTTATGTCACCGTAGTTCCCGGTTTTGCCCGTACCGGCCTCTCTAATGCGGTGGAAAACCTGGCCGAACCTGCCAATATGCTGAATAACCTCTTGCAGGGGAAGGTAGGGCCTTCTTTTGATAGCTTTACCCGTTTTGTTATTAACTCGACGGTTGGTGTCGCGGGTTTCTTTGATGTTGCGGGAGCTATGGGCTTACAACGGCAGGAAGAAGAGTTTGGCGAGACCCTCGGAAAGTGGGGAGTAGGAAGCGGTCCATTTTTAATGTTACCCGCTCGGGGGCCCAGCGATCCGCGCAGCTTTACCGGGGATATTGTGGATAACCTTTATTTTCCGATGACCCTGATGACTGGTAATCTTAACGTGTTAAGGTTTACCATTGGCGCGCTGGAAGCTCGTGCTCAGCTGCTTGGTCAGGAAGGGCAGATCGAAAACGCCAGAGACCCTTACGAGCAGGTTAAAAACATCTATTTTCAGAACCTTGAGTTTCGGGTGACCGATGGTAAAAACCTCGATGCGCAGCCCGATGAAGAAGAAGCCGAAGAGTTCGACGAATTTGAGGCGTTGTTTGACGATGTGGACCTGGAAAGTGAGCCACTGGACGAAGCAAAAGATAATTAGAGAGTTAAACAAAAGGCGCGTTAAGCGCCTTTGTTATTTTAAGGGTTAATAACCCTGTGGGTTTTGTGATTGCCAGTGCCAGGCATTTTCACACATATTCTCGAGGGTTTTCTGAGCGTTCCAGTTAAGCTCGGTAGCCGCTTTGGTGGGATCGGCATAACAGGCTGCTACGTCGCCTGAACGACGCGGTGCAATCTTGTAGTTTATAGACTTGCCACAGGCTTTTTCGAAGGCCTTAATCATTTCCAGAACGGAGTAACCCTGACCGGTACCCAGATTATAGATATCCAGTCCCATATTCAGGTCAAGACGTTCAATGGCTTTCAAATGGCCATTAGCTAAATCTTCTACATGAATATAATCCCGTACACCGGTGCCATCCGGGGTGTCATAGTCATCACCAAATACGGCTAATTGTTCGAGTTTGCCAGACGCGACCTGGGAGATATATGGCATCAGATTATTGGGAATACCGTTAGGGTCTTCGCCAATCTGACCGGAAGGATGCGCCCCCACAGGATTGAAATAGCGTAGTAACACGATATTCCAGGCTTCGTCTGACTGATACAGATCGGTCAGAATAGTCTCTACCATCAGTTTGGACATACCGTAAGGGTTCGTTGGCTGACCAGTAGCCATATCTTCACGTAACGGTAATGAAACCGGATCGCCATAAACGGTGGCTGATGAACTGAAAACAATGTTCTTAACGTTGTGTTTGCGCATTACATCACATAGCGCGACAGAGCCGTAGACATTGTTTTCATAGTATTCCAATGGCTTTTGAACCGATTCTCCAACGGCTTTTAAGCCGGCGAAGTGAATGACGGCATCGATGTCATGGTTTGAGAACACCTCATCGAGCTGCTCAGTGTCACGGATATCACCCTGTACAAATGTTACGGCTTTGCCTGTTAAGGCTGACACGCGCTTGAGAGATTCCTCTGAGGCATTACTGAGGTTATCAAATA
>CENT01013871.1_pt1 | contig 27390 bp, 23 predicted proteins | sample 530141 | NCBI WGS metagenome assembly CENT01 (sample SAMEA2591074, study PRJEB7988) | marine metagenome | isolation source: saline water (ENVO:00002010), including | reverse complement strand
ACCGCCGCAGCCTCCGCTAAAATTAATCGGGATAGGAAGGACGCCGTTGTGCCATCGGTCAATGAGTCCAGTGAAATGTATAAACATCCCCCGGTCTCCATTAATTCAGCAATGTCGATGATTGGCCTATCATCATCTACCGCTTCAGTCTCAACCGGGGAGAACAGCTCATCGAGTGGTTCAGCGGTTAATGCTGTCAGTACCGGACGCAATGTGGTAACCATTTTGACGTAGTGGCCATCGTCATGTAGCGCAAACTCAATCATCTTCTCCACTGCTGGGCAGGGAGAGTCCTTTGACAACGTAGCGATGTAATACTCGCCAAGCGCCGCCAGTCGGTCAGCGTTCAGCTCCTTTAGCTCCTTCGCAAGCATCGTTGCATATTCGTCGCCAACCGTTGCTTTGTAATACTTATCCATGACACGCATCGCCAACCCACGCCTGTCTGAGGCAATCACTTTTTGAATGGATGTCAGGCGGATAGGCTCACCCAGATATTTGAATGCTAACGATGTCGCATAAATAATACCGTAAGCAAAATCTTGGAACGGCTTCGATGATGGACCATTACCCATAAGCGGCGCCACCCGTGCTGCTATCTCTGTAATTCTTGTGTAATTATTCAATAGTGGTATACGGCACGACGTAGAGGGGCTAGACGGGTGCAGGTGGTAGAATTTGTCCGCTTTTCCCAAATACTCCAGTTCATGCTTAATCGTTGCCTGCCAGTCTTTATCATTTTTCGGGTCCAGCACCAACAAAGTATTACCCAAATGCAATGCGTTGAGCGACATCAATTTAAGGAGAGTCGTCTTACCCGTGCCCACGTTGCCTGTGATGCAGCTATGGCCATACCAATTCGTCTCATTGATAATCTGTTCCTCTTCATTACCCATCCCGTGGATCCAAGGAGCGCCACCAAGCTTTTCAGTGTCGGCCGCCATCATCTTGGCTACTGGGTTTAAAAAGAACGGCAACTTCACCTGAGAAAAGTCTGAGTCCATGTCCGCCACTTGATAAGCGCGATTAGCATGTTCAGCACCCCATTTAAACCCTCTTCCCATATACGTCGAGCGACGGTCTTTCTTCTTCTTTTTCTTGTCATTGCCATAACGCAGGTCTAGTTGATTGGTTTTTCGTAACTTGCTTAGTTCATAAAATACCATCTTGTTAGTCGTTAGCCTCAGCTGCCTGTCCAACAGCGGGATAGACTTGTATCCGTAAACGACGGCAACCGTAAACATGATGGCCGATAGAATGAACGCTTCGATGAGCGTTTCACCTTCGACATAAATTGCATTTAAAACAGGAGTCAAAATACCCGCCGCGAACCATACCGCTGCAACATTTAGTTCGAACACAGGACGAAATAATTGCTCGGAGTACCTCGGATCTAATTTATGCATACATCCACCTCTATGCCTCTATCTGAATCTGATTAACACTTTGTCCGTTAATGACAAAGATACTTTCCTTGCCAACCTTATCGCTGTCTGCCGTACCCCCTGATTCTCGTACTGCCTTCATAATGTGGCGGTAACGGATTGGAGTGCTTCTCTGCTTATTGACATAGTTCAAGAACGGGATTGTCTTTATTGCCGCCTTGCCTTTATGTTCCACTGCAACCGTAGAAAGACTTGCACCGTCTTTCAGCGACTCGGATAGACCTCGAAGGTAAGCACCTAATGTCCCACTGGGCGCATTCTTGATTTTGATAAGTAAACCGTGTATCGAAGCGCTGTCGCTCGCGAACACAGATTCCCATTCTATTTTTTCTTCGTTGGCCTTCACTGCTGACTCCGGGCGTTGAGTGAGATGCACACCCTTGTCCTTGCCTGACACCGTTTTAACTTTCGCTGGGGGCTTCGCTTTCGTGTCCTTGCTCGACGACGCTTTCCCCTTCGCTGGGTGAGTGCTGGTAGATGTCGTGCTCAATTCACCTTTTTTCTGTGTCGATGCCTGACTGTCATTTAAGCCCACCATCTGGCTTAATTTGCCATTGATTCGATACGCTACGACCAATGCGCTTCCTTTATTCTCTCCTGTCAAACCTTGACGGCGCATTAGGTCAATGGCCTCTACACGTGTCTCTATCTTGTTCTCCGCCATAACGTCATCTATGCAAACAAATGTCGCTGAGTGACGCGGAATTTTATGACGCTTGATTCTATCCAGATTGATGACCGGCAGCGGTACATCTTCCGCCGTGCTTATTGTGTTATTGCCTGTCGACGACGTATCCTCGACCTCAACTGACGTGTCTGCCTCATTGGGTTGACTGGTATTCTCTTCACCGCCACCTTTCACAGGCTTATCGTTAGCAGGTGCAGTGGTGTCCTTTACCGACACCTTCGGTTTGGCTGCGGGTTTTCTCTTACCTTTCTTCCCGGCTTTCGACGCCTTCTCAGCGGCACCTTTTTCAGTGCCCTTCGATGACGGTGTTTTCATTTCGCCGGGGACGGTGGCCTGTGACGTTTCGTTGCTGTCGAGGACAGAACTGTTTTCCTTCTGTATTGGCTTTTCCGCCCTGACTGTTGATGACTCACCACCATCCTGTTGTTCTGTCTGCTTTGTGTCTGTCTCAGACGTTGATGCTTTGGTAGGAACGTTTTTAAAGTCCATCTTGGGCTTTTGTTTTTTGTTTTTCTTTGCCTCCTCGATAGCTTTTTTTATGGCCTCTTGCTTCGGCGATGCTTTCTTGTCCTGCGGTGACAGCGCCTTTTTATCTGTTTCTGGCTTTTCGGCTTGTTTTACAGGTGAAGGTGCAGGTGTACTCGCATCCGCGTCGGTGTTAGGCGATAGAACTGCTGGTGGTGTCGGAACATGTTCGTCTCCGATGGACTGCGATGGATGGGCTAGGGTAGTCGCTGGTGCAAAGTCATCGTCTGTGTACGTATATCCATCAGCACTGTCGTTGACGGGAGCACTTAGCGCAATCAGCTCATCCCTATTTAATTCGTGAACTATCCCTCTTTCATCAATTTGATAAAACTTATCGTGACTTGGAATTGTGTATACGCCCGACATAGAGTCCGGTGCTGGGTCATCATTAAATACATACCCCTTCCACTTTACTCTAATCACCTCTTCCCAAATGGCATTACGTTGACCGGTGATAATTTCTAGTAGCTCTTCTTTTGTGAATGTGCCCGGCGTAAATAAAATCGACTTATATTCGTCGCTGTGTGCCTGAATAATGTGATTATCTTCCATGATGTTCAGAACTGTCTCTACCGCTCCCGGTATATTCAGGTCATGTTTCTTGGCCGTATTTATGATCGAATGAAATGCTTTTTGATAACGTAGATATACTTCTCCGCCAATAATCCATGCATGCGCACCCGTGATATTGAAATCCCACGTAGTTCTCGCAATCCTCATTGCTCGTATGATTCGCCCATGCGTACTAGTCTTCTTGTCGACGAGGTACGTAGAACTGTCCGATATTCCCATGTTCCTCGCAGACGACATCTGATCGCCGTACTGCTTTGCACTGGTGATATAGTCCAATCTATTGTCATGCCCAGACAGCAATCTAACCAATGAGCCATGTACATCAGCAGGAGAGTCAAGAAGATAGTTCAGGGCGTACTCATTACCTAAGACTGGATTTAACAATTGGATTGAGTCGATATTGTGTCTGTTATGCTCACGCTCTATATATGTGACGCTGTAGGTAGCAACATGGAATCGCTTTGCCCAGTCCACCAGCGACTCTTTTTGTGGCCGCCATGTCGGAACGGGGTTTTCTCGACTCACTCGTTTATTTTCACCCTCGACCTCAATGTCCACCGCATCAATTATGATGTCTCGCAGCACCTTGCCTGCGTCATGCATTAATGTAGCTAGCCATGCAGCATACTTATACGCCGGACGTGAACGTCTATCTAAGTCATGCATGCCTGTTGAGGGCGGTGTTTTCGATTTAGCCCACTTCTGCGCCCACCGCGACGCCTCCAAAGAGTGAACAATCATCCCGCCCGGTGTCGAGTGATGTTGGTCTTCGGAGGCCGGTATCATGTGGACATATTCTATATATCGCTTGATTACCTCTGTATAGAGGATCTCGCGCACCTGCTTACCATGATGTTCTCGGTGGTCACCAATACCGCAATTTTCGATAATGTCTCTTATCTTGCTGTCGTAGTAGTGGTTGTAAATACTGTCGACGCTGAACACAGGGATGCCTTTTATCTGCTTCGGATAAAAGCACTCCAACGCATCCTCTACTGGGCGGCCATATATATCTACAATGCATCGCTCTTGCTGCGTCGATGCATTGTCAACCCGTTTTTTGCTGAACGCACTAAGCAGACCTTTTAGCATTAGGCGACCTCGCTATCACTGCCTTGCTTTGCTTTTGCCGCTTTTCCTGCGGTTGTTTTCTTCTTTGCCTGCTCGCGCTTCCGCTGTTCAATCAATGACTTCATTGCTGCATGTCGTGCATCATATTCTTGCGTCATTTCTCGCACACTGGAGGGGACATCAAAAAACTCTAAGCGGTAACCACCTTCTCTAATGTGTTTCGATAGCTCTGACGGTACATACCTCGTCACGTCTTTCGTCGTTCTTTTTCCGGGCGCTGTTGCTTTGCGAATACGGTCTAATATCCCGCCAATAATATTTATCGCTTGCGCCTGCAGTGAACGAAATTGCATATCATCCATTATTCCTTGGTAATAGAGGTCTTCGCACTTAACGAGGGAATCATCTATTTTGCAGATGACTTTGCGTAACGCATGGAACGATGGATGGTTGACTACCCAGTTAATATCTACTGGCGATGGCCTGTCGACAACAACACCGCTATCTTCTGTGCTAGTGATACCTGCTGCCAACATCGCTGCTTCGTGTTGTGCTTCTATTTCTTCGACCTGCGCTTCCGCTATTTCCATGTTTGTGCTCGCCCAGTCTGACACCATTGTGCTGATCGCACTGTTATCTGATGTCATTCGAAGAAGGCCGCCGATACGTCCATAGACTTTTATCATTAACCCCGTATTTTTCCCGAAATACTCTCTGAGCAATCCCGATGAAAGTGTCGTGGTGAACTTGATGCGAGGAAGTTGAACACTTTCCTGTTCAGCGGTGTTTGTTGCTTGGTTTTTGCTTGTATCAGCCATTTTGTCTTACCTCATCGTATTTACTAGCAATTCTATTAATGCGTCTTGTCTTCCTATCAATCAGCACAATAATTTCGTGAAACATTTCGAGACGCTCTCTAATCACCATTAGCTCGCGCTCAGTGTCGAGGATTCTTGTGTCATCTCGCCCTGTTGCATAACGCAAAAGCGTTGTTAGGTTGTATTCCTTATTGGTCCCCAGCTTGACTCGCTCGCCGAGCTTCGCAGACTTTTGCGACTTTGCTCTGCGTTCATTAAATGGATAGTGAACCCAGTTTGGAACGTACTTGGTGTATTTGCCGCTTGGCATCTTTTCCAACCTTGGCCCAAAGCTAATCGCCTTTTCCTTCAGTCGCTCACCAATCCTTTTATCTCTTTTTAAGGCTGCATTACTTTCTTCCACGAACGCCCAGTATTCACCGACGATTTGTTCTGCTTGCAATCGCAACTCTTCTATTTTTTCTAATGCTGCATCACGAAACTCCGCTTCTGCCGGTTCGAGATGCTGTTCGATTTCGTCTGACATGCACTACTCCTAATTTCTATAGTCGTAATTATTGCGATTTTCGGGCGGTGTATTTTTCGTAGGAGGTGTTTTTTTGATGGGTCTACGAGACTTTTACGTTTTCGTTGATACCGACATGCGTTTCGGTGAACTTTTTTCTAGCGGTTTTGAACGGGCAATTTAAATGAAAACTGATAAATATAATCTTGTTCAGTTCTAATTATAACTGAACATAGTGAAAACCAATCAGAACCCTTGCTGAACCGCAGCTTAAATCCAAACTGCACATATATATGTTCAGTTATTTTTTTTACGGTTTAACTTTTTCTGTTGTTTTTAAAACTTCTGCTGAACATATATATGTTCAGTTATTATTTTCTTCTTTCACTGCTACCTTACACATATTGAGTACTTGGTTTTTGTCACTTTTCTATCGCCACATAGGATTTAATTAAAACTGTACATATATATGTTCAGTTATTTTTTCATCTGACGTTCTCCCTCGTGCTGCACTTCAAGTGCTACCACACTCCATTTGTCGTCATTTGCACTCTTCATTTCTTTATTAGACCCCTCAAAAAAAGCACGTGAACGAAATTTCTGTTGAACAGTTGTCGGTATATTGATGCCTGAAATGCGCCATTGTGCTCCTTTTGGTGCCTTTTTATGCCACCTGTAATGATGGGCATGGCCTCGCGACCTTTTTAGCGCTTAATTGCTCTAATCGGGGCATTTTTGGTCTGTTCTTGTTGGTTGGCAGAGAAAGTCTATTTGTGCTCGGGTACTTTTAGTGCTTTTTGGGGCTTTTTGGGTTTCTTGCATCTTTTGATGCTGCCTGCATTTTTGAAAGGGTTTGTTTTAGTCCCTTTTAGACCTTTTTGGGCACTTAGGCGCTTGGTAATGATTTAATTGAGTAAGAGGTGAAAGATGGCTGTAATACGTGCATTAGAAGTGGGCTTTGGCACTACTTCGCTGACGACTGGTGAAAAAGATGGCGAACCGCAAATAAAGACGTTCTCTTCTTTCGTGGCGCAAACTGACCCGAATAAGTCGGGATTAAATGCTGGATTGAATAAGCGCGACACAGTAACCATCGATATAAATGGGCAAAACTATGAGATTGGCCCTGATGCGCATCTGGCAAGTGACAAAAGCTCATCGCGAGTGCTTAACAGCTCTTATATTACAAGTGACCAGTATCAAGCACTGCTGTTCGGTTCAATGTTGTATATGAATACCACAACAATAGATTTACTCGTATTGGCTCTGCCCGTGGAGCATTGGTCACGTAGAGAGCAGCTTAAGTCTTTGGTCGTGGGAACGCACACTATTAATGGCACCAAGATTGAAGTTAAAAATGCATGGGTTATTGTGCAACCCCTCGGTGGCTTGCTTGATTATGCCGACAGTATTGGTCAATCAGGTTTTGATGAACTTAGAGAGCAAACGGTGTTATCTGTAGATCCAGGATTTGGCACATTTGACTACGTGACCAGCGCTGGTTTGAAGTTAAACGATACGCGCTCTGGAGGTGCGGATTTAGGTATGAGCAGTGTACTTTCTGCATGCGCGAAAACACTCCGTACAGCATTTCCCAATTTGCATGATTTTCCTATCGAAAAAATTGACGAAGCATTCTATAAAAATGATGGTTTCATCAGAGTATCTGGTAAAAAGTATCCGTTCCCGGTTTGCAAAGGCGAAACATTCGATAAGAAACCTGTCAATATCGAATTCGATTTACGTCCCGCGATTGAGTCGGTCACGCAAAACGCTGTGACAAAATTGAAGAATGTTGTTGGTAACGGGGGCGATATCGATTTGATTATTTTGATGGGCGGTGCATGTAACATCTATAAAGAGGCGCTGCAGGACGCTTATCCAGATCACGATATCGTTGTTCTGCAAAATCCAATTACGTCTATTTGTCGTGGAATGCATCTTGGAGGCATCCAATACTATAGAGCTCTACAAAAGTCACAAGCTGCTTAACGAGGTAGATGATGTCGTATACGTTTAAAATTACAATACCCGACGGACCGCTTCGCGAGCACTTAGAAGGACGAGACCCCAAAGCTCGTAATTTCGAGTTGATACGACTGGCAACAAACGACTTAGTTGCAATGCAATATGGTCGGCCATCTGAACGGGGTGTTGCAAATACTAGCACTGAAGGCGAAACGGAGCCACGCTCTCAAGAGATAGCCGTAAAACCACAAAAAACAGCTCCCAAAGTCGACTATGGGAATGACATACTTAATATGTAACAGCTGTGTTACGTTAATTATATACAGTAGAGAGGGGCAATCCCTCTTTACTTTTAAAGGGTATTCGGAAAAGGTGAACTTATGGCGCAAAACTTACCCAACTATATAATCACACAACTTAGACTCGTGTGTGATTACTGTAAAGCAGACAACACATTTATCGAGGCTGGTAAAAAGGCAAATGGAGAGCCAATGATCGTTTTATCATGTGGTGATTGTCATTCGGTTGCCGAATATGCACTTAGCGAATTAGAACAGCAAGAAGAGTAACGTGTATGCTTACAACTGAACAAGAGAAAGCGGTCAAATCCCTAGAAAGAGCCTTAAATAAAGCGGGAAAAGCAGGTTTATCAGGTGGGGTCTATGAAGGTAGATTTGTCGTCTTTGATAGTAAGTTTTCGCGTGAGCAATCGGTTGCAGATATTTTGCAAGGTAATTGTGAGAACGGCACTAGTTTAAGTTCACCATCGATTAGTTTAGACGGCGGTGAAGGTTAAGTCCTGAACATTGAAAACCTTGTCGTGTAGATATTGATGAGCATGTAGATGACTATGCATTACATGCTCAGTCATCACTTACAAATAGAAACTGTCCTAATTGTTCCTCGGTCAATGCTGTTTCTATCGGAGATAGAGAGCAGCGTATTCGCGACACATCAATGCATGGCAAGCGAGTGACCATTCTTTTTAAACGTAAACGTCTTAAATGCAAGTCATGCTCAAAAACCTTTTTCGAACACCTGATCTTTTTAGATGAAGATTACAGAATGACCCGAAGGTGTGTTGAGTATATTGTAAACCGAAGTTATTCAGTGCCACCAAGCTGAACGATTAATAGGCAAATACACATAAGGGGTAGTGAGTGTTAATGGATCACTATTTATTCAATACTCACTTATTTCCGCATACCCCTTTTAACAAAAAGCGCGGAATTCCCATAGATAGAGCTAAGGTTGGAAAGGAGAGGTCTATGCCGCTTGTGGCATACATGGTCTATCTGAAACCAATTACAAATCTCTGATTTGGTGTTGGTAGTTCATATTCTTAGCATGCCTCTTATTCGTTAAACGACTTTTCACTGGTTACACTTTTAGATGTAACATTCACATCCTCTGAATTGCAGCACAAATCACTGTGAATGCAAATGGCATACGCTTGATCTATATCCATGAGCGTTTGTTATCAATGTTTATCATGGCGTATTGTTTTTTATACGTTTTTGAATTTCGAGTTAGTGTGCGAGATGTCGTACAAAACTATAGGTCTTTATCTTACTTTGTTTTATGTGTTAGGCGTTTGTTTTTGCTTAAAAGCCTAGTTTTACTACGTTACTTGCATTTTTTTGGCTGGCGGGTGATTTTTGTTTTGATGCTTTTTAAGCGCAAAGGTTGAATAGTGAGCATTTTTGTTGAATGCGAAAGTGCTTATATCTTAGGTCTATAGATGGTATTGTTTTTTATACGATTTCGGATTTTAACCTCGCCAATGCATTTTATCTTATTGATATATATGTTTTTAGTGTTTTTTCTCTTTTTCTTTTTGTGGTCTTTTGTATACATTTTGATATGTTTAATTCATTTTTTTCATAGGCAACCTGTTAACATTGCTTACATATATGTAATTGTTGACTGTTTAGACTTTCGTTGTATAATTTTTGAAGAATTGAAATTTATCGTTTCGGTTCTCACACATACTATTAACATCGACTTTGTAATTTAGGGAATTGATTATGCAGTTTACAGAGCGCGAAATCATGAATCGCATCAAGCGCATTAACTTACAATTTATTATTGAAATGAAGCGTCTTTCACAGTTATCGCCAGCTGTCGTAAAAGCAAACACAGGTTGCGACGACAGAACAATTCAGCTAATGAAAGACATTAAAGAAGAAAACATCATGAAGCTGGCCGAGGAAGGCAACAATACGCTTCTGGTGAGCCAATGGAATCATGAGCTGATCAAGAAACTCACTGAAGACAATCTTGATGTTGTTGAATTTGAGCTGCTTGCTGACTCTGCGAGGGGGTAGACATGAACGAGCTATCACCTCGCGATGAGCATGCTTATATAATGCGTCGACTCGCCGCGTTCGGTTTGATGAAAGATATCGTTAAGCTTTACACAAACATGAAGCCAGACGAGCTCAACTACTATTTTAACGCTTACGAGCCACCATCGCATCGCGGCGGACAAAAGTGGTATCGCAAGAAGTATTCACAACATCTAGGTGACCGCGTTGTGCGTGTTTATGAAAACGTCGTTGGCGATATCAGTGACCCTCGTCGACTCACGCCGAAGCAGTTGCTTGATGTCACGGTTGCTTATCTGTCAATTTATGAGCGCGATGATGTAAGCGTTAATCGTATTTATCATCTCATCATGAACATAAAGGCAGGCGTTGTAGCTGTCGAAAAGAGCTGCGCAAAGTGCAGGAAGCCCTACGTTGTACAGCGTTCAATATATTGTGCATCGTGCAACACAATAAAAGCGACATCGCGTAATAAACGTCCGAACGATAAAACGTTTGAGCGTATATCGCGTGACTCTGTGTTACCCAGCAATCTATTCGTTAATCATCACACAAACTCGCGCAACCTTTCCGCGTAAGCAGTTCCAAAAGGCGGAATTGGCCGCCTTTATCAATTTGACCCCCCGATTTTCCAAGCTCTACGAAAAAACTTTAACTCTTCGTCTTATACCATATCCCATAGTTTCTACATTTGCCGGATAGTGTTATGAGAAAAACGAAAATAGCAGTCGTGATGAGCTTGTTGCTTTGCTCCACCAGCTTTGTCAGTGCGTCTGAACCTCAACAGAAATCTAAAAATGAACGAGGTTTTTTCTCCGACATGGCGCGGGGTTGGCATTTTTATGAAGATCCCGATGAAGAAAAAGAAGAGGAGCCGGTAGACGAGGCCATTCAACCAAACTCGCATCCCCAGAACCCTCAAGCCCAACAAGCAGAAGAGGTGCGCCTCGATATTCAATGGCTTAGAGATAATATCCCAAAGTTGATGGATGCCGCGCAGAACAATCCCACGAAAGAAAATATTAGCAAATATGCTTATGCGCAGCGTTTAATGCTCGACATGTCTTCACGTTTTGCTACCCGAATGAGTGAGTACATGTCGATGGATACTGTGCTGGATGAAGAAAAGCGCAGACCAACTACAACCATTGGCCTCAGTGGATTCAGTAAGCAAATTTACGAAAGTAAAAAACAAGCCATGGATTTGATAAACGAGAAAGCGCACTTGTGGTACTTCTATAAATCTACATGTCCTTACTGTCAAAAACAGACGCCAATTCTCAATACACTGCATGAGCTTTATGGCACCGAAATACTTGCTATTACCATGGATAATATCCGCTCGCCGGGCATGGAATCGTTCAAGCACCGCGCTGATACAAACCTAATCGCATCAAAGAAAATGGGTATAACTCGGACACCCACTATCGTGATGATGAAAAACGATGGCTCCGGTTATGTAAATGTAACGGTGGGCATTGAAACGCTAGAACGACTAGAAGATAGAATTATTCTGCTGGGCAAAGAAATGGGGCTTATCAGTGATGACCTCTATGAGAAGACAAAAGCCGTTTACGATATTAATTCAGTGAAGAAAGTAGACGGTGTATTGGTCGCAGACAAAGAACGATTAAATAACGATCCGAATTATTTTATTGAGTTAATGAAAAGTCAGTTAGAGATGAACAATCAGCGATTTAACAACAGCAGCGAGGTAGCGCAACAATGAGATTCAAATTAAAAACGCTGACGTCTGGAGTTGCAGTCGGCCTGCTTTGCGTATCAATGTCTGTAAAAGCAGATGTGCGGGACGTATTTGACCGATACACATCATCAAGTCCGGGTGCATATACGAATTCTGATGGTTCTCGAACATTTTATGGTGGCTCATTCAGAGCGCAGATTGACCAGAACCCTGTACAGCTTGTGGGTTTTTCTGCACCCAAAATATCAGCCGGCTGTGGAGGAATTGACATGTATGCGGGATCGTTTTCACTCGTGTCGGGCGACGAAGTGGTACAAATGTTGCGTGGTGTAGCACAAGGTGTGCCAGCATATTTCTTTCAATTAGCTTTGTCAAACATCTGTTCAAAGTGCGAAAACTTAATGGCCGCTATCAATGAGCAAATCCGCGAGTTGAATAAGTGGGGTAGGCTGAGTTGCGAAGAAGCTGGGAACGCAATTCTTAACTCTGATGCTATATCGCCGATGGTAAACAGCATGCGTCAAAGTGAAATCCCTGCATTGAATGCTGAAGATGGTCTGATAGATAGTTGGGCCACGAGCCTCAAAGATTTGGATTGGGGACCGGGAAATGATAATGAATTTAACACGCCAAATACTCGACTTGAGGAATTTTCACTGGGCAACCTACTCGCACATTTAGTAAAGGAAATGACGGTAAGTGGATACCGCTTCATACCTATGGGTAGTAATGAGGAAACAAATAAAGTACTTGTCGTAGAATATTTAACTAGTTTGTTGGGAAAGACACAAATTCACGTTATGGAAAATGGAGCGTCTAAATCAGATTCGGTACCTAGCACGATAACTGTAAAAGACCTATTTCCAATGGAAGGTGATCTCGATGCTATTAAACTAGTGAGATGTTCAGGCTCAGGTGCAACGGTTGCTGACAAATGCGAAACAATGACGAACCCCCAAACGTATGCCGCTGGTTCGGTAAAGTATGAAACAACGGTTGGCCTTATACCGAAAATGCAAAAAATCATCTCTAATGATGATGCAGGTGATTTAGGTATCATTCAGCGGCTTAGAGAGAAAATACCCTTTGAAGCGAAACATACAAAGTTGATGCTACTAGCGAGGTACAATTTCGTAGGTATTGCGGTGTCAAAACGTACAATCTCTGATATACGCTTGAATTATGTCTATCACGATATAAAAGCTGGTATTTTATATGATTACAACCGAGAGATGCTTAATATACTAAGTGCTTTAGCAGCAGTAGCTAAGCGAACAAAGGGGGAGGTTGACAATGCAATGGTTGAGGCTATGACAATAGAATATCGAGCCCAATTCAGAGACGCGATAAATGAGCTGGACGCTGAACTAGAAAAAGCGCAAGCAAATGCACTGGCCATCGAGCAAGCGGAAGCAGCGAAAGGTGAGAAACCGATAAAAACGTAGTTCGTGACGGACAGAAAATAATCTAAAATTTCTTTGTATTTCGTGTACGTTAAGTATATTTTGTTCTTAACGTACATTTTGTTTCTTGTCCGTCATAGCCGGAGGTTTAAATGCGGTATTTAGCAATGATTGTATTATTGGTGTCGCTCAGTGTAACGGCAAACCCATACAAGGAATATTTGCGAGCCGATGAAGATGAGCGTTTCGAAATGTTATGGGGTGAAAGGGCAGATGAGCGTGTGACGTATTGGGAATTCATGCAAAATTTGCAGTACGCAACTCCAACGGCATGCAATAGTCTAATTCCCGTCGATGCTTATTTTAAGTTGTCTCAAGAGTGGGGTAACGAAAGAGCAGACGAAGTGTCAGATAAGTATATATTTTTTAAGTCGTGCGACTTCCAATCGTACTTGAAATCGAAATTTGCGAAAAAACATTATCATGCTGGCATTGTTTATAACGACGGCAAAGCTTTTATATTGCGCAACTATCATAAAGAGAAGAGTTCTTTTGATTATTTTTACCTAATAGCTAATCGTGCACACGAGAACGAAATCAAGGCGATGACGCAATCGGCTGGACGTTATTCTGTTGTCCTGTATACGCAATCTGAGCCCACGGTTAGAGTTTACTGATTCACGGTGCATTGAGCGCTATATTGGGTTGTGTCAATGATGTAGGTTAAGTTATACCACTACCTATATTGCGCAACCTTTTTGTCACCCATTTTCCTAATTTAATTTTCAATCTAAAAACGCTGCCAAAAGTATAGTCATAGATTTCGGTTGTGATATTTATGGTGTTTTAAGTAGGAGCTGAGTATGCGTCATTTGTTCTTTATCATAGTATTTATTGCAGTCTCACTGCCTTCGCATGCCGATGAAATGATTGAAGTGAGTGTGGATGTGTCAACAAAAAACAAGGCTGAAAATGCCGTTAGAGAGGAAGCGAAGTTAAAAGCTATTGATAAAGCGATAGAGAGACTGCCGCAACTTATCTCTGGGCGTGAGTTGCTCAGAGATGATGTGCTTATTGAGGAGATTAAGGCTGTTTCCTATTCCTATGTCGATATTGATGTTTTATCAGAGCGATGGGATAGCAAAGGCAATATGTACTATTTAGACGCTAAGGTGAATGTTGATTCGGAGCGTTCTTTTGGGTTATTGATGAAGTTAAAAGAGAATGAAGCGCGTTTTAAGGCTTTAATGGGAGCTTATTCTGCTTTGCAACAATCTATCCATGAAAAAATGGATGGTTATGACTACCTTGAGGCATTCAGTGATTACAGACGCCTAAAGCTAGAGTCAATTGTGACACCAGACCTCAAATTACTAGAAAAAGAGATTGAGGAGCGAGAGCAGATTTTTGTTCAGAAGCACAACGAATTACTCGCCTATATCGCATCAACAATAACGATAGCGTTGAAAGACGTTGATGTTAAGTCAAAAACTTCAACGTACAGTGTTACGGGTATCAATCCGTACAATGAACTCCAAAAGCTACTCGCATTTCTCGGTGATGGAGAAGTGAATCACAGCGAGCTATTGGATATTTGTGGCTTTTCTAACGGAGGATGGCATTTTAGTTATAGTCCAACATTGCCGTCTCCCAAAAAGCGTTCAAACATATACGCGGCCAAAAAACAGCTTTCACAAAATCATGTAACGCGAGAAGGTGAAGATAGTATCTACTTTGAATTTACTTTTGAGCACTTCAACATTCAAGAGTTATTGGAGTCAGTAGAATCAACCTTTGCAGCACGAGTCTGCGCCTAGATGCCGTCGATCAACGGTGAAAAAACTATCTAAGTGCTTTTTGCGTCGGCTGCATCGCTACCTTCATCACTAATTCCACCCATTACGCCATTTTTATTTTTTAGCCGCTTTTTTTCAGGTGTCTATGAAAAAAAACGCTTTTATAAATCTATACGATAGCCGTATAAATTTGCGGAAGGCGTATTCATATGTTCGAGATTGAGTCACTAGGTTTTCATGGCTTTATGGTGGACACCATAACCGCTATCAAGTTTATTACAGAGCTTGGTGGTGTAGGTGGTCTAGCAGGTGTTGTGCTTGTCATTTATTTCGGCATGACAATTATCAAAAGTGGATTAGATGATAAGTCACCCAACCCCCTAAAAGAGCTTTTAATTGGTGGGTTAATGGTAATGATGTTCGTTGGTCCTGCCGCGCCTACTACCGACGTCAAAATACGCTCCGCTTACGACATATCTCAATTTGAAATTGTAGAAGATGTTCCGTTGCTGGTGGTCTTTCCCTATTGGATAGCAAACCAAGGCGTAGCTGAACTCACTGATTTAGTTGAGACAGCATTTTCGCCCGTACAAGCAGCCTCATTAAAAGAAGCCGACCCATTACAGGCAATCCTTAAACTATATAATCAAGAACCTTCCGCTTCTCTTAACTATGGTGGACCCACTTCATCGCAAGGTTTCGATTTGCAAAAAACGATGACCAATTATATTGATGATTGTGTGGTGAATGATTATCTGCTGGATGGTCAAGATCCAACCGCCAATATGGATGTGCTGCGTAGAACGCCAATGTCACGGGATTTGTTGGATGAACTTAGAGTTGATTACAATGGTATATCTACAGTTGTATACCTCACTAGAAATGGCCCAGAGTCAGGAGAGTCGCTCGCTTGTCCAGACGCTCATGATAAGCTGGTAAATACTATAGATTCCATGGATAACGAAATTGTAGACTGGTACGAGTCATCCGGTATTTCAACTAATGCGGTACAAGCGGGTATGCAGCTTATATCCAATTCACTTACCACCGGCACGAGTGCTTTTGAGCTGCAAGTAGGTCTATTTACATCCCACCTAATCCGAGAAGGACTGCAAAATTCACCGCTCAAGACAGAAATGGACCTAATGGTCTTCCAAGCCCAACGCGAGCGCATGTTTGCAAAAATTGGTGAGCGCAGTATGATTCTCAATATCACGCGTCCCGTCTACACCTTCCTTGAATGTCTGGTTTTCTTCATCACGCCGCTATATCTCATTTTGCTGGCGATGGGGAGTCGAGGATTAGGGCATGTCGGTAAGTACATGATGCTCATGCTATTTGTTGGCCTTTGGAGCTTTGTGCAGGTATTCGTCGATGCATATACTTATTCAACGATCAACGAAGTTGTACTCCCAGCAGCAGGGTTTGACCCGCTGTCTTTTGACGGTATGCCCTTCGCTATGGCGGAAATTGAAGGTGCGATAACGACGGCTGCAGCTGCATCCGGTGTTGTGCCTATGATAATTATGTTCTTACTGTACGGTTCTGTGCATCCTTTAATGAGCGCAATGAAAGGTATGATGGATGTGAAAGGAAATGGAAACTTTGGCGCTCCAAGTGTCACATCCCCGGCAAATAATGGCTCTAGGGATATGGGGACACTTAATATCACTCAAAGCGCCGCAACAGGGAGTACTGTTGCCACTACTAGAACGCCTGAGAATGAATACAACAGTTCTTTTTCGTTAGGGCGCAGCCTGAGTACGTCAACCAGTAACGCAGCATCCGAAGCACAATCACTAGTGACTCAAGCAACCGAGTCATACCAAGCTGCGAAGAGTGATGTTACGTCAATGGCGAACGGTGTCAGCTTTACTGATAATCAAGGTAATAGCACAACGCTATCTAAAATGCTCCAAGGAACTGACTCTTCTTCTGCTATAGACAGCATTCAGAAACAGACGGGAATGTCTCGACAAGAAGCGGAAGCGTTGGTCACAAGTGTAGGAGCGAGTGCTGCATTAGGGCTTCAAACACCTAAAGGACTACCTGTAAGCGCAGGCGCCGAAGTTAATGGAAAGGCAACTCAGTCTGATACGGACCAATTAATAGAAAATGCATCAAAAGGAAACGCGCAAGTCGAACAAGTTTTGAAGCAGTACGCAGAAAGTATCAGTGAGAACGACCAATGGATGCTGTCAACAAACTTCAGTGACAGTGAACGTGCAGAGTTTGCTGAGTCACTTACCCAATTACAAAATAAAGGTGAAGTTGTGACGGCTGCCACAAATAATTCGACAGAACTTAAGCAACAGGTTAATGACGCTGAAACAATACAAAACACTTTACCGAAACTGCAATGGAGTGATGTTCAGCTTTCTAGTCAGGGCTTTAACCAAGTCTTTGAGACGCTTAGAGAGGGTTTTAAAGATGAAAAAGGCAACGTCGATGACAAGGCTTTTGAGTCTTACTTAAAAAATGAATATGGAACTGCTGACTATGATGAAATTAGAGATACTATCGCTACAGATAAAGACATCATGGTGAATGGCCGTGCTGGGTCAGATGGCGGCGTTCTCAACACCCTTCTCTCAGATTATGCTGATATTACAGGAAGCAACACTGAGCGACTTCAAGCGCTGGGTAACGCCTTTACACAAATTGGTGAATCTCAAGGTGATACTAGTCCGGGCAACACCTTTACTAAAATTGGTCAAGAAATAAGTGAAACTGTTGAGGATATAAATAGGACGAATGAGCTAACAGAAAGAATCAATAACGATGTTAAAGCACAACAAGAAAATATTGACGTCAAAGATGGTGTTAAGACCGCTACTAGCGATAATACACCTGACAGTCTAGACCCAGACAACATTCGCAGGGTAGATAAACCGGACGAGTTTAATGATGTCAAGAGTGATTTAAACGCTGCTAAAGGGCAAGGTGAGGCTATAGCTCAAAAAGTTCAAGATGAGAATAAAAATCTTGACCTTAAAGTCGAGCAACAGATTGATGAAAACAACAAACCGGGCATTGATGCGCTATATAACCTTAAAAATTGGTTCACAGACGGTTTTGAAAAAGAGTTTTCCTTCAACGAAGCAACAGATGGCATGGAGAAGCTGGTACGTAATTACAATGGTATGGCCATAGAAAATGGGGGAGCCATTTATGACTACAATGGCCTTAGCAAGGGATTTGAAATACTTGAGAACAAAAATGAGGAAGGTGGGAATAACCTTTCTAATCTTTCAAATACAGAAGCACTGCAAGCTTATATGGCTGCTGACTTCATTGATCAGAACAAAGAATTACTCACTGAGTTGGGCGTGAGTGATGGCTTCATACAACAAGCCCAAGGCGCTAAATCTGAAATAGCAGAGAATAACTTTAAGAAATTGGGTGAGGATGATAGGCAAGCAATTGACGCGGTTTCACAAAAAGTAGCGACCGGTCAGGCTGATGTGAGTTCGGGAATTGGTATTTTAGCTAACGCTAATGTTTTTGATGATGGCGTCTTAGATAAGCTGAAGGGTGACGCACTTGATCTCAAAGATGTAACAAATGGTGCGCAACAAAATGGATTTATAGCGGCTCAGAATGCTATCTATGACTATGAGAAGTCAGGACTAAACAAAGAGCTTGCTGAAATTTATAAAGATAATGAAGATGCTCGTAATGGCCTATCTAGGTATGACGAGGTGTTAGATGAGCGTTCGGGCCGTGGTGACCAAGCTGCAAACAGTTTTGAGCGTTTACGTGCTGCAGATTTTGCATACAGCGCTGCTAACTACATCGACGCTGAACGTCGTAATCAATACGAATATGATGAGAATCAAAATGCGTCTGAGAACTTTAAACTTGAAAATGAGAAAGCTTATAGTGAGCTAATTCGTGGTGGATATTCTATGGCCATGGGTAACTACGACTACGTGTCAGGGGTTGATACGCTTACGAAAGTATCTGAAAACGAAAATGTATCTCTGCAGAAAGTGTTGGATAGTGATAATCGCTATGACCCAATCAGAGAAAATGTTGTATCCACCGTCGACAATATGAACATCCCTACCTACAACACCTCATTTGGTGAAAACTATGAAGGTGAGACAAGAGGTGGCTTGCCTGCCACTACTGACACCAATAAAGGTGAAGCTAAAATAGCTGGTGTAAGCGTTGGTGATGATGGAGCGGGAATGGCCTACTACAAAATCGATGGAATGGAGAAAACCACATACAAAGTGCCGGTAGAGAAAAGTGATAATGGTGGCTTCAATGTAGTTGGCGCCTTTACTGATGTTAAAGCGAATGAACGCGCTGATACAGAGGTAGCAATGAAGGCCATGACTCCAGCATCAGAGCTAGTGAAAGGCACTGCTAACGAAAATAGTACTCAAGGAAATAATGCAGAGTCTATGAAACAAGAGAGCGCTTCAACAGCTGCAGTTACACCGAACGACGGTGCAACGCCGACAAGGGAAAACGTAAACTCAACCAACGCTAATGCGTCTGGGGATACTTCACAACCGACGTCGCCAACACCAAGCACACAGCCCGTAAGTACTGCGGATAGTCGTCAAGATGCTGAGAATGCAGCAGTACCAACAGGTAGCGCTTCAACAACTGCAGATACACCAAACGGTGGTGCAACGCCGACAACGGCTAACGTAAACCCAACCGACGCTGATGCGGGTGGGAATGCTTCAACACCAACAGGTAACACATCAACAGCTGAAGATACACCGAACGACGGTGCAACGCCGACAACGGAAAACGTAAACTCAACCAACGCTAATGCGTCTGGGGATACTTCACAACCGACGTCGCAAACACCAAGCGAACAAACCGTGAGTAATTCGGATGGCCGTCAGAGTGCTGAAAATGCTTCAACATCAACAGCTGAAGATACACGCACAATTGGAGCCACGGTCGACAGCCCAAAGGATAAAGGCACCGTGACAGAAACGAATGCCACGCCAATTGATACTGACATCGCATCGTCAAATGATAGGGCGGGTGATGCAAAACAAAATGGCAGTATTCAAACTGATATGCCACCAGCAGCCACGCCAACTGATGTTAACGTGAAAGACAGTGTTGGTAATAGTGATGTGCAAGAGACCAACGGACCAGATGTTTCCGCGCAAGAAGAGAGAAGCGTAGAGCAGCCGATTGCACAAGCGCCGGAAAATGTGGAATCAACTCCAGGCATATCAAGTGAAAATGGCACGGGGCAACAGGAGAATACCACTGACCCAAAGTTTCGTAACGCTGATTTTACGCAGCAACCAGTAGAAGGGAGTAACCAAGCTCCTGATACAGTCGCACCAAGCGCTAATTCAGCGGCGCCATCGACAGCCAAGCAAGAAATCGAAGATCAAAACATGATGGACGACTTTATGGCACGTGGCGCAGAGAAAGTGTCTGCGCTTGATTCCGTCGCGGCAGAAAATGACCTTGAAATCACGCAAAACGATTCTGGTATGAACGTTATAGATGTTGCTTCAGCGCCAAATGGTGAGGTGACAATCGGCGGTGCTATGTATCAGCTTGTCGGTGATCGTGTCGATGACACAGGAGAGTCTATCGGGCAGCTGTTCTACGACAAGACATCTGATAACTACACATCCGTCGAGTATGGCAAAGTGGTGAACTGGGGGGATAGCAATCCAAATAAACAGGTTTAACGAAAAGGGGCTTACGCCCCTTTTTAATATCTACTCTTCAGCGTCAAAGTTCAGAAAATGCCTCCAGCCCTGCCATTCGCTGTAGTATTCTTTTGGGTTAAAGGGTACGTCAGGTGGCCTTTTACCCTGACTACACATTTCAAACCACTGCGATGATGTCTTTACTCCTATCTCTTTTAATCTCTGTTTTGCTTGTTTAAAAGGCAAAAAGACATCAGAGTTGGATTTCGCTAAAAATAATGACCACCCTTTAAACTCTGGGTAAACAATGTCAGGTCTTGCAGGTGCAAGCTCCCCCAGTTCGCCGTTCTTTACGCTTTCAGTGTAAGCAAGTCGGGTACTAATATGCTGTTGTTTCACCCTCTCTTTAAGCGCTTCATACGACGGAATATCTATACACGGAGCGCCATTTTTCTCGTACTCGCGTTTCCCGATTTCTATAAAGCTAGCCCAATCGGAAAAGCTGCTGTAGTACTTTCTGGGGTCGCGAGGAACCACACGGGCCACACGATTTTGCTTGTATGCTTCTTTGAAGTCCTTTTGCACCGTCAACTTTTCGTGCACAACATAAGCCGCAGCTTTAGACATGCTTAATTTGGGAATATTGCGTGCATTCACACTTGCTAAACTCTTCATGTTGCTTTTCTTATTCTCAATATTAAATGACTTACTTTATTTTGATTTATTTTAGACGCTCACTTTTTCGCACCTCTACGAAAAATTACCTTGCACTTGAAAGGTACACTACGTCAGAACGTATGCATCAAGTGAGGCTGTTTTATGAACAATAAGTTAAGTTATAACGCATTTATTGATGATCCGATAATACGCTTTTTTTCGCTGATTAATGCAGGCTTAGTTATCGCGTACCTATGGATATCGTTAGTCCACGTACCACAATACCAGTACGCATTTAGTGGTACGTTTTTACTTATACCGCTATTAACGGTTGTATTGTTTAAAGCGTTTGATGCATCGCTACAGGTTACCGATGACGGGACACTTTATTATACCGAAAAATTCTTATTTTTTACGATTAAAAAGCGTGAAGCGTCGTCGATTGGTTTTAAAACTTGCAAAAAGTGGTCTCAAATTACCCTATCTTCTGGTAACGCCATGTTTTGTACACGTTTTATTTTTCCAAATGATGAGACTCGCCAAATCGTGAGTGCCATGGCGACATTGAGCAAGGCGAAATGCGTTAATAATCTGTCGATAGACACCAACATTTGATGGTGTCTACGAAACTTTTCGTTCGTTCACGGACATAAAATAGTGCAACGTTTCAACTAAAGGCTGCCCCATGTCACACAGATTCTCTCAACCAGATTATACGTTTGCCTATCAACCCGTGGTAAGCCTCTTAAACCAGCAGCCGATTGCGTGTGAACTTCTATTGCGCCAATTCGATGGTATCTGTATCGACGAATTCTTAAGTACGCCAGAGCTTTTCAATACCCATGTAATTGGTTTAATGAAAGCGAAAGCCGATGTGACTAAACACCTTTTTTTGGCACATGGCGTATCAAACATCTTTATCAATCTAACGCCAAATCAAATCAGCGCACCGGGTTTTATGTCTTCACTGAACGCCTTTTATGCCAACGGTATCAGCCCATCAAGTGTGGCCATTGAAGTGACAGAGCAATTTTATGCGGTGGATGAAGACGCTTTTTACCTTAACTTGAAAGAAGCGCGGCGAAGAGGGCACCCCATTATCGTCGATGACTTTGGCTCAGGTTTTAGCAACTTCAATTATGTCAGAATGCTGCAGCCTAGCATTGTAAAAACAGATAAAAGCATCCTTGAGAGCGCGATGACCGACGATTATTCACGAGAGTTTTTGCGAAACCTTGTGGCGTTCTTGCGTACTGTGAAATGTAAAGTCGTTATCGAAGGCGTTGAAGATACTGATCACCTCAATATCGCTCAGCAATGCAGGGCTGACTATTTACAAGGTTTCTTGTTTGGCAGACCTCAAAATATCGAGCGTGAAAAGGTAGAAGCATCACGTCTCGTTGTAGGCCTTAAGCGTGACGCTCATCAAAGTGCCACCAGCCTGTTGCGCAAGGTATCTTATTGATTCACCCAATAAAGGTGCAGCCGTGGCACAACGGGCTCTTTTTTGGCGCTTCGTTTACCACTTGAATCGCCCTGATACATTCTAAACCCGCCTAACTCAACATTATCGTCCAGTACCAATATTGGCGAGTGAGCCACAAAGGTTGTTTTCCGTCTGCGGTGAAAGTAGACATTAGCAATTGGCGTTTTTCTAATAGGGCGTTCTTGGCGCAATAGGGCGCTAGGCGGCAATGTAGATAACGCCTTGCGCTCGATGTCGATTTGTTCTGACCATGCCGTCGAGTCGAGTTGGCTTCGAGCATACTTTTCACTGTTATCCAACTTCTTCAGCCATTCATCCCGGCTGGCTTTTTTTGACATCGATACGCGATTTGAAAATGAAAAACTCAGTCGCTTCAACTCATCTTTTGGAATAACGTGGATATGCCGACCTATGGCTTTACGTATCCCCATTGGTATCGCTTGCTTCATAACCTCAAACTGAACGTCTTTATCGGGCGACACATCACGCACAAGCTGCATTAAGCTGTCTTTACGTTGATTGATAATGTTGACCCTATCACAGATTTCCTGTTGGTCATCGACACGCAATTGAATGACACCGGGCAGGCGCTTGGCCATCACACCGGCTTGTTCATCGACAAGGTGGTGATCGGAATAGTGCAATAATCCGCGTTCGAATGCCTGTCGACCAGTCACCACATCAGGCGCAAGATTGATGTGTTGAATACCCACATCTTGTACCTTGCCGACATCAAGCATGTATACGGTAGCATGAAGCATTTGTTGTCCGCGAAGGACAAGGTTTAGGCTATCGATATGACTGAGCAACGCAAAGTAATCTTCACGAATAGTTCTGGATTCACGAAATAATGATTCGGTGAGTTCGACGTTAGGCTCCACTAGCGTACCCTCATTTCTAAAATTAACTACATCATACCTTTACAGTATGTCCAAGACAACGTTTACCATCATCCGCCGATACACGCCTTTCGACGTCGAACCCACTTACGTCGCGTCTCTTTCTTTCTCTCTTCTTGCTTGACCTCTCTCGCATTTTTCTCGCGTCCGGTCGAGGGTGTACAGTGTCAGTGCCGCAGGCAGGAGGATAGGTTTTTATAAGGGTATGATGTAGTTGAGGTTGGCCAGCTATCAGGATTCCACTTTTTGAACGTTTGTTATTTATCCCTCTAAAAGACAATTAATGTAACGGTATATTTATAATAATCTAATCCATATGTGGTATATTTTTGCTTAGACAAAACATGATAACTATTTACAGTACGAAAAACGGTTAGAATATGGACGTTCAACACCCGACCACGAGGATTTTTTTACGTGAGTCTCAGATGAAGAAAACCCTCGAAACAATCACAAGCTACATCAGTCTGAAGCGTCAATACTCACCCGAAGACATGCAAATTCGACTCTATGCCTCTATCAATGCCTATCGTTTAATGACAGATGGTCCAAGCGTTAATCCCATGGATTACATGTTTGTGACGCAGGGGATATTTGGTCTATTTGAAAAACCCGGCTTTAATCTATACATGAGGCTGCATGCTCGTGCCATCTGTATTCCAATTAATATAATTATTCGCCTTATGGTGAGGACTACGTATGCATTGTATGAACCGACCATGGCTGGTAATTCTAAAGGTGTAGAACAGGCCACAAAGCGCATTTCACGATTGCACACGTTTATTGATGGCTTTTTAGAAACGATACCAAAGCAACATGAGACTGCAGTTAGACACCTTACCTATCAATTGGTCGATAAGAACTCGTTGAAATCACGCATGGAGCGCCTTATGGTAGAACAAGAGCGAGGGGAATAGGGAAGGGCAAACCTCCCTAAAATATGATTGAATGTTGAGTTGTCGGAGGACGTCAAAGTTTGAAACTTTTTCACATCCCCATTCCGTTATTTTCATAGCAAACAGAAGCTTAGTGTGACAAGAAATATTGAAACTAAGACTCCATCAAAGTGGTTAATCAAAGAAAATATGCCAATAAAGTTCGAAACTTATTTGTGGATACCTAGATTACAAAACCGACAGGCGGCCCTGTACGTAGCAGACATTTTATCTTTCCCATGAAAACACAGTATATGGTTTTTCATGTGAAACGGGTGTTACTATGAAGTCTCAGTAATAAGCTGTTACAAGTCTTAAGGAATATCGTGCATGGAAGACCCTTATAAAATATTTCGTGTTCTTATCAAATTTATGGATGAGCAGTATGTGGACTCATTCTTAAATGATGGTCTCTTATTCATGAATAATATTGACTATTTCAGAAGCTACGAGGATGCAGATGTAGCACTTCGCGGAGATATTCACGAAGGTTTAGCTGCAACCTATAAAGCCGAGGGGCTCACAATTACGCTAGGTGACCACGTTGTGGAAGGAGCTGTAGGTAAAGTAGATCTTCGCTACAACCATGAAGGTGACACTAACATTTACAGCATGACCAAGATCAGTGACGGAAAAATATTGGAGGCAGGTGATTCCGGCCTTTTCCTATCCGAAAATTTTATAAAGTTTGGTAATCGAGCAGTTGTTATAGGTGGCTCAAACATTATTGAGTTTGAGAAAAGGCTAAGAAACGCTCTTGCAAAAGATCAAAATATATACACTCCACGAGAAGACAATGTGCTTGCAAAGCAGGTTTCGTATTTGAGCCGTGAAGAACATCATGGCCAAATGGACGTATTCGATAAATTTTCTGATTATTCATGGCAGCACGAGTGGAGAATTGCATTTAAGCAAAAACAGGCAGCGGGGCCATATCCTTTAAAAATTGGTAATCTATCAGATATCGCAAGCGTATTTGAAACCGAGTCTTTAATTCGGGAGCCTCTAAAACTTGTGCCAAGCAACTTGTAACAAGCGCATGTTGTCGGACTGGTTTTCCGCTGCGCTCCAAACCAGCCGCAAATGCGGGCGTTATGTGCCCAGCAGGGAGTAAAGTGTGGAGCCATGTGAGAATCCAATGGAATTGAAAGATATCATAAGTATTTCTATATCTGTCATAGCGTTAGTTGCATCAGTAATAGCTATCTATTTATCACATTGGCATAAAAGTTCTAAGGCTATTCTTTGTCTCAATAGCAGACTTTTTGACTGTCTAAATGAAAAGACAAAGCGGGAACTAAGATATACATTTAGCAATACTGGAAACCAAGAGTTGTTCGTTAAAGATGTGTCACTGCTACGGGGGCAATCTCCGTTAGGGAACTTAAAGCATTCATCTTCTTATCTGGTTATTCCGTCAAACCACATCGACCCATTTATTATCAAGCCGGGTGAAATCAAATTATTTATACTATCTCATGAAGTTGATTACGAGCTAGCTACTGATTACGATGAAGAATTAAACAAGTACATACTAGTTAGTCTAGAGGTTATTTCGGCTAATGGTAAACGCTTTCAGGTTACTCATGATATATCAAATCTCGGTCCATCTGGCCCAGATATAAGAGATAAAATATGGGCTGGTGTTCCACTTGGGGGAAGTGTTTGAGTGAAAGCACATAACAAGTTTAAACAGCGGAAAACCACTCGCTGCGCTCGCGTTTTCCGCTGTTTAAAGCGTTATATGCCACGAGTGATTTAAATGGAATTTTTCGAATTAACGGAAATTGCACCAGAATTGGCTGGACTTTCAGACGCTGACCGTAAACCAATTGAATTATTTACTTTGACTTGGTCAATCTTCGAGTGCAAAAAACTAGATAGAGATGCTTCAATCCCAAAAATGGAAGAAAAGTTAGCTGGGATAGAAATAGATAATATTATTTTTGAGGAAGCGCTTAATTATTTTAAACAACGATATTTTCCCGATGGACAAGAGTCCTATCATTTTGAAGGTCTAAACATCAGACAATCCAAAGTAAAGGCCCGGGTTGAAAGTGCACTTTGTGGTCAAGCTACTGATCCAAAAGAGCTTCTGTTAATCTGCCTAATCATAGTTTATCGTTTTAGAAACAATCTTTTCCATGGGGAAAAGTGGGTTTATGGAGTCAAAGGGCAACAGGAAAACCTCTTGATTTCTGTTAACTTACTTGAACGGTGCATGAGGTTGTTTCCAGATGGCATATAACAAAGCGCCTAACACGTTCACTGGGACAGTAACGCAGCGGCGCTTCGCGATTATGCCGCCACGTTACTGCCCGTTAGCTCAGAGTTGAAGGTCTGCTGTTTGTCTAAAGCAGTCGCCTACCTGCCAAATTGCTAATGTCTGGTTATCGCTCATTTACGACCGTCGCCCAAACTCCTTTTGGGGTAAAACCTTGCCAGAGCGAAAATTAAAGTTTCTACCTATGGATTCGATAGTCCATTTATGGGCATTGTGAACCCATGGGACAGCTATTTTAGAGGCTATATAGATAAAACGAGTTCCGCTAAAACTTACCAACTCTACATTGTCACAAACAGTGTCGATTGGATGTATTGGGATCAAGCACGGTTTTTAGTTAATGGTGAATTAGTGTCATTAACAGCGACCCGCGTAGGCTATGATGTTGAATGTAGCGAATATGGTTGTGCACACTTTGAAGATATGGTCGTCAATTTAGACGAGAATACAATTCAAAAATGGGCGCAGGAGTCTAATGAAATCAGTGTAAGACTTGGTTCTAGTAAAGTGACGAGTACCGCAGATATAAAAATAGACCCCAACGAAGCCAAATTATTCTTAAGTGAAATGACATCTAACTAAATCGGATATGCTATTAAAAAAGGCCATCAAAATGAAGTGACCCCCAATAGTTGGACTATCCAATTACTGGGGGTC
>CENT01063166.1_pt1 | contig 27398 bp, 22 predicted proteins | sample 530141 | NCBI WGS metagenome assembly CENT01 (sample SAMEA2591074, study PRJEB7988) | marine metagenome | isolation source: saline water (ENVO:00002010), including | reverse complement strand
AAACCCGCTGCCTTACCAACTTGGCTATACCCCAATTTTTAAGTTCTGTCCGATGTGGCGTTCACGCTATTATTATTGTTCTATTTTATTCAATAGTGGTGAGCTATTTACGCCCTTTGCAACAAACCCTTGCCAAGCGTTAGGCAATTTTGCCATAACCTTCTCTGCTGAAGTTTTGTCGGAAAAAGTAGCAAATACGCATGCACCTGTGCCCGTCATTCTCGACGGTGCGTAGTGTAACAACCACTGTAATAAATTTGCAACTTCCGGATGGCAATTCGCGACTAATTGCTGACAATCATTTCGAGTTTCTTCAAATTTATAGTCTTTCCACTGAATTGGCGGCGTATTTCTAGGCAGGTCAGGGTGGGTAAACACCGCGCCAGTGCTCACGTGTACATTGGGGTTTGCCACCAAATACCACTTTTCGTCTTGAGGAGCTGGCATGATGTCTTCGCCAACACCGCCCGCAAATGCTGTTTTGCCTCGTACAAATATGGGTACATCTGCACCAAGGGCTAAGCCTAATTGCGCCAATTCGTCTTCATTCAGTCCGGTACTCCAAAGCTGATTGAGGGCTACTAATGCGGTAGCTGCATTTGACGAGCCCCCGCCAATACCGCCACCCATAGGTAAACGCTTATTCAAAGAGATGCTAACTCCGAATGGTGTTTTCGTTTTATTAGCGAGTAATTTGGCCGCTCGAATAATGAGATTTTCTTCGTCAGGTACGCCTTCAAGGGGCGTCGCCATGGTTATTTTTCCATCATTAGTAACGTCAAAAGCAAGTTCATCACCATAATCGAGCATTTGAAACAGGCTTTGCAGCTGATGATATCCATTATCAAAACGGCCAAGTATATGTAAAAAGATATTCAGTTTTGCAGGTGAGGGCCACCACTGTAGGTTTTGTTCGCTGACCTGGGATGCGCCATTAGCGTTAACGTTTTCTGTAGTAGCCTTACCCTTTACAGAGCGAGTTATGGAAGAATCAGGTGTTGAAGAGTCTTTCATTAAAGCGCCAGCCATTCGTAAATTTTTATTTTAAGTTGGGTCTGCGGTGCCAGTGACGTTTCTGCTTGGGTAAGCGTTATGCTGTGCGGAAGCCATGCTCCGTTTTCTTCGTTGCCTTTATCGGCACCCTTACTGGCCTCATCGGTATATACTTTGCCGTATTGGCCATATTTTACAGACCAATTGCTACAGCCCATACAGCCACTTTCAAGGGTATTAACAAGACCCTTGTCAGTAAGGGTAAAAGTATCATCTTTAAGAGGGAGCCCTTTTACCCAAGAGAGCAACGGCGCAACGGGAATGACAATGCCGGTTGTTTTGTAGATGAGTAATTCAGGATCTGCATCGTAGTAAGTTTCGCCATCGGCAGTTAATGAGGACTGTTTACTGGTTACATTTAAGTCAACCATGCTTACGCCAAGAAAATTACTTAATCTAAAATCAAAATCACCTGAATCGTTTTTCCAGACTAAATTTAAACTCGCAGCCTCGTTGCCTTGCCTAAATGCGATTTTTCCACGCATTTGCCAGTGGCGAATTTCTGCCACTTTTTCTAATTGAGAAGTGAGGTTTACTGCGTGCTCTGGGCCCTTTGGAGCAGTTGTACAGGCACTTAAAAACACGCCCGTTAAAATTATTAAAGTAATTGCACGCCACATGGTGTGAAAAATTTCCCTGAGAGTTAAAGCGAAAACATCGCATATATTATGTGAACACAGTTTCACGAGCACTTTCAATCATTTTGGCTTTTTCGTACAATGCGCGTCCGACGTTGCCAGCATAGATTTTATGACTTTACTTGCCCTTGGCATAAACCACAAGACAGCACCAGTAGCACTTCGCGAAAAAGTGGCTTTTACACCAGATTCTTTGGTGGAGGCGCTTGCGAGCTTAAAAGCTGTGGACGGGGTTGATGAAAGTGTCATTGTGTCAACATGCAACCGAACCGAACTTTACGTCAATACGCAGGATGAGAGCGGCGAAAAAATCTTGCAGTGGCTCAGCGACTTTCATCATCTAGATGTAAAAGAGATTGAGAATAACAGTTACCTGCTCACAAAAGATGAGGCAGTTAAGCATATTATGCGCGTGGCAAGTGGCTTAGACTCGCTTATTCTTGGTGAACCGCAAATTCTAGGGCAAATTAAGCAAGCATTTGGTGATGCTAGGCATTCAGGGATGGTTAGCAGCGAGTTCGATAAGCTATTCCAGCATACCTTTAACGTGGCTAAACGCGTTCGAAGTGAAACCGATATTGGTGCAAACGCTGTGAGCGTTGCCTACGCCGCAGTGCAGTTAGCGAAACACATTTTTGCTGAATTGCCCAAACGGTCTGTACTTTTGGTGGGAGCAGGTGAAACCATCGAGTTGGTAGCTCAGCACTTAAAAGAGCAAGGTGTGAAGCATTTGGCCGTGGCCAATCGCACAGTGGCAAGAGCAGAGGCACTGGCACAAAAGCTCGATGCCACCGTGTATACGCTATCTCAAGTGCCCGAACACTTAAAAGAGTTTGATATTGTTATTAGTTCAACCGCCAGTCAGCTTCCGTTAATAGGGAAGGGCATGGTGGAAAAAGCGCTCAAACAGCGTAAAAATATGCCTATGTTTCTCGTTGACCTCGCTGTACCAAGAGATATTGAGTCTGAAGTGAATGAGTTAGGCGATGCATACCTTTATACTGTTGATGATCTTCAGCATATTGTTCAGAAAAATTTAGAAAACAGAGAACAAGCCGCGCAAGAAGCACAAAAGCTCATCGATAAACAAGCTAGCGACTACATGGCCTGGAAACAGTCCCAACAGTCTATAGATTTAGTTAAGCAATACCGTCAAAAAGGGCTACTGCACCGAGACGATATTGTTGAAAAAGCAAAAGCACAGCTTGAAGAAGGCAAAAGCGCAGACCTTGTATTAGAGGAAATGGCGTATAAGCTAACCAATACATTGCTGCATCCAACAACATTGGCACTGCGTGAAGCAGCTAAGCATGACGACCCGTCGTTGAGTCGTTGGATGGGACAGGCATTAGATTTATCTGATAACTCATCAGATGAAAATAAATAAGGTAATAAGAAGAATATGAAAGAGTCGGTCGTTAGAAAACTCGAACACCTCGTTGAGCGTTTCGAAGAAGTTCAGGCTTTACTTGGAGATCCTGACGTTATCGGCAATCAGGACAAGTTTCGCAATTTGTCAAAAGAGTTCAGTCAGCTTGAAGGTGTTGTTGATGGCTTTAATGCTTATCAAAAGGCACAGGAGGACCTTGCCTCAGCACAAGAGATGATGAACGAAGATGATGCCGAAATGCGTGAAATGGCGCAGGAAGAATACAAAGACGCAAAAGCCGAAATAGAGCGCCTTGAAACCGATCTTCAATTGCTACTGCTGCCAAAAGACCCTAACGACGACAATAACTGCTTCTTAGAAGTGCGAGCAGGTGCGGGTGGTGACGAAGCGGGTATTTTTGCTGGCGATCTGTTCCGCATGTACAGCCGTTATGCAGAAGCCAAAGGTTGGCGTGTAGAATTAATTAACGCCAATGAAGGTGAGCACGGCGGATACAAAGAAGTGGTTGCTAATATTAGCGGTGAAGGCGTTTACGGTAATTTAAAATTTGAGTCTGGCGGCCACCGTGTTCAGCGCGTACCGGAAACTGAGTCTCAAGGCCGTATTCATACATCAGCGTGTACGGTAGCGATATTACCTGAAATTCCTGAATCTGAAGCCATTGAAATTAACCCTGCTGAACTTCGAATAGACACTTTCCGCGCCTCGGGAGCGGGTGGTCAGCACGTTAACAAAACCGATTCTGCTATTCGAATTACTCACTTGCCCTCAGGACTTGTTGTAGAGTGTCAAGACGAGCGTTCTCAGCATAAAAACCGTGCGAAGGCCATGTCAGTATTGCAGGCTAGATTGAACCAAATTGAAGAAGAGAAGCGTGCGGCGGATGAAGCGTCTACGCGTAAGAGTTTGGTGGGAAGTGGCGATCGTTCAGAGCGCATCAGAACCTACAATTTCCCACAAGGACGAGTAACTGATCATAGAATCAACCTGACTATCTATCGTTTAGATGAGGTTATTGCTGGTGATTTAAGTCAACTTATCAATCCTATTTTGCAGGAACATCAAGCAGACTTACTTGCGTCTTTATCTGACGAATAGCATGCGTATTGATGAAGCCCTGAAATGGGCTGTTGCGTTGTTAGAGGGCGGGGAATCGCCCTCTGTCGATGCTAAAGTACTGCTAGCCAATGCCCTTAACGTAAATCAAACCTATTTGTTTACCTGGCCCGATAACGTACTGGATAGCCAATCGCTGCAAACGTTTCAAACAGCGGTAGAGCGCAGGCGCCTTGGCGAACCCGTGGCGTATATTATTGGCGAGCGGGATTTTTGGACGCTCAAGTTAGCCACATCTCCTCATACTCTTATACCTAGACCCGATACAGAAGTGCTGGTAGAGCAAGTGCTCAAGCGCATACCCAGCGACGTTAATGAACAATCGACCTCTTCTTTTTCTATATGTGATTTGGGAACGGGTACGGGGGCGATAGCGCTAGCGCTGGCATCTGAACATCCTCGTATACAGGTGACTGGGGTAGATTTTAAGGCGCAGGCTGTAGCGCTAGCCCAACAAAATGCCGTAAACAATGGCATAGAGAACGTCACATTTTTACAAAGTGATTGGTTTAGTGAACTCAAAGCCAAGCAGTTTAATATTATTGTCTCTAACCCGCCTTATATTGAAGACTCCAGTGCGTATCTATTACAAGGCGATGTCACGTTTGAGCCTAAATCGGCGCTAACATCGGGCGAAGATGGCCTTCGTGATATTCGACACATTATTAGTGTCTCTCAAGCGCATTTGTTAACAGGTGGGTTACTTGCATTTGAACACGGTTTCAATCAGGGCGCTGCGGTGGGTGAATTACTCAGTAAGGCTGGCTTCAGTGATATCGAAACAATTAAAGACTACGGTGGGAACGACAGGGTAACCCTTGGCCGCTGCTACTAAAAGTTTTTACACGGGCCGGTGAAAGAATGTACATTAAGGACTACTCTCTTTCGGTAGCGATAATAAAAATATAAAGGAAATATGCCCGATGAATGACGACTTTCTTTTTGCAGAGGATGAAAAAGATACCAGTACTGAAAATCTTGGCAGTTGGAAAATACTGATCGTCGACGACGAACCTGAGGTTCATACCGTCACAAAGCTTGTACTCAATGACTTCATCTTGAACGGAAAAACCATAGAGTTTATCAGTGCTAACAGCGGCGAAGAAGCAAAAGCCATGTTCCGCGAGCACAACGACATTGCTGTGGTGTTACTTGATGTGGTTATGGAAACAGACGACGCTGGTCTTCAAGTAGCAAATTACGTTCGCAATGAATTGGATAATCATTTCACTCGCATCATTTTGCGCACCGGACAGCCTGGTCAAGCGCCAGAGAAAGACGTCATCATTAATTACGACATTAACGATTATAAATCGAAAACGGAACTAACGGCGCAAAAGCTCTTCACTGTCATCATTGCGGCCCTGCGCTCGTACCGCGATATTATGGTGATTGAAGAAAACAGAGCTGGCCTTGAGAAAATCATCGATGCGTCTGTGGATTTGTTTTCTTCCCAGTCTTTAGAAAAGTTTATGCAGGGAATAATCCAACAGCTAGCGTCTATCCTTGGATGTTCAAAAGATGCGGCCTACATTACAACGGCTGTTGCGACGACATCACGCACTCTTGATGTCAACAATGATAAACGGGATGACGACGAGCTGTATGTTTTTGCCGGCAATGGTGAATACTCTGCTAAAGAGGGGGTGGCCCTCAAAAACGCAGTTAGCGATAAAGAGTATGCGTTGTGCGTGCAGGCGATGCGAGACAAGCAAATAGTATACGCAGACGATCACGTTGTGGCGTATTGCAATAGTAAGTCACATAAGGGTGCGTTACTTTATCTTTCTGGGTTGCCTAGACGGTTATGTGAAAGCGATAAGCACCTTATCAAGCGTTTTTCTAACAGCGTTCAGTTGGCCTTCGATAACGTACTAAAAACCGTAGACTTAGAAGGCACGCAAAGAGAAATCATTGAGCGCTTAGGGCACGCACTAGAGCATGAGTCTAGTGATGCAAACCACATTAAGCGCATGGCTGAAATGGCTGGGCTGATGGCTAGTAAACTGTCAATGCCAGAGCAAGAAATTGATACGTTCAAACTTGCAGTATCGCTACACGATGTAGGCACTTCACACGTACCTAGAGCGATATTGCATAAAACGACAGAGTTAACAGACGATGATATTTTTGCTATCCGCCAGCATGCTGAGTTTGGCTACCAAATTCTAAAGGATTCTTCTCGCCCTACCATTCAGCTCGCGGCTACCCTAGCGCGTCAGCATCATGAGCGATGGGATGGGGAAGGGTATCCAGAAGGCTTAAAGGGCGAAGAAATTGATCAAAAAAGTCGCATTGCAACGCTGATTGATGTGTTCGACGCTTTGCTTAATGAACGACCTTACAAGCCAGCTTGGAGCGTTGAAAAGGTAGTTAATACATTAAAAGAAGAAAGTGGACGGCACTTTGAGCCAACATTGGTTACTCGCTTACTTAATAATTTACCTGCGTTTCTGGCTATTCAGGCGCAGTACCCCAATAAAAATATATAACAGGAATATTCAATATGTACATGATGGCGAAACACCTTCACTTGACCGCAGTAGTGCTCAGTATTCTCTTCTTTATCTTTCGGTTTGTGTGGGCGCAATTTGATGCCACCGTATTGGCCAAAAAATGGATAAAAATCTTACCTCATATTATTGATACTATATTGCTTGGCAGTGCGCTTTGGCTCTGTGTCATTTTATCTCAATATCCATTTGTTAATGCATGGCTTACCTTCAAACTATTTGGCGTTGTTCTGTACATCGTGTTTGGTTTGTTTGCGCTTAAAAAAGCAAAAACGGCTGCAGGCCGCTGGGGCTTTTTCATAGCAGCATTGGCTGTGCTTATGGCAACGGCAATGGTTGCGGTCACCAAGCAACCACTTTTCTAGAATTCGTTATCGGAAGTCATAATGTCTGAATCTAAACAAGTAATTCGCGTTGGTAATGTTGACGTTGCCAACCATCTTCCCTTCGTGCTTTTTGGCGGAATGAATGTATTGGAGTCGAGAGACTTAGCATTGCGTATAGCTGAACACTATGTTGAAGTAACGCAAAAACTCAATATTCCCTACGTGTTCAAGGCGTCGTTTGATAAGGCAAATCGCTCTTCGGTTACCTCATACCGCGGCCCGGGTATGGAAGAGGGCCTGCGTATTTTTGAAGAGATTAAATCTACTTTCAATGTGCCGCTTATCACCGACGTACATGAACCTCATCAAGCTGCGCCAGTGGCAGAAGTGGTTGATGTAATCCAGCTACCGGCCTTTCTAGCTCGGCAGACCGATTTGGTGGTCGCTATGGCGAAAACCGGTAACGTGATCAACGTTAAAAAGCCTCAGTTTTTAGCACCCCATGAAATGCGTCATATCATAGGTAAACTCAGTGAAGCAGGTAACGACAAGGTTATTCTGTGCGAACGAGGCAGCAGCTTTGGCTATAACAACTTGGTGGTTGATATGCTGGGTATGGATGCAATGAAAGCCTATGCACCGGTAATATTTGATGCGACCCATGCGCTTCAAATGCCAGGCGGCAGAGCAACATCGGCGGACGGTCGTCGTGCGCAAGCGGCACAGTTGGCAAGAAGTGGAATGGCGTTAGGTTTGGGCGGTTTGTTCATTGAAGCCCATCCTAATCCTGATGAAGCAAAATGCGATGGCCCGTGTGCGTTGCCACTGTCTAAACTTGAGCCTTACTTGCAGCAAATGCAAGCATTAGACGAACTCGTGAAGGGTTTTGATACCTTAGACACAAGTAATTCTTAATTGGGTAAGTAACTTTAAGGAAAGTCTGATGACGTATGCCGGTGAATTACACCGGCATCCGGATCAGGTGTGAAGAGGTGTTATTCGCCGTTAGCGACGTCAGTTATTTTATTACCTTTGGACTCTTCAACTTTAGACTCTGCATCGTTATAAAATGCTAACAAGCTGTTGTGCAGCGAGATTTGAGTTTCTTCCGATAGTATTGCCTTAGACTGCTTTTTAACAACAATGTGCGCGTCATTCGCTGGCAATACGTCTGCCATTTTCACATTGGTCATTGCAGTATTAATCAGAGAGGAAAGATTGATCTTTTCTGGTTGTACGTTAGCATTCGCAGCAGCGCTGACAAACGCCATAACTGATACACTTGCAAGAAGTAGTTTTTTCATTTTCACACCTAATAAAAATAATTTAACAAAATGTGTTTATTTGTTAATGCGGTTAACAAATAAACATCATAAAAGACTGAAATTAAAAGTTCTTTTTAAATTTCGAGTAAATTGTAGTCAGTTTTAGTGAAGAGTGAAAACGATTAAAAGTATGGCTTGCCATTAGTTTATCTAATGCTATTGTCATTTACAGGTAACATTGGATCAAGAATACGGTATGCATCGACGTCTCCCCCCGCTAAATGCACTAAAAGCCTTCGAGGCTGCAGCTCGCCACCTGAGTTTTACCAATGCTGCAGATGAACTATTTGTCACGCAGGCAGCAGTAAGCCATCAGATAAAAGCTCTTGAAGAATACTTATCAATGAAATTATTTCTAAGACGTAATAGAACCTTGCTGCTTACCGAAGAGGGCCAGGCCTATTTTCTTGAATTGAAAGACATTTTTAAGCACCTACAAGATGCTACTGAGCGATTGCTTGCCAAAGGCAGCAAAGGCGCAATTACGGTGGCAATGCCACCAAGCTTTGCCAGTCAGTGGTTAGTGCCCCGTATAAGTAAATTTAGCCTGGCACATCCAGATATTGATGTTCGTATTAAAGCCGTTGATTTTGACGAGGGCTTTTTGGCTGATGATGTTGATGTAGCTATTTATTATGGCAAAGGACGCTGGACTGGATTGCAGGCCGACCAGCTTCATCGGGAGTTTTTGACACCTCTTTGTTCACCCATGTTATTTCAGGGGCCAAAGCCGCTTTCCACCTTATCTGATTTACGTCACCACGTACTGCTTCATGATATGAGCCGAGCCGCATGGAAAAACTGGTTGAAGCACGTGGATGTGCTTGGGGTGAATGTAAATCAAGGGCCTGTGTTTAGCCACTCAATGTTAGTGCTGCAAGCAGCTGCGCTAGGACAGGGAATTGCGCTAGGGAATACTATACTCGCGGGCCCTGAAATTGAGGCAGGACGATTAGTTATGCCTTTTGAAGAGCGCGTTGAGAGTAAAGATGCGTTTTATCTGGTATGTGAAGAGTCTCAGGCTGAACTTGGCAAAATTGCAGCTTTCAGAGAGTGGATCCTCGCTTTGGTAGAAGAAGAGATGGACAATGTTTGATATTGAAATAAAGCGCTCAGGCTCTCCAGTAGCCCAGTTAATATTAGGTCATGGCGCCGGGGCAGGTAAAGAACACGAGTTTATGCAGACTATGTCAGCGCTTTTGGTTGAGCGAAATATCGATGTGGGTTTGTTTAACTTTCCCTACATGCAAACCATCAAAGAAACAGGTAAACGCCGTCCTCCCGATAAAGCTGACATATTGCTTCAGCATTTTCATGACGTAGTGATGCATATTGAAGCTAGTTCCGTTAAAACTAGCTGTGTTGAAACTAGCACGCTAAAACAAATCGATGGTGAGTATAAGCACGCTTCGCTACCTATTTTTATAGGAGGCAAGTCTATGGGAGGGCGCATGGCTTCGATGATCATAGAAGACATGCCATCCGTAAAGGGGGCAATTGCCTTCGGTTATCCCTTTCATCCACCGGGGAAACCTGAGAAAACACGTACTGACCATCTACAAACAGTGAACAAGCCGCTACTTATTGTGCAGGGGGAGAGGGACACCTTTGGTACTAAAAGCGAAGTGGCGGAGTATGCCTTGTGTCCGTCTATCGAAATCTCTTTTCTCGCCGATGGCGATCACAGTTTTAAACCGCGAAAAGCCAGTGGATTTACCCAAGAGGCTCATATAAAAGCGGCTGTGGATAAGGCATATGATTTTATCATTAAGACTGTAAAAGGACAGGTGGATGACTAACCCAGAGCCGGTTATAACACCTCAGATTAAAGCGGACACTACCGTGGCTAAGGTGTATGTGATTATTGGTGCTGCAGCTGCCGGTTTGGCGGTAGTGCTAGGCGCCTTTGCTGCACATGGGCTTAAAGCGATATTGTCACCAAGTGAGCTAATCACCTTTGAAACCGGTGTTCGCTATCAGATGTATCATGGCATTGCACTGTTGTGCTTACCAGGCCTTACTGCACTGTTATCTGTTAAATGGGCAAACCGCGTTGCCAGGTGTTTTGTCACCGGGTGTGTTTTATTTAGCGGTAGCCTTTATGTGTTAGCAACAACAGGCATTAAATGGTTTGGGCCAATTACACCACTAGGCGGTGTGTTTTTTATCGTTGGCTGGATTTTGCTTATTGTCGCGTTAGTCAAAGGTAAAAATTAACACAAGCTGGGCTTACTGCCTAAAAGCAAACGCCAGACTAGCAAAAGCAGCAAACGTGTAAAAATAAGAAACTAGCAACAAATGAATACTATTAATGGCTAAGCACTATTAATAGGCGAAAATCAGCAATGGGTAAAAACGAGCAATGAGTAATAAAAGCGTACTGGCGTACTGTCGGCCCGGGTATGAAAACGATACCGCTAATGAAATGACCACTCGCTACGGTGAGGAGGGTCTTTACGGCTATCCGGTATCAAAGAAAAACAGCGGCTTTGTGCTGTATCACTTATACGATGAAGGGCAGTTAGGTCAAGCAGCTAGCCAATTCGCGGTAAAAGAAACGGTATTTCCACGCCAGCTTATCGCCGTTCTTGCTTCACTTAATGGCATAGAAAAAGAAGACCGAGTAGGGCAAGTATTAGAATGCCTAAAAGATATCGAAAAGCCATTTTCTCTTTTTGGTGCAATCGATGTGGAATACCCTGATACGGAAGACGGTAAAACCCTCGCTAAGTTTTGTAAGAAGTTTACTGTGCCACTGCGTCAGGCCTTGCGTAAGGCGGGTTGGCTCACGGCCAAAGAAAACACAGGTAAAGCAAAGCTGCATATATTCTTTGAGTCTTTCGAAACCTGTTATATCGGGTATTCATTGCCAACGCATGCAAGTAAAGATCACTTGGGGATTTGCCGCCTGAAGTTTCCAAGCGATGCCCCGAGTCGCTCCACGCTGAAACTTGAAGACGCGCTGGTTAATATGTTGAGTGCTGAGCAACAACAAAAAGTACTGCGCACCGGCGGGCGGGCAGTGGACCTTGGCGCGTGTCCTGGTGGCTGGACTTATCAGCTTGTTAAGCGGGGCATGTATGTCGAGGCCATTGATAACGGTTTAGTGGCCGACACATTAATGCAAACTGGTCTGGTTGAGCACCATGCGGTTGATGGCTTTACATATAAACCACAATTTGGTCGCGTCGATTTACTTGTGTGTGATATGATAGAGCAACCCGATCGGGTAGCAAAATTAATGGGCGATTGGCTAGTTAAGCACTGGGCAACACACGCAATTTTTAATTTAAAGCTTCCGATGAAACGGCGCTTTGAGACAGTCGAAGAGGCTGTAGCGTTGATTAAGACGCGATTGAACGCATTGGAAGATGGGTTCTCGGTCAAGGTGAGGCATCTCTACCACGATAGAGATGAGGTTACAGTAACAATAGTGCGCACTTCAAAAGATGAGGTGTGATTTTGTTATTTTTAAAAAATGTCAGCAGTTTTTAAATTGTTGATTTTAAAGAAAAAGAATTAATGGTGGCTTGATTTTGTGCGGCCGATTTATCGGTTTGTACTAAAAAAGGTATAAATTTGGTACAGAAATCCTTATAATCCAGCCGATTTTTTACTCTGAACCAATTGAAAGTGAACTAATGTCAGACTTATCTCATTACAGAAACATTGGTATTTTCGCCCACGTAGACGCGGGTAAAACTACCACAACAGAACGTATTTTGAAGCTAACTGGTAAGATCCATAAAACCGGTGAGGTTCACGATGGTGAATCTACTACCGACTTCATGGAACAAGAAGCCGAGCGTGGTATTACTATCCAGTCTGCAGCAGTAAGCTGTTTCTGGAAGGATCACCGTTTCAACGTTATCGATACTCCTGGACACGTTGACTTCACAGTTGAAGTTTACCGTTCACTTAAAGTACTCGACGGCGGTATCGGTGTATTCTGTGGTTCTGGTGGTGTTGAGCCACAATCAGAAACTAACTGGCGTTATGCTAACGAATCAGAAGTTGCACGTATCATTTTCGTTAACAAACTTGACCGTATGGGCGCTGACTTTTACCGCGTAAAAGAGCAAGTGCGTAAAGTACTTGGTGCGGTTCCACTCGTTATGACGTTACCTATCGGTATCGAAGATGACTTCGTTGGTGTTGTAGACGTTCTTGAGAAGAAAGCGTACGTTTGGGATGACACTGGTCTTCCAGAAAACTACGAAATTAAAGACGTTCCAGAAGACATGGTAGACCTTTTAGAAGAGTACCATGAGCAGCTTATCGAAACTGCTGTAGAGCAAGACGATGACCTAATGGAAGCGTACATGGAAGGTGAAACTCCTTCTGTAGAAGATATCAAGCGTTGTATCCGTAAAGGTACTCGCGACCTTGCTTTCTTCCCAACATACTGTGGTTCAGCATTCAAAAACAAAGGTGTTCAACTAGTACTTGACGCTGTTGTTGATTACCTACCATCTCCTACAGAAGTTGACCCTCAACCTCTAATGGACGAAGAAGGTAATGAAAACGGTAAGCACGCGATTGTTTCTGCTGATGAAACATTCAAAGCGTTAGCATTCAAAATTATGGATGACCGTTTCGGTGCACTAACTTTCGTACGTATTTACTCTGGTAAACTGAACAAGGGTGACACCATCCTTAACTCGTTTACAGGTAAAACTGAACGTGTTGGCCGTATGGTTGAAATGCAAGCTGACGAGCGTATCGAACTGTCTAGCGCACAAGCGGGTGACATCATCGCTATCGTTGGTATGAAGAATGTTCAAACTGGTCACACACTGTGCGACCCGAAAGACAAAGTAACTCTTGAGCCAATGGTTTTCCCAACTCCAGTAATCTCGATTGCTGTTCAGCCTAAAGATAAAGGCGGAAATGAGAAGATGGGTATTGCTATCGGTAAGATGATTGCAGAAGACCCTTCTTTCCAAGTTGAAACTGATGAAGATTCAGGCGAAACCATCCTTAAAGGTATGGGTGAGCTTCACTTAGATATCAAAGTAGACATTCTTAAGCGTACTTACGGCGTTGACCTTATTGTTGGTCAGCCACAGGTTGCTTACCGTGAAACTATCACGCAAGCAGTTGAAGATAGCTACACGCACAAGAAACAGTCTGGTGGTTCTGGTCAGTTCGGTAAAATCGATTACCGCATCAAGCCAGGTGAGCAAGGTTCTGGCTTTACGTTCAACTCAACAGTTGTTGGTGGTAACGTACCTAAAGAATTCTGGCCTGCAGTAGAGAAAGGCTTCAAGTCAATGATGGGTGAAGGTGTTCTTGCCGGCTTCCCAGTACTAGACGTTGAAGTTGAACTTTACGACGGTGGATTCCACGCAGTAGATTCATCTGCTATCGCATTTGAAATTGCAGCGAAAGGCGCATTCCGTCAGTCTATTCCAAAAGCAGGTGCACAACTTCTTGAGCCAATCATGAAAGTTGACGTATTTACTCCGGAAGATCACGTTGGTGACGTAATCGGTGACCTTAACCGTCGTCGTGGTATGCTAAGTGACCAAGAAGCTGGTTTAACTGGCGTTCGCATTAAAGCAGACGTACCGTTATCAGAAATGTTTGGTTACATCGGTTCACTGCGTACAATGACGTCAGGTCGTGGTCAATTCTCTATGGAATTCAGCCACTACGCTCCATGTCCAGGTAACGTATCTGACAAAGTTATTGAAGAAGCGAAAGCACGTAAAGCCGCTAAGTAATTAGCGCTTTACCGCCACCGGTTAACGGTGGCTTCAATAACATCAAAAGCCAGTCTTCATGACTGGCTTTTTTGTGCCTTAATTTTAGTGCGTGTTAATCTTCGCCTTACAAATTTTGGTCCCAGTTTAGGCATTTTGCTGGCGAATGGATTTTTTCACGGTATCAAAGTGCTTTTTCATCATTGATGTTAAATGTGACTTATCAAGGTTGTCACTTTCAGCACTGTATACGCTTTCATTAAAAAGTGCTGTCATAGAGTGAAGCGACGCTTTCGTGTCGTGTGTTAAATAGCTGTCCACTTGCTCAAGGTATTGCTGAGGAGATAAGTGGTGGCGATTAACGCCTGTGCGCTTTTCAACTAGGGCGAGAGCATTTCTATAAATTCGTTGGTGCTTAGGTAGGTTGGGTTGACGTTTTATTGGAAAAAAGTACACCAACAAAATAACTCCTACAATACTCAAACTACTAAGAAAAACGGCAGTCATCTTTTTCGTGGTAATCTGGCCTAACAGGTCTTCCAGTAAGTCTTTTTGCTTATTGGCATCAAAGCCTAAAATCCATTTGCTCCACTGGTAATCCATTTGTCTCATCCAGTTTTGCAGGGTCATAAAGAGTGCCCCTTCACTGAGGTCACCCAATAAGCCGCTTGTTCTTTTCTCGCCAAAATCGGCTAGCGCTTGCTCTAACCCAAAACTTAATCGCGACGGCGCAACCATGCTTGTTGGGTCGAAACGTTGCCATTTGTTATCAATGAGTGCCTCAACCCAAGCGTGAGCATCGTATTGTCTAACTTGTAGTACGTTGTCATCGAGTTGCTCGCCACCTTGATAGCCGGTAACCATGCGAGCGGGGACGCCTGCAGCGCGAAGCGCAAAGGTCATGGCACTGGCATAGTGAGCGCAAAAGCCCGCTTTTTCTTCAAACAAGAATGTGTCTATGGCGTCAACGGGCATGGCGTTTGGTTCAAGGGTGTAAGTAAATCCTTGTAGTCTAAAGTAGTTCATTATGGCATTTGCTAATTCTGTAGGCGTTGTATGTTGCTGTTTTAATGCCAAGGCCCACGCTCGAGTTTCCTCGTTCGTTGTTGCGGGTAGCAGGCTGTTTAACTGACGCTCGAAATCTCCGGCCGCATTCTCAATCGTGGCACTCGGCACATAGGTAAAGTAAAACGATTTTTTACTCATCAAGGGGGTTGATGATCGCAGTGTGTAGTCAAACTGCGTGTTCACAAAAATCGTGTTTTTTGCGTTATCTGGCTCAGACAACGCTAATGAAAATAACCAATTTTGCTTGGTTGGCTCAACAATCATTTCATATGCGGTGGTACTGGCGGTGTCAGCGGTTAAAATCTGGGTTAAAGGTGGTGTTTTTTGCAATAAAGACAGCTGTCGCTCTGCCTGCTTGCGTCTGTCGCTTATCGACCATGTTTTGCCATTAAAGTCTTCCATAACTAGCGCTCGCCAATAGCGCTGTTGAGGTAATGGGATATCATCATTCGACTGAAACGTGGCTGTAAAGGCAAGGTCTGATGATTTAGCTAAAGATGCAATGTCGCCTGGCGTGACGGTATCAGAAAGACCCGTTTGCTGAGATTTAGACGTGGGCATTTGCCAAAGGGGAGGCAATTGTGGTATCACTAAAAAAAGTAGTGCAGCAATCGGGATGGCTTGAACGACCAAAGTAGCGACAAACTTTGCACTACTGCTAAAGGGCGTAACTGGGCCATGATAGTAGGCTAGAGCAAGCAGTAAAAATATAAGCACACCTAGATAGCCCACCCATGCAACCATGCTAAGCGCAGATATAAATCCGCAGCCAATGAGAAAAAGGCTGGTACAAAAAAGTAGGTGAAAATCTCGCTTACTGTCTAGCAATATAAGTTTGAGTGCAAAGGCCACTGCCAGCAAATTTATCATGCTATTAAGTAACCCAATGGAGAAGCCAAACCAGGTTAGCGCAAAAAGCGATAGCACCGCTAAAAGGTTTATGGTTCGAGGGTGGGGCAGCTGACTGCTTCTCAAAAATACGAGCACTCGCACAACAAGGGCGCACATGCCTAACACTATCACCCACGCCATGAGTTCATCGGTGAGCGTGAACAGCAATACGCCATAGGCAATGGCGAGCATTAGATACGAGGTGGACTTATGAGATGACATGAGGCTACGAGATGACAGAGGCCTGCTAGTTGAATGCGACAGATTGAAGAATGCGCTGTGGCGTTTAAGAAAAGCTATCATGACCCTGCAGCCTTACTCATCGTTTTAGTCTTTTTAGCCAGGCTAGTCTTTATAGCATGGCTAGCCCCTTGGGCATTATTTCCAGTTCTGTTGATATAGCCATGGTTTTCAAAGGGGGAGCTTGTATTGCGCAAACAAGCCAGCGCTGTTAAGCATTGATGAGTGTGTGTCTCACCGCTTGAAGGTTCAATATCGATAGACTGATATTTCAACCCGAAATGGTTGCCTTGTTGACTTTGTTCCAATACTTGAAAGGTAAGCAGACTGATGGCGGTTTCTGTTTCCACGTTTGCATCAACAGACAGCAACTGCTTAAGCTGTACTGGATCTGCAAATTCTTTTACTACCCAGTCGCCACTTTTTGCAACCTGTTTCCATACTACTCTATTTAAAGGTTGGCCTTCTTTATAGTCGGTTAAACTGTGAAAGTCTGAACTACTTTGAGAAGACGTTGCTGCATTGCTTGGGTTTTGCTCTGACTCATCGTTAGAAGCGGGAACCTTGATCACCTCACCTTTTAGGGGCTTAGCATACACCACAACCTCGGCGCTAAAATCGAGGTGAGTCCAGCATTTGTATAGGCCAAGTGGAAAGTCGCAGGCCAAAGTGAGCCTTGGCAGCGTATACACGCCACGGGTTCTGTGTGTAATAGGAATGGGAAGTCGCTGCATTGTATTTTGAGAATCGCCATTTTGAGCGTTGCCGTTGTCTTTCGCACCAAGAATGAATGGATAGTGAGTTTTGTGACCAAACCAGCTGGCCACAATATGTCCTCTGCACTGCTTGCTTTGAGTATCTTTGCTCCCGCTATCATTGCTCAGATTGTCTTTGCCTCCCGGCATATCCTGTTGAACAACCGCTAGGTAAAAAGTGCCTGACTGATGACAATGAAAAGGCGCTAACGGCGTCGATTTTACCGCTAATCGCGCAAAATTTTGATGTGTATAGAACAAAGTGAGCAGCATGACACTCAAGAGTATATAGCTAAGAAGAACCATTAAATTGTTTTGGTAATTCGTACCGAGTAAGAATAAACACAAAGACATAATGATAAATGCCCACCCAAAGCCGGTGGGCAGTACAAAAATATTGTTCATTGTTAAACGATGCTGAGAAGCGGGCGGAATACGCTTGTCTAACCATCCCGTGACTAAGGACAACAAACGGTGGGAAAAACGCTGTTTTACAATTCGTTTAAATATCGATATCACGACGACAATGCTCTATTAGGCAGCAAGAGGATCAACACTTTCGAGCAACTGTCTACTCAATACAATTGATGAAGCATTGTCGCCAAAGGTTGCACCCTCATTGTGTTGTGATGATGAAAGACGATGGGCCGTTATCGCTGTAAATACAGCCTGCACATCTTCTGGCGTGGCAAAGGCTTTGTTTGAAATAAACGCCCATGCCTTGGCGCCTTGTAATAACGCGCGGCTAGCTCTAGGTGATAGCGGGTTAGGATAAGTCCCGTTGTTGCGACTTTCATTTACCAACATAAGGATATAATGAATAAGCGCATCACTGGCGTGTATGTTATTCACTTCCTGCTGCATGGTTTTTAAGCGTGTTTCATCAATGATTTGCTCAAGCGGTGTTGTTGAGTTTGTTTGTTTTAGCATTGCCTTTTCTGCATCCCATTGAGGATAGCCAAGGGATATACGCATAAAAAATCTATCGAGCTGCGATTCTGGCAGTGGATAGGTGCCCGACTGCGAACTGGGATTCTGTGTCGCAATAACAAAAAACGGCGATGGCAGCGCGTGAGTTGTCCCATCAATACTCACCTGACGTTCTTCCATTGCTTCTAACAGCGCACTTTGTGTTTTTGGGCTGGCTCTATTGAGTTCATCGGCAAGAACAACTTGACTAAAAATGGGGCCGTGACGAAACGAAAACTGTTTATCGGTGTTGGTTTCACCGCTGTGAAAAATGTTAACCCCGAGCATATCTGAGGGCAGTAGGTCAGAGGTGAATTGAATACGCGAATACTGCAATCCAAACACCTGAGAAAGCGCATGTGATAGCGTGGTTTTGCCCATGCCTGGCAAATCCTCTATCAGCAAGTGTCCGTTTGAAAGCAAGCAGGTCAGAGCCAGTTTTAGCTGGTGTTCTTTGCCGAGAATCTTCTCTCCTAAAGCATGTAAACTCTTTTCAATTTCTGAACGCATAATGTGTCACTATTTGTTGGTTATTATGGGTTATAAGCGCCTGTGCGTTATAAACGCGAAGACATTAATATGTTGTTACGGTTTTCCCTTTATTTCGGCGCATTGAAAATTTCTTTCATGAGCATAGTAGCAATGTCGTGTATTTGCTTTCTGCTGTGCTTTAATACCAAGGTATATTCTCTGATTACCCAAATGCTTATCAATTAGCGCAAATCAAGTGTCATTTTGTGCTGCGTAGTCAATCTGGGTTGTCTATAATGGTGCATCTAAAAGAGGAAGTAGTTATGAAAAGCATTGAAATAGATGATGATTTATATGCCTTCATCGCCAGTCAAACAAAGCATATTGGTGAAAGTGCATCACAAATTTTAAGACGGTTACTGTTGCCAGAAGACGGCGAGGTAATACATGCCGCAAAAACCGCTTCTGACGCTCCTGATTTAACCGTAGTGTCTACAAGCGATAAACCAGTCGGGGGCGCTTCTACTAATAGTCCAGTCACCCCTGATAGCTCAGCTTCTAAAGAAGGCGAGTCGCAGCAGACCAACGCTAATCACTCAGAAGAAAAAACGTCTCCAGTAGCTGCATCGCGTAGCGCAGCGCTAAGCAATAGCGCAGCACAAAAAAATAACTCAGCGCAAAGCAATATCGCAGCAAAGGCGAAGCCTTCGGTAAAAGCCGCAGCCAAGCCCGCTGTTTCAAAAGCACCAGCTTCCAAAGTGACGGCAGTAAAAACGGCTGAAAATAAGCAAGCGAGTTCCACTAGTCAGAACCAAAGTGCTGCTGGGGCGAGTGCGGATGCTTTATCTCACGATAAAAACGATATTTTAGACTTAGTGTCTACAAGTGCATTATCGACATTTACCAAGCGGGTAGATCAGTTTTTGTTCGTTTTAAGTGCAGCGCACAAACTTAATGCAGACAGCTTCGAGCGCGTTGAATCAATTAAAGGCAAAAACCGAACGTATTTTGCAACCAGTAAAGAGGCATTGCTTGAAAACGGAAGCAGCACCAACCCCAAGGCTATACCAGATAGCGCATATTGGGTGGTGACTAACAACAATACTGCAAAGAAAGTCAGTATGTTGGAACAGGTTTTGCGTCAACTGGGTTATACCCCAGAAGTTATTGCTAGCGTTGTTGCGCGTTTTTCTTCTGAAGGCAAATAATCGACTCTATTTCATAAAGGACTAATTCATGGCACTACATCCTCAAGCTGGACAACCTGCGGCGAAAGAGCAGCTCATAAACGTTGCAGAACTTGTTAGTCAGTATTACAGCTACAAACCCGATATTCGTGATGAGGGGCACGCTGTGTCGTTTGGTACGTCGGGCCACAGAGGTACAGCCTCTAACTGCACGTTCACAGACACTCATATAAGTGCAATTTGCCAAGCGCTGGTGGAGTACAGGCAGCAGGAGGGTATAGCAGGGCCGTTGTACATAGGGAAAGATACCCATGCGCTATCGGAACCCGCCATGGTTACCGCAACAGAAGTACTGTGTGCGAATGGGGTAGACGTTGTTATTCAGCGCAGCGATAACGAAAGCTTAGGCTACACGCCAACACCGGTTATTTCTCGAACCATCATTCGTTACAACAGAGAGAATGTGGAGCAAAAAGCAGACGGTATTGTAATTACTCCGTCTCATAATCCACCATCAGACGGTGGATTCAAGTATAACCCTCCACACGGTGGGCCAGCAGATAGCGATGTTACTAAGCAAATTCAAGACAGAGCGAATACCTTTATTGCTGACGGTAATAAAGACGTCAAACGAATTGATATTCTTCAGGCTCGCGAACGCAAACTTGTGCGTGAAGAAGATTTTATGGAACCCTATATCGACGACCTAGCAAAGGTTATCGATATGGAGGCGATTGCAAAAGCTAATTTAACACTGGGCACCGATCCACTTGGCGGCGCTGGGGTAGGCTATTGGTCGCGTATCAGTGAGAAATACGGTATTACCATTAAGGTCGTCAATGACAACGTAGACCCTCAGTTTGGATTTATGCGCAGAGACAAAGACGGCAAGCTGCGAATGGATTGTTCGTCGGCTCATGCAATGGCGGGGCTTATAGAGCTTAAAGATAACTTTGACCTTGCATGGGGCAATGATCCAGATTTCGACAGACACGGCATTGTGTGCAAAAGCGTTGGGCTGATGAATCCTAATCACTATCTAGCAGTGGCCATCAACTATCTATACACCTATCGCACCGAGTGGCCAAACACGCTTAAAATTGGCAAAACGCTGGTTTCAAGCAGCATGATAGACCGCGTAGCCAAAAGTCTTGAGAAGCCTCTAGCAGAGATGCCTGTTGGTTTTAAATGGTTTGTTGACGGACTGGCAAATAGCGAAATAGGCTTTGCGGGTGAAGAGAGCGCTGGTGGTATTTTCTTAGAAAGGAATGGCGATACATGGGCTACCGACAAAGACGGCATTATTTTGTGTCTACTTGCCGCTGAAATTTTAGCGGTAACCGGCAAAGATCCAGGGGAACACTATATTGCACTGACTGAGAAATTTGCTTCTCCCGTTTATAACCGCGTGGACGTGGCCGCTACGCTAGAGCAAAAACAGAAGCTCTCGGCAATGGATGCCTCTGTAGTGACTAGTGACACGTTGGCAGGTGAGCCGATCACCGCCATACAAACCCATGCGCCCGGTAATAATGCGGCGATAGGCGGCGTAAAGGTATCAACTGAAAATGGATGGTTTGCAGCGCGCCCCTCTGGCACAGAGCAAATTTATAAAATTTATGCTGAAAGCTTCAAAGGTGAAACTCACTTACAAGATTTAATTCAAGAGGCAGAGGCGCTAGTAGGTAAAATTATCGGCTAGAGCTTAAAAAGCAAACAGCCTGCCGCTCGTTTTGTAATAAAAATGTTAAAAAGCGCATGAATGCATACGAATTCATGCGCTTTTTCGTTATTTTAACAAAACAATAACAACATAATCGTTTAAGTGTTGTTATATTAGTGCCATATTGTTGACGTATGTTGTAATTAAATTACGTTTTAGAGGGTGCATCCGCACCGTTTAACCTAAGAGCGAGACGCTACATGAACGCAAAAGCGGCAAAAACGCCAACCTCTCCAAAGATCGACAAGGCCGAATTCAAGGCTGCTGTTATCAATCATCTTCATTGTTCGTTGGGTACCGACGAAAACAAAGCAAATAGCCATGCTTGGTGGAAAGCTACGTGTGCAGCTATGCAGCAACAAGTACTAGAAGGGCTGCGCAAGACGCAAAAGACCCACTATCTAAACGATACGCGTGCAGTGCACTATTTCTCGGCGGAATTCCTTATGGGTCGCCTATTATCAAATAACCTTCAAAATTTTGGTTTATTTGAAGTGGCTAGTGAAGCGCTGAAAGAGCTTGGTGTAGAAATTTCAGATGTGCTTGAGGAAGAGCCTGACATGGCGCTAGGTAATGGTGGTTTAGGCCGTCTTGCCGCATGTTTCATCGACTCTTTAGCCACTATGGAAATGCCTGCAATTGGCTATGGTATTCATTACGAGCACGGCCTTTTCCGTCAGGAAATAAAAAGCGGTGCGCAAATTGAACGTCCAGACAGCTGGCGCGATTACGGCAACCCTTGGGAAATTTGTCGCCCAGAATCTACGCAGGAAATATCACTTTACGGTTACGTAGAAACCAAATACGGCGAAAACGGACGCGTTGTGAAAGAGTGGCACCCAGGCTCAATTGTTAAAGGTGTGCCGTGGGATATTCCAGTCGTTGGTTACGAAGGTAAAACCGTAAACGTGCTGCGTTTGTGGCAGTCTGAAGCATCAGGTTATTTTAACTGGGATGTATTTAACGCCGGTGGCTATGTGGATGCTCAACGTGAAAACGTACAGGCTGAAACCATATCTAAAGTACTGTATCCAAACGATGAGACTGAAGCGGGTAAAGAACTTCGCCTTATTCAGCAGTACTTCTTCTCGTCGTGCTCGTTAAAAGACATTATCCGTCGATATAAGCGTGCTCATGGCGATGATTGGAGCCGTTTTGCAGACCAAGTGGTCATTCAACTAAACGACACCCACCCGGCTATTTCAATTCCTGAATTGATGCGTATTCTTGTAGACCGCGCAGAGCTTAATTGGGATGACGCATGGGCTATCTGCACGAAAGTATTTGCCTACACAAATCACACATTATTACCTGAAGCGCTAGAAAAGTGGCCTGCACGAATGATTGAAAAAATCCTTCCGCGTCACTTAGAAATCATATATGAAATCAACCACCGCTTTATGGCTGAAGTTGATAAGCAGTGGCCTGGCGACAATGCGATGAAAGAAAAGCTTTCTATTATCGAAGAAGGCAGCGAGAAAATGGTAAGAATGGGTAACCTATCAGTTATCGGTTCATTCGCTGTTAACGGTGTGGCTGAAATGCATTCTCGTCTTGTTAAAACAACATTGTTCCCAGAATTTGATGAGCTTTACCCTGGCAAGCTGACAAACGTAACCAACGGAATTACTCCACGCCGTTGGCTAAAAGCGTGTAATCCTGGGCTATCTAAGCTTATTGATAAGAAAATTAGTGAAGATTGGCCAAAAGATCTCGATAAGTTACAGGGCTTAACAAAGTTTGCTAAAAACAAGACTTTCCAAAAGCAATTCATGAAAGTGAAATTGGAAAATAAAGAGTTATTAGCAGAAGAAATTCGTAAATCTTTGGATATTGAAGTTGATGTTAACGCCATTTTCGATGTGCAAATTAAACGTCTACACGAATATAAGCGTCAGCATCTTGCCCTTATTTATATTATGGCGCTGTATCGCAGAATGCTTGAAAACCCAGATTACGATATGCACCCGCGCGTGTTTATTTTTGGTGCTAAAGCGGCACCGGGTTATAAGCTTGCGAAAGATATTATCTTTGCCATCAATAAGGTTGCAGATAAAATCAATAATGATCCTCGTGTAAACGAAAAGCTTAAAATTGCGTTTTTACCAAACTATCGAGTGTCGCTAGCTGAGAAAATGATCCCTGCAGCAGATGTCTCTGAGCAAATAAGTACTGCTGGTAAAGAAGCGTCTGGTACAGGTAACATGAAGCTGGCGCTTAACGGCGCGGTTACCATTGGTACGCTCGATGGCGCGAACGTTGAAATTGCTGAAGAAGTGGGCGATGACAACATCTTTATCTTTGGTCTTACAGTAGAAGAAGTGAACGAGCGTAAAGCCGCGGGTTACAACCCATACGATTACTACTATAAAGATGCAGAGATTAAATCGGTGCTTGACTGGTTGGAAACAGATTACTTCACACCAGGAAAACCAGGTGCCCTTGTTTCCATTAAGCAAAGCTTGCTTGATCATGGCGACCCGTACATGGTGCTAGCAGACTTCAGAGCATACTCTGATGCGCAAATTAAAGTCGATGCCGCATACAGAGACAAAGAGCGCTGGGCTGAAATGGCTATTATCAATACGGCGAAAATGGGTAAATTTACCTCAGATCGCTCAATAAAAGACTATGTTGAGCGCGTATGGAAACTTTCACCGTGTAAGATCGAAAGCTAATCGCAATCTAACTCGCAAAAAAGCCCGAAATGGTATCGTTTTCGGGCTTTTTATTGGAAATTATTTTTTGAGGGCGTGTTGATCTTTGCTGTACATTTTTGCAGCGGTCTGTGAGCTATTTAGACAAGGCGAATGGTTGAACGTCTAGCAGGCTGAATCGAAACCATTGAACGCAGGATAAAATGCTTCCATTTAGCCCAAAACTCGTACAACAAAGCTCAACACGCCCTAGGTAATTCCACTATAGTTAAGCAAAGCGGGCATCGTTTAAACACTTAGCTGGTCGGTTTAACGGTAATAAAAGCGCGAGCAGTGCGTGAATGCTATGCATTTATATAACTGGGTATGCTTTTTTATACGCCTGCGTTATTGCTACATTGGGTTCTGAGTGTTTCTATAGACCTAGTAGTTGTTTTAGTACCTCGTAGCTAAAGAGCGCAAGGAAATACATGAGTCGACCCCACACTTCACTGGCCACCATTCCCAACCGATTTGCATTTATCGATGGTGTATCTAAAGTTGCGTCCCAGTGTTCAGAGCTTTCCCTCATGTTGGTTGATGTAGTGAGATTCTCTGATGTCACTACAAGTTTAGGAATAAACGTAGGCGATGAGTTCCTCCTAGAGATTGCCAATAGAATACAAACACTGTTTGGTAAAGAGGTGGCGCTTGGCCGCATCAGTGGCGATGTGTTTGGTGTTGTATTTCCCAGTGTAAGTAATGAGGCAACGCTTCGCAGTTCCTTTGATCATTTGGTAGAGCACTTCAAAGTGCCCATGTACCATGAAGACAATGCCTTTATGGCAGACTTCAATGTAGGCGTAGTGTGTAGCAACGAAACTCACTGGGTAAATAACGTTACTGACAAGCCTAGTTTTGATATTACCGCCTTCGTTTCCCGCGCTGAGGCTGCGTTAAAGCAAGCCAAAGAAAATAAATATGAAAATTACTTCTCCCTTGCTCTAAAAGATAAAACGGATACAGGCAGAAGTTTAGCGTTAAAGGCCGACCTTAAGCGGGCGCTGGCGCAAAATGAGTTAGAGCTTTACTACCAACCCAAAGTGAATTTAGATAATTTGAGTGTTGTTGGCGCCGAATGTTTGCTGAGATGGAACCATCCTCTTGATGGCATACTGTTCCCCGGTCCGCTTATTGAAGCGGCTGAGTCTTACAACATGATGAACGAGTTAGGCTACTGGACACTAGAGCAAGCGTTTAGAACCCTTGCCGAGTTCGATGCTCAGCGTCTTTCACTATCATTATCGGTAAACATATCACCCACCCAGCTTTATGATAATCAGCTTATTCCTACGCTGCATATGCTTAGTCAGTCGTACTCAATTCCCATGACGCGTCTTGAATTAGAGCTGACAGAAGATATTGCTCTGTCAAATTCACTGATGGTGAAAAAGCAGTTAGACGAGCTACGATGCCTTGGTATCTCAATATCGGTGGATGATTTTGGTAAAGGCTATTCCAACCTTGCTTACATACGCGACCTGCAGCTCGATGCGCTTAAAATAGATAAGGCGTTTGTGATGGAGTTAGAAAGTGGCGATATAAACAGAGCCATTATCGAAGCGGTTAAGATTATTGGTGTGGCAAAAGGCTGTAGCGTAGTGGCAGAAGGTGTTGAAACTGTTGAGCAGCTGCATATCTTAAGAGAAATCGGCATTAGTGAAGGGCAGGGGTACTTGTTCTCTAAAGCCGTGCCTTTTGAAGACTTTGTATCTTTGGCGCAACAAGAAATTATTATCGGCAGTTCTCCCACCCGCAAACAGGCGTAGCATTTAGACAAGCACTTATATAAGCGCTTAGATAAGTGCTTAGATAAGTGCTGGCAAATCAGTTTGCTATACACCTTTTGTAACCATTTTTTGATTACCTCTTTTTCCGCAATTCAAAAACACACGCAAATTCTGTGGTATAACAATGACTATCGATAAGAACAGAAGCGTACTGGTAGAAGAGCCGCGTCGTTTTATAATTGTGTTGTGTATCTGAATGACTAAAGGGATAAAAATATGGATATTGCGTTAAATTACTTGTTTTCGTATCAGGCGTTTTTACTAATTCTGGTTGTTGTATTACTGAAGACGTCTATTAAATTTGTGCCTCAAAACAGAGCATACATTATTTCACGCTTCGGAAAATACAATACAACCTTAGAAGCCGGTCTCAATTTTATATTCCCGTTTATCGATACTGTGGCAGCTGATCGCTCTTTAAAAGAGCAGGCTGAAGATGTACCAGAGCAATCTGCAATTACAAAAGACAACATTACCTTAAGTGTTGATGGCGTATTGTATTTTCGTGTTGTAGACCCTTACAAAGCCACTTATGGCGTAGAAAATTATACCTTTGCGGTAAAGCAGTTAGCGCAAACCACCATGCGTTCTGAACTAGGTAAAATGGAGCTAGATAAAACCTTCGAAGAGCGTGATTTGTTAAACACCAATATTGTATCGGCGCTAAACGATGCAGCGGCTCCTTGGGGCGTTCAGGTATTGCGCTATGAGCTTAAAGACATCAACCCGCCAAACTCTGTGCTAGATGCCATGGAGCAGCAGATGAAGGCTGAGCGTTTGAAGCGTGCGCAAATACTAGAATCTGAAGGTGACAGACAAGCTGCAATCAACCGCGCTGAAGGTGAGAAACAGTCAATAGTATTGGCCGCTCAGGCTGAAAAAGAAGAACAAATTTTAAAAGCCCAAGGTGAGGCAGAAGCGATTATTCAAGTGGCAAAAGCCGATGCCGAGGCCATCGAAACTGTAGGTAAAGCGGCGGCGACTGAAGATGGACAAAAAGCCGTACAGTTAGACCTAGCTAAGAGCGCTATTAAAGCCAAAGAGCAAATTGCCAAAGAAGGTTCACTCATATTGTTGCCAGACGGCGCCACTGAAATTGGAAATGTGGTTGCCCAGGCCATGGCCATAGCAAATAAAATAGGGCAAAAGGTCGATTAATATGATGGCGAGCTTAGAAAATATCGAGAATATTGAAAGTTACCTGCTTGCGTTAGGTTTGGTCTTAATGATTGCTGAGCTACTCCTTGGCTTTTCAATTATTTTACTATTCACTTTGGGCGTATCTTTGTTGATAACCTCAGGGTTGGTATTTTTAGACGTCTTTGAGCCGAGCCTATTGAACCTATTTATCGCGGTGTCTGTGCTAGATACGCTGTTAATGGTTCTGCTATGGAAGCCAATGAAGTACCTTCAGCGAGATAAGGCTCCACAATCGGTAAAAAGCGACCTTGTGGGCAATGTTATTGAGCTCACCCAAGATACTGGGCCAACTCAACCATCAACCGTGCATTACTCTGGAGTAACGTGGAAGGTAAAGTGCAG
>CENT01035299.1_pt1 | contig 27489 bp, 27 predicted proteins | sample 530141 | NCBI WGS metagenome assembly CENT01 (sample SAMEA2591074, study PRJEB7988) | marine metagenome | isolation source: saline water (ENVO:00002010), including | reverse complement strand
AAACACAGTAGAATGGGCTTGGGGCAAGGCACAAGACTTCGCAGATTGGCTTTGGGGGCTTTTCAATGGTTGAGCCAGCGAGTACAGCGGTCGTTGGAGCGATGGTGTGGGGTAAAGCGGTCTTCAATGCGTGGAGGCCACGCAAGGTCGGTATTTACGGCGCAGGATTAACTGGTAAAACGACTCTTGACCGATACATGACAACTCCGGGTGAAATGGAAGAGATACCCGAAGAAGAACGCACAACACACTTCAAAATGCTCGGACGGCATATGCTCCCTAAACCAACACGCAAGCGTGTATCGTGGAAGGGTGAAAAGAGGGTCGTCTTTTCATCGGATGTTGGAGGTCAAGAACGATTTTGGAATCTATGGATTGATGACATGGTGGCACGCCAAGTGGAGTGTGTCATTTACATGTTTGATGACCGAGCCATCAAAGGAGGGGATGAAGCCCTACAGCAAATTGCTGGCTTCAAGTATTTCGTGGATGCGGTTATCAATCGCCAATATCGCTATCGTAATTTCAAAAGCCGGTGGAAAGGCAAGAAGTATGTTCCTAAACTCATTATGTTGGTAGCCAACAAAGCCGACCGTTTTTTTGACGAAACTGCGGTTATGCTTTGGCAACAAGACCGCATCGGTGAACATAAAATCTTTGACGCATTCCGTGATGACCTTATTCGCTTGCAAAAAGCAGGTGTACCCACTCGTCGCTCGTTTATGGCGACAAGAATCGGGTGGAATGTGGATGCAACCATGGTAAATCTCTTAACATCGTAGGTGGGAAAATGACAAAAACAACAGTAGCATCAGTGGGACAAACGAGCAACAGTGTTCGCACGGTTATCCCTATGTGGATTGCAGAATTGATGGGACTTGAGAAGGGTGCAAAAATAAAATGGGAATTGATACGCACAGATGAAGGATATGCGGCACAATTTGTAGGTGATGAACAATGATGAACTTTACACGACCACAACAACAACAAACACTCGGTGATGCAAATAACGCTCACTTGTATGCTCTTGCACAACAAGGAAATGCTGGATTATCTCATGCGGCACTCATGGAGCAAGCCACAGCGCAACAACAAATGCAGGCTGTGGCAGGAGAGCAAAACCTCCAAGTCCCGAAAGTGAACTTCTACCCTTCACGCCATCCCGACCCGCACAAGGCTCGTCGTAAAGACATCAAGCAAGCATACAAATTGCTTATGCCGTCAAAGCGACACATTCTCAATCCTGTTCGTTGGTTATTTGGTCGCAAACACCGATATGACAAGCAAACGCATGTGTGTGTCGTAGATGGTTGCGATTGTGCTACCCTTATTCAACATGACAATTTGTACGCTAAGATTTCTGATGAGGACAATGGGCGTAGTCTTTGGGAGATGTACTGGCAAAATCCTGTGACTGGTGAGGCTGAGGCTTTCATTGCTAAGGACAAGGTCACCAGCGGGCGTAAAATGCGTGGCACATACTGTCCCGAACATCTCCACCTGTTTCATTTGCTATGCAAGTGGGAGGCAGAAGAAGAAAAAGTGCGTGAAAACAATCCACGCCGACTTCGTGACCATGTTAAGCGTGGGGTAAGTGTGGTGACTGTTCCAGTGGCCAGCATCACAAGGAAAGACCCTACTCCACCTATGCTTGAAAAATACGAACCTTTCTTCCAACAATTGATGCAAGATGCAAAGAAAACCAAAGGTATCAACATCATACACTATCAAAACCCGGTGAATAAGCAAAATGATGTTACAATGGTGGTGTTTGATTTGCGTATTTTTGAACATGAACTCGCCATGATGAATCAACCTACACAGGCTTTTCAAAATATGATGGGTAATCAAAACGCTCTTGAACAAGAACCCCTTGGGGGGAACGAGTGACATGTTAGGGCTTGGCGGAAATAACAATCAAGCACCCATGAATAATGGTGCTTTGAATTTAGGTGTATCAGGCAACCAACAACCATGGCCCGCACAACAAAGTCCCTTCGGTCAAGCCGCCGCAAGTCCATTCATGCAAGGAATGACTGGGGGAGCATCAACACAATGGGGGCAACAGCCAGTTGCACCGCCATCGGAGATTGAAATGCAAATTATGTTGCTTCGTGGAATTGTCCCTATGGATAGATTCATCGCCAGTCAACAAATGGCAACACTTGTACAAATGCTCAACAATCTCGTAAGTTTCAGTGTCCTTGAAGTCATGAAAAATGCCGTATTTGCCGAAGACGGAGATGGTAATCTCAAAATGGACATCACCAAGTTGCCTCAACATCTTCAAACCATGAGTGCTGAGAACATCAAGGCTGAGTTCAATACCTTGCAAAGTGGTGCACAACAAAACATCACACTGGCCGAGCAGGGACAGTCGCAAATTGCCGCATACTCACAACAGAACATGATGAGTGGTGCGCTTTCAGCGGCATTGGCTGATGAAGGCATGATGGAAAAAGTCGGTGGCGGTGTTGGTAGTGTCGCACGAGGACTAATGGGGATGAGATGATGGATAGAAGTATGATGCTTGGGCAATCTTTTGCGGCTACATCACTCAATGTGATGAACCCAAATCGCAGTGTTATTGTGGACATGATAATGGTACAGATTCTTTCTGCCATTATCACTTTGACTATGTTGCTTTTCTTAAAAGGGAATGAAATTGGTTCTACCAATGCCTCCTACCTATTGGTGGGGCTGGCTGGAACGCTTGTCTTTTTGACGGCTGTTTATTCACGCATTACGAGATGACGGCCACTTTCCAATCGGGCACTCCGACGAAAGGAGTGCTGTTTTGGTCTTAATAAAACAACCACACTGTGTACATCGTTTTTTTCCACCCCCAAAGGGACATGTACCGCAAATACGAGCACGCTCGTCACGAAGTATTTCAGGTGCATGTTGTCCCGTCGCTATGTCTTTCACAGCGTTGGTAAGACTACGAATTGTATCGTAGTTGAGAGGCACTTTTGCAACCCTCGGCATTCTTCGCATGAAATTGTTTCATTCGCAATTGTTTTTAATCCCTACTTCCTAACACCGCCATGGCGGGGGAGCGAGTCACGAAGCGGTCATGTGCGTTCTGCACACATGAAGACCGTGATTCGCTTGAAGAACAAATGCTTCAAGGCTTCATTTCTGCCCGTCAACTGGACAAAGATATGGGGTGGAGAAGCAATACCGCAGACCGTCATTTCCGCAACCACATGGGCGACTACCACATGGCCGCAAACACCGACTGTGCGCTGTGTGTCACTCCCATGCGAAGCGAGTATGAGCGTGCTTACTTTGAGGATGGAAGCGTAAGTGAACACATTGCTCAAGAGATGGGTATTTCCGAGGATAATGTGTACCACCACATGCGACATCACTTCCAACCACTCGTGCAGAAGTCTGCCGCCATTGAAGTCGCTCTCACGGCTGGTAGTGAAATTACACTTCTTCGTTCAAATGCTGAGAAATTAAATCATAAACTCAGTGAGTTATTGGATGAAGGCACAGTTCATGAAGACGGTTTTGTGCGAGATGCTGTGGCTTTGCACAAGGAAGTGCGTGAGACAGTCAAAGACCTTCTGCGTTTCCAAGACCAATGGGGTGCACAAAGCGACGGCCAGCAAGTCAATCAAACATTCAACATTTTGCAAGTGGAGTTGGGCAAAGAAAGCCCCGACACATGGATGCGAATCAAAAAGCAATTGCAAGACAACATGGGGGTTGAATAATGCCAATGGGTCGTGGTTCCGATACTCGTATGTATTCGCCTCGTAGCGAGTCGGACAAAATGTATTCCTCGGCCAACGAGGATGAAACCAAGTACAGCCCCACCGACCCGGAGTACAACGAGCAAAAGCGTGAGGAAAAGAAGCGCAAGGCTGAGGAGAAGAAAAGCAAGCGTGCAAAAGTAAAGCACATCAAAATCCGTGCCTCACAAGGATTAAGTGGAGAGGAGTCTCCATCCCCGCTGGATGATGGCAACAAGCGTGATGCTGAGCGTGAAATTGGTTTGGCTGGTGGCCCTGCTGGAAGTCGGGGTACACTTCTTGACCTCGCTACTGGGGCAAAGAGTGGAACAGGCTCAGCCATGAGTCCCGGCCTTCCCATCGCCATGAGCGAGCCGATGGAAGATGCTTGGTCTTCGTTGCTTAAGCAAGACCCCCATGTGCATGATGTTGGAGATGGCTCGGATGAAGACACTCAGCGGTATTTTGACGAAGAAGTAAGGCCCGAAGTGATGAATCCCGACACTCCAAGGCCATATGCAACAATGGATAATGGTGTTTTGGAAACACAAATACAAAGAATGCTTGAAGGTATTCTTGAATATGATGAAGACATACTCAATGAGTACAATTACCGAATGGTTGAAAATGACCTTAACGCACAAGGTAGTGCTGTAAGCGATGCGGGATTTGACCCTACTTTTCAAGATGTTCGTAGAAGCGAGCCGATGAAGGATGCTTGGAGTAGCCTGCTTAAGCGTGAAACTCCACGCTCAATTGCAGGGCGACGACGGCGTGAGGCACGCCAACAGTTTCGTCCATCTACTGGACAATTCAAGACACCACCGGGTGGTATGAGCGGTGGGGCTGGTGCAACGATGCGCCGCTTCAAAGCACAGATGCGTGGTATCAAAAGCGGCAAAAAGACGGGGCTGATGAAGCCACACCTATCGGTTGAGATGAGCCACCGTGGTATTCAAACCAAGCAACCGCTATCCAAAGACCCGCAGAAGTACACGCAGTACAAAGGACAATCCGAGGCCCGTAAAATCTTGGGCAATGTTCGTACACCGTTCTCACCGCATGCACGATACGGTGCCCGCTCCAACTACGCTGGCCCTACGGGTGCTGGACGACTCGGTGGATTGATGGCTGGACAAAGTGGACAAATGGCTCGTCCGGCACTTCGTCGTATGCGTCGTCCTCGTATGCCTCGTATGCCTCGTATGCGTGCTCCTATGCCTCCTTCTCCTCCTATGATGCCACAGGCACAATCCAGCGTGCCTGCTATGCCTTCTCCTTCTTCCAGCATTATGATGAGTGAAGAGCGATACCGAAGTGAAATACTCAAGGCTCGCAACAGTCTTCATCGTATTGAGTTGCTTAATCTCATGCGACGGCTTATTCAAGCCAAAGAGCGTGAAGCGAAAATAAAGAAAAACTTGACAGCGACAGATGCCGCAGATTTACCCGGTCACCCTGCTGGTGTCAAACCGACTGATGACGAAGACCCACAAGGCCCAACCGAGAATCTTGAGACAGATGCTAAGACCTTCGGGCTTGACCCTGTTGGTATCATCAACAGCCGAAGGGGGCACATGTGATGATGATTCGTGTGGGTCGTCCTCTCAAGAAGGCATGGAGCCTTGTGGGGCACGGGCCAGCGGGAGCGCAAATTTTTCGCAACCCACCACCACAGGCTTTCCGCCCCGAAGGAGAGGATGACCTTCCTGCACATGCTCACGATGGTGTGGGCAACCTTCTTCCCGGCCAGTGGGCTATCGGAGAACACGGTCAAAAAACATATCAAACAGATTACGGTGATTTTCATCATCCTATTGACGCTGTAGCACACCGACTTGGTGATTTTCTTCGTGCAAGAGGATTCAACATTCCAGTCTCCGAAGTCATCAATAACGCTATCAACGAGTTCAATGACACACATTCTCACGGTGATGCACACGCTTTAGCGGGTTTTGACTCTCCCGAATGGCGTAAAATTAGGGCTTCGGATATGCCCGGAGGGGATGCAACAAGAGAAAAAAATACCATGCCTGCACGAACAAAGGGTGGTACAAAAATCACGATGCTCACCAATAAGAATCACATGTCCACCCCTGTTGGTAAATTCGTTGAGGGTGGCTACATTCCATTTCACCGTAACATAACTCACCAATTAGAGGATATGGGTATTCCAACACAAGAAATACGACAAGGACTTAAGTTTCTTGACTATCCTTGGATGCAACCTCACTTTCTTACACCTAAAAACTTCCTCGTTTCAAATCAAAAACAACACGGTGCTGACATTGATGAGGCTATGATGGGGCGTGGCCCCGAAGGTTATTTTGGCGAAACAGAAGGTGTCCATACATGGGAAGTCCTGCATCACCTCCCCGATGCTTTCTTCTATCCGAATGTCAAAGCCAACATGCAAAAGAAAGGTAAGCAACCCACAGGATTGTACAAGGCCGCTCATAACATGATTGACAAAGCCTTGCAACAAGGAATGGAACACATTCCCAATGTAAATGTCACCGTCAATACAGGTACGCTTGGTGCTCCACAGATGATAAACCGCCCACTTCACGAAATCCTTCAAACACCCGACCTACGGGAAGCAATGGTTAAGGATATGGCACATGTACCCGCCATGATGTTCCTGTTTGGTCGCAGTGGACAAGGTGATTTTAAGCGACTGTACGACCACATGATGGAAAAATACGGTGCATCCGAAGACATGCTTTCAGCAGGTGAACAGGCCAAGTACCTTTCAGCAGGTAGCAAGGGTGGTAAAGGAATGCACGAGTCGGCTAAGCGTATGTTTGCGCTTGCTCGTGCATCGGGTGAAGGAAGTGAAGAGGGGCGTAGCCGATTTGGTGAACACGGTATTTCAGCAGACGAACTGCAAGCCATGGGAATGCACCACAGCGATGCACTGATGAATCAAGTAGATAGGTTTCGTGGTGTTCTTGAGGCACTGGCTGACCATCAAGCCAGCGCACAGGGGCATCAAGTCAAGCGAGGTATTGGCGACATTCCCACCACAGCCCGTCCGGGTATGTCAATTGGCGGCTATCCCGAACTCAACACCGAGACAGGAGAATACTCTATGCCTCCTCTTGATGAACACATGGATGCTTATTTCCATCAAGTTCATGATTTTGCACCAACGGAGGCGTTTGACCCCTCCCTTTCACCGTCGCCCGAACCGCAGGTCATTTCTTCACCTGTTCAACCCGCTTCTCCTGTTGCGGTTCCATCTCCGGCTCCATCTCCGGTTCGGGCGGCACCTTCTTCTTTCCCGCATACTGCAAGACAGCAGTTCCAGCAGATGCGACCACAAGTAGGACAACTTGACCCCATGCAATTCCGACAACTGCTTGAACAATCGGGCCGTCGCAGACCCATGCCGATGAGTGATGCACCACTTTCTCCATATGAGGCGAGAATGCAAGGTGCCCTTGCAGACCCTCAACAACAATTCTTGAGCGATTATTTCAAATCAAACGATTCTGTAATGGATGAAGTAATGCGTATAGTCAAAGGTGGACGACGATGAGCAAGAAAGTATTGATTCGCAAGAACTCCGGCGGAGGGGTACAGGGATTTTATGACATTAGTGGTGACCGCCCATCTTTTGGTCAATTGCGTCGTCGTACTCGTGACCCTACTGCAAGCGCATGGCAGAAAATTGGTGCTGGACTTGGGATGCTTGGTAAAGTTGGAGCCGCAGGAGTGACTGGCCTTCAAACTGCTTACGGTCTTCAAGGAGGAAATGTCGGAGCCGCTTTACAGATTCCTCAGACATACGCCGCTCTTGACCCTACTGCTGGTCAATCAAATGCTGTAACACCCCATGAACAACAACAAGAATTGATTCGTCAACGAGATGCAAAACAACGACAAGAACAACTTGCGGCTATGACTACTCTTAACATCCCTGTGACAAATGTACATCAAATGGGTGCTACTGGACAATCACCGCTACAATCTACGGCTATGCGACCAAATACCCAACCTACTCCACCGCCAGCGGGCATACCACCAGCACCTCCCGTTCCTGCGGCACAACCAGCGGCACCAGTGGCACCAGCACAACCTCCTGTCCCTGCACAAACACCACAAGCGGCACCTGCGGCACCTGCACCGGCAGTTGACCCAACTCTTTCTCAAACACTCGGAGGTTTTGGTTTAAAAAATGGCCAACAAACAGGAACGCCACTACCTCCTATGCAATTTCAAACTCCCACAGGTACAGGATTTGAGCAAACCAAACTCCCTCAAGGACAATCACCTGCTCCTGCCGCACCTACAACGGCTAATCCATTACAACCAGCCAGTCTTACTCACTATCAAGGGACAATTAACCCGGCAACTGGACAACCATACCCTGTTCTCCGCTCTTTTGTAGAACAAGTGCTTAACGAGTTTGGCGACATGCTCCACAAGGCTGACCCACATGTGGCTGGTTTACTCGCCTTCCGAGTGTACATGGACAAAGTGATGCGGTGATACCATGAGCGACATGGAGGGGTTTATTCACGACATGGACAGAAAGATGTCTGCAAAGTCGTTTGAATACTTCTTCAAGGAGATTTTGGGCTTTGATTATTCGGGCCATCACGAGTCGTGGGACAAAGGACTGGCTGACAACCGCTATTACTGCGTGAAAGCATCTCGTGACCACGGCAAGTCTGTCTTCTTCATGTCCTACGCCTTGTGGATTGCCGCTTTTCAGCCCGGTAAACACATCATGATTTTCTCGCACTCGTTGGAACAGACGCTTGAACACATGCGTTTCATCCGTCAAAACATTGAGAACACGCCCTCCATTCGCTACCTCATCCCCGAAGGCCGACCATGGCGCAAGACCTACTTTGAGTTCAGCAATGGTAGCCGTATCATGGCCAAGTCGGTCGGCGGTGGTACTCGTGGTTTCCACCCGGATGTTGTGTTGTGTGACGACATTCTGTGGGGTACGACGGGTACTGAACTACAGCGTGCCGCAGACTGGTTTTACGGTGTCCTGCTCCCTGTTCTCCACCACACGGGTCGCCTTATGATGGTGGGTACGCCGTTTTCGTACAACGACTTGTACTCTCAGTTGGAACAAACTGAAACATTCCAAGTGGAAACATACCCCGCCATTAACAAAGAAGGTGAAGCCCTGTGGCCGGAGCGATGGGATTTAGACTCGCTTGACGAGCGGCGACTTACCATGCCTGCCATTCAGTTTTCCCGTGAGTACCTGTGTGAACCCATTCACGATGTTGCCAGTATGTTTCCTAACGACATCTTGGAAAAGGCACGCAACAAAGACCTCGTATTGCTTGACCGTGCTGATACCGAATACGATGCAGAAGGAGAACCAATGGGGGTTTTCGGTCAACATTTCATTGGTTGGGATACGGCCATTGCATCGGATAAGAATGCTGACTTCACCGCCATGACGGTCATGCGTATGTTGCCAAATGAAAATGTCAAACAAATAGTTGGCATCGTCCACGAGCGTGGTATGTCGGGACTGGCGCAGAAGAATCAAATCATGATGCTCAACAACCGCTTCCAACCCGACCTCATTGAGTTGGAAGGCAACAACTTCCAGCGTATGTTCCAAGCCGAACTTCTTGAAATGCGCCAAGACATTCCAATCAAGACTTTCATGACAACACGCACACGCAAGGAAAGCCTGTTTATGTCGCTCTTGATGGCCTTTGAACAAGGGCAGATTCAAACTCCATACGGCGACAAACGAAGCCGTGAGTTTACTCACAAATTGGAAACTGAACTCAACCGTTTCGGTATGCAAAAGAATGGTAAGTTGGAAAGCGTGGGTACGCACGACGACTTGGCCATGTCGCTTGCACTGGCGAACTGGGCTACAAAGGAGTTCAAAGGTTCTGTTGTCTTGCTTGACGATGTGTTACCCGGCTTTGATGAGTGGATTCGTGGTAAACCACATCGCTCAAAAGAACACAATCCTGCTGATGGGTGGATGATTCCATGATGTTTCCTTTTGATGACTGGGGGTTTTGAATGACTTGTGAATGTGGACATTGTTTTGGAATGGGAACTGCTTGGGACGCTCTTGAAAAGAAACTGTGCCCCGAAGGTAAAGCCGCCGCTAAGCGGAAGTTCAAGGTGTATCCTTCGGCTTATGCTAACGGTTGGGCCGTTCAATACTGCCGAGGTAAATTCCGAAAGAAAAAGGGAGGAAAGAAAAAGTGAAACCCTTTGAAGAAAGTTGGGATGTTTTGAAGTTTTATGCGGAAAATCCTGACCCTTGGATTCGTGTAAAGCCCGAACAACCTTGTCCCAATTGTGGGAGAGGGTTGTACCGTAAGAAAAGTGGCGGTGATATGATGTGTGCAGGATGCTACACCATGGTGCCCGAACAATCTCCGGTTGAACCTGTAAATCCATTTGAGGCGGTGAAAAACGATGGACTTTGATTATGTCATGGCTTTCCTCAAAGCAAAGCGTGATGCTCCCAACTACCGTGAGGCCACGGACAAGGAGATGAAGGCAAAGAAAAACTGTGGCACATGCAAGGCATGGGACAGTTCTGCTACAGACGACCCTAAGACTGGTTTTTGTAAGTGGTACGATTTCAACTGTATGGCTGACCACATTTGTGATGCGTGGGTGAGGAAAGAATGAGTGACCGCTGTACCTGCCACGATGTTCTCATTGTGAAGAACTTGAACCGATGGTTCAAAGAGAAGTGGGTGGATGTGTCTCGCAAAGACAAGGACGGCAAGCATCCACCGTGTGGTAGGTCAAAAGCAAAGAAAGGAAGCAAAGGTTACCCCAAGTGCCGTCCCTCCGTCAAAGTATCAAGTAAAACTCCTAAGACCAGTGGTTCTATGAGTGAAGGTCAAAAACAAGCCGCCACCAAACGCAAGCGTGCAAAAAAGCAAGGCGTTGGTGGCAAACCAACAGTGGTGAAAGCAATGAAAGACAAAAAGAAAGACATGAAAGGCAAGAAGGGTATGGTAATGGTGATTGCGGTCACAGCCAAACCGAAAAAAGTCGGTGTCAAAAAGAAGAAGAATTAAATGAATGGTCAATCCAGTGGTCAATATGTGGGGGAGTCTGTTTATCGGTGACGAGTACGATGTACCGTTGCGTGTCGCAGATGATTTTTCCAATACTGTTTTGAAAAGTATTGCTCAACATCCTCATTTTCAGCCACAAAGTGTACCCCTCAAGACTTTAAATACAGTCATCAAAGAAGACAACGCAGTATCACGGTTTGCAAAAAACGGAGATGGCTGGTTTGAAAGTAAATACGGTACCGATGCCAACACTATTATTCGCATGTGTCGCAAAATGCGCCGACACGACAAATCGTTTCGGGATGAATATGACGGCATCATCAAAGACATACGCCGTGTAAAAGCCATGGAGGTTGATTTGACCATCAAATCTCTTTCATGGGCTGATGGTATGGAGGATGTCATACGCAATATCGGACTTGATGACCGCTCACTCAAAGCATTGCGTAAATTTGGTGAATCCCGTGGTATCAGTTTACAAAAATCATGTCAACAATACCTCAAAGCAATTACAGTGCTTCAACACCTTAACGACAAGTTGGATTGGAACACTGACGACCAGCAAAACTGGGTTGATGCAAACGACATGAAGAAAGAAGCCCAAAAGATGTGGAAGAACACACTGCATCAAATTGATGGGTTAAAAAAGACAGATGTAGCCGCATTGCATTTTGCATCCGACCTTTTACAAAAGGAAGGTGCTCTCGGAAGTCGTGAAATTGTGCGTAGAGGCTATGGAACCCTTAACAAATCCATGACAGCCGGTAAAATGAGTTCTTTACTCAAAATGTATGGTGAAGAGGTTGATGTGTACAAAGGTAGCGCACGACAAACTTTTGTCAAACAAGGCACTGATGGTTTCATCATCAAAGACATGTGGGCATACACCGCTGGTTTTGTTGATGCCGATGGAAGCATTTTCATCTCCGAGCGTGGCGACCCTCGTGTGACGATTGTAGCCAGTGGCGACAATGGTTTCAGCCATTGTGAAGAATTGCAAAAAATGATTGGTTGTGGTCGCCTTGTGTCCGACCAAAAGTTGGCAAAAAATACCATTAAGCCCGTTCATCGCCTCATTTTCTCATCAAAGAATGACATTCGTGAAATACTCAAAGGGGTGCTTCCACACCTTAAACTCAAATCATTACAAGCCAAAGCGGTGTTGAATTACATTGAAGAGAAGGACACCATGCGAAAGACTGAGTTGTATCAATTGGTTACCTACAACAATTGGAAAGAACATAAAAACAAAGCCGCTTCTCTTCTTGATAAGTGGGGCTTAAATGCTGACACGATAGGTACATACGCTGAGGGATTGTGATGGCTGAAGAACAAGGTAGAATTTCACGATTTCTTTCAGCGTTGGGTACGCCTTTCCGTCGCAAAGAATCTCCCACTCCAACCATGCCGCTGTGGACAAGTGGTATTCAAGAACCTGTGATGGCGCAGGGTATCACCATCCCTGCGTTGTATGCTGTAAGCAACGAGTCGCTGATTCTTCGTACAGTGCTTGCCAAGTTGCGCCAAGAGATGTTTCGTCGTGGCTACTACTGGGAGAAGAAATTTGCACGCAAATGTACGGTGTGTGATGAGGAGTATCAAAGTGAAGTGGAAACATGTGCTGAGTGCGGCGGGGCTGTAAGAAAACCCGATATGGATGAATTGACTTACGCCAAGTGGCTCCTTAAACAAGAGAACAGCATGGAGCAATCGTTCATTACTGTACTCAATGAAATAGAGGCTGACCTCAACATCGTAGATGATGCTTTCTTGATTTTAGTCAAGGAGTATTTTATTGACCCTAAGAGCAAAGAAGTGGCTTTTTACCGTGTTAAAGAAATCATGCGTGGCGACCCTATTTTCATGCGTATCGTTGCTGATAAGCGAGGTGTGCGTGGTGGACGCTACAAAACATGTTTAATTCATCGTGACCAAATCAAAACACACGCTGAGGATGATACATGTGAAGTGTGCGGTGCTGACCTCCACGATGTGCATTATGTAAACATGGCAGGTAGCGGAAAAACCCAATACTTCGTTGAAGGCGAAATTCTTCATGTGAGTAAGTACAAAGCGTCTAAACTGTATGGTCGCTCTCCTGTCAACACCATGTGGCGACAAGCCATGACACTCACGGCTATGGACAATTACATTTACACAGCATATCAAAAGCGACGGATGCCAAAGGGTATCGTATCAGTCACCACAGATAACTTGGAGTCCATGAAGTCATTTTGGAAGGCTGTGGACGAAAAAATGGAGCGTGACCCTCACTATGTGCCCAAGGTTGGCATTGAATCATCTACAGGTCGTGGTGGCGTTAATTGGGTTAAGTTCATGGACACACTGGAAGAAATGCAATACATTGCAGTGCGTGATGAAATTCGTAATCGCATTGCCGCTTTCTACGGTGTTTCGTCGGTTTTCATGATGGATGCTGGTAAAAAAGGCGGTCTTAACAATGAAGGTATGCAGATTCTCGTGACAAACCGAGCCGTTGAGTTTGGACAAAAAGTGTACACAGAAGTTCTGTTCCCTCGTCTTCTCAAACAAATGGACATCAATGATTGGAAACTTACGCTCTATCCCAACGAAGAAGAAGATGAGATTACACGCCTACGCCGTGATTCGGAAGAACTCAATGTCGCACAACGCATGGCACAACTTGGCTTTATGCCCGAACTCATTGAAGACACAGCCAACCGAGACATCCGTTTCACTTACAAGCGTCCCGAACCTCAACCACCACAACAAGGTGCTCCGCCGGGTGGTGCTCCACCAATGGGAGGAGGTATGCCTCCCGGTATGCCTCCCGGTATGCCTCCCGGTATGCCTCCCGGTATGCCTATGATGCAAGGAAGAGGCCCACAAATGCCTCCACAACTCGCTCAACAGGTGATGCCACCTCCACAACCCGGAGGTCAAGGCGTGGGATTACGAAACCGTGGGCCAGCGACTCCTCAACGACGAGGAAGTATGGGTAGCGGTGCACCATTTACGAATGTACAACAAAGAGGGCCAGCACCATCTATGCAACAAAACTTGAGTAATGCACTATTGGATGCTCGTCGCCCCCGTGGACAGTAATGCTCTTAAAGACGAAAGGCATGAGGCGAACATAGCAGGGATTAACATGGACTTATTGAAAATGCACCCGATGGCCCGAAAAATGGAACAAGCACAGAAATCATTTATTTCTGCTCTTGAAAGTGGAGATGGTCAAATGGCCAAGCAACACCTTAGTGAAGTACAGAAACTCAGCGATTTTTTGGCTGATGATTTGCACCAAGAGATTGCTAAATCCGATGTGGTGACCCCACAAGGCCCACGGGATATTTTTGCTGGCGGTGTCCCTGTGTTGAAAATGCAACCACAAGAAGCATCTAAGCCCGCCATTGAAGGACAGCGACTCGGCTTTATGTCTTCCTCCCGCCACAGCCCACAGTACAAACGAAGCGCAGGTTCCTACGGTCGTCGTCTTTGAGGTGATTAAATGAGTGAATCATCCGATGCTGAACAATTGATTGGTGTTCTCATCAATAAGATGGAGTCTATGGATTCCAATCTTTCAATTCTTAAGGCTGAAAATGATGCTCTCAAAAGACTCATCAACAACCCACAACAACTTCTTCGTAAAATGGGACTTGTCAATGTCTCTACTCCTTTTACGGATGATTTACAAGTTGACCCTTTCCGGGGAGATATGGCTCTTGAAGGTGGTGCTCTTCTCAAGAGTTCACCCGAAATAGGCACAATGAGCAATGAGGACATTCATGCCATGTCGTGGGAAGACATTCACGAATTGGCTTTAGGCGCAAAGGAGGGTGTACAATGAAACCACGACCAGTAGAAAACGGATATTTGACAAAGGCCATTGAACTTGAACAACGAATTGACGAATTGCTAAAAGGTGAAGATTGTCCAAAGTGTAAAGGTGGTAAACTCAACAAAATGGGCCAATGTATGAAAATGGGTTGCGGTGGTAAAATGGCCAAAGCCGAACCGGGCTTCAAGGCTGAGAAAATCACCGATGTCAATCCTTCTTTCCACGCTGAATCGGGTGGACAAACCAAAAGTGGTTACTTTACCACTAACGGACGCACCATTGAGACTGAGGATGTTCCCAAGAAAAAGAAAGGAAAGGAAGCAACCAACATGCAACAACTTGGCTCCCGTATGAACCCACACGAGGGTGGCGGTGTTGAGCGAGAGGACACGGCGGGTGGGCGTTGATGCCTAACCCAAAAGCGGCGATGCGAGAAAGCGGTGCACCAGTTATTTGTGGTCTTTGTGGAGGCGTTGACCGCACAGGATGTCAATTGCCACATCATGGCGGAATGGATTTGCACGCTTGTCCACAATTTGTACCGCTCCAATAGGGCGGTGATAGCGTGAACGACCATTTCTTTGTGTGTAGCAACCAACTGCTCAAATCACTGGATGATGGTCTTGACCTTGTTTACTCGGCGGCTGAGTACATCCTCGCTTACGAAGCACTTGACATGCCTCCAAGTGAACCGTTGTTCAAATCCCTCAAAGCCACGGCTGAGATGATTTACAAAAATGAAGAACAAGCAGAAAAGGATGCAGTGAAGGTTGGTGAAGGCGATTACAAATATCCCGAAGGCATGGGCTACTTGTTCGCTCTTCAACATTCACACGGTGAACCAACCAACCATGTATGGAAAGACGGACTTCAATCACCTGTAAACAAAAAGCATGGCCATGCAATGTGGCCGTACTATCAACCAAAGGATGGCACTCATCCGTACCAGCGACACCACTTCCCGTTTCACGAAGTCAACCACCCGCTTCTTCGCACCAACGCAGTGTCGGGAATGCCTGCATATGTAGAGATGCTACGCAGTTGGGCATTGGGTGGACACGGTGAAGCCGAGAAGGAAATGGAAAAGCAATTCTTTGATACTCTCGGTAAAGACCATCCTCTTGTCGGTGGGTTTCAGCAAAAAGGAGGAAAGAAAGTAAACATTCTTGGCGATACCCGTCCAAACGGCACACTTCTTCATCACCAGCATGACCTCTACGAGCGAGATTATTTCCGTTGGTTAAAGCGGAACAAGAATCGTCAAGAAGAGTTGCTGGCTGAAGGTATGGACAACACCGAGGTAAAAGAGCAACTTCGTAAAGAACACTTCGCTGACCGAGCGGCCATGTGGGAGGCTGATGACGATAGCAACATGATGCTCAGCGATAAGTACGAAGAACACCCAACACGACTTGGGCATCTTGGTTACATGCTCGGCCTTGAATGGTTTGGCCCCGAAGAGCGTACAGCCATTATGGAGCACATCGGTGAAAAAGGTCTTGACGACCATGATTTAATTTCACTACCTAACGGGCAAAAGTTTCCTGCCGCTCGCCTCAAATACAACGCCCTCATGCGTATGACACCCGAAATGAATTGGGCTATCCGTCCAATGACACACATGGGCCGAAACGCTCACTACCATCAAGAAGACAATGACAACGACTACACCACTGGTGAAAGCAACATGTTTTTGCAACAGGCTATGGGTAGATTTGCTCACGAGCCTATGGATGAATTTGATGGTCATTCACTCTCCGAAATTATTCTTGAACGCATCCGAGATAACTACGGTATATCGGGACATCACAAGTTTCTACCACGCCTTTATGTGGACAAAAACCCAATGAAGGAACTTGACCAAGACGAAATAAAGGATGCAATGGCGAGCCATTTCAAAGTAAAAGGAAGAAAGCGAAGCCTTGACGATGTGCGAATGAGCAAGGCTGACTTGCTTTACTTGGCTGGCTACGACCCTAAGACACGGGAGTTGATGACAGACCATCCAATTCACGGTAAATTAGAAGAACCAATTGTCAATGCTGATTTGATTGACGATATTGAATCCATGGCTAAAGCGAACTCTTCACTTCATGCTGGTATCAAAGATGTTCGCAACCATCGGGCCTTCTTTACTTCCCCACATGGCCCTCATCCAAAAGAGGAAAAACCGGGTTACTGGCGAAACCACAGCGACGGTTTTACCTATGGCCCCGGTCGTTTTTGGGACTCAGCCTTTGCAAAGACGGGCGGAGCGGGTATTACACTCGCAACTTGGCATGACATCCTTCACGCCACACATGCTGATGAGGACGGCCTTTCGCCACTCACTGAACTAAGCGATGGTGGTGCAAATTACATCAATGCAAATCCCGATAACACGACACTTGCTCATCATTTCATGCCATTGAAAACAAAGTTGATTGGTGAGTTTGGCGAGAAAATGAAAAAGGTAAACACAAGTGCAAAGCAATTCGTTTCTGCTGGTAAAGGCTTTTCATACTTCAACCAAAAAGAGTTGCTACAAAACATGCTTTCTCCCGTAGGGCATTCCAAAAAACGAGCGTACCGGGACGGTTCAACCGGCAAGAACAACTACACAGAACACAAAACGACACTCAATCCCGATTACGAGTACACGATTCGTCACATGACGGACAAAGAGCGTAAGGACAGGTTCGGCCCCCATCTCAAACCGTTGACATTTCCTCACACGGTTATCCCTACACATCATGTGAGCGGCTTCACATCTTACGGTGCATCTCCTTCGGACAGCAACATGCACAGGAATGCACAACTGGCTCACTTCCTTGAAACGCTTGGAGGGCGTATGAATCACCCTCATCAACCAGCGCAAAAATCACTGATGAAAGTTCAAGACTTCCTTCGTGGTGATGAAGCGTTTAGTGGTGGGGAAAGCAAAGAACATTTCATGGAGTTTATGCGATGGACTGGTGGTAGTGGTTTTTCGTTTAATGCGTTGAAGAATCAAGTGTTGACCAACCCCGATATGAATCACGCTATGACGGCCATTACTCAAGCGTCAAAAATACTGGGTACACAAGACCCAAAGGAGATTCTTGAATACCTTATGCACGGTAAAAACACTCTTCCGATGGCACCGGGTGTCGTCACAGACAAGCACCCCGAATTGAATGATGCTATGTTGGCACGAGAACTTGGTAAGTTTGATGAAAATAAGTTGCTTTCCGCTCTTCAAAGCATGACGAAAATCATGACCGAAGAAATGCAGGCTAAGAAAAAGACACAGAAAACAAAAACCACAATGGCCGCTGACGAAAAGGATGCCGTGTCCCGTTTCCTTCAATTTGGTGGTATGTTACCTGCTTCGCAACAAGAGTCCGAACTCACAACGACACTTGAAGAGTTGAATCAAGAAATGAAGTTCAAGCGAGCGTCCGGTGCACCCATTGAAGAATTGCAACCGTTGATGGCTGAAATCAACGATACCACTCAACAGTTGGAAAAGGTACAGCAAAGCGCACAAAGAAAGAGTAAAAACACGATGTGGAAACTTGATGCTACTCGTATGGAGCAGTTGTTCGGTAGCCACCGACAAACCATCGCTGAGGTAGCACGAAATGTTCTTCTTCCAAAATACCTTGAACATGACCCCGATGCTTTCAACCCCGACGAGCCGGAGAAGTTCATCGCTAACACCCATCAACTGATGCGTGACGCTCAACGCTACATTGTGTCTGTTCCTCACAGTGTACACGGTGTTTCTTCAACCAATTATGGATTACAGGCTTCTGTACGAGACACCGACCCTGCGGCACAAAATCCATTCCATGCTACTATCGCTAATCATTTGTCCACAGACGGTATAATGGTTGAGGGTGATGAAAATGCTGACAAACTGTTGGACAAACTTGGAATCCAACGAACTCCTGTTGCAAAAGTGAAAGCCAAAGAACTCATTGATATGGTGGGAGAAAGAGGTGCGCCGTTACAAGTCTCTACAATCAAAGACATACTTCTCAGTGGTAAAATCCCGAACATTGACGGGCTTGACCTCAATCATTTCACCGACGAAGAGATGATGAACAAGCCCGAAGAGGAGTTGGACAACCACGAAGCGTTCTACCGACATGCACGAGAAAACGGGTATCATCAAGCCATGAATCACTTCGCACAGCGAACTGACATAAAAGCATGGGGTGGACATCTTTCTCACGGTATTCCACGAGCCATGGGTATGAAACTTAACCCACAGCAATTCAAAGACTCAATGAAAGCCGCTGGTATTGGTGCCGTCAAAGGTGATATTCACGGTGCAAAGGGCTTTGGTAGTCAATCAAAATCCCGTAAAACAAACGACACCAAGAATCACCTTGACACGATTATTCACTTTGACCCTCGTGTACTTGAAGAAGAGGAAGGTGTCTTCACACCCGACTTGGAAATTCCTGAAACAGCAGGCATGTCTCAGTATCCACTGGGTATTCCTTCGCCCGCACACGCAGGGTTGACGGATAACTTTGACAGCGGTGCGTGGCACCATGGGTATGAAGCAACACCTACACTTGGTGCTGAGTTTGGCGACGACGGTACAATTCACATCGGTTCAAATGTAGGCACAGGGTTGTATCATTCTGTGCCGGAGGATTTGACCGCTATGATTCACGGAAAAGAAGTAGCGCAACAAGTCTATGCAAATGCACCACCACCTCAGTACCCCGACAATCCTCACCAAAGCATGAACATGGAGACAGCAGAAACAGCAAGCGAGATTCCAACTACGGTAGCGGCAAGTGAGATGACCGAACTCATCACCTCTCTACTTGACCCGGATGTGTTGTTGAGCAAAAGCGACGATGCGAAATGGAGTCCTGCTGTTCGTCCCATGCACCGCATTTTTGATTTGGCCGACCTTGAACACCTTCGTGGTTTCAGCGGCTCGTGGGTTGTAAGTAAATGGTATGATGGAAAGCGAATCATCATTGTACGCAGTGATGACGAGATTACGGCGTATGATGAAAACGGTCGTAAGAAGGGGCTACGCAAAGCCACGAAAGAGGCTCTTGAAAAAATGAACGACAAGAACTACACGCTGGACGCTATTCTTGGTGAAGAAGAGTTGAACATCATTGACATTATCAATTACGACGATACCAATGTGGGTGAAATGCAGTTGTTTGAGCGGTTGAAAATTCTACGCTCACAGTTTGACAGTCAAGAGCCTGTAATTGTACCCGGCCCACACGATACTCGTATGACAGACGATGAGGGACTGGCTGACGCTGTAAAGAACCTCAAAGACGACCACGACAACATTTTGTTGCGAGACAACAAATCCACCTACATGCGTGGAGAGCGACGACATCCAAAGTGGATTGTTTACCGTGACAGCCGAGACTTCAACTTCATCATCCTTGACCGTCGTGGCAAAGGCCCGTACACCTATCAATTAGGTGCTGGCCCTATCCTTGAGATTGAGGGACTTGGAAACAGGGCTGTGGAGCATGATGGTGAACATTACATGGATGTGGGTACGGCTCATAACCAGCGTATGGTGTTCAAGGTTGGCGACATTGTTCGTGCATCCATCACGGGTATTTCCAAGAAAAACCGCAAAAACCGCCCTGTGTACAATGTACAAGTCAAGGAGTTGGAAGGGGAGGGTGAAGGAGAGGGTGCGGCCAGCACAGAATCTCTTGACCTCATGACCAAAGCATTCGCACCAATTCTTATTCCTCACGACATTCAAATCTTGGAATCACAGATTCAAATCGTTTTGAAGGGAGTTGATACAGTAATGTACAACATGGAAGAAATAGGCGATGCTTGGTATGTTCATTCCCCTAAGAGCACGATGGGTGATTTAACCAAGACCGATTATCCTGTAGTGCTGGCTGAAAGCCTCATGCCGTTTTGGTCGTCGGTTGCTCCACTAATGGTAAAAGGATTACTCAGTAAACAAACTGAAAGTGATGTAATGCCAAAGAAGCCGAGCGATAAACGAACTGAAGAGCAAAGCGTGGGTATTCTTGAAGAAGATGATGAAAACCGCCTTCTCAAACCCAATCAAACAAAGAAAGCATTGGAAGTTATTGTACGAGCCTTGGATAAAATCAGCAAAGAGCGCATGACATGGACTGGGCCAAAGGGACTGGGTATTGATGTTGGTACACCGCAGGAATCGCCCCGTGGCCCAACCCAACTTCGTCACGAGTCAACCTTACCGGATTTTGACGGTGAAAAGAAAATTACTGATGAAAAGAAAGAGAAGAAAACCGAGCGACTGAACCACATTCAAGTAGAAACTGACGAGGGTGAAAAACTCTCTATAGACTACGACAATGACCAGCCGTTGGTGTCTCGGACTTGACGAACCATTCTTATACCATAACAGGGAGTCGGAAGTTCAATGCTGAGCATTCAACGACCTACTGACGGTATCACTCTCCTCAAGAGTGGTAACGATTTGGTTGTTGCTGGCTACGCATCAGTTGAACTTGTAGATAAGCAAGGCGACCTCATTACTCGCTCCGCCCTAAAGGATGCCTTTGATGGCTTCATGAAGGGTGAAAAGTACCGCAATGTACAGTTGGCTCACTCCAACATTCAAGTTGGTGAAGTCATTGACTCGTACATTGATTCCAACGGACGCATGTGGAAATCCGAAACGGATGACACAGGGCTGTTCGTTGTTGTTAAACTCCGCAACGATATAGAGAAGGCTCGTGAAGTAGCCGCTGAAATCCGCAAGGGCAACCTTCGTGGATTTTCTATTGGAGGACAAGCATTCAAGCGAGTGCGAAAGTCCGACATGGAAAAAGGCGACTACCAAGAGATTTCAAAAATGGAGTTGCATGAGGTGACGATTTGTGAAAAGGGTATCAACCCCGAAGCACAGTTCCGCATTTTGAAGGAGGACAACACTATGACAAACGAAAACAGTGATTTGACAGAAATTATGTCACGACTTGAAAGCCGACTGGATGCCATGGAAAAGGGAGAACTACCTCCTCAACTCCGTGAACACATGAAGGGTAAGGGTAGTGATGAAGAAAAGAAACCCGAAAAAGAAGAAGGTGACGAGATGAAAGACGAAAAGAAAGACGATGACAAGATGTACATGGACAAAGGAGAATACTCCGATGTTATTTCCTCCGAATACCTTTCTTGGATGGAAAACACCCTCAAGTCGGCTGGCGTTGACACTGATGGTGCTCGCCTCCACTTTGACCAACTTGAGAAAGCCCAACTTGGTGGCTTTGACAACCCCGACGCTGTTGACGGTGCTGACTACTTCGGTGGTCAAGTCCGTGGCCGAGGACAGGAGAACGGTTCTCCTTCTACTGGTGCAATCAACGCTATCACCGCTTCCGGTGGTAAAACTCCTGCCGGAGCAATGGGGCCAGCCTCATTGTCCAAGGGCTACCTCAACTCCGAAAATGTGAGTGATGCAGACCTTGAAGCCGCTTACGAAGTTTACAAAGCCGCCGCTTTGGAACAAGACTTCCGAAACAACCTTGAAGGAAACTTCGCTTCTCGCTTCAACAACGAGATGCAAGTTGCTAAATCCGAGGCTGAGAAAGCCGCCTTTGACGCACGAGCACCACTTACGGAAATCGTGAAGTCCATTGAGGCTCTTTCCGAGCGCATTGACAACATCGGTGCAGGAGCAGGCACGACCATTCAAAAGTCGGTTGCATCCATTGACATTCCCTCAACGCAAGACATGGCGAACATGGGGTGGGACGAAGTTCACGCCCTTGCACATCGCACCCTGCGTGGGGAATGAACACACAAATAAATGAGGTGAAATGATATGGCAAGAGACTACATCCGAAACATTACTGACATGGAACGATACTACTACGGCGCAGGCAACGCAATGGGATACTCCTACTCCGGTAGCGAGTTGCTCAAGGCTGACGCTCCAATGCTGTCCACCACGGCTGGTACTTACCAAGCCATCTATGGACGCAAGGTTTGGAGCCAGTTGAACCAAGAGTTCAACGCCTTCTCCATCCTTCCCAAGCGACCTTGGGAACGCAGTGGTTGGCGAGTCATCACCGAGCGTCCTTCCTTCACGGTTGGCGGCGGTGTTGCAGAAAACGCTACGCTCCCCGACACCACCAAACCAACCTTCCAGCACATTGCCGCCAAGCCAAAGACTGTGGTTCACACCTTTGACATGAGCGAAACCGCAATGTTCCTGTCCGACAAAGATGACGGACTTGGCGACATTCGTGCAATTCTCAAGGAAGAAATGGGTAAGCACCACGCTGAGCATGTGAACAAGATGCTTACGACCGACAAAGCCACCGTTGCAGGGAACGACTTTGAATCCCTTGACCGTGTGACCGTTGGTGCTTCCGCAGGTTCAACTGAAGACATGTACTCCATTGACCGCAGTGCAAACTCGTGGTCGCTCGCTGAGCACAATGAAAACAGTGGTACTGACCGCAACTTGTCCCTTGACCAGTTGGATGACCTGTTCCAAAAGATTTGGACTCGTGGTGGAAACCCCAAGGTTATTCTTACTGGATACGACACCTTGATGCGCCTACAACAACTCCTCCAAAGCCAACAGCGGTTTATGGAAGAGAAGCGTGTCACCCCTACCTACAACGGTGTGAAGGGTGTTCCCGGTATTGAAGCAGGTTTCATTGTGGCCACCTACAACGGTGTCCCAATCATCCCATCCAAGGACATTCAAACGGACACTTTGAGCCGCATGTATTTCCTTGATACGGACTACCTGTACTTCAGCACTGCAATTCCAACCCAATACTTTGAGAGCGGTATTGAAACTGGCGACCCATTCGCTATCAACCGCCTCGGACAAGAAGGAATGTACCGCACCATGGGAGAACTATGGACGACTTTCTTCGGTGGACACGGCTCAATCCGTGACCTCAAGTGAGGGTTGAAAACAAAAAAACATGGATGTGTAAATTATGACGACAGAAACGAAGACACAAAAAGGCTTGACGATTTCATTTGACGATGGTGATTTCACCACTGGAACTGTATCAGTTCTTTTGGACTTGGATATGCGAACTGGTACCCCTGTTGATGAAACGGGTTGGTTGGACGGTAACGCTGGTGGTTCATACCCCGGCACACTTACTGGTTTCACCGCTCAAAACACTGACGGGAACGCAGTGGGCAGTATGCGAATGGTGACCATTGGTTTTACCTTGGCGGATGCCGCTGAGCAAGTGCTGGTTATTACCGCAGGTGCATCAAAGATTATCGGTGTGCTCGGTACTACTTTCGCAGTGGCCGACAAGACTCTATCTGCAACTTTCACCAACACTGGTGCCGCACCTGCCGCAAAGACTGGTGCGCTCCTTCCAGCAATCGTCCTTCACGGCGAGGCTGGCGGTGCTGGAACGGTAACCGTAGTGATGCTTAACTGAGTGTGATTGAATGCCCAATGTGACTTACACTGGCCCCTTCTTTGAGAGGCGTAGGCGTGATACGCCTACCTCTTGGATTCGTGGTGATACAGTAGAGGTCACGCAAGAGTGGTTAAACGAATGGCGACATACGCTACCCGCTAAACATTTCTCCATTGAAGGAGATGAAGGAGTCACCGTTGACGGTGGCGATGATGGCATCCCCGACAATGGTTGGTCACGAAAGGACATCCTTAAGTGGTTGACCGACAACGGAGTTAGCAAGGGTAGCGGGTATCTCACGAAAACCGCCGCTCTTGCTCTTGTAGAAGGGCATTTGAATCCCACAGAATGAGGTGAAAAAATATGGCAATAACAATTGACCCACGAACATCAGTCTTTGGCGACCGTATGGTTGTCACTGGAACATACGAAGCCGCAGATGCGAGCATTGACCTAAGCAGTTTCCTTTCGGAAATTGACATGGCAGTTCTCACACCAATCGCTGGTAGTCCTATCAATGTAGAAGTTGGCACAGCGGCAGACGGCAGTGATGCAGAAGCCACGCTTTTCCGAGAGTTTGCTACTGTAGCGTCCGGTACAACAACCGTCACCATCAACAAGCCGGGTGGGGCACACACTCCCGCTGTACCTGCCGCTGGTGGAAGTTTCATTGCAATTGGTCGTCGTGCTTGAGGTGATTCCTCGTGGCATCGCTGACCAAAATTGGTGTGAAGGTGTTCGGGCCGTTCTCCCCAAAGGAGTTCAGCGACCTTGGTACGCTTCAAACGGCAATCCAAACGGACATCCAAGCAATTGCAGACTCAAGTAGCACCAGTTCGGTGATTGATACTGAGGTCTTCCCTGTGTTGGGCAACTATTTCGTCATGGTGACCTATCAACAAGCATGATGTTGAGGGGTTAGCATGGGGTTTGATGTCCGAAACATAGACTTGAGCGACATTAACCGTGCTGGTAAGCAAGGTCGCAAAGCCGACTATCAATACGGTAGTGAGGTTGTATCCAACACAGACCACCCACTTGCAGGTGTGACTCAATCTCAGCGCAACCGTAATCAAGAAATAGGTGACATCCTTAACATTGGTTCGGGTACACGCTGTGTACATTGTGGATTTCTCCATTTCCTGTGGAGGGCTACATGTGCTACTTGCGGTAAACCAATGGAATACAACTTAGCGCACCGTGATGAAAAGAAGAGGCTGTAAACATGAAGGTACTTATCAAAGCAATGCGACCGCACCGACAAAAGGTGCTGACTGAAGACGGACAAGAGATGCGCCTGCAACAATGGGCAAACAAAACAGCATCAGCCGCTCTTCGTGGTGCTGGCGGAGAGGCCGGTGGTGAACAATTCACACAGGCTCGTGACGCTCTCATGCGTGAGGCTGTAGCCAACCCTAACGAGCATGGCCTCAAGTTCATGGGCGAGCGTATGCCCTTTGAGGGTCAAACCTTGGAAGAGTCGCTGAGCGAACCCGATGTTGAGGGCGAGCAAGCCGCTGTTGACCAAGAGTTTGCCCCGGAAAAACCCGAAACACCCGACATTTTTGATGAGGAGGGTAAACTTCGCCAAACGCTTCCGCAAGGTGAAGTGCCTCCCCCTGCATCTAATGAGCAAAAAGATGTGGAAGAATATCGTGAAAGAGTTATGGACAAACTACGGCAAGAAAGAGGCGACTTTGACCCCGATGCCGAGGCTGAACACCTCCGCCGTATCATGACCTCTCGTGATGTTGCTATTCGTGATGCTTGGAGTGTGTTGAAGCAGGATTTGTCGTTTATGACAGAAGAGGAAAGGCGGCAGTATGAACTTGGGCAAAAGTTGGATGCCCTGCGTAGGCATGGTGGTTTGCCACAAAAATCACCAGTACCTTCCCGTGGTTTCCCATCAGCCGCCGGAAACGCTTGAGGGAGGAGTATGAGTGCCAGTAGTGTTCAGCCCCGGTGAGCCGGAAACCCGGCCTCTTGACCCCACTGCTGTTGTGTACTGCACCGCTCAACAAGTCGCTGACCTACTGGACATCGGCCCACAAGACGCTATCCTCATGAGTGCTGACGCTGACACGGACGCAGTATATGTCACAGGCAACGAGTACCGTCAAGTAGGCTTTAGCGTAGGCGACAAAATCCGTGTGTACAGTGATGCTGACCCACTGGGTGAAGAGGAGTTGACCATCACTGCCATCGGTAAAGGCACAAGTAGCAAGGCTGGACATGTCAAAATCACCTTTAGTGGAGCAACGCTGACAGCATCGGACTACCAAGTAGCCGATAACGGGTATGTGCAGAACAAAGCCTCGTTCACCAACGGGCGTGTTCGTGGCGTAACCAAGGCAAAAGTGGAGCATGTTATTCTCAAAATGCAAGACCGCATTGACAACATGACACGCAACGCATGGCGACCGTATTTGGTGTCGGCTGAATACATCAATTTTGACACTTACAAGCCATATCGCCGCCGTTATTATACGGATTATGTCGGTACCAGTCCTCTTCTATTCCGCAATGTCCAGCAAATGCTACGCATAGAATTGTGGCAAGGTGATGACTACCGTGAGATTTGCGGGGCTGAGGCACGCATCAAGTTCAACGATGTGTCAAGCCTTTCATCAGCGGCCATCTACTTATCACCGGGCAACGGCAGTGTAGCAACACTCGCTCAAGGCACAGGCACGGGCCAGTGGCGTGACGACTTTGACGCTACAACCGTGGCACAAAACTTCGCTGACCTCATCAACAAGGAGGACAGGGTGGACAAGACGGCTGTGAACTTTCTCTTTACCCCAACTGATGCAACCACCACATTTACCTTGGAGGGTAGTACAAACGCTGTAGCGGTTCACAACGAGTTCTTGGCATCAGCCAACAGCGACTATGGTACGGGAGTGGTAAAAGTCACTTCCATGCGTCCTGTCAAGGCTGGTGAGGTGTGTAGCATTGTCACCACATCAAGCGACATTGAACTTGACCAAGTACAAAACAACAGCACGACATTCTCAAGCCTTGATAGTACCACCATCAATGTAGTCTCCACCACAGGTTTTGTGAACGCTGGTGTAGCCATAGATGCAAGCGGTGATGTATTCCGGTACACAGGAAAAACGGCTACCTCTTTTACAGGATGCGTGGCTGTCACTGGTAGTTTGGGTGCAATCACTGGTACGATTACACAGAAATCCTTCCTTGTGGATTTGCAAGGTGGTAGTGGTAGCGGCGATGTAGGTCGTCTGCGAGACTGGTGGATTGACCATGAAATGGGTATCGTTTACTTCAACAACTCCTATCCGTTCTTTGAGTGGAACGCCATCAAGGTGGCTTACATCTACGGTGAGCGGTATGTGGAGAAAGCCATTGAGGACATTTGCACAAAAATGGTGGCCATTGAACTGTTGATGGCCGACGACCGTAGCGTGTTGATTCCCGAAGGGACGCAGAACATTGACCTCGCCAGCAAGGTACAACTGTACCAAGCCGAGATTGAA